>Ga0182024_10017420_pt1 | contig 13490 bp, 15 predicted proteins | sample P32metaG_FD_120480 | JGI IMG/M metagenome (GOLD analysis project Ga0182024, IMG submission 120480) | Permafrost microbial communities from Stordalen Mire, Sweden - P3-2 metaG (Illumina Assembly) | ecosystem: Environmental > Terrestrial > Soil > Wetlands > Permafrost | place: Sweden: Stordalen...
GCGATAGCGTCCTTTATCATTCACTACTTGGGATGGCAAGCCCGCCACAGGTCTTGGGGCATTTGTCCGAGGTGCTGGTATTTCATCCAAGTGAAGTGAACACGTTCGTAAACACTTGCCGACATTTCGTTACTAATCTGGGGGTTCAAATTCGCCGTCGACCTCTCAGGGCGTTTCTCTGAGCTAGCCGTTTTCAATGCGCGCCTTTATATCCGAGTACGCCGTCTCGATGAGCCTGATGAGTGATGTGGTGTCGGTGGCCGTTCCCGGTCTCAACTTCACATGGCGCATGAACTTGCCCGTGCCTTGCAACAAACGGGCCGGATCCGGCAGCGCTGCGCCCTGAAAGAACCCCACGTTAACATGCGAAGTGAATACATTGACGTAGCCGAAGGCCGCATCGCCCAGACATGCAACCGGACAGCCGTCATGCAATATCTCCCGGACTTCGTCCCCGCATTTTCGCATCACCTCAAACCACTCATGCGCGATGGCTCCCAATTCACCTCCATGCTCATTCATCCACGCATCGATGGCGGGATCGCGTTCGACAGCGCCGTTGAATCGCAGCAATTCCGTTCTCATCGTCGCTCCATTTTCGCTTTCGGATCGATGTTACGTGGCGCCCCTACACGAGGAACGAAAGGAATAGGTCCTTAGAAACGCCCATCTCGACGCCGATCCTAACCCGAGGACAGGTGATGAGATTCCAGTCGCGATGCCAATTTCTCGTTTCTTTTCCTAATGGGTGCAGCGACTCCAAAGCGCAAAGTTTAGCTATCCCGTGCCCCAGGAGATGAGGTGGAACGCCAAACGTTTTCGCCCCTCGCGTCCAAATTCCAGGCAAACCTTAACCAGAAGCAGCGGTACGGCTCGCATGGCTGCGGTCCGGATTCCGCTTGACTTGAATGGCAGGTGGCTAGCGGCAGAGTTTTTGCTATAGAATGCGATGCCATCGGGTGGGAGGGCCAAGTCTGCTCATCCCTCCGCCATGGAGGGACGATGTCAGCTCCCGATGTAGTTTGGAAAAGCGGCAAATTTGGCCGAACATCACGGCGCGACGCCTGGTGGCTTTCTCCCACCGCAGTCCTTCTGGGCTTCGGCGCATTTCTGATCTATGCCAACTGGGCGGCGTTTCAGAACAGCCATTACACCTACGGACCATATATCTCGCCGTTTTATTCCCCGGAGCTTTTCGGCAGTTCCCCGCACGCCTTGTTCGGTCCGAAACCGAGATGGTACCCGAACTTTCTACCCTTTTCTCCGGCTCTATTCATTCTCTGGATACCCGGCCTGTTCCGCGTCACCTGTTATTACTACCGCGGCGCATACTACAAATCGTTCTGGGCCGATCCTCCGGCCTGCGCAGTAAGCGAGCCCCGTAAGAGTTATCTGGGCGAACGGACCTTTCCGCTCATTCTGCAGAATTTTCATCGCTACTTTCTGAGGCTCTCGTACGTCGTCTGGGGTTTTCTGGTTTACGACGCGTGGAGGTCGTTTTTTTTTCCGCATGGATTTGGGATCGGAATTGGAAGCCTCGTTCTGGTCGTGAATGTCGTGCTTCTTGGTGGATACGTATTCGGGTGTCATGCATTCCGGCACCTGATCGGGGGGACATTCGACCGCATCTCGAATCACCCTGTTCGGCACAAGCTCTACGATTGCGTGAGCTGTCTGAATGCGGGGCATAAGAAATGGGCTTGGGCTAGCTTATTTTGGGTTGGGTTTTCCGATATCTACGTCCGCCTATGTTCGATAGGCATTTGGCATGACTGGAGAATTCTCTAGATGCCAGAATTCCAACGGTTCTCATACGATGTACTCGTGATTGGTGCGGGCGGCGCAGGCCTGCGCGCCGCCATTGAGGCTGGAGCGGCCGGTGCAAAGGTGGGAGTGGTCTGCAAATCTCTACTCGGCAAAGCGCATACCGTGATGGCCGAAGGAGGCATTGCTGCGGCACTGGCTAATGTCGACGATCGCGATAACTGGCGGGTCCATTACTCCGATACGATGCGCGGCGGTCAGTATCTCAACAACTGGCGCATGGCCGAACTGCACGCCAAGGAAGCGCCCGAATGCGTACGCGAACTCGAGGCATGGGGCGCGCTCTTCGATCGCACTACAGACGGCAAGATTCTTCAACGAAACTTCGGCGGACACAGGTACCCTCGACTAGCCCACGTCGGCGACCGCACCGGCCTGGAGATGATACGCACACTCCAGGATCACGGCATTCACACGGGGATGGAAGTCCACATGGAGTGCACGGTGCTCAGCCTGCTGCTCGACGGAAACCGAATTGCCGGAGCCTGCGGATACGATCGCGAGAAGGGCCGGTTCCAACTGTGGCAGGCGAAGGCAGTGGTGATGGCCACAGGCGGAATCGGGCGCGCCTTCAAGGTGACCAGCAACAGTTGGGAATATACGGGCGACGGCCTGGCATTGGCGTATCACGCCGGAGCCGAACTCCAGGACATGGAATTCGTTCAGTTTCACCCGACCGGCATGGTCTGGCCAATCAGTGTGCGCGGCATCCTTGTAACAGAGGGCGTACGCGGGGAAGGCGGCGTCTTGCGCAACAGCGAAGGCCGCCGGTTCATGTTCGACGACATTCCCGACCTGTACAAAGAGCAGACTGCAGACTCTGAAGAGGAGGGCTGGCGGTATACGCAGGGTGATAAGAATGCGCGTCGTCCGCCGGAACTGCTCACGAGAGATCATGTTGCGCGATGCATCAATCGCGAAGTCAAGGCGGGCCGAGGCTCGCCGCACGGCGGTGTCTTTCTCGATATTTCCTGGATCAAGGAGCGCATGCCGAAAGCAGCGGAGCACATTAAGCGCAAGCTTCCAAGCATGTATCACCAGTTCAAACAACTTGCCGATCTGGACATCACGAAGGAGCCGATGGAGGTCGGTCCCACGACTCATTACATGATGGGTGGAATTCGCGTCGATGGCGATTCGCAGATGTCCACTGTGCCCGGCCTTTTCGCAGCGGGGGAAGTGGCGGCAGGATTACATGGCGCGAATCGGCTGGGCGGAAACTCCCTGTCCGATCTCGTCGTATTTGGGCGGCGCGCAGGACGCTATGCCGCTGAATTCGCCAATGCCAACGGGCCAGTAACGGTCGACGAGACGGACCTTCAGGCCGCTGCAACAACGGCTCTCGCTCCCTTCGACCGCGGCCCTTCGGGCGAGAACCCGTATCAGATTCAATACGATCTGCAAGAGACCATGCAGGACCTTGTCGGGATCGTGCGAATCGAGAGTGAAATGCAACAGGCGCTCGGCGCCATCGGGCAATTACGGGTGCGGGCAGAGAGAGCGGGCGTTGTAGGCAATCGCGAGTACAACAATGGCTGGCACACAACGATTGATGTTGGAAACATGATGATGGTGTCGGAAGCAATTACTCGTGCGGCGCTTCTGCGAAAAGAAAGCCGCGGCGCGCAGTTCCGCGAAGACTTCCCCGGCAAGGACTCGGAGTGGGGAAAGTACAACATCGTCATCCGGCGCGGCGCAGACGGTGAAATGGAAGTTGAGAGGCGTGCACTTACGCCGATGCCGGATGAGTTGAAGGTAGTGATCGAGGAGATGAAATAGACGGGAGACGAAAGAGATGGCCACATCGGCGACATTTCGCATCTGGCGCGGAGATTCTGCCGGCGGCGCATTCCAGGATTACACTACACCCGTCGAGGAGGGGATGGTCGTTCTCGATGCCGTGCACCGCATCCAAGCGCAGCAGGCGCCCGACTTGGCGGTAAGATGGAACTGCAAAGCAGGCAAGTGTGGATCGTGCTCTGCCGAAATCAACGGCATGCCCAAGCTCATGTGCATGACCCGGCTAAGTGTCATCAACCTGAATGCGCCGGTCATCCTGGAGCCAATGCACGCGTTTCCGGTCATACGCGATCTGGTCACGGATGTTTCTTGGAATTTTCGGGCCAAGAAGACGATCAAGCAATTCAAGCCCCGCCCACCCGACGCGGCCGATGGGACGTGGCGCGTGCAGCAGGCCGACGTCGAGCGCGTGCAGGAGTTTCGCAAGTGCATCGAATGTTTTCTCTGCCAGGATGTGTGCCACGTCCTGCGAGAACACCACAAACAAGAGGAGTTTATCGGTCCGCGTCTGCTCGTCTATGCCGCTGCGCTTGAAATGCATCCGCTCGATACCGAAGACCGGGTCAGCGATTTGAGGCACATTCACAACATCGGTTACTGCAACATCACTACTTGTTGCCGGCAGGTGTGTCCTGAATCGATTACGATCACCGAGAATGCGATTATTCCACTCAAAGAGCGCGTAGTGGATCGTTACTTCGATCCTCTAAAGCGGCTGTTCCGCATCCTCTGATTGAAACTCATTTCTCCCAATGCTGCGGAGTCTTGCTATCTTGGCGGGGTTTCCTGGGCATCGAAGGGAACCAATTCTTCTTCCAAACCATCCCATTCATAGGCTGGATTTTGAAGCAGCCGTACGCAACGATTCCAACGAAGGATGGCATCGTCGTTTCCTGCCGGACGAATCTTCTCGGCCTCCGCGAAAGAGAGCAAAGCCCGGTCGAAAAGCGCCAACAGCGAACGAGGTAGTTGCCCGGCGTTGAGTTGCGCCTTCGCGCGTCGCTCGTAGAAAATCCCGGTGTAGTAGAGCTTCTCGTACGGGTCGTCGAGCTGTTTGAATATCTCTTCGGTCTCCCAGCAGCGATCCGACTCACCGCCGGTGAACTGATCTGTAAGGGCGAGCCCGAGCAAACGCAAGGCGAACTGGTGCTGCGGTTCGATGGTCAAGATATCGCGACAGATCGACTCTGCCTCTTCCGGCTCATTGAGCGAGCGATAGAGTTCCGCCTTGGCGATGGCCTCGGCGATCCCTCCTGTCGAAATGCGCTTTACCTTGTATTCCATGGCCCTTTCCTTCCACGCCCAGATTTCCTTGGCGTCGTGAATCTTGCGAACCAAGCCGTATTTTCCCGCCTCGCAATTCCACCGGATGGCCACGTCGGAAGCCAGGTGCGCCCGGAACCAAACCAGGCGTCAAACGCAACCATGCCGGGGCCGCGCGGTACACGATGGTCGGCTGCCGCTTCGCATTGCTGATCGCCCCGAAAACCCTCAGCGTGATGCCTGCGAACGAGCCTTCGGCCGCAGTCAGCCTCCCTATTTTGTTCCAACATCCTCTGCGAAGGATTGCTTCCGATCGTCCGCTATCTCAAGGACATGGGTTACAAGGAGGGTTATCGCGCCGGCCTTCTTGACCACGACATTATGCGTCTTTCCCCTGGCATAGTCCAGACTTGATTAGACAATACGGTTACGTCCACCGAAGACCTGTTGCAGCATTTCGCCACAATTGTCAGGTATCGTGTCGCGAAAGTGCAAAAGCCGGTCGTCGGATGTGTGCCCATTGGCTAACGCCGCGGCAAATGTAGCCCTTCGGCCATCATAGTTTGGGCTTTGCCGAGTAGAGACTGGCACACACGCAGATCCGCACCCCTGGGCTAATGGTCGCAAGCTCCCTCGACTTACATTACGAGAGAACTCCAACTTAGACTGGTTGAGATTTCAGGGGGCAGGTTACAGCCAGCCATAGCTTTCCATGGCTATCCTGAAAAGGCAGGAGACGGGGCACAGGAAAATGCGGCGTCACTTCGATGAACGGATAGTGCTGCGCGCTGGCTATTGTCGCAGTCATCACAGTCAAACAGATCCATTGAAGCGTTCGCCACATAACCTATTTACGCAAATTTTCAACGCTCCGGCCAACCGGCTTTATCTTTTCCATGAATTGGCTCCGATTTGGCAGGATTGCCCGATTCCCAGAGCGTTCTTCCCGGCGGTGGGGAATACTGCCAAGTTCTGCCCGGACCGTTAGCCTAATCTGAGTCCAGGCCGCTCACACAGCTCTGTCCTCTGCTTTGGCCTGGAGGCCGTGAAGAAAATCCACGGCCTCAGGGCCTCATGCCATCGAGCTCTGAATTCCGTCTGCCGGATGTCGACGTCTGGCAAATCCTCCCCTTGGCGTCGCCAGTCCGGCGTGGCCCGTTTATCTTGTACGGCGTAGCCCGGCTGAAGCAGGGCGTGAGCCTTACCCAGGTGGATTGCCCGTCTTCTTCGTCATGATGAAAGAACGCGCGTTGCGCAGAGGAAGCCTCCGCTCGCAGAATCCGGAATCCAGAGGTACCGATTAGTCATGTGGATCGCCAGTCCTGTGATCGTCGATTTGAAAAGAAAGGAATTGATGAACGGCTTTGAGTGCCTCTGTATCGGTCGTTGTAATGCGAACTCGTCCGCCACTTGGCATCGATTCGAAGTCATAGGTGATGCTGGCACGTTTGGACTCCATGACCGGAACACCGGGCGGCACCCTATCATGAATGAACATCGGAACCTGAAAATTCCCATTCGTGAACATTTGAACGATATGGGATAGATGGCTTCTGATCTCATCACGAGTGTCCTTGTCGTTTGGATCATTCGCCGTCAGTTCAATTGCTCCACCATCACGCAGAAGGCGAAAGTGATGGGTGGATTTTTCGTGGGTAACTCCCATTGCATGATCTCCTCGCGTATCAACGCCGAATGCATGGGGATCAGAGGTGGCTGGATGCTGATCGTGACCGGCCTGCACCGCGCTTTTCCCGCAGGCGACTATCGGAATCGCCAGCGCTAGGATGAAGCATAGAGTCTTCATGATTTAGTCCTCTCATGTTGGTAACGGGCTGATTCTTAGCAATAGACAGCGATTCCAGAAGGTGTGCGTGACCACCGTTTGGCATTTGCTTGAGCCGAGCGTCCCAGTCTCTGAGTACCAGCTTCAACGAATCTCGGAGACAGGCAAGTCGCGCAATCTGAATCTCTAGTTGGCGCACTTTCTCGCGTGCGAGTTGAGCTACTTGTCGGCAGGGAGAACCACCCGCGTCTCTCACCTGCAGAATCATGATGAGTTCCCGCAGAGTGAACCCGGAAGCGAGCGCATTGCGAATTAGGTGTACACGATCCAACGCTTCAGGAGGGTATGAGCGATAGCCGCCCTCGGTTCGTGGCGGCTTCTTCAGAATGCCCAATCGCTCGTAATGTCGCAGCGTGCCCGTGCTTACCTCTGCTGCTCGGGCAAGATCTCCGGATCGAAAGCTCCGTTGTTGAGTCTCCAAAGCCACCATGCAGCAAGTATCAGCCCTGGAACGGATTCCAGGGTCAAGAACATTTGGTGCTAAAACGGCTTAATCGCTTATCGATCCACGAATCGCTCGGGATAAGCGTGCTGCTGCCGAGCGGTACAGCTATTGCCGGACTAGTGTACCAATCGATTCCCCTGCCAGAGCGCGTGACAGATTACCCGACGTCAGGCCGTTTATGACGCGGAAATGGCTCATGAGCTTGGCTCGCGTCAATAGATCAAGCGCTGCCGGCTCAATAGGAAGCGTCGGTAGTCTCTTGTCGATTAGTTCTTGAGCGCGGATTTCTGGAATGAATTCCGCCGCGGGATCGGTCTTGGGATCGGTGGAATAGATTCCGTCGACGTCCTTGAGGTAGATCATGCTGCGTGCGCCGAAAACCTCGGCGACCAAATACGAGCCTGCGTCGCTGCCGTGAGGAGGCAATTTGCCCACAAGCGGCGGGTGTTCCCACAACGCATAGGGAGGGATGCCGTTGAAGACGGCCCCCCGAGCTGCAGCAAGCATGGCCGGAAGCAATTGCACAACAAAAGGGGCCTCAAGGTAGACAAACCCATGCTTGGCGAGTAGACAAGAAACCATGTAGGCATTTTGTGCGGAGTCTTTGGCGCTCAGCGTGGCCAGAGCGCCAGTGGGCAGTCCCAGGTCAAGTCCCACTGAGAAGATATGACGGGAGCGGATTCCGGCACCCACGCCGATAATCATTTGATGTTGGGATTGATTGGCGACAACTTCCTCCAGCAGCGGCAACAAGGCGGAGCGCCCCCGGTCCATAATCGAGCGTCCGCCGATCTGAATGATGTTGACGTCGGGGAGAATCGGGACGACTTGTCCTTCAGTTCGGGCGATTACGTTCTTGTCCATCAACGATTCGCGCATCAAACTCGATTCCACATGTTGCGTACTGGAGTCATAGAAGCTCATCTCGCGTCTCCATCCTTATAAACGATCGTTCCCACCGGTTCTCCATTCAGGGCGGCTGTCAGTTGGCCGGGTTTCAGACCGTTGACGAATTGAATCTCGCGAATGTTGCGCGCCCGCGCCATGAATTCGAGTACAGCCCTTTCCACAATGAGATCTTCCAGGTCAAGAGCCAGCAGCTCTTTTACGCCGATGCGCGGAATGTATTCGGCGGTTGAGTCTTTCTTGGGGTCGGCGGTATATAGGCCATCCTCATCTTTTACATAGATCATCTTGCGCGCGCCGAAGACTTCGGCGACCAGGAAGCACCCTGTATCGGTCCGCTGCGGCGGAATACGGCCAGTTGCCGGGTTCGGTTCCCACAACTTGTAAGGAGGCATACCCTGGCAGACTACGGCGCCGCGTTCCATCAAGTAATGGGGCAGCGTCCCGAATCCCTCCGGTTCGATGAAAGGAATTCCATACTGGGCAAGCAGGTAGTGCAGCATTTGCGCGTTCTGCCACGCCACCGCCGTCCCCAGCACGGTGAGCACACCAGTGGGCAGGCCAAGATCGATGGCCAGGCTGTAAATGTGGCGTGCGCGCGTACCGGCTCCGGTTCCCAGGATCATTTTGTGTTTACCCAGGTTGGCTACGATCTCTTCGACCAGAGGGTAGACCGCGCTACGTCCGCGATCCATAATGCTTTGGCCGCCAATCTTAACCACATTGACCCAGGGCAAGATGGTGAAGTTAGGCGTGTCTTCGGTGGCTTGCTGCACATGGGCATCCGACAATGAGCCGGAGAGAAGTTGTTTGCCCAACCCGGTGAGGAGGCTGTTTTCATTTTCGATTGTGTTTTTCATAGGGTGGCGCCGCAAAGTCTCGACCTGTTCCTTCCTGGAGTTCAAAAATGTCCAGCTCGATCCTGCGTTTCTCGTGAAATTGAGCGTCGGTGGATCCAAATTCGGTTTCGGCCCACTCGCGCAGCTTCTGGAGGGCTTGTTCCCGCAGGGGAGCAGGGAGTGCGGCAAACCTGGCGCCAGTGGAGTGGCGCAGCAGAAATTCCTGTGGGGTGGCGTTGACGTTCCACGACACCGCCTGGGAATGCACATGCCGCACAGACGAGGAATCTAGCCAAGCCAAAGCCTGCCGGCGCGACTTCTCTGGCCTATGCGACTCAATCTGCATCTCCGATAGAATGGCAGTGAGCCGACGTTTGAGCTGTGCGTCAATCCCCGATTCCGGACTAGCAGTGTGGCCTACAGCTACGCACCCGCCGGGCCGCAAAACTCGCCCGACCTCTTTGAGGACGCTTCGCCAATCGTCAACACTGCTCAGGACCTGGAACAACAACACAACGTCAAAGGAATCGTTGCGGAACGGCAACTCCTGTCCATCGGCCTGCGCCAGCAAGCAGTTGCCGGAGGTTGCAGGAAATTCCCGCAACATGGCAAGAGACGTGTCAACTCCTACGTAGAAGTCTCCCGCTGCTATGAAAGCTTTGCCGATCCGTCCAGTTCCAGCGCCTACGTCGAGCACTCGCGCCGGCCCCGACAGGCGCGCCGCTGCCCATATCGCCGCGCGAATGGCTTCGGGCGATTCGCTAGGCAGAGATCGATAGTGCTCGAAGGTGGAGGCCGTTGCGTCAAAAGTTAGGTTCATAGCTTGCTTGAAGGATAGCCTTCGGCTTGGAGCCAAGACAGTTCAGCCAGACTTGGCTTCCGGCGGAGGGACATAAGACCAGCCGCAGACTACGTAGTATGGGTCGCGTCTCCGAGCCGAACGATTGAAACGCTAATTCCTCGATGGTGCGTGTACAGCATCGTATCGGTGTGTTGGTTCAGTCTGGAATGGAGAGAGGGCGTTCCCCGCTAGTGAACATTCCACCCTTCGGGCGGAGATTTTCAAGGCATCGGGGTCTGCCGATCCGATGTGCGATTCTTGAAGAGCGCGAAAGCAAACCGCGGCGGTCATTTCATCGTCTCGATGAGCGCGCAAGGTTATCCCTCGAAACGAGACCACTCCCTTCCTTTGCCTTAATCTGCTTTGCTCCGGTGCAGTATCCGAGCGTTGACCTACTTGACGACGACCGTGCCTTTCATATTCGGGTGTATTGAGCAGTGATACGGATAGCTGCCTCTTGCAGGCGGAGACTTTGCCTCCGAAGTCGTGTTTCCGGCAATATCCCCAGTGTCCCAAGAGGTACCGTCGTTCGAAGTAGACGTATGCGCCATACCCATTTCGTTCTTCCACTGTACTGAATCGCCTGCTTGGATTTCGATCGTTGGAGGATCGAATTTCATCGCTTTGATTGCCACCGTTTGTGTCGCCATACCTTTTCACCCTTTGCGTAATCGCTGATTGTTTAGTGATGTTCCATCGGCACTGCGTTTTTGACGTCAAGATCGACTTCCACCATCATGCCGCGGTCCTCATGCGCCAGAATGTGGCAGTGCAGGACGTAGGAGCCGCGATAGTCGACAAAGCGACTGCGCATCTTGAAGTAACCCGGGATGATAATTTTCCCTGAGTCAGCGGTTGCGCTGATGCCTGATGGGATTGGGAACACATCCCACCAGATATTTGTCATCTCGGGGGGATATGTCGTCCGTGGCGACGTGTTGCACGGCTTCCAAGTGGCCTTGTCATTAGGGTTCAACCAACATTGGCCCGGTTTGAGTTGCGGCTCTGTGGTGCTGACCACATAGAGCTGATCCTTCCCAACTGGAACGCCGTGACTATCCAGCAACGGGGCGTTCGGATCAAATACCTCAGTGACCTGGAACGGATTCACGTGGATGTGGAAAGGGTGGTCTATGAGGGGCCTGACCGTCTTATTCTCCACCGTCCATTCCTCAGCGGTGTTGAGTGGCTTGATCTCCAGCGGTTTGCCCTCTGAGAACTTGACTCCGTCAATCGTGTGCTGCGATTTCCCCGTGCCGGCTCCGGTTGTTTCGAACACAATGGTACGCGTATGGCCGCCAACCTCAGCCGGTTTGATGTCATGCAGGAAGCTCGGACGAGGTGGTGCGTGGGGCATCAATGGCATCACCGGGCCGGAGCCGGCTAGCACAACAGAAAACAATACGGTCCCTGGGGTACTGGTTTCCGCCTGGCTGACCGAAACTCCCTGAACGACAAGCACCGGAAAAGGAACACCCGACGCTTTGTCAGGCGCGCGGACGAGCAGGTCGACACGGTTGCCAGGGGCCACGAATACTGGACGCTGTGCTCGTTTCTGGTAGTTCTGATCGTCAAACTGCACTCCGTCCTGTGCTGTCTGCCGCCAAGTAAAGCCCTCCGGCAGGCCGGAAAGGTAAAAGCCGCTGATCGGCGATGCATTGACGATCCGCCAGAGCTGCACCTGGCCCGGGTACATCGTCAACGGCGGTTGTTGCTGGCCGTTGACTGAGAATGGCGGCGGTCCTGTGCCAGCGCCGCGCTCGAGGCTCGGAGTAGTGCCAAGTTGGTTGACCACCAAGGTAGGCTGCTGGCGCGTCCACTCTGTCACCTTGTTCGTCCGGTATTGGTTGTAGAAGGCGTTCAACTTACCGTCGTACTCGTCGCCCTCGATGATGAATGCACCGGCCATGCCGTTCGACACGTTGAGGGCGGTAGAGCCATGCTTGTGTGCATGGTACCAATGCGTTCCGGGTGCTTGACCCATCCGCAGCCCCGGCGGCGCGCCCCCTAGGCCCGGAACGATATGGCCATATTTCGGCAGCACGAAGCAATAAGGAAATGCGCCGATATAGTATTGCGGCCACTCTCCGGCATGGATTTTGACTTCATTTTCATCCCAAAGTGCTTTCTCGTATTTCGTCAACAAGTCCTTCTGTTGGTCCGTGTAGTCCGGGGGCAGATCGGCCCAAATCTTCGGCCACTGCTCCAGAGGATCCTTCAGCTTCTTCTCGCAATCGGTGAAGAACGCATCGAAGTCCTTCTGGACGCTCGTGGCCGTTATCGTGGGATGACCGTCTTTGCGCGGTGAAGGTCGCACCATTACGAACACATCATCGCCTGTCGAGGTTGGGCTGGTATGGGTGCCGTGAAAATGTATATTGCCGGTGCTCGATCCGTGGAAACAGTTCGGCATGGTATCGCCGGCGGACTGAGGATAGCCGCTGCTAGTTGAGTCGCACTTTCCAAGATCGAGTGAGTTGCCATAGTCGAGCGGGTCGATCTGATTCAGAAAGGTCAGTTCGACGATGTCGCCAATTTTTGCGCGCAAAGTCGGTCCGGGCAGCGGCGCCATCGCGTTGTTGGGGTCTGGCGGCTTTAGTTCATGGTCCTGGTAAAAACGAAGCAGTTGCGGAACGCACGTCGCGTTGCCGTTTTTGGTTCCAATCTGAAAACTCTCCTGTGCGTCCGACAGGACAACCAGTCCGCGCAGCAGACCGTTGGCAGAGACGATCTCCGGCAGGCTCTGTTTCGCCAGATCGACCGGTGGAGGGCAGTTGATAAGCTGCGCAGGAGCGTGAACGGCATGCGCCAGGAGAACTGCCAGGACGCTCAGCGTGCTCGCGAAGGGCTTGTGGGGTAACCGACTGACGAGCGACCAAGCGGGGTGTCCGACGTGATCAATGGTCATATTAACTCCCCAACGGGATGAGACTTACGGGTGCCTGAGGTTACAGGGTAACGACGATGATCTGTCCACGCTCCGTCGGATGGTTGCGGCAGCAATAGTTGATTTGGTCGCCCGCGTTTCCCGCTACCACGAACTGCGGGCGGGAGGAGTCGTTGGGCGGAATTGGATCGCACAAGTATCCCGGCGGATTGCCGGTCGCCGGTTGCGGCACCGGAGGGCCGCTCGCGTCGTTGCCGACGGTGGGCCACGGTTGATGCACGTCCCCCGTGCGGTTTCCCCATGTGACGATATCGTCTGCCTGCGCCTTCAATGGATCACCTGGATTTGCGGCCGGCACCAGCTTGGGCCGAAACGCGGCCTCAGGGCCGTAAGGAATTATGTCGATGGCCCAATCGAGTTGCGGCATTGGATTTCAGCCCCTCTTCTTCGGTCCGAACGTGGCAGGAAGCTCGGTCCGATCAAGGAGCTTACCTAGGCTGAGCCGTTGGCATGGATAGCGACGCGATCGCGACGCGCGGCGAGATGAGCTCTTTGACCCGAAATTTCGCCTGTAGCTTTCGAGAGCCGAACTATAACTCATTTTTCGGATTCCGGTACATACTTATTTTTCCCTGACCTACCGCAGCTCTACGGCGTAGGCCACATTACGGCTCTTACCTACGTGCTGACCTTGGGAAATAAGCAGCGCTTTCAGGTGTCAAGTTTATGGACATGCCTTACAGTTTGTCTCCAGACATCCCTTACACTTTATGGGAAGTTTTTGGTTGTGCAAGGTTCGACCGAGGTCGACCCTTGCACGACCAAATCGAGTTCGCGAA
>Ga0182024_10017421_pt1 | contig 13490 bp, 14 predicted proteins | sample P32metaG_FD_120480 | JGI IMG/M metagenome (GOLD analysis project Ga0182024, IMG submission 120480) | Permafrost microbial communities from Stordalen Mire, Sweden - P3-2 metaG (Illumina Assembly) | ecosystem: Environmental > Terrestrial > Soil > Wetlands > Permafrost | place: Sweden: Stordalen...
CGAACAAATCCGCGAAATGCTCACAAATTTTCACGCTGTAATTCGCGCGATTATCGCCTCCCGCAAAATTGTTATCGCTGCAGTGCGCGGTACTTGTCTTGGCGGAGGCGCGGAACTTGCCATCGTTTGCGACATGGTTTTCACCGCATGCGATGCTAAATGGGGATTCCCCGAAATTAAACTTGCATGTTACCCTCCGGTCGCGACAGTCGCACTTGCCGCGATCATCGGCCAGAAGCGCGCGTCCGAACTCATTTTTACCGGACGTCAATTCTCAGGCGACGAAGCGGTGGCAATCGGCTTGGCCAATCGATCTGCAACGCATGACGAGCTGGGATCTCTCATAGAAAGCGTGCTCTCTGAACTGAGCCAGCTAAGCCCGGTTGCGCTGTTCCATGCCAAGAAGGCAATGTATGCGTGGAATGCGGTTCACTTTGATAAAGGCTTAGATCGGGCGGAGAAGATATATCTCGATGAACTCATCTCGACCGCGGACGCGCGCGAGGGTATTATTGCTTTCCTCGACAAACGATCTCCAAAATGGACAGGCAAATAGACGACCCGAATCTTTCCTCCGAGACGAATCTTGAGCTCGCTCCGAAGTCGCGCTACACCTCCGCGCATCTGATGTGTCGCAGCGCATTGTGGGGCGTGGCAGGCTTTTTGGGGTCCGCCTACTTCTCATGGGTTTCTTTCAGGCACGTTACGCTTAGCGAGTATGAATGGCCGCATGATGCCTGGACCGCCGCTACTTATCTCGTATGGATCGTCTTATTGATAGGTCTGGCATTCGATACGCGCTGCCCGCGAGAGCGATTGTTTTTTGGATTGTTGGTTGTCAACTTCATTGTTGGCTGCGTGATGACGTTGTGGCACAGCATTCCGGTCGCCGATGTGCGTGCCGCGCGAATCGGAACCGGAGTTCTTTGGGGTGTGGCGGCCCTGATTAGTCTGACCACGCTGCGCGGCAGAGAGATTCGCGGCGATGGAGATGCCAACGCAAGTCTATAAACTTAACGATGCATCCAGCGCGGGGACGGACGAATGCGTCCGTCCCTACGCAAGTTTGAGAGATGCACTTTGTCGGTTCGTTTCTAGAAAAAAGTTTTACAGGATCTAATAAACAATGGATTTCGAAATTTCTCCTAGTCAAGTTAAGGCTCTGCAGCAGAGCGGGCAAGAATTTCTGTTGCTTGATGTCCGCGAGCCTTGGGAATTTGAGACCTCGCAAATTGAAGGCTCAAAGCACATCCCGATGGGCGATGTGCCGGCAAGGGCTCACCAGGAACTCGATCCCGATGAGCACATTGTCGTCCTCTGCCACCATGGAGTACGTTCGTTGTCCGTTACGAATTGGCTTCGGCAGCAGGGCTTTGAAAAAGTGCAATCCATGCGCGGAGGCATCGACGGATGGGCACGCACGGTGGATCCGAAAGTTCCCTTGTACTGAAGCGCCTGTACTGAAGCGGCGTTCCGATCGCCCCTGTGGGCGTGTTGCCAGCCGTGAGTAATACTTAGCCGGGAGCCCTGCTTGATCACCGACTGCCACGTTCACATCCAACCCCTTGAACTTTTTAAGCCGCATGCGCTTGAATTGATGAAACGCAAGCGCGCAAACTTTTCCGAGATTGAAGAATTTTGCCGCTCCCCTAAAGCGTTTCTCCAATATTTGGACCGTTCCGGCGTTGACCGAGCCGTACTAATAAATTACGTGGCGCCCGAAGTGATCGGCTTCACCTCAGCAGTTAACCAGTTTGTTGCCGATTACACGAAGCACGATCCCAAGCGCCTGATTTCCTGCGGCAGCCTGCATCCGCGGCATACCACAAACATAATGGCCGATGTTGAGCACATCCTGAAGCTCGGCATTCGCATGATTAAAATTCACCCGCCGCATCAGTTGCTGTTTCCCAACGATTATCTGAACGGAGTCAACGAACTCGAAATCATCTACCGCGCCGCCGAGGCCAACGGCATCCCGGTCATGTTTCATACCGGTACGTCGATTTTTCCCGGCGCGCGCAATAAGTATGGCGACCCCATCTACATCGACGACGTCGCAGTTGATTTTCCGAAACTTAAAATTCTCCTGGCGCACGGCGGGCGGCCTCTTTGGATGGACACGGCATTTTTTCTGATTCGGCGCCACGCCAACGTTTACCTCGACATCAGCGGCATTCCACCAAAAGCTCTGCTCACATACTTCCCGCGGTTCGAAGAGATCGCCCACAAAACGCTCTTCGGTACCGACTGGCCCGGACCAGGCGTCCCGGATATTAAAACGAATCTTGAACAGATCAAGCTTCTTCCTGTCAGCGAAGATACGCGTTCGCAAATCCTGAGCAAGACAGCTGCTTCACTCTGGCCGGAATAATTCCGTATCAGGCGTCGCTTATTACCTCAAATACCTCCCCAGTCCCATTAGTACATGTCCTGTTGTCATTTGATTGAACTTTTGCAGATGTCCTATTGTCGTAACCAAGCTGTGGTTACGTGGGGATCGCGAGATCAAAGATATTCAACCCGCTTGGCATCCCTCCCCTGGGGCTATATTTCGCGTACCCGCCGTACCAGTATCGGCCAATCAGAGCACGTCTCAAGGTGGTGCTAAATGAAGTATCTATTTTGTTTCTTGGCAGCCCTCGTATTAGTCATGGCGCCTGTCCTCTGCGCCGCTCAAGATGGCTATCAGGTCGTCTCCGTGCAGGACGGCGGAACCATCCGGGGAACCGTGAAATGGCAGGGAACCTTGCCTCACCTCGTTCCCTCCGAGATCAACAAAGACCCGCAAGTTTGCGATCCGCTAGGCCAGAAGCATCGCGATCTGGAACGTCTGCTGGTTGCACCCAATGGCGGCATAGCCAATACAGTTGTATTTCTGCGGAATATTAGCCGCGGAAAAGCGATGGATCTTCCGGCCGCGCGCCGCGCCCTCAATCAGAAAAACTGCCGCTATGAGCCTCATATCCTCCTTGTCCCGGCCCAAGCAACTTTGACGGTAAAGAACAGCGATCCGCTCCTGCACACCGTCCATATGTCGGGCAGCGCCGATTACAACCTGCCGTTCACTTCCCAAGGTCAGGAAATCAGCCGCCCTATGACGCGAGAAGGAGCAGTCAGTCTGCGCTGCAATGCCGGTCACGTCTGGATGAATGGCGAGATGATCGTAGCGAAAAATCCTTACTACGCCGTAACCGATGAGGATGGCAACTTCGAGCTTACGCAAGTTCCGCCCGGCCAATATGAAATCGTCGCCTGGCATGAAGGCTGGAGAGTAGTCGGCGAAAGTGCGGTCTATGATCTTGCCACCCAAGTTCGCGTGAAGCGTCCGGTCTTCTCCGATCCGATAATGTGGAGCAAAACCGTCACCGTTCCTGTGCACCAGTCTGTGGACGTGAAATTCACCCTAAGCGAGCGCGCCCCTCAGATGGCGCAAGGCCACTGAAATCGTAATTTCCTAACGTTCCTGTAGAGACGCGGCTTGCCGCGTCTCTCGCGGAATCCTAATAACAATTCCCATCTTCCCGTCCCGTATTAATCCAACCCCGCTACAATAGAAATAGGATGACGCCACGGGTCTATCTCGACAACAATGCCACGACTCCCTTGCTGCCGGAGGTGCTGGAGGCGATGCTCCCTTTCTACGGCGAGCACTTCGGTAACGCGTCTTCCATTCATCATCATGGACAGGAAACGCGCGGCGCCGTTGAACGGGCGCGGGAATCGGTTGCGATGCTGCTCGGATGCCGCGCCTCGGAAATCGTCTTCACCAGCGGCGGCACGGAAGCTGACAATCTCGCGATCTTTGGCTTGGCGCAGCCTGGTGATCACATTATCACTTCGACCATTGAGCATCATGCCGTCCTCAACGCCTGTAAGCATGCTTCTACCAAGGGTTGCGAAGTTTCGTACATTCCTGTGGATGCCCGCGGCCTGATAGATCCGGTGGATGTGAAGCGCGCCCTTCGGCCAAATACGAAGTTGATCAGCATCATGCTGGCGAACAACGAGACTGGGGTGTTGCAGCCTGTCGAAGAGATAGCGCAGATTGCCTCCAAGGCAGATGTCTACTTCCACACTGATGCGGTGCAAGCAGCAGGAAAAATTCCCATCGACGTAAATAAAATCGGATGTGATCTGCTGACCATCTCCGGGCACAAGATTCACGCGCCTCAGGGCGTCGGAGCGCTTTACATCCGGAAGGGAACTCGGCTGGATCCGATGCTTCACGGGGGTACGCACGAGCGTTCGCGTCGAGCAGGGACAGAAAACGTTCCGGGCATCGTCGGCTTGGGGAAGGCAGCAGAGTTGGCTGCCACCGGCCTGCAGAATGGACCTGATCAATGGAACGACGGGAGCGACGCGCGTCCTCGCCCGTCCATCCCAAGCCCCCGCCCGGAACACGAAGATCGCAACCACGATGATCTGCGAACTTCATCTTCGCGAACTTCAACTTTTAAGATGGCCGCCATGCGTGATCGCCTCGAGCGGGGACTACTCAACATCGAAGCGACCGGTCTAAACGGCGAAGGCGCCTCGCGCGTCCCGAATACGACGAATATTTATTTCGATGGCATCGAAGGTGAATCGTTAGTCATAGCGCTCGATCTAAAAGGTCTTGCCGTCTCAACCGGCGCAGCCTGTTCTTCTGGAGCCATCGAACCGTCGCATGTTTTGACTGCGATGGCTTTACGTCCCGAGCGTGCCAAAGCCAGCATCCGCTTCAGTTTTGGCAAACAAAACACGGACGAGGATGTGGACTTCGCTCTGAGCTTGATTCCGGAAACGGTAGCGCGTTTGCGCAAGTTGTCGCCTGTGTGGTCTGGTGCCTCTGCCGCACTGAAGCCCCATCAATCGGGTTGTCATCCTGAGCGAAGCGAAGGACCTGCTGTTTTGCGTACTGTGCCAAAACCTCAAGTCCTTCGGTAAGGACGAAAAGTAAATGGAATTTAGGCGCTGACTACCAAATGCTAACTAACGAAACCATCGCCGTAGCCATGTCGGGAGGAGTTGACTCCTCGGCCGTTGCGGCCATGCTGCGCGCCGAGGGCCGCAACGTCATCGGCCTGACCATGCAGCTCTGGAACCAGCGCCGCCTCTCCGGGCACGCCGGCATGCCCGAGTCCGTTCAAGGACGCTGTTGTTCGATTGACGATGTCTATGATGCTCGCCGCGTCGCCGAAACCCTCGGCATTCCCTACTACGTTGTAAATCACGAAGAGCGCTTCGAGCGCGACGTGGTGCGGCCGTTCGTTGAAGAATATCTTGCCGGGCGAACGCCCATCCCGTGCAGCCTTTGCAATAATCACTTGAAGTTCGATCAGCTGCTGATCGTGGCGCAGCAGATCGGCGCCGATCAGATTGCCACCGGACATTATGCTCAAGTGACGTTTGACGAGCAGCTTGGCCGCTGGCTGCTGAAGCGTCCAGCCGACAGGTCGAAAGATCAGACGTACTTTCTCTTCGGCCTTACCCAAGAGCAATTGAGCCGCACCCTGTTTCCTCTCGGCGGAATGACCAAGCCGGAGGTGCGCGAACTCGCCCGCAAGCATAGCCTCGTGATCGCCGAAAAGCCCGATTCGCAGGAGATTTGCTTCGTCCCCGGCGGTGACTACAAGCGCTTTCTTGAAGCTTATCTCACCGAGCAAGGCGACCAGCCAGTAGCGGTCGGCGGCGAGATGGTTACAACCGACGGCAAAGTGATCGGCGAACATGCCGGAGTCCACAATTTCACAGTCGGACAGCGCAAGGGACTTGGCCTCGCGACCGGCTCGCCGCTGTACGTGATCCAGATAAAGAATGACACGCGGCAAGTTATCGTCGGCAAGGACGAAGATCTCTACTCCCGCGCCCTTATCACGAGTCGTGTAAATTTGATCTCTTGCGCGGAAATAAACGAGCCCATGCGAGTGACAGTAAAAATTCGCCACAAGCATCAACCCGCATCGGCCATGATTGAATCCGCCGGTCCGGCCGAGGTTCGAGTCACCTTCGACGAACCCCAGCGCGCCCTAACTCCCGGCCAGGCAGCCGTCTTCTACGACGACGACCTGGTAGTGGGCGGCGGCTGGATCGACAACCCGCCGCAACCATAATAGCCAGCCCTACTGAATTGCCGGTGGAGCGCCGGGCGTCCCCGCCCGGCCACCCCTACTTTCAAATTGTTATCTCCGTGCCGCGTTGCGTCACGAAGCAGTTACTCTGTCCAGTTACTCCGACTAGTTACTCCGAATTACTATCGCTCCACCAAATAGCACCTTTGGGGGCTAGACCTTCCGATTAACCAGGGTTATTGTTGTTTCACGACGGGAACTTCGTAGTTTCTCCCCAACGAGGATCCGGCGTGGGGAGCGATTTATGAAAATCTGGCATCTGGCTTATGCGGCATTGGGAATTGCGGTGGCGCGCTGGGTTTTTAAGCGTCAACCGATGACGATATCCGATCCAATCACCCGTTTTCGCACCTCTGGCCTGCTTTAGGTAGTGAGTGAGTAAGAGATGGAAGGGCCTGCTGCGCTCCGTTGCGCGTCCAAGTCTCCGTCGCGCATCAGGTCCTTTTCCTCCTCCGCGAAAGTGCTAGTACCAACGTGTTCCTCCGGTAACTTCTTTTCTGTTCCATCTCGCCTAAACTTGCTCTATGGACTGGCTGGGTCCCGGATACTCCCTCGGCCTCCAAAATCATGCTCTCCATACTCCCCAGCCTTCGGTTATTCGCGATCTGCGCCCTGCTTGCGGTCTCGGCTTTGCCTCCAGCCGTGATCGCTCAGGACGATGCTCCGTCGCTGGGCGATTTGGCGCGTGACCTCCGCAAAAGCAAAGTGCAGCTGCCGCCACAGCCAGCGACCGACCCGCTTCACCCGATTATCGATAATGACAATTTGGCCCAGGTCACGGAGGATGCCAAGAACGCCAGGCCAGCGAAGCAGAACAAAACAGTTTTTTCCATTGATCCCTCCACCAACACGCTCAAAGTGTCATCGCCCGACGTCACCTGCAGCCTTTCATTCAATGCACGCGCGAGCGCGCTACTGATCAAGCCAGTTTTAGTTGAAGATTTGCCGCTCGACGAACTGCTGAAACTCGACGGCCCGGGCTCGATTCAGGACGAGAATTTGCAACTGGAAGTGTTCAACGGCACGGACTGGGATCTTCGCGAAATCACGATTGGCTTGACCCTCGAACGCAAGCCCCGACAAGATGCAGAACTATCGGCGCGAGGCCGGGTGATTCCCGCAGCGGAGAATCTTGCACCCACCGCCATGGAGCGTCGTTCCGACGTGACTATCCTTTATCACCTCAAGGCCGAGACTAAGCCGTTCAGCACCGCCGTCTTCCGGGAAAACATCGGAATCACTCCCGGACCCGATGAAGATTGGCGATGGTCGATCGTGGAAGCCAAAGGGGTTCGGCCCTCGCAAACTCCCGCAACCTACGAGTCGCAACGGGAAGAACCGCTGTTTGCCATGCCCTCAGCATTGTTGCCGAGCGATAATCAGCCACCCGCGCCGGGCGCTTCCACAGCGCCAACAGTGCCACTCGCGCCAGCAGAGCCTTTGGCCATTCCGGACAAACCAGAGAAGAAGGATTCGAGTACCACGAACACGATTCCACTTGCTCAACAATAGAAGCTTTCTTCCCCAACGGGTTTCCCCGTGGTCTCTCATTTTCACTGTAACGCCTGTGGTTAAGATTTTGTTTTTGTGTTCTTGCAATCTCCAAACGAGTTGCAAACATGCAAACCATCTCGGCAGATTTCCCGCACTTCAAGTAAATTGTTTCTTCGCGCCAAAATAATTATCCGGGGGATCTACTTGAAGAAGAAAAACGCCACGAAGCACGGTCAACATAAAGAAGGCAGCCATGAAGAGGGCGCGGGGATCGACCGCAAACTACACGATCCTGTAGCGGACCGCCTAATTCCGCTCGAACCGCTCGATCTCGGCAAGATTCACTCCATCGATGACTTGGTGCGGGCGATGTCAAAGACTGCCTTCACCGGACGCCAGCTTGGCGAAGCCGCCGATGTTCTAGAGGCCATGGCGCGCGACCAGGAATGCTTCGTCGTCATGACGCTCGCGGGCGCAATGACCGTTGCCAAACAGGGCCTCGTGATCGCTGAGTTGATCGACCGCGGCATCGTCAACGCGATCGTATCGACTGGAGCGCTGATGGCGCACGGCCTGGTTGAAGCGACCGGGCGCGCGCATTTTCGCCACAATCCCGAACTCAGCGACGAAGAACTGTATGAAGCGGGATACAACCGCGTCTACGACACGCTTGAACCGGAACAGAACCTCGACGACGTAGAGCGCGTGATGGCCGCCACATTTGGCGGCTGGAACTCTGACGAAGTAATGTGCTCCTACAAGTTGAATCGCGCCATTGGAGCGCATCTGGCGAAGGCAGCCAAGGGACAGCGCGGCATTCTGAAGTCGGCCTACGAAAAAAATGTTCCCGTATTCGTCCCCGCGTTTTCCGACTCCGAACTCGGCCTCGATTACGCTTTGACCAATCGCGAGCGCGACAAACAAGGCAAGCCGCGATTCCGCTTCGACCCCTTCGAAGACCTGGAGCACTTTGCGGCGACGCTGCTCAGTCAGAAGCGCCTGGGCATCTTCACCATCGGCGGCGGCGTCCCCCGCAACTGGTCGCAGCAGTTCGGCCCATTTATCGAATTGCGCCACCGCCGGGGCGGGGAAGACCTGCCGCTAAAGCGCTATCACTACGGTTTGCGCATCTGCCCTGAGCCCGTTCATTGGGGCGGCCTATCAGGCAGTCCTTACAGCGAAGCCATTTCGTGGGGCAAGTTTGTCCCTCCATCAGAGGGCGGAAAATTTGGCGAAGTGTTCGTGGATGCTACGGTGGGATTGCCAATAATCGTGGCGTCGGTGCTGGAGCGGCTGAAGAAGAAGCCAGCGGCAAAAAAGAAAATCGGATCGCACTAGGAAGTTGTCCTAGGAAATTTAGGAACGCCGGTAAGTGAACACTCCTACAAAACAGCCGCCGGCAATGCCCAACAGCATTGCACCCAACGCAATGCACGCAAGCTGTAAGAAATACTGTGGAGTTCGGACGTCGGCGTGCATCCTCTGTGCGTATACAACCAGAGCGATGCCAGGAGCGCCTGTCGTCAGAGCCGACAGCCCGAACCGTTCGCGGTCAAAGCTATTTGGCCTGCCTTTCCATGCGACATAGCCAATAGCAACGGAAATCGACGGTGCTCCTACAAAAAGCGCAAAGAGAATCAATCCATCAACAATCGGTAAATATTGTGGGTCCATACGTAACACTCAGGCAAAGATCAGCACGGCCGACGCGATCACAGTCGTCCACAGCCCGCGCTTATCCCCAACTGCTGACTGCGTCACATTGGCCGTGCGCACGATTTTATTCGAGATGCGGTAAATCTCTTTCTTCTCGTCCCACGACCGGTCGGAATCAAATTCCACGTTAAGCGTCGTCGCCAGCATTTCGGCGGCGAGTTCTTCGGCATAATCGCCAGCCGCATCTTCGGTCTCGCCGAACGAGTGGTGCTCGCTTAAATATCCATACGTATTGCGATCTGCTGGGATGGCGACGCCGATCGACGAGGCCAGCAGTCGATGCGGCTCGTGAGTGGAATTCTCCGCCACCACGGCGAATACCACTTCCCCAGGAGATAAATATTTCAGTCCCTGCGAGCGCGGCACCAGTTTGCAGTTGGGCGGAAAGATCGATGAGACACGTACCAGGTTTTGCGCCGCGATGCCCGCGTCGCGTAAGGCCAATTCAAATGAAGTCAGTCGCTCCCGGTGTTTCCCCACACCTTTGGTGAAAAATATTTTCTTGGGGACCATGTCCTTGCCCAATTCAGTTTCCTCCAGAAATAAATGAGTTGAGCGGCAAATCTAACACAGCAATTTGTGAAGATTGTATGAAAAAAGAAGAGAACGCAAGATTTTCCCACGCTCCCGCGAAACCAGCGCGGCTAGCGGGTGATTCTGCAGAAATGCGAAGTTCGTCAGGCCGCTTGTTTCGTGACCAGGACGTGCGCGCCGTCTCGACCCTGTGCGCCCACTATCTTCATTTCCTGCCAGTCGTAGCGGAACTCCCTGCCACAATCCAGACAAGCGACGTACGTGCCCGTCCGTTGCGTAGTGGAACTACGGCGAGAATCGGCACGCACAGTGATCGGAAAACTGTAGCGAGCATGCCGGCAACCGAATATTGCATCGATCAACTTCGACAACATTGGTACCCCCACAGAAACGATTCGAACCAGACGAAGTGGCTAGTCCGATCGCCCTAGGGTTTGGACCAGCTCACTTACTTAGATACCTGTAGGGAAGAAAAGGTTTCGTAGGTGAAAGTTGTTGCGACTTGATCGCCGGCGCACATGGGCTGAAGAATATCGCAGCGCACTCTTGTCTTGGAGTAAGCGCTAGAACATTGAATGATTTAGGGACAGTGTTTCAGGTGAAAGGTGTTGCACAAAACTCTGAAACCGTTACCCGTTTGGCGGGTCAGATTTCTTCTGCGCCGTACACTTGGTCATGATCGCCGAGCGCAAGCGCGTACGCAGATCATCTGGCAGCTCGTAGAGCTCCGAGTCACGATAGATTTCGATCGTCTTCTTGGTCGTATCGCAGACAACATAGCAGTTGTGGCACCACGCCAGATGGTCGTCCAGTTCGGTCTTGGTCCGCGCATCGAGCACGCCGTCCAAGTAGTTGGTTAATTCGTTTAAAAATTCAGAGCACTTCACTGTCGCCATCTCCACTCGCACTGCCATCTGCACTCGCTTTTTTCTGAAAGAAGCGGTTGAGCCGTTCGCGCAATTGCAGGCGCGCGCGGAGCAACCTCGACTTCACCGCCGGAATACTCAACTCCAGCGCTTGGGCCGTCTCTTCCGTCGAGAGGCCTTCCACGTCACGGAGTACAAACACCGTTCGAAATCCCGATGGCAACCCCTGAATCGTGCGAGTCAGAATATCCCGCAACTCCTCTTGGTTGTACATCTGCTCCGGATTGGGACTCCAATCCGCAACCTCGCGGGGAAGCGAATCATCTTCAGTTTTTATGTCCTCATCAAGAGAAACCGTGCGTTCCGGCTTCCTCCGGCGCAACTTCATCAGCGCTTCATTCACCGCAATCCGCACCAGCCAGGTATAAAACTTCGACTGTTCCTGGAATTTCTCCAGGTTGCGATACGCCTTAAGAAACGCCTCTTGTACTACGTCTTCCGCGTCCTCGCGATTCTGCGTAATGTGCTGTGCAATGCGGAAAACGTTGCGATCATAGCGCCGTACCAATTCTTCAAACGCTTGATCGTCGCCGCGCTTGGCTCGCCGGACCAGCTGCATTTCTTCGCTGACCGGCTGCTCGACATTTGGTTGGATGGTAGTCATTCGTAACTTGATGCAGATTTTTACGACCGCGTTATTAAATTCCCAGTGCTATTGTACTTGGTAGTTGCGGTTTTCGGTGCGGCTAGGCCATTTTGTCTTGGCGGAAGCGACAATTTGACCCGGCCGCCGGTTGAACCAAGCTGGCATCGTACGTTACTAAGGTTTTCAAGAAGAGCTGCAAACGGCCATATAATCAGAGGTGAGAAGGGCTCTGCTCTTCTTCCCCCTACAGCTTTTTCCCGGAGTGTGAATGAAGGAGCGCGATTGGATTGGACCAATTGTGGAACGGGTGGTTGGCCGCGTTCTGGACAACCATATGGTCCAACTACGCGCCGAAATCGTCCGCCAAGTCGCAGAAGAGATTGCAGCCGCGCCTGCCATTGCAGGTGCCGCAAAAAAAGCAAATTCTTCCTCCGGCCCCGCGGAACTGGCGCGTGCGGTTAATGAAATCCAGATGGGCTCTTCGCAACGCGAAATTCTTCGTGCGTTGCTGGAGGCCAGTTCCCGCTACGCCGCCCGTGTCGCGCTCTTCGTAGTCAAAGGCAACCATGCAACTGGATGGCAAGGCCGCGGCTTTGCCAACGATGCTGCTTTAAAAGATTTTGCTTTGGACGACAAGGCTCCCGCCATTGTTCGTGCTATCTCAAATCGCGTCGTGGCAAGTGTTCCAGTTGCTGATCAGGACGCGCGCTTCCTCAAAGAGTTTGGGGCCCCGGCCAGCGGAGATGCCCGGCTTCTTCCCTTAATGTTGAAAGATAAAGTTGCTGCCCTGGTTTATGCGGACGGCGGAACCGACGCCGCCGGTTTGCTCGACGCGAGTTCGCTTGAGTTGCTCGTGTTGTCGACCGGTGCGTGGCTCGAAGTGAATTCACTCCGCAAGCAGGCACAAAAAGATCCATCGGCACAATCGTTCTCGAACGCCGCAGCAGCGGACGCTCCGCCTGCTGTGCCGGTTCAAACCGCATCCGCTTTTAACGATCCCTTTGCCTCGCACTCTCCTGGCCACGCCATGGCAGCAGTCGCCTCGGCAGCGGTCGCCGCTCCCGCGATGTCGGCGCCCGCCGTTGCAGCTGACCAGGGACTAGCCGAGCCATTGCCGATCAATCCGGCTCAACCCGCGCCTTCTTCCACGGAAGCGCCGCCGCCGGGTATGTCGGCGGAAGATCAAGATGTTCATCGGAAGGCGCAGCGCTTTGCGCGACTCCTTGTTGACGAAATCAAACTCTACAATCAGGCGAAGGTCGCTGAAGGGCGAAAGAATAAAGATCTCTATGATCGCCTTCAGGAAACGATCGACAAGAGCCGCGCCACGTACCAGAAGCGTTACGGGAGCACCGTCGCCGCCTCCGGAAATTACTTTCATCATGAAATAATAAGAAGTCTCGCAGAAGACGACCTGTCGATCATGGGACCCAACTTTCGGCAGTAGATGGGATTTGAGTGCGCCGTTTCGTAGTCGCAGTATCCGCTGGAATTCTCTTCAGCCTCTCGCTCGGCTTTTTGCCGTCCGCCGTTGCTCAATCGCAAGCGTCCAACGCAACAGATAGCTCTGAAGTAAAAAGTTCTGAAGTAAAGAAATCCGAAGCAAAAAAATCCGAAATAAAAAAAGCTCCCGCCAAGCCGGTAGCGAAACATGCGCCCGCGAAAGCAGCGACGGCAGCGTCGCCGTCCCCCAAAGCTACACCCAAAGCGGCGACTCCGAAGCCCGGCGCAAAGAAAGCTGCGGCCTCAAGTCGCAGCGCGGTCGCCGCCAATAAGAATAAAAAAAAGCACGCACCGCCCTCTCCGCGCGTGCGCCGCGTCCGCCGTGCCTTTGTCGCCTCCGCCAGCCTGCGTCCGATGGCGCAGCAGTTATTGCAGGACCGCACTCCAATCGCTTACGCCGGCGTTGAGGGCTATGCGCGCAGTCACGGGAAAGAAGATGCCGGAGCTTTAGCCTGGCTGGTTGTTGGCTACGCGCACACGCTCGATCACGATTACGGCAAGGCAATCGACCCATTCAGCCGCGCGAAATCCGGCGCCAGCGAATTGGGAGACTACGTTGCCTATTACCTCGGCGACGCCTACCAAAGAACTGGACACAACGCCGAAGCGCTAGCCACC
>Ga0182024_10017422_pt1 | contig 13490 bp, 10 predicted proteins | sample P32metaG_FD_120480 | JGI IMG/M metagenome (GOLD analysis project Ga0182024, IMG submission 120480) | Permafrost microbial communities from Stordalen Mire, Sweden - P3-2 metaG (Illumina Assembly) | ecosystem: Environmental > Terrestrial > Soil > Wetlands > Permafrost | place: Sweden: Stordalen...
AGCGGAGACAATTCCGCGAACCAGATTGCTCTCAATTGTGCGCCCGCACTCAGCAATGATCAGTGCGTGGTCTATATCGCGGTTTCAACAGCAGCCGGATTCGGAACCGGATACCTGACTTCGTTGAACGCGACCACGCTCTCGCCGATCGCCCATATTCAATTGCTGGACCCGCGGGGAGGCCCGGGCACCATATCATCGGACAGTTCGGCGACTCCCATGGTTGGCCCGGACGGCGACGTGTATTACGGAGTTCTCGAATCCCCGTGCTGCAGTTCGCGTAATGCCCGCGGCTGGATGCTGCATTTCGATTCCACGCTGACGCAAACGAAAACCCCCGGCTCCTTCGGTTGGGACGATACGGCGTCCGTGATTCCCTCCGCTGCCGTGCCTTCGTACCTGGGTTCATCGCCCTATCTGATCCTCACCAAGTACAACAATTACGTCAATACCGGAACCGGCGACGGCATCAATAAGGTCGCGATCCTCGACCCCTTCGCCACCATGCCAGACACCTACTCCTCCACGCCCGTCAACGTGATGAACGAAGTGATTACAGTGACGGGCGTGACACCGAATCCATCCGCCGGCTTCCCGAACGCGGTGCGTGAGTGGTGCGTCAACACCGTCACAATCGATCCTTTCACCAAATCCGCCATCGTCAACAGCGAAGACGGAGTGACCTATCGATGGGACTTCACGACGAACACACTCGCCGAAAGCCTCCGCCTGACGAAAGGCCGCGGCGAGGCCTACACGCCAACGGTGATCGGTTCCGACGGCACAGTCTACGCGATCAACGACGCGATTCTATTCGCGATTGGAAATTGATGCGCTGCATTCTATTCATCGTCGCTTCGTTAGCATACGCCGAAGATCCCGTCGCCGCACTTACGTCCGTGCAACTCTCTTTCGACCCGGTCACCGGCTACCTTCCCGCGCTTCTCAAAGCCCTCCATGTCCCCGTCGAATCGCAAATCGCAGTATTCTCCAAAACGAGCATCCAAGCGCTGCGCATCGAACCTTCCAACCCCCGAGTCCTCTATTTTAATGACTCCGTAACCGTCGGCTGGGTACGTGGAGGCTTCATCGAACTAGCCGCGCAGGACCCCGCGCGAGGCATCCAGTTTTATACTCTCCAGCAGCGGCCCGATGCGAGCCTTCTCCATCGCGAAGATTGCCTGAACTGTCACAAGTCCGGCACCACGCTCATCCGCAGCGTCATTCCCACCCCCGACGGAATCCCCTCGGCCGACAGCGACAAGCTCTGGGGCGGCTGGTTCGTAACCGGAGCCGCGCTGCCCTCTGTCCACATGGGCAACACAGTCTTCGCACATTCCGAAAAACACGAGCTCACACCACCACTCAGTAGCGACGTCGTGGCACTGATGGTGTTTGCCCATCAGATGCGCATGATGAACCTGCTAGCGCATCCCGAAAACATAAACGAACTCGTCGACCATCTGCTCTTCCTGGACGAAACTCCTCTCCCCGGCCGCATTCAAGGCAACTCCGGCTTCACGGAAATATTCGAGACCGCCGGTCCTCGCGACCATCGCGGCCGCTCGCTTCGCCAGTTCGATCTGGAGACTCGCCTGATGCGCTATCCATGTAGCTACATGATCTACACCGACGCGTTCAATTCACTCCCGTCCAAAACGAAGGATGCCACCTACCATCGCATGTGGACCATCCTATCGGCCCAGGAGCCCAGTCGTCTCTCAGCAGCCGATCGCAAAGCCGTAATAGAAATCCTGCGCGATACGAAGCCAGATCTGCCTGCCTATTTTGTTTCTTGGTAGAATCTCTATTAACGCGTCTCCGCGCGCTCATCCCCAAACATTATTAAGCTCTCAGATATCGATCCCGGACCATACGCTCCCAAATCCGTTCGCATGATCGTCGAGATCGCGAAGGGCGGCAGCAACAAGTGCGAGTACGATATCGAGCTCGGTGTCTTCCGCCTGGATCGCGCCCTCTATTCGCCCATGCACTATCCCGGCGATTACGGGTTCGTCCCCGGCACGGTTGCCGACGATGGCGATCCCATCGACATTCTCGTGTTAATGACCCATCCGAGCTTCACCGGCTGCATGATCGAAGTGCGTCCCGTCGGAATCCTCGACATGGTCGATAACTCCGAGGCCGATTATAAAGTGCTCGCCGTGCCGATGCGCAATCCCCGCTACGACGAGATCCATAACATCGGCGACGTTCGCGGCCACCAGTTGCGGGAGATCGAGCACTTCTTCCAAATCTATAAAGAGCTCGAGGGAAAGAACGTCAAGTTACAAGGCTGGCGCGACGCGCACGCGGCGCACGAATCGATCATGAAAGCCCGCGAGCGTTATCTTACACAACAGAAAACCGCCAAAGCGACCACGTAACCCGCCTCTCGCTTCTCAGGGTTTTCTACCGAACCGCCATGCGTAAGCATGCGGACAAACGCTAACCAGCCACCACCATCTCCCGCGCCCCAATCTGCTTCAAACACCGGTCCACCCACTGCTTCGTCAACTTTTCCTGCACACCGTTCTGCGACAGCCTCGTCCGCAAATTCGACCAATCCACCAGATCGAGCGATTGATCCTGATTGAAGCACGAAAACACCACTGTCTCTTCGCCCGTAATCGGATCTTTGTGCTGCTGCAAACACTGCGCGCAGATTTCTTTCATCATGCACTGCATCGGAGAGTTGATACTTCCAATCGCCTTGTGATCGGGCTTCAAGTACGGCGCAAGCACCGTGTGCCGCGCCCGCGCAACCGCCCCCATCATCGCATCCGATCCAATCACCACCAGCCGGTCAACCGAGTGCAGCGAAATCTCCGGGCTATCGGGCGAGAGGTCCCCGCGTCCATAAGCCAGAATCGCCTCGACGATATTTCCCACGAACGCCTTGTCCTGCACCCGCCCCGGCGTGAATCCCGGCGCTTCGTCGCAGCACCAGATCACCACGTCCGCCGCCTTTTCGATCTCCTCGACCTTGTAGCGATCGATAATCTTCTTATAGCCGGCAAAATAAATCGTCCGCGATCGATTCGCGCGCAACTCCTGCCCGATCGAGAACAGCACCGCGTTGCCAAGCCCTCCGCCGATCAATAAAACAGTTTCCTTCGCCGGCGTTTCCGTCGGCGTTCCCGTCGGACCCATCAAAATAACCGGCTCCCCCGGTTTAAGCAGAGCGCACAAATCCGACGACCCGCCCATCTCGAGCACAATCGTCGACAGCAAACCCAGTTCCCGATCGACCTTCGCGCCGGTCAACGCCAAACCCTCCATCGCGAGAGTGGTTCCACCGGCATGCGGCGCCAGCGTCTCGAAATTCTGCAATCGATAAAATTGGCCCGGATGGAACGCCCGCGCCGCCATCGGCGCCTTGACGATCACCTCGACAATGTTCGGCGTCAGCCGTTCCACTTTATGAACCACCGCGCGAAGTTCGTCATTGAGATGACTGAGCAGCGACGCCGGCAGCAGGCCTGTCGGCGCTTTCCGCGCCAGCAGCCGCGAGACAACTGGATACCCCTGCTTCGCGCTCGCCATCGCCTTCACCACGTTACCCGCGAACGAAGGATGCAGATCGCCGAAGAATGAAATGCCGCGCCCGTCGGGACGAATCGACATAAGGACTCGCACGTCCCTCGGCTTCGCCAACTTTTCCGGCTTCACCGGCTGCCCCGCTTCGTCCACTGCCCGAAACCATTTGCCGTCTAGGAAAACGTTGTCCGGATCTTCGCGTCCCAGCACCGTATTAGGCTGTGTTCCCGCGGCAACCAATATGGATCGCGCCGGCATACGGACCACTTCACCCTCGGCGTTGCGCACCATCAGCGCCGCGGCGTGGCCGAATGAGTCCACCTCGACCTCTTCCGGCGTCAGCGATTCCGCGAATCGAATGCCTTCTTCGAGAGCCAGTGCGACTTCTTCGTGATTCAGCGTGTAACTCGGCGAATCGATCATTCGCCTCCGGTACGCCAGCGTCACTCCGCCCCACTGATTGAGAACCTCGACCAGCTTCGGCTCGCGCCCTTCCCGCGCCGCGGCGGCACGTTCAGCGCGAATCGCGCGAGCGTGAGCGATAAATTCCCCGGCCGTTTCCGTCTCTTCCGCGGTCCAGCGCTCGCGAACTTCGCCTTCGCCAATATCCGCAACCAGCGCTTCGTACCTCGATAGAAATTTCTCCACTTGGACAATGTAATACGCAAGCGATTCCGTCGCCGTATCGATCGCCGTCAACCCGCCGCCGATCACCACAATCGGCATGCGAACTTGCAAATTCGCAACCGAGCTCTTTTTCGCAGCTCCCGTCAACTGCAGCGCCATCAGAAAATCGGAAGCTTGGCGAACCCCGCGCGCCAGTCCGTTCTTCATCGGAATCACAGTAGGCCGCCCCGCGCCCGCGCACAATGCAACGTGATCGAAGCCCAGTTCGAAAGCGCTCTCGACTGTCATCGTCCCGCCGAAGCGCACGCCTCCGAACATGCCGAACTGTTCCCGCCGTTCCAGCAGCAGTCGAATAATCTTGAGAAAATTCTTGTTCCAGCGAACCGTGATTCCGTATTCGGCGACCCCTCCGAATCCCGCCATCACCCGATCGTCCAGCGATTCGTACAATTCGTTCACATCGCGAATCGGACGGAACGGCGTACGCTCGCCATGCGGCGTAACCCCGGAAATTTCAGACGGCAGCGGCTCGATCTTCAACCCATCGACACCCGCAACCGTGTGTCCGTCGTTCATCAGATGATGCGACAGTGTAAATCCCGCCGGCCCCAACCCTACCACCAAAACTTTGTAACCCGATTCTTCGCGAGGAACCGGACGCGCGAAGTTCAAAGGATTCCACCGCGTCAGCAAACTGTAAATCTCAAATCCCCACGGAAGCTCTAAAACATCTTTGAGCGCCCGCGTCTCCACCTGTGGAATGTCCACAGGGTCCTGCTTCTGGAAAATGCAGGACTTCATGCAGTCGTTGCAAATGCGATGTCCTGTGCCCGCGCACATCGGATTGTCGACCGCCGTGATCGCCAGCGCGCCCACGGAATGCCCGCGCTGCTTCACGAGATTCATCTCCGAAATCTTCTCATCGAGCGGGCATCCCGCCAAAGTGACGCCGAAAAAACTCTTCTTAAACTCGCCGGTCTTCTCTCTAAGCCCGGTCGAACACGAATCTTTTTCCTGGTTATGGCACTTGATGCAGTAATTCGCCTGATCGAGCGCCGCGTTCAGATTCATCCCCGCATCGGTCAGCTTGAATCCTTCGCGATGCCGCCATTCGTGCTGCGGCAGCGCGAGACGTGCGATTCCTCCGTCAAGCAGTGTCTCGACCGGAATCAGATGCGTCATGTCGAGCTTGTGCGGCACCTTAAAAAGCACTCCGCCATCGTGTTTTTCGCGGCCCGCGGGTGAAAGTGCCGCCCATGCGCCGTACTGCGCGGCGACCGCTAACTGCGCAAGATGACTCGCTTCATCCTCAAGCCATCGTGAGACATGATCGACAAAGCTCGCCTCCGTCAGAGGCTCGCTAAACAACGCCTCCAGTTCCATCGCGACTGCTCGCCCATTTATGGCCGAAGCTTTTTCCGGCGTGACGCCGCTAATTGCCTTTTTCTGAATGAATTTGCGCTTCAGCGCATAAACCGGCGCCAGTGCATCATGCCGCGCCTGCAATGCCCTGATGTCCGCCGAAATCCCAAACAGATCGCCGATAAAATCCTCGACGTGCGCAGCCAGATCAACCATCAATTCCGATTGCAATTTGCGCGGAGAGTCAGTGGTTCGCGCGCTCATCAGCCGGTTAAACAGCCCCGCGTCAACGGCTTTCAAATGATCGGCAAAAGCGGCATCGATGCGGAGTAGACCCTCTCGGCGATACAAATCGTCGAACGCAAGTCCGAATTTAAGACTTAGAGCTTCAGAATTAGGCATGGGCTGACGAACAGGACAACCTGCAGCGAATATCTATATTGTAGCAACTGCGTTACTTCTTCTCGCCGATTAATCCCGTTCGCACCAGAAAACTGGTATCGAGCTTCCCCGCGACAAAATCCGGATGCGCCAGGATCTTAAGATGTAGAGGAATCGACGTATAAATCCCCTCCACCACAAACATATCGAGCGCTCGATTCATCCGCGCGGTCGCTTCGGCTCGATCCGCTCCATGCGTGATCAGCTTTGCGACTAGCGAATCGTAATATGGAGGAATCACGCCGTCATGATACGCCGCCGTGTCGACGCGGACGCCCGCGCCCCCCGGCAAATTCAAGCCGGTAATTCGCCCCGGCGAGGGCGTGAACGTTTCCGGATGCTCGGCGTTGATGCGGCACTCAATCGCATGCCCGCGAATCGTCACAGGCTCGCGCAGAATACTGCTTAAAGGCTCGCCCGCCGCGATGCGGATCTGGCTCTTCACCAGGTCGACCCCGGTCACCATCTCCGTCACCGGATGCTCCACTTGAATGCGCGCGTTTACTTCGATGAAGTAGAGATTGCCGCTCTGGTCCATTAGGAATTCAACCGTACCCGCGTTGCTGTAGCCGATTTTCTTGAGTGCCACGCGCAGGCTTTCCGAGATGCGCGCACGCAGCTCCGGGCTCACTGCCGTCGAAGGAGCTTCCTCCACTAACTTCTGATGCCTTCGTTGGATAGAGCACTCGCGCTCACCCAGAATCTCCACGTTTCCGTGCTTGTCGCCGAGCACTTGAAACTCGATATGGCGCGGATTTTCGACCAGCTTTTCCATGTACATATCGCCCAATGAGAACGCCGCCGCCGCTTCGGCCTGCGCTTGCGCCAGCAGATGAGGCATCTCCTCGGCAGTCCGCACAACCCGCATTCCCCGGCCGCCGCCACCCGCCGATGCTTTGAGCATCACCGGATAGCCGACCTGTCCGGCCAGCGCGAGCGCTTCGTCGAGGCATTTCAAAATTCCCTTGGACCCCGGCAGAATCGGCACGCCCGCTTCGTCCATCACAGAGCGCGCGATTTGTTTCATCCCCATGTTGCGAATCACATCGGGTGTTGGGCCGATGAAAGTCAGCCCGCTGGTCTCGCAAACTTCCGCAAAGTCGGCGTTCTCGCTCAGGAAGCCGTAGCCGGGATGCACCGCATCGGCATTGGAAATTTCGGCCGCGCTGATGACCGATGGAATATCCAGATAACTGCGCGCACTCTTGGCCGGCCCGATGCAAATGGCTTCATCGGCAAAGCGTGTGTGGAGACTGTGCCGGTCGGCTTCCGAATATACAGCGACGGTGCGAATGCCTAAGTCCTTGCAAGCACAAATGATGCGAAGCGCAATTTCGCCGCGATTGGCGATCAGAATTTTTTGGAACATACGGCTAGCGGGGCCTGATCGAGAACAAAGCCTCGCCGTACTCCACTGGGCGTCCGTTTTCAACGAGTTTGGCGGCAATCGTACCGCCGGTCTCGGCCTCAATCTCGTTCATGAGTTTCATCGATTCGATGATGCAGAGGACTTGGCCGGGCTCGACTGAATCGCCAACTCGAACAAACGGAGGGGCATCGGGCGATGGCGAATCGTAATAGGTGCCGACGATCGGCGATTTCACCAACATGCCGTCCGTTTCGAGCGCCCTCGCCGGCGCCGCCGAAGTAGCAGTGATTGTTGGCGCGGCAGGAGCTGAGTGCGTTGGCAGAAGCGCCGGCGCAACGATATATTCCTTGTTGGTCCCAGCCCGCTTGATGCGCAGACGATCGTCGCCGCGCTGCACTTCCAGCTCTCCTACGCCGCTCTCGTTGAAAATCTGGAGCAGCTCTTTAATTTCGTCAATAGTCATTTAAAGTTCGATGAAGTCTTTCGGGGTCGGCGTCAATACTTCGCAGCCATGCTCCGTCACAAGCACGGTGTCTTCGATCCGGATCCCGCCCAGCCCATCGATATAAGCGCCAGGCTCGATGGTGATTGCCATTCCTGCCTGAAGCCTGGTCTTGTCCTTTCTCGCGATCCTCGGCGGCTCGTGAATTTCGAGCCCTAAACCGTGACCGGTGGAATGCACGAACGCGCGATCAAGCTCATGACGTTTTAACACGTTTCTTGCCGCCAGATCCACCTCTCCAGTTGTTACACCGGCCTTAATTGACCTTAAAGCGGCTAATTGTGCCTCCAACACAGCCTTATAGAGCCTTAAAATACGCTTCGGAGGCGTTCCGGTATGGGCGACGCGCGTCATATCGCTGGCGTAGCCCTCCTGGCAGGCGCCCATGTCAATTAATAATAGTTCATTTTCGCCCAGCCGATGCGCGGTTGGGCGCGCGTGGGGCAATGCCGTTCGGGGTCCGGAGGCGACAATTGTTTCAAACGCCGCTTTCTCAGCTCCCAGGGCCCGCATCTGATATTCGAGCTCGGCGGCGATGTCCAATTCCCGTGCACCGGCGTGAATGCGACGGATGGTTTTGGAATACGCCTCGGAATTGGTGGCGACGCTGCGGCGAATCAAGTCGAGCTCCGCGGCCGATTTGACCATTCTCTGGTCTTCGACGATTCGTCCGATTGGAAGCATCCCGGAGCCCAGCGGTAGCTCCTCTTTAACCTTGATGTAATCGTCGTAGCGGAGACTGGAAGATTCAAATCCTATTTTTTTCAGCCGCTTACGTTTGATCACAGCGGCTGCCGATAGTAGCAATGGTTTCTTCTCGATGTGAACCTTGCATGTAATCTGCTGCGCTGCTTCCAGCGCGTATCTTGGGTCGGTGAAAAAGTGCGAATCGGCCTTGGTCAGCAGGAGGATGCCGTTGGACCCGGCGTAGCCTGTGAGATAACGGACGTTGGCGGGGAAGGAAACCAGGAGGGCGTCGATTTTCAGTTCGGTTAATCGCGCGGACAGGGTGCGGCGACGCTGATCAATTTCAGTCAAACTAGTAGTTTAGCAGTCCGTCTTGTGTTCAAATCTCTCCCTGGCGCATCTGCTCCGCCAAATACTCCGAAGCGCGCATCGCCAACGCGGAGATCGTGAGCGTCGGATTTTGGGAGCCTCCCGATACGAACGCGCTCCCGTCGACCACGAACAGATTCCTGATGTCATGAGTCTGGTTATACCGATTCAGGACTGAGGTTTTCGCGTTGTCGCCCATCCTGCACGATCCTAACTCGTGGATGCTCTCGCCCGGCGGAACCATCTCCCAATGTTTGGCCAGTACCTCGAATCCGGCTGCGTGACATAACTCCTCGGCCATCTGCATGGAATCCTTGGCCATCGCGAATTCATTGTCGGTGTACTTGTGCTGGATATGCAGCGCGGGAATGCCCCACTCGTCTTTCACATTCCTGTCGATCGAAACATGATTTTCGTAGCGCGGCAGCACTTCGCCCATGGTAGTCATGGAGAACTGAGCGCCGCTGGTGGCTGCCAGCTCTTTCTGCAGCGCCTCACCGTAAAGCGGGAAGTAACTCGCGCCGGGCGACCCGCCGCTACCGAAGTCATACGCATATCCGCGAATGAAATTCTTCTCTCTCGTGTCGAGATTGCGGAAGCGCGGAATGTAACCGCTCCCGCCCATCAGTCCCCGCCGGGGCTGGCCGCCCCGGGCCTCAGGGACAATACAAGTCACTACATTTTTCACATAGAACTGATCGAACAAATAATGGCCCAGCACGCCGCTCGAATTGGCCACTCCCGAATTGAGTAAGAGGCGCGAGCTCTCGAGGGCCGATGCGCCCACCACCACCACTCTCGCCTGGACATGAAATTCGCGCTTGCTGCGCCGATCGACGAAATGCACGCCGTTCGCGAGGCCGGTATTTTTATCCGTGGTAATTTCACGAACCACTGCGTTCGAAACAATCCGCAGATTCCCCGTCGCGAGCGCATCCGGTAATAATAAGTTCACCGAACTCGCCAGGCTACCCGTGGCGCGCCGAGGCTTCGTCGTGGGAACATTCCTGCTTTTCGCGGCCGCCAGGAATCGATCGAGCGATTCGCTGCCGGTGGAAGAGTCCTCCAGGAACACGCCGTCCGGGATTTGAGGAAACCCTTCCTTCCGTCCCGCCACCCGCAGCAAAGGCTCCACGCGATCGTAATAAGGCGCCAGATCCTTATAACCGACCGGCCAGTTGTCCCCGAATCCATCGTGATCCTTACCCTTGAACTCGAAATCGCTCAAGCGCCACGACGCGCGCCCCCACACGAGCGTTTTTCCGCCGATCCGCCGCACGCGCACCCAATAATAAGGACTCGCAGGATCGTAGGTGTAAGGATTCTGTTTCTCATCGGCCCACAGATTGGCGTTGAACTCGCTGGCCTGGGTCACATGGGGAAACCGCCCCGGCCGGCCGAATCCGCGATAGGGAAGATCGTAGACTCTCTTCGGCCCTCGATCACGCTCGAAATCAGTCGGCGGACCCGCGTCCAGCATCAGGCACTTGATGCCGCGCCGCGTCAGTTCGCGCGCGGCCATTCCGCCCGACGCACCGGACCCGATAATCAGAACATCGTGGTCGATCATTTATTCTATGGGATACCAGTATTGACCCACTCCGCCCCCACCCCGCCGCCGTTGCGACACAACCGTGACGTACTCGCGCGAGTTTGCGGTGGCCGTCAGCAAATCGCTTTTCGCCGCGAGCAGGAATTTCGCGAAGGGATCCACGGGACCGCGATACGACCATGGCGCATGAAGGGGAGCGAGAATCGGTTCGGCCTCAGCCGCCGTAATTTCTCCAAAAGACCGGTTGTAGCGGGAATGCGCCTCCGCATTCAATCGATCGAGGCCGGTCTTGTAAAGGGTCACGCGACCGGGGGGAGAAACACCAATGAGGAAGTCGAGAAATTCAGGGGCGCCGGTCTCCAAAGCTCCCGGAGTGTCCAGCGCCGCCGGCATCAAAATCTCTCCCAGCTTGCGGAGCGCGGAAAACTGAGCACTGTCAAAAGTCCCGACGGTCGGGACCGCAACCGAATCCGAGTCCGTCGTCAGGATCTTCGGAGTGTCGGGAGGAGACGCCTTAACCTCCTGAGGGAGCGCGTCAGAGGGCAGCGCAGCAGCCACAGGCAAGGCCAGGAAGGAGCGAAGAACGGCACGTCGTTTCATCGGTAGGCAGCTTGGATTATAATTACCCGGCTGCGGGCTGTCAAGCAACTGTCCTTTGTGGTGGCATGGGGTCCTGTAGACGCGAGCACCGGCCACTCTTGAAATCCGATTCGGTCTCCAATCGATCCCCATTCACGGCTGGAGGAGAACACAGGCGTTGTGGCCAATCGTGAATTAACTCGTAAGATGTCCCGGTCATCTCGTTTGCCGACCCTCACGTCTACCCGCATGCTCACGCATGGCGGCTCCGCTCCGACACCGAGCCGCCATGCGTGAGCATGCGGGTTGTTGCGAGGATTTTCGCTATCAAAATCGCGGAGACATGTCGCGGCGATATCGTCATCAGCAACGGTCCCCGAATCCCCGCCCTTACGGGACGGGGTTATAACCATGGCGCGAGCTAGTGGATTCGATAGCCCATAGAAGAAAACCGATGTCGACACTGTGGTACCGCTCCCTGCAATCACGGCTCGGTAGAATTGTGCTGTTTTCGCGGGGGTCAGTGCTACACGCTGGCGCATCCCGGGCGCTTTTTCGCTACATGAACAGATCGAGAAGCACTTTGCCTTTGACCAGTTCACGTGGTTGGTTCAGGTGGTTCCGGATTTCCATGTCCGGATCGATTCCGAGCGCGTAGTAAATTGTCGCCAGCAAATCGTTGGGATGCACGGGCTTCTCTTTCGGGCTCGACGCGGTGGCGTCCGATTCGCCATACTGCATGCCCCGCGCCATCCCCGCTCCGGCAACGACGCCGCTATAGCAGTATGGCCAATGGTCGCGCCCGTCCGGACTGTTGCTGTTCCCGCTGGTCGAGACGCCCATTCTCGGGCTTCTGCCGAATTCGCCGATCGCCACCACCAGCGTCTCCTTCAACAATCCGCGCTGGTCCATGTCTTCGAGCAAGGCCGATAGCGAGCGGTCGAGCTTCGGACAATGGAGATTCTTCAGAGGCGCAAAATTGGCGGCGTGCGTATCCCACGCGGTTTTCTCCGGATCGCCATTGGCAACCGACGGCCAATTCACCTGCACGAACTTCGTTCCGGCTTCGATCAGACGGCGGGCCATCAACACGCTCTGGCCGAAAGTATGCATTCCGTAGCGCTCCCGCATCTGCGGCGTTTCCTTGGTCAGGTCCATGGCATCGCGCGCCTTACCGCTCAGGACCAGATCGTAGGCCTTGCCATAATACTCGTCGACCGCCGACTTGTTGAGCGCCTTTTCGAGATCGGGCATCGACCCGTTGATGCCTTTCAGCAATTCAAAACGCTCCTTCAGCCTCTCCGGCGGAATATCTTTGCGCAGGGAGAGGTCGTCGAGAGTCACTTTGCCCGCGGGGTCCTGATACATGCGATACGGGTCGTACGCTTTTCCGAGGAAGCCGGCGGCGCCACCTTTGCCGATGATTCCCGATTCCTGCAAGGGTCTCGGCAGTTCGACGAACGGAAGCATGGCATCCTTCATCGGCTTGAGTTTGCTGACATGACTCCCCGCTGTGGGAAAATCCGCCGCGTTGGGAGGCTCCAATTGACCGGAAGGCGAAACTTTATCCGGCGGGTAACCGGTCAACATCTGATAAATCGCCGCGGTGTGGTTGAACAGGCCGTTCGGGGTGTAGCTCATCGACCGTATGAGGGTCACCTTGTCCATGACCTGCGCCATCATCGGCATGTGCTCGCCGATCATGGTGCCGGGAATTTTGGTCTTGATGGGCTTGAACTCTCCACGGATATTCTCCGGCGCGTCCGGTTTTGGATCCCAGATGTCGATGTGACTCGGGCCACCCTGGAGAAAAATCATGATCACGTTTTTCGCGTTGTCAAAGCCTCGCGCGCCGGCGTACTTGTTGGCGGTGTCAGCGGCCTTGGCCGCCTGCTGCGAAAGAAAGAAGCCGGGCAGGTGCAACCCTGCCAGTCCAAGCGAGCCGATCCTTAGCAGTTCCCTCCGTGTGGGTCCTTCGCAGGTCTGTCCGGCGATTCGTCCAGGAATATTCAGCACAAGCGCCTCGTTTCTTCAATTCATCTAGTAAATGTAAAGGAATCCCTTACTGTTAAGCAGCGCCCAGAGCAAATCCTGCGCCTTCAGAGTTTGGGGACCGCCGGCCAGATATCGCAACCCGTTTTCGGCTTCGCTTTTGGTAGGCAATCTGGTCAATGTCGCGAGATATAGATCCTCTACCATGCCCGCGTCGGTCATGCCCGCCAGTACATTCTTCGCGATTCGACCCTTTGAATCAGCCACCGCATCTGAAATAGTCGTGCCATTGATCAGGTTCAGAGCTTGCGGAAGGCTGAAGTCGGCTCGCCGCTCGCACTCGCAGGCCGATTCGCGCGCGGGGCGTCCGAATAAGTCGAGAAATCCGTCCGCTCCTACGTGAGGATCGGGAAGTTGTGAAGCTGTCGTGTCTTCCGGCACCTCGGGGAAGTTCGGACGGACGCCGGCGG
>Ga0182024_10017423_pt1 | contig 13489 bp, 7 predicted proteins | sample P32metaG_FD_120480 | JGI IMG/M metagenome (GOLD analysis project Ga0182024, IMG submission 120480) | Permafrost microbial communities from Stordalen Mire, Sweden - P3-2 metaG (Illumina Assembly) | ecosystem: Environmental > Terrestrial > Soil > Wetlands > Permafrost | place: Sweden: Stordalen...
ACCATCGGAGTCCGCAGGACCATCGGAGTCCGCAGGACCATCGGAGTCCGCAGGACCATCGGAGTCCGCAGGACCATCGGAGTCCGCAGGACCATCGGAGTCCGCAGGACCATCGGAGTCCGCCGGGGAGGAGTCCGCCGGATCGCCGGAGTAATGCCGCAGGAACAGCTCCTCCAGCGTCGGCGGCTGGCTGGTCAGGCTCAGCACCCCGGCGGCGGTGAGGTGCCGCAGTACCTCATCCAGCCGCGCGGTGTCCACCTCGCACCGCACCCTGGCGCCCTGCCCGCTGAGGTCCTGCACGTCCAGGTCATGCACGCCGGCCAGGTCCGCCAGCCCGGCGGGCGGCCTGGCCAGCTCGGCGGAGATCGAGGTCCTGGTCAGGTGCCGCAGCCCGGCGAGCGTGCCGGTTTCCACCGTGCGGCCCGCCCGGATGATCGTCACCCGGTCGCAGAGCGCCTCCACCTCGGACAGGATGTGGCTGGACAGCAGCACCGTGCGGCCGTGCTTGCGTTCCTCCTCAACGCAGTCGCGGAACGCGGCCTCCATCAGCGGGTCGAGGCCGGACGTGGGCTCATCCAGGAGCAGCAACTCCACATCGGACGCGAGCGCCGAGATCAGGGCAACCTTCTGCCGGTTGCCCTTGGAGTACGCCCGCGCCTTCTTGGTCGGGTCCAGGTCGAAGCGCTCGAGCAGGCTGGCCCTGCGGCGGGCGTCCAGTCCGCCGCGCAGCCGCCCGAGCAGGTCGATGACCTCGCCGCCGGACAGGGTCGGCCAGAGCGTCACGTCACCGGGCACGTACGCCAGCCTGCGGTGCAGCGAGGTGGCGTCGCGCCACGGATCGCCGCCGAGCAGCCGGGCCGTCCCGCCATCGGCGCGCAGCAGGCCCAGCAGGATCCTGATCGTGGTCGTCTTACCCGACCCGTTCGGCCCGAGGAAGCCGTGCACCTCGCCGGCCGTCACGGTCAGGTCAAGCGCTTCCAGCGCGCAGGCCCGGCCGAAGGACTTGCGCAGGCCGGAGACTTCGATGGCGGTCGTCACAGTCCGGTACTCTACACTTAATTCACAAAAGCCTGAAAATTCAGAACGAGCAAGCTCCATAGCCCTGCCAGCCAGGACCACCCGCGCTAGCTGCTGGTGACCGCGCTCCGCGCGGACGCCGCCCGGGTCCGGGAAAGAGAGAGGATGACGCCGATGACCGCCGAGCGCGCCAGCGGCGAAGTGCCCCGGGTCACGAGCGAGTCCGCCAGGGCGGTGGCCGCCGGGGCTGGGGCCGCCGGGCAAGGCGCCGCTGGTGCCGGGCAGGCCGCCAGCCCGGGTCCGGGCCGTGATGCCGATGCGGTCCGGCGGTTTATCGAGCGGCTGGCCTCGGTGCTGACCGAGGCCGGTTTCCCGCGGATGGCCGCCCGGGTCTTCGCCGGCCTGCTGGCCAGCGACCCTGGCCGCCTGAACGCGGCCGAACTGGCGGAGCTTCTGCAGGTCAGCCCGGCCGCGGTGTCCGGCAGCGTGCGCTACCTCAGCCAGGTCGGCCTGGTCAGCAGGGAGAGCGAGCCCGGGTCGCGGCGGGTGGGCTACCGGGTGCCCGATGATGTCTGGGATCAGGTACTCAGGCTCCGCGATCAGGTCATGAGCAGGCTGATCGCGACCATGCGGGAAGGCGTCGAGGTGCTGGACGCCGGCTCGGCGGCCGGCCGCCGGCTGACGGAGTCGATCAGGTACTTCGAGTTCGTCGGCGCCGAGCTTGCGCACCTGCTCGAGCTGTGGCGCAATCCGCAGGCCGGGGATGCATGACGAGCCGCCAGATGTTGATAAAACTAGTGAGTAACCAACATACGGAGGGCTGGGAACGTGACGGGTGATCCGGGAGGCCTCTTCGTGGTGCAACCTGACGCGCCCAAGCTGGACGACGTCATCTTGCTGTACTACTTTGACGGCTTCATTGACGCCGGGGGCGCCGGCCGACTGCTGTCCGCGCACCTGCTGGGCACGCTCGATCATCAGGAAGTCGCCACGTTCGACATGGACGCGCTGATCGACTACCGGTCGCGCCGGCCCACGATGACCTTCGTCAAGGACCACTGGGAGAGTTACGAGGCGCCCGAACTGGCCGTCTACCTGATGCATGACGCCGCGGGTGCCCCGTTCCTGCTGCTGAACGGCCCCGAGCCCGACCACCTGTGGGAGGGCTTCACCAGTGCCGTCAGCGCCCTGTCCGTGTCACTCGGAGTGCGGCTGGCGGTCGGCTTCCATGGCATCCCGATGGGCGTCCCGCACACCAGGCCGCTCGGCGTCACCGCGCATGCGACCCGGCCCGAGCTGACCGAGGGCTACCGGCCGCTCGTTGACCGACTGCAGGTGCCCGGCAGCGCCGCGGGCCTGCTGGAACTGCGGCTGGGCGAGGCAGAGCGCGCCGCGCTGGGTTTCGCGGTGCACGTACCGCACTATCTCGCCCAGGCCGCCTACCCGACCGCGGCGGTGACACTGCTCGAGGCCATCGAGCGGGCCACCAGCCTGTCCTTGCCGGCCGACGCGCTGCGCGAGGCGGCCCACCGGACCGACCTCGAGATCAGCAGGCAGGTGGAAGGCTCGGCGGAAGTGGCCGAGGTCGTGCAGTCCCTGGAGGAGCAGTACGACGCGTTCGCCGCCGGGCGCGATGACCTGCTGGGCGATGATCCGGACAACATGCCGACCGCGGAGGAACTCGGCGCCGAGTTCGAGCGCTTCCTAGCCGAGCAGCAGGGCCGCAGCGACACGCCGGATTCCTGACCCGCGGATCCGCCCGGGCCAGGCTGGCCCGGGGCCGGGCGCTGACGGGTCTTGCTCGTTACTCCTGGTTGCTCGTCACGGACTGCCGATCAGCTTGCGCAGCAGGCCGGGCACCTCGGCAGGCGGCACGGAGGAACGCATCCCGGATTCCATGTCCTTTACCGACATCGTGCCGTCGCCGTCGAGCGTCAGCAGGAACCTGGCGCCGCGCACGTCCCCGTATTTCATCTGGCTCGCGTGCTTCACCGCCGCCGGGTAAAGCTCGACATCGAAAGGGCCGCCGCCGCGGATCGCCGCGGCCAGCCGCATCAGCTCGGCGCGGTCCGACCCGGGGTCCTGGGTGAGCACCACGAGCGTCCGGTCCCTGGGCATGTCGCCGAGCCGGCCCAGGCCGTCCAGTACGGACAGGATGCGCGACACCCCGATGCTCACCCCGACCCCCGGCAGCCTGCTGGTCGTGTAGACGCTGGCCAGGTCGTCGTACCTGCCGCCGCCGCTGATAGAGCCGGCCTCCGGCGCCTCGTCGTGCACGGTCTCGAACACCATGCCGGTGTAGTAGTCCAGGCCGCGGACGATGCTGGGATCGAACCGGATGGGGGCAGGCGTGCCCAGTGCAGCGGAGACAAGGCCGATGACCTCACGCACTTCAGCGACGCCGGCCTCCCCTTCGGCTGAGCCCGCTACCGATGCCCCGACGTGGCTCAGGCTCGCTTCATTCGAGGCCTGCAGTGACCCGATCAGGGCCAGCAGGTCCTCGGCCGCCGCCCGGCTCACCCCTGCCCCGGCGAGTTCGTCCGCGACCGCGCCGGGACCGATCTTGTCGACCTTGTCGAGCGCGCGCAGTACCGGGGCCACCCGGTCCTGCAGGCCGAGCCGGGTCAGCACGCCGTTGAGGATCTTCCGGTTGTTCAGCCTGATCGTGACCGGCCCGATGTCCATCCGGGCAAGCGCGGTGGCAATGATCGTCAGGATCTCGGCATCGGCCGTTATCCCGCTCTCGCCGATGATGTCGGCATCGGCCTGCAGGAACTCGCGGTAGCGCCCGCGCTGCGGGCGGTCGCCGCGCCACACGTACCCGATGTTGTAGCCGCGGAAGGGAAAGGTGAGCTCGGATTCGTGCTGGGCGACGAAGCGCGCCAGCGGGACCGTGAGATCGAACCGGAGGGCGACCTGCCGGCCGCCCTTGTCCTCGAACTCGAACATCTGCTTGTCCGACTCGCTGCCGCCCTTGCCCTTCAGGATCTCCGCGTATTCGACCGTCGGGGTCTGGATCGGGTCGAACCCGAACGAGGTGTAGACGTCTTCAAGTACCGCGAGCATCTGCCGCCGCCTGCGGCCCGTTGACGGCATGACATCGACGAACCCGCGCAGCGTGCGCGGGGTGATGACGGTGCGTTTCATGATCTCTGACTCCCTGGCTAGTCAAGCGCAGATGGCGGGTCAGCCAGGGCCAGCGATCACCTGGTCAGCCCGCGCACCTGAACCATTCCGGAATACCTCGAACGGGACGACGGAGTGCCAGTCCGCCTCCGGTATGGTTCTCGCCCGGCCGGGGGTCAGCGTGCGTGCCGAGAATCCCGGGGAAGCCAGGCAGTACTCCCGCAGAGGCCGGCCGCTGTCGTGGCACGTCCGGCTCCTTCCGGGTCAGGTGGCGATGCTTGCCCATTCCGCGCCGCCGCTAGGCGGAACGAGCCACGATTCTACTCCCACCGGATCTGCGGCGAAGCGGCGCGGACTGCTGACCACGGCGTCTGGGGGCATGCCTGCGCCCGGACGGGCCGCGCGCACGGACCGCGCGCACGGGCCGTCCGGGATTTGCCGAAGCGCGGCTACTTGACCTCGGCCAGCTTGCCCGTCGCGACGTCGAAGACGAACCCGCGCACGGCGTCGGTGTGCGGGATGAACGGGCTGGCCTTGATCCGCGCGATCGACTGCCGGACATCGGTGTCGAGGTCGCCGAATGCCTCAGCCGCCCAGGCGGGCTTGATGCCCGTCTCCGCCAGGATGCCGGCCTTGAAGTCGTCATCGGTGAAGGTGAGCATGCCGCAGTCGGTGTGATGGATCAGGATGATCTCGCGGGTGCCGAGCAGGCGCTGGCTGATCGCCAGGGAGCGGATCTCGTCGTCGGTAACAACCCCGCCCGCGTTGCGGATCACGTGCGCGTCGCCCTCGGCCAGGCCGAGGATGCCGTAGACGTTCAGCCGGGCGTCCATGCAGGCGACCACGGCGACCTGCTTGGCCGGGGGCAGCGGCAGTGGGCCGCTGAAGCTGGCTGCGTAACGCTGATTGTTCGCGAGCAGTTCGTCAGTCACGGACATGATGCGGGTCCTCCTTGGTCGCGCCAGACCTCTTGCCTATCAGACCTCTTGTGTCATTCAGGAAGAATACTCCATATTTCCTACTGACTTGATCAGCTATATCGGGCGAGCAGCTCCGCCCGGGCGCCGGCCGAGCGCCTGCCGCGGCACCGGAGCCGCGTGACGTCGATCCGCTGTCGCTCTCCGGCAACGATTCATCATCAGTTCGGTTAGCGATCCGCGTTCAGTGCAGCCATTCGTGCGCGTTTCGCATCTGATGATGGGAGAGGGCGCGCGGGACAGGAGGACATGGCGAGGACCCGGGAAACGCGGCGACTGCGGGCTACCTTTCTGCTGAGCAGGATGGGCTCGTACCGGCTCGTGCTCGGCGCCGCGCTGGTCACCGCCATCGTCACCGCGACGCTGACGGCCGCGCTTGCCAGCTTCACCGCCGGCGCGCTGCCGCAGGCGATCCACCGGCAGCTGGCGACGGCCCGCGGCACCGCGATCGTCGTCAGCGCGGCGGTTGACGCCGAGGTCGCGCAGCAGGACGACCGCGTCGTCCGCCGCTCGATGCGGGCCGCATTCGGCACCGGCTCCGTCTCTGTCACTGTCACCAGCGCGCGGTGGTCGGATCCGCTCGGGCTGCCGGGGCCTGCGCGGGCTAAGGTGACATCGCTCATCGAGGCCGCGGCGCCAGCGGGCGTCAGCGCGCACGTGGTGCTGACCTCGGGTTCCTGGCCGGGACCGCCGTCCGGCGCAGCGCCGGGCCGGGCCGGGCGACCGGCCAGCGGCAGCCCGGCCAGCGGCAGCCCGGCTGGCGGCAGCCCGGCTGGCGGCAAGTCGGCCACGGAAAGGCAGGCCAGCGGCAGGTCCGGCCCGGCCGCGGTGCCCGCGGCGGTGCCCGCTGCCGTCGCCAGCCTGCTGCACCTCGCGCCAGGTGACGTGCTCGCGCTGCGCGACCGTGACACCGGCGCCCGGGTCAGGCTCCGGATCACCGGCATCTTCCGGCCCGCAGACCCTGCGTCCCCGTACTGGCGGCTGACCCCGGGCGGGGCCGGCGGCTCGACCACCACGGGCACGTTCGTCACCTACGGTCCGCTGATCGTGGACCCTGCCGCGTTCAGCCACGGCAGTCTCGTGGTCGGCGGCGCGTCGTGGCTCACGCTGCCGCACACCGCGCAGATCAGGGCCAGTGACCTCGCGGCGCTGGCCGGCCGGGTCGACCAGCTTGCCCAGGCCCTGATGAACAACGCCCAGCTAGGCGGCGTGCAGGTGAGCACCCGCCTGCCCGGCCTGCTGCGCGGCGTCGCGCGCAGCGACGTGGTGGCCAGGTCCCTGCTGGTCATCGGCGAGCTGCAGCTGCTGCTGCTCGCGGTGGCCGCGCTGGCTCTTGCTGCCAGCCTGCTGGCCAGCCAGCGCGAAGGCGAGACCGCCCTGCTCAGCGCGAGGGGCGGCGGGCGCTGGCAGCTCGCGCAGCTCGGCGGGACCGAGTCGGCGGTACTCGCCGTCACGACGGTCGCGGCCGGAAGCCTGGCCGGCGGCTGGCTGGCGGGCACGCTGGCGCGGTCCGGGCCGCTGCGCGCTGCCGGGCTGCGCCTGGCCGCCGCGCCCGCCATCGGCTGGTGGGCAGCCGGCCTCGTCGGACTGCTCTGCGCCGTGCTGCTGATCTGGCCGGCCTTCCGCGCGACCACCCCGGGCGCCGCGAGGACCCGGCAGGGGCGTCCCGCCCGGGCCGCCGGCATCGCCAGAGCAGGCGCCGACGTGGCGCTGGTGGTGATCGCCCTGGTCGCGATCTGGCAGTTGCGCAGGTACCAGGCCGTATCCCGCAGCACCCAGGGCAGCCTCACCATCGACCCCGTGCTGATCGCGGCGCCGGTCCTGGCACTCGCCGCCGGCACGGCCGTGCTGCTGCGGCTGGTCCCGCTGACGGCCAGGATCGGCGACCGGCTGGCCGCGCGCGGCAGGCGGCTCGGTGCCGCGATGGCCAGCTGGGAGATCAGCAGGCGGCCAGTGCGGCAGGGCGCGTCCGTGCTGCTGGTGGTGCTGGCCGCCGCGACGAGCACGCTGGCGCTCGCGCAGCACGAGAGCTGGCGGCGCTCGGTCCAGGATCAGGCGGCGTTCAGCGTCGGCGCGGACGTCCGGGTGGACACGCTGACCGCGGCCCGGCCGGGCCAGGCGGCCTCGATCAGCCGCGCACCAGGCGTGCTCAGCGCCATGCCCGTCGCGCTGCCCGCCAGTAACGGATCGGGCCAGGTCCTGGCGCTGAACGCTCAGCGCGCTGCGGCGACGGTGCTGCTGCGGCGCGACTTGTCCAGCGTGAGCCCCGCCGCGCTCTGGCGGCGGCTTGTCCCGCGGGCCACCGGGCTGGCCGTGCCAGGCCGCCCGGCCAGGCTGGCGGTCTCCGCGAGCCTGAGCAGGTCAGCCGTGAAGTCCGGCCCGATGCAGGTGACGCTGGACGTGATGGACGCGAACGGAGTCAGCTACTCGCTGCCCGCCGGGCTGCTGCCCGCTGACGGCCGCCTGCACCGGCTGGCTGTGGTCATCTCGCCGCGGCACCAGGCCGCCTATCCGCTGCGCCTGACCGGGATCAGCCTGTCCTACACGCTGGCGAACACCAAGGTGGCCGCCGCCACGCTGACGATCGGAGGCATTGCCGCCGCGAACGGCGGCACCGGCCCGTTCGCGGCTCCGTTCAGCACCGGCCGGGCGCTCAGTCATTGGGTGACCCCGATGTCCGCACCAGGCCTGGCGCAGGCGATCGAAAACGCGCTCGGCCCGCATGAGGCGCCGGCCGGCCCGCAGCAATTCATCAGCTCCGTCAGCGGACGGGCTGGCGAGCTGCTGAGCTTCGAGCCCGGCTATGGCGTGCTGGGGAATGGCAGCGGGCTGCCGATCCCGATCCCGGGCACCCTGACGCTGAGCGCGCCGCCGCTCACCGGGGTGGTCCCGGCCACGGGGACGGCACGGACCACGGGGGCGGCGGCACGGACCGCGGGGGCGGCTGCCCGGGCCGCGGCAGCGCGGGCCGCCGGGACAATCCCGGCCATCGCCACCCGGGCCTATCTCACCGCCGCCGCCGTCCCCGTCGGTGGCACCCTGACTGTCACCCTCGGCACCGGCAGCGTCCGGGTAAGAATCGTCGGCGAGGTCGCCAGGTTCCCGACCGTCAGCGGCGAGAGCGGCGGGCTGATCGTGGACCTGGCGGCCCTGCAGTCCGTGCTGACCAGCGAGTCCGCCGGGAGCCTGCCGGTCATGCAATGGTGGCTGCGGACCCGGCAGGCGGCGGTGCCGGGCCGGTGGCCGGCCGGGCTGCCGGCCGGCACGACGGTCGCGAGCCGCACGGGAACCACGGCGGCGCTGCTTGCCGACCCGCTGTCGGGCCTGCCCCAGCAGGCGCTGCCGGCGATCGCGGTCGCCGCGGCGGCGCTGGCGGCCGTCGGGTTCTCGGTGAGCGTCGCGGCCGGCGTCCGGGAGCGGCGGGCGCAGCGCGCGCTGCTGGCGGCCCTCGGCGTGTCCAGGGCAGCCCAGGCGAGGCAGCTATGCCTGGAGCAACTCATGCTGAGCATGCCCGCGGCCGGCGCCGGGCTGCTGCTCGGGGCCGGCCTGGCCCAGCTGCTGATCCAGGCGGTGACCCTCACGGCCACCGCGACCACGCCCGTTCCCGCGGTCCTGATCGAGATCCCGTGGGCACTGGCGGCCGGGCTGGCCGTGGCCGTGGCCGTGATCCCGGTGCTTGCCGCGGCGCTCACGATCGCCCGCAGGCCCGACCCGGCAGCCCAGCTGCGCGCGGCGGAGTCGGTATGAGCACGCGGCGGAGCCGGCATGAGCCCGGCGGAGCCGGCATGAGCCCGGCGGAGGCGGCATGAGCCCGGCGGAGGCGGCATGAGCCCGGGCAGCCTGCGGGCACGGTGGGCCGCGGTCACCGGCACCGGAGGCGCGGCCAGCATCGCGCTTGCCCTGCTCATCCTCAGCTGCGTGTTCGTCGCGGTGGCCGGCCCGCGAGAGAGCCTGGGCTTCCGCACCCGGGCGCTGCAATCCTCCTTTGCCGCCAGCACGCCGCTGGTCAAATCGGTCCTGGCGAACATCGATTTCACCGACTTCGCCGTTCCTTTCCAGGGTCCGATCGCACCCGCCGACCTGGCCCAGGCGCGTAACGCGCTGCGGATCAACCTGCTCAGGGCCGGGCTGCCGCTGGCACCGGCCGCGGCCGACTGGTCGACCATGACGACGGCGTATGCCTTTGTCGGCGGCGCGGCACGCAGTGCCTTCGACGGCCAGACCCCGCCGCAGCTGGCGGTCATCTACAGCGACTCGCTGAGCCGCAACATGCGGCTGATCGCCGGCCGGTTCCCCGGGGCAGGGCCAAAAAAGCGGCTGCCGATCGCGGTGACGCAGGCGACGGCAGGCAGGTTCGGCCTGCATATCGGCTCCCGGCTGACCATGGCGCACAAGGTCGGGCTCGTGGTTGCCGGGATCGTCAGGCCCGTTCATCCTGACTCTGCCTTCTGGACCGCTGCCCAGAACGCCGCGGTGCCGGCCCCGCCGACCGTGCGAGGACCCGCGTACTGGTCCGGCGCCGCGTTCATGGGCGCGGCCGAGGTCGGCGCGATACAGAATTACTTCGACGTCATCAACGGGCAGCTGGCCTGGGACTTCCCGCTTGCCCTCAGCGGGGTCAACGCCGACCAGGCAGTGCCCCTGCAGAACGACCTCAGCCGGGCCAACCTCCAGGCCGGCGCGGTCCAAGAGGGCGGCAGCACGGTCAATATCACCATCGGCTCCGGCCTCGGTGACCGCCTTCTTGCCTTCATCACCGCCGACGCTGCCCTCGCGGACTTGCTGTCACTGCTGTTCGTCAGCCTCACCGTGATCGGCGTCATCGTCGTGCTGCTCGGGGCCAGGATGCTGGCCGAGCACCGGCGGCCTGAATTCGGCCTGATGCGGGCCCGCGGCGCGTCCCGGCCGCAGCTCGCGCTGCTCGCGCTGGCCGGCGGCGCCGCGGCAGCACTGCCGGCCGCGCTGGCAGGCGCGGCGCTGGCCGTGGCGGCGACGCCGGGGTATGCCGAGCCGCTGGCCTGGTGGCTGGCCGCGGTGACGGCCGTGATCGCGCTGGCCGGGCCGCCACTGATCGCGTTGCGCTGGGCCGATACGGGCGAGGCGACCGGAGCGAGAACGCTGGATCTGCAGGAGGGCGGGCCCGCCGGAGCCCGCCGGCTGGTGACCGAGGGCGCGATGATCCTGCTCGCCGCCGGCGGCCTCACCGAGCTGCATCAGCAGGGCCTGCCCAGCGGCGGCGGGATCAATCTCTACATCAGCGCGGCACCGGTGCTCGTGGCAGTGCCAGCGGCCGTGCTGGTGATCCGGCTGTCCCCGCTGGTGCTGCGCGGGCTGCTGCGGATCGCCGCCGCACGGCCCGGGGTGACTGCCTTTGTCGGCTTCGCGCGGGCGGCACGCGCGTCGCTGTCGGCGACGCTGCCTGCCTTCGCGCTGGTGCTCGCGCTGACGGTGGTGGCGTTCGGCTTCACCGTGCGCACCGCGGTGCTGCGCGGCCAGATCGGCGCATCGTGGCAGGCCACCGGGGCGGACGCGGTGATCAGCCTGACCAGTGCGCCGGACCCGATCAGGCCGGCCGAGCTGCGCGCAATCGCGGCCGTGCCCGGCGCCGCCCGGACCACGGCCGTGGCAGTCACGAACGCGACGCTGGGCAACGGGACGGGGATCAGCGTCATCTCGGTCAGCCCGGCGAGCTATGCCGCCATGACGGCCGGCACGCCCTTCCCGCATTTCCCGGCGGCGCTGCTGGCCGAGCCCGCGGGCGGCCCGCGCCCGGGGACGCGGGCACCAGCGCTCGCATCGCCGGCCGCGGCGGGCCAGTTGCACCACCGCACCGCGGTGCTGTCGACCGGGATCGGCACGCTGCCGGTCCGGATCGCGGGCATCCTGTCCGGCACGCCAGCCGTCCCCGGCGGCGGCAGCTTCGTGGTGGTCCCGGCCTGGGCGATCAGCCGCCAGGTGGCGCAGCCGCCGACGGCAGTGCTGATCACCGGGGCGCAGCTGAACGACAAGGCGCTGGCCGCCACCACGGCGCGGGTCATCCCGGAGGCGACCATCACCTTGCGGTCCCGCGTGCTGGCGGGACTTACTGGCGCGGCGCTGCCGCATGGCGCGTATGTCGCCTTCGCCGAGGGCGGCGCGGTGGCCGGCGGATTCTGCGTCCTGGTGCTGCTGCTCAGCCTGGTGCTGGCGGCCCGCTCCCGCGCGCTGACGCTGGCCCGCCTGTCGACCATGGGGCTCGGGGGCGGCCAGGGCAGGCTGCTGGTCATCGCCGAGGCGCTGCCGCCGGTGCTGGCGGCGGCCGCGGCCGGAGTGGCCTGCGCGCTGGCGCTGGTGCCGTTGCTCGGCCCGGTGCTTGACCTGTCGGTATTCACCGGCTCCGGCGCGGCAGTGCCCGTCCGGGCGGACCTCATTGCGCTGGCCATCCCGGCGGCCGGCCTGATAGTCCTGGGAGTGGCGACGCTGTCGGCCCAGGCTTTCGCGGCGAGCAGGCGGGGCGCCGCCAGCGCCCTTCGGATCAGCGGCTGAGAGCGGGCGGAGGAGGACGATGGACGCGATGAACGGCGGCGGAGAGCCGGCCACGGGCGGAAACGCAGCAGCCGGTGCCGGTGCCCGGGCCAAGCCGGGCAACGCCGTGGCGCCGGCCGCCGGGATTGCCGAGCTCGGCGCCGAATTCGAGCGATCCCGGACCTCGTACGGCGAGGATGCCCTGGTCGCCTGCGACCGGCTGGTCCGCATCTACGCCGCGGACGGCATCGAGGTGCAGGCACTGCAGGGCCTCGACCTGCTGATCGCCAAGGGCGAGCTGACCGCCCTGGTCGGGGCGTCGGGAAGCGGCAAGTCGACGCTGATGAACATCCTGGCCGGGCTGGACGCGCCGACGGCGGGCTCGGTCCGGGTCGCGGGGAACGACCTGGCCGCCATGTCGGTCAGCGACCGGGTGACCTACCGGCGGCACACGGTCGGCTTCGTCTGGCAGCAGACCGCGCGAAACCTGCTGCCGTACCTGACCGCACGGCAGAACGTGGTGATGCCGATGCGGTTCAGCGGCCTGCCGCGGCGCCAGCGCCGCAGCCGGGCCATGGAACTGCTGGAGATCCTCGGCGTCGGGCACTGCGCTGAACGCCGGCCAGCCCAGCTGTCCGGCGGCGAGCAGCAGCGGATCGCGATCGCCACCGCGCTGGCCAACGAGCCCGTGCTGCTGCTGGCCGACGAGCCGACCGGCGAGCTGGACAGCGTGACGGCCAGGGACGTGTTCGGCGCGCTGCAGTCCGCCAATGCCAGCCTGGGCGTCACCGTGCTGGTGGTCACGCACGACCCGGCAGTGTCGGAGCAGGTGCGCCGTACCATCGCGATCAGGGACGGGCGGACGGCGACGGAGACGCTGCGGCGGGCGGGAGCCGACGAGGCGGGGAACGCTACCCAGCACGCGGTCGAGTACGCCGTGCTTGACCGGGCCGGGCGGCTGCAGCTTCCCCGCGAGATGGTCGAGCCGCTCGGCATGCGGGACCGGGTGCGGCTGGAGGCAGAGCCGGATCACATCGGGGTGTGGCCGGACGAGCCGCAGGCGCCGGGGCCCGGCCAGCCGGGCACTCGCCAGCCAGGCACTCGCCAGCCTGGCACTCGCCCCGGCGGGCACGCGGCGGGAGGAGCAGCGTGATCAGCGAGCCGGGCGAGGCGGCAGGAGCCCCCGGCCGCGGCGGAACGGGTATCGCCGGAGCGGGCATCGCCGGACAGGCAACGGCCGCCGCGGTAGCCGACGGTCCGCAGCCGATGGTCGCCGCCAGCGAGGTGACCCGCACGTTCGGCGGCGGGAGCACAGCCGTGCGCGCGCTGCGCGGCGTCTCCTTCACGCTGCCGCCAGGGCAGCTGGTTGCGCTGCGCGGGCGCTCAGGATCGGGCAAGACCACCCTGCTCAACATTGTCGGCGGCCTGGACCGGCCGACCAGCGGCAGCGTGCACGTCGCCGGGCGGGAGGTGAGTGCCATGAGCGAGCGGGAGCAGATGATGCTGCGCCGCGGCACGGTTGCCTTCATCTTCCAGTCGTTCGGCCTTATCCCGATGCTGTCGGCCGCCGAGAACGTCGGCATCCCGCTGCGCATCAACGGCGTCCCCGCGCGCGAGCGTGAGGAGCGCGTCCGGCTCATGCTCGGCATCGTCGGCCTGGCCGAGCATGCCCTGCAGCGCCCGGCCGAGCTGTCCGGCGGCCAGCAGCAGCGGGTGGCGATCGCGCGGGCACTGGCCGTCAGCCCGCAACTGCTGATCGCCGACGAGCCGACCGGGCAGCTGGACTCGGAGACCGGCCGGCAGATCATGCGCCTGCTGCGGACGGTCGTGCGCTCCGAGGGGATCACCGCCCTCGTCGCCACGCA
>Ga0182024_10017424_pt1 | contig 13488 bp, 8 predicted proteins | sample P32metaG_FD_120480 | JGI IMG/M metagenome (GOLD analysis project Ga0182024, IMG submission 120480) | Permafrost microbial communities from Stordalen Mire, Sweden - P3-2 metaG (Illumina Assembly) | ecosystem: Environmental > Terrestrial > Soil > Wetlands > Permafrost | place: Sweden: Stordalen...
AATACTCTCAGGAGTAGGTTCCTCCAACCATAGAAAGCTTGCGGAGACATTCGAAACAAGGTGTCTTGCACGAGCCACCACATCTGAACCAGCACAGGAGACCGCCCACGAAATTCAGCAGGCATGCAAAAGAGGCTCAAATCCTGATATTGACGTTTTTCATCCATGTTTCAGAATCCACTCGACAGTCGCTTGAACACTCGCCTTCAGAGTATAGGGTGCCGGTCCCGCAACCTGTCTAGTCAAAGATAGGTCATAATCCATCGGAGTCAGGAGATTCGATAGCCGAAATGAAGTTATCGGCGGATTGGAAACACCCACCTTTTTGAGAAAGTCTCCAGCAATCGCGAGTCCCTGAAGAAGTGCCAACGGAACCTCCCGTATTGGCGGTGCTCCAAACGCCTGCTGGATTAGCTGTGCAAATTCGAGAACATCCATGTTTTGGTCATCGGAGACATAGAAGGTCCGCTTGTCAATTCTGGATCCATCGACCGAAAGGAATTGCAGGATCTGGTTCACAACGTTTCCGACGTATCCATACGACTTTGATATTTTGCGGCCTCTTGGATGAACATAAACTCCTCTGCGAACAGTATCGAAAAAGGTGCGGTATGGGATGCGAAACCAGGGACCCCAGATAGAGGTTGGCCGGAATATGGCCCAAGGAATCTCAAGCCCGCTCGACCGAACAATTCTTTCGGTTTCTACTTTGCTTTCGCCGTAAGGCGTGAAGGGAGAATAATCGTCGTCATGCTTGGGAAACACCTCAGTACGATGCACATAGCGGGAGGACGCAAACAGAATCCTGCTCACCGTGCCAACAGACTGTGTAGCGGAAATCATGTTTCTTACGCCAATTGTATTTGCGTCGTAGTCCGCGATCGTCGTTCCATCCAAATCGGTCCTGGCAGCGAGATGCACGCACAACTCTGGTCTAAAGTCGTGGACTGCGGTGCTAAGCCGTGCTCCGTCCAGAATGTTCCCCTCTTGAAAAACCCGTGCATGTTGCGGGTTTCGAGGATGAACGCTATCGAAACTCGCAACGTCATAACCTGCTTGAACAAGACTTTCTATCAGGTTTGTGCCAATGAAGCCGGATCCTCCGGTAACAAAGATTCGCTTCACTTGTCCTCCCATCAATTCCACTGAGTTATTGCAACTATGCCACTTAGGTCCGCTAGCACGATTGGCCTGTCGACGCAATTCATGAGGCTTCCTCAAACCATTGGGGCGGGTTTCTCAGTTGCCCCCAAAACAGCTCGCGAGATCAATCGAAGCATCTTCCGGCGACAATTCCTCCAGGAAACCGTTCCTGCGTGACTCGATTTCTATCTCTGCAGGCATGTTTTCCGCACCTCGGAAACACTGTGACTTGTAAAAGATCTTGTATTCGGCCCGTCATCCATCAACCTCGTTGAAAAAAAGCGCCTCAAAAGGATCCTGACGCCGGCATTCTACGGTTGACCAACAGTTTGCGGCCATAACTTTAGAATTCCGTCCGCGACGATCGCATTGCCTCTTGCGTTGAAGTGGTAGCCGTTGTCCAGATCAAGATCGCGTATCGAATACGGCAACTCCGCCGCAGTCAAGTCGAGCATCGGAACACGATGCGCGGTGCACCAATCTCGAAGAGTCGACTGCGCCTGGGCACTCTTGTCTGGAATATTTAAGCGGAACGGCAGAAAGACGATCACCATCCGAGCCCCTTGCGCGGTCACGAGCGCATCGGCCGCGTCCAGATCTCGAAGATTCGCCTGCACCACCTGATCCGCATTCAGGGCAATCAAGGTTCCTGCGTCACTCTTCGTCGCTCCATGAAAGAATCGCGGCTTCAGGTAGCGAGTCCAAAGTTCTCCAATGGCGGTCGCCGGACGCCTGGACGGAAGCCCATCACCAACATCGCTCATTGTCGATCGAGGCTGGGTCACATCACCATCGTTCAGAACAAATACCACAACATCCGACTGAAAAATTCCGCGTGAACGAATGTAGGACACTTCATTATCCGGGGCCCATGCTCCCGCTGAGGCGTTCAAGACGTCTACGGGCTTGTGAACAATCGAAGGCAATTCCCGATGCAGAATTTCGGTAAAAATCTGGCTTTGGTCCACGCGGCTTGTGCCATAGGTCAGAGAGTCGCCCACGAACATGACGCGAAACCGTCCCGGCTGACTGCTCTGCGGAACCTCTTCCGAACGCATTCCGTAGTGATTCGTCTTTGTGTTTACGAAGAATCTGTGTACGCTCTGATCGGGCTTGAGAATGTACTCGCACGCGGAGTCCTGTGCAATCAGAACAGGATTGCCCAATCCGAGCACAAATCGCAAAACGGCCTCAGTGATCCCCAGGAGAGCCACAATTAACAGCGAGCAAATCGTCAGAAACCGAAGAAGGCCGCGTCTTTTCATCGTTTGTATTGTTGCCGGAAGAACCTGCGCTCACCACGACCCGCATGGTTGCGCCCACACTCACTCCTCGCGGCAGACTCCTTCACTGGGCTCTCTCCCTGATACTAGCAAATGAGAGATCATTAAAGCAGTGGCCCTGAACATGAATCTAATACTCAAATCTGATTCAATTGATCATGGTGGCGCTTTGACGTTGCTCCATTCTTTGTGAATGGAATCGACCCCCAGTCTCGTGTTGCAATTCTGACTTGAATAGAACCTCGAGGATCCTCCTGAATGCCCGTGAAGGCCCAGATTTCTGTCCCGCAAGTTGTACTTGCCCTGCTTGTCGGCTCGCTCTTCCTGCTCCCTCACCTGGTGCGAATGGCCGAGATTGGCTCCGTAAGCGACTACACTCCTTTCGCCGCGCAATCGCCTAGTTCGATGACGTGGGATGAGACTTTCCTTTACGGGCCGGAAACGAACTTCATGCTTCAGCGGCATGCGTTGGCGAGCGACACCGATACGTGGGAGCATAGAAATGAGCCGTTTCCCTATTCTGTGCTACCCACAACCGTTGAAGCAGTTCTAGCCGCCGGTGTGGGAGGCCTGATAACGGCACAGATTCTTTGTACGTTTGTCTTTCCCGCCATCACCGCCTGGCTCTTGATAGGGATTTTTCGGCAAACGGGAGCAAAAGCTCTAACCAGCGCCGCCTTGGCTCTGCTTGCTCTCGCTGTTGGATTCTCAACGCGGACTGTCCCAATCAATCTCTTCGATCTCCTTTGTCATGGATTGCACGGAGGCGCGGTCCATACCATGCAGGCCGCACGCAATCCAAATCCCAACATGAGCTTTCCGCTATTCCTTGCTGCAATCCTTTGTCTAAGCTCCGCCATCCGGCTTAAGTCCACCGCGAGGATGATAATCGCTGGCGTGCTAGGCGGCCTGCAGTTTTACACCTATACCTACTACGCAATCGGATGGACTGCCGCAGTCGTTTTTCTCTGTGTCTTCGCATTGATTCGCCCTCTCACAGTACCCCGGAAGGTGGTGTTCACACTGGTTGCCACGGCTGCGCTCGCAGCGCCATTCTTCTGGTGGAGTCATTTATCTAAACTCTATGGCGGATACCAAAACCGTGCGAATCGACTGGGGATGGTATTCGGGCACTTTCCCTCACGGAGCGGTATCTTGCTCACTATCGTTTGGGGTTCGATAGCCCTTGTCGTTTGGGCCGTCTGGAATCGGATCAGTCGAAGACTCGACTCCAATTCCCGAAGCCGGACGAATGCCACCTTCCTTGTCCTCTTTTTTTGCATTCTGGGCGGGCTCGCGGGAATGAACATGCAGCTCGTCACTGGGTTTAACGTGCAGGAGACTCATCACTTCCCGCACATGATCCTTCAACCGCTTGTCGTGATGATGCTTTGCATCGTGGCAGCCGCGTACTTCGACAGAATGAGCCCTCGGCTCGGCGTCGTAGGGTTCGCTACTCTCTATCTTGCTTGTGCTGCGGCTCAGATTGAAGGAGCGGCCAGCACTGCGTCGGTTCATCGTATGCCGGAGTCGGACAAATCTCTCTTTGCGTGGCTGAACGCCAATTCGGAAGTGGGCGCTGTGGTGGCCACAACCGAAATTCGAATGGCGACGATTTTGCCCCTCTACACACATGATGGAACGCTGATGGCGAACGGGAGCAGTACCTCAGCGTCGAATGATGAACTTATCGAGCGCTACTTGCTTGCAAATAGGCTCATTCAGGCTCCTGCTTCCGAAGTCAGATCGGAGCTATCGCACGGAATTGACTTTAGCTCTTCTGCGATGGAAATGACTTACTCTGGATTCCTATTTGAGATTGCTCCGCAGAGGGACCCGAGCCACGCGAGGCTAACCCCGAAAGCTACTGAGCAGGCTCTGCAGGAGTATCAAAATATGGATCCCGCGAAAGAGCTGCAGCACCTACGGGTTGACTACGCCTGGCTCAATGCCGGAGCACCCGCTGAAGTCCCAGGCTACGGCTGGAACAAAGTATTCGGCAATTCTGCGGGATCGCTGTGGCAGATTAGAAATAAGACGGGAGACTGAAGCTCTGCAGAGGCCCGCAGGATAGAGCGATCAGCGGGGGCCGGCCAGCGGACAGGGAGCCGCGCGGGGATCGTCCCCCTCAAAGGATATCCACAGGGTCCTTTCACAGGAGAGATGCGCTTGCACCTCCGAGTCGCTGACGGGGGTGGTCCACACATATTCATGAGGATCTGCGAGGGCCTGAAAATCATTGCGCGGACGGTCTCCGTGCAGATTATTGGAGGTGAAGGTTCGGCTCGCATCGTGGTAAATGAATATCTCTGAAATCCTTTCGTCGGCAAGTAGCGCCATGACCGCAAAGTCGCCGGGATCGCGCAGGTAAGGTGCATTCAGCAGTACAAGCGAGTCAGCCTGCGGCGCACCGGCCAATAGGTTGGATAACTGCCGATATCCGTAGCGTTCCTGAGCCACGCCCAGGGGAATCGCGTATCCGCCGGTCGGAACGATCCCGGTAAGCTTGAGTTGGATGTCCGCATAGCCGCTCGCCAGAAGCAGGAACAGAAAAAAGTAGCCGGCGCGCGCACGCGCGTTGCCAATCTCCAATGGGCCGAGATTCGTGAGGCAGAGCGCAAGCCCGATGCTCACCCAGAACGCCATCATCGCGCCATAGTAGGCCACACTGCGGTCGCCCACAAAGGCAAACAAGGCGACAGAGCAAAAGCCGGCGTATGCGAAGAAGGCGATGTGGCGCGCCCGAGAACCAAGAACCTGAGGCAGGCGGAGCAGAACAACAGCAAGCGCCAGAAGGATCAGGACTCCGAAGATCTCAGGCATTAGGATCATGATGGCGCGCCTGGAGGCGAAGTGAAGCGGAGCGAAGTACCAGGTCGGATAGGAGAATAGGTGAATGAGGCCTTTGAGAGAAAAACCGACCTTCGAGGGAGTAGCGCCATGTAAGAGCGTCTTCGAATAAAGATAAACGGCCATGGTTGTAGCGCCATAGAAGAGGAAGACAAAAAGCGCTCGTCCAATCCGCTTTCTTGAATTACTGGCATCGGATGTCTCGGGGGCAAACAGCGTGAGCGCGGCCGCGATGGGTGGAAAACCGAAGGCGCTCTGCTTGGCGAGCAGTGCAAAGACGAATAGAAGCCACGCGGCTAGGTGGAGGAGGAGCGGCGGCGTACCCATTCGCTTGTTTGCCCTGAGAATCAGCAATGCCGCCAGCCCGCAGAGAAAGATGACCATTCCGTCACCCACTGCGCAGGACCATGTGTTCAGCGTGAATCCCATGCCACGGGATAAGTAAAGAAGGGCCGCGATGGTAGCATTCTGGAGCGAGTAACCGAATTCCTGCACAAGAAAGAAGAGCAGAACAGTTACAGATAGGTTGATAAGGAAACTGCCAGCCAGGAAGGCGAAGGCGCTGGCTCCGAAGAACTTGATCATGAAACCAAAATAAAGCACCGTGCCCAGCGGCCTGAAATTGCCGTCGATAACTTCAAGGGTGGAAAAGCTCCAAGCCGGGTGCACGAAAATGACCTTCCGGATTGAAGCGGCAGCCAGCACATACCAGTCGTCCTGCGAAAATCCCCAGGCTAGCATCGCGGGTATCCAGTAAATGCAGTAAACCGCGAGCAGTACAAGGAGACAAGGGAGCAGCCGGGGCGCGCGCCAGACCCCGGAGAGGAGCAGCCAGCGATGGAGCAACTGGAGACAGAGAATCCATAATCCGGAGAGAAGAAGCGCGCCAGGAAGACGGTCAAGAGCATATTGGAGCTCGCGATCAGGAGCATGCAGATGCTGGCGAAGCAGAAACATCGCGATCGAACCCAGCAGAAAGATGATGGCAAAAGAGGCAAAGAATATCTCTTCCCAGGAGACACTGCGTTTTCCCATTGGCTTCCTCGCGACTACGAATACCGTTAATTCTGTGGCTTCAATGTATGGGCCAATGCCCGTGACCTTCAGACATCCGCACCACCGAAGCATTCGACCCCATATTCAAATCTAATTCAATTGATCCATGCGTTCACCTCGAAATGCAATGTTAACCCTCACCGCCGCGACTCCTCTTCATCCGTACTTGACCGACCTGCGTTTGCAGAGTCTAGCTCTCCGAAGCCGGCGCATCGCTCATCTTGACTCCCTGATCCCCCTTTATAGGGATCGTGCTTATGAGACCGCCCGCAAGCGAATCCAGCCTTCCGGATCGACCCAATTCCTGTACCAGTACACCGTTAACCGAAATCCCCATTCTACCTTCCCGGCTACCGATCAGTACATTCCCACTGCCTCCGCTCGCGATCTTCTTGCGTCGGTTCCAAGCTCAAAAGCCTCACCGCGCCTTCGCAGCTGAGCTCGCCTTTGCGCGATCCTGCAGCAATCGCCGATAGCGGGCTTCATTCAAAAGGGACAAGGGCATCGTCGACCCCAAGGTCGTGTTGGGTATTTATCAACCAGTAACCTCAGCATAGGCGGCTGTCCGCTGGTGCCCGCCGATAGCTAGAATGACATTGATGCGAAAGTATAGTCCACGCCAACTTCCCCTAAGCCGCGAGAGAGAAGAGAACGGCGACCTCCCTCACTCGGAACTCTCCGCCTTCCAAGCCACTCCTTAACGGTAGATTTCAAATCATGAGAGAGGGACGGATCCCGTACCTCGACGGCTTGCGGGCCTACTCAATTCTCTTGGTGCTCTTGTTTCACTCCAACGAGCGTCAACACTGGCTTGGATCTCTTTGGATGCTCAGGCCGATAATTGCGGACGGGTATCTTGGAGTCCGGATATTTTTCGTTCTGAGCGGCTTTCTGATCACATTCCTACTCTTGGATGAAATCGACAAGAACGGGAAGATATCGTTGCGCGGATTCTATGAACGCCGTATCGCTCGTATTTTCCCAGCCTATTATCTATACCTCGCCATAATTACCGTGCTCACCGTCGTGGGATTTCTGGCCATACACCCGATTGCGTTATTTGAAGCCGCCACCTACACCTGGAACTTCAGCTTCGTGTGGAACCATTTCTTTCCACCGGGAGAGCAAATTAAAGACAGTGTTCTTTTGGATCATTTTTGGACGCTGTCGCTTGAAGAACAGTTTTATATTGCGTGGCCGGGATGTTTAGTCTTATTCGGTCGCCGCTGGTCGGCAGCCCTGGCGATGATAGGTGTTGTTGCATTTCCGCTGTTGCGTTTCTGCGCTTTCCGGTACTGGGGCTCTGAGTATCCAGGAACGCAGGGCAACATCCTCTGGCGGATGATGCAGGACATGGTTCTTATTGGAACACTTGCCGCCTTCGTGGCTAGATCACGATGGCTGGGAAGGCTCAACACGACCTCGGCTCGCCCCGCGTTTCCCCTGATTTCGCTCCTCGTTCTGTTTGTCCTCTGCCCATGGATTGGCTCCCTGGGGCTGGGTATGGACACCTATCTCGTTCCGACCCTTCAGGCTGTTGCCACAGTACTCATCATGTTTTGGCTTCTGACCGGATCGGGAGGCCCAATTCGATCCGTTCTTGAATGGGCGCCCGTGCGGCGACTGGGATTGATCTCGTACAGCCTCTATATATTCCAGCAAGCAATTACATTCTGGGATCGTGCTGCCTGGATACGATTCCCCTGGAACGCCCTATTGACCATACCCCTGGCTCTCGCCTGCTACAAGTTTTGGGAAATGCCCATGCGAACCCAACTGCGCAAATGGTTCCACCAGTTGGGAAAATCACACGGCGAAGTCGTTGACACCCCTTGATCCGACGTCTGATCCTCTGCGAAACCCACGGAATTGACATGCACGAGTTATGGTTCAGAGGCCGACTCCTCGCTCAACTCAACTCTCTGATCACCCCTCACCGGAATCATGCCCATGAGGCCGCCTACAAGATAGGACAACGCGATCAAGGAAATTGGGGTTCGCGTGAGGAACTGCAGCATTCCGCCCATGCTTACCTCGGAAAAGTTGTAAGCAATGCTGCTAAGGGCTACTACACCCCATGGCTTCCTGATATCAAATAGACTTTCGTACAAAACAAAACAGAACGGAAAGACGAGCCCTCCCACAACAACGACACCCATCCAGCCAAAGGCACCGTAGCTGTCGCCGATGGCGGTTATCACCACTTCCCCATTCTCGACAGCATCTGGGTTTACGCCCGTCACCCTTCCAAGATACCCGGCTGAGTCGCCCTGGGGCTTGTCCTTGTATAAGAAGTGGGGAACGAAATAGAGCGCGTCCACTTTGAGAGGGGTAAAACCATAGTGAAAGCCCGTGGAAGTCGCGTTGATCATGTTGCTATCTTCACGGATAGCGGAGATGCGGCTCAGCACAAACGTTCCAGGACGATCGTAGTACTCTTCACGCGATCCGGTTTGGGCGCCACCCCCGCTGAGTTGCCTCATGACCTCCCAGCTGGGCCCGGTGCGAATCAGGTTGATTGTGCCCGCAATCTGGCCATTCAAATCCCCGGCATCAATGTTTGCGCGCGCATAGATCTCAAACGGCGAAATGAAGGCAACAAACAAGATTAGGCCGACGATGCCGACTAGGTAGTGTCTTTTTCTGAATCGGTAACCACTTGTATGGCAAGTCGCGAGGTAAATGATACTTGGGAGCAAGAATGACGAGCGAGAGGTTCGAAGCAGCGCGAATGCCACCATCGCCATCCAGGGGATGAAAACCTTGATTCCGAAGCTGTGCTCGCCGTCCGTTTCTCGAATTCTGGCAACTACGGCCAATACCAGCGAAAACAAAAGTAGGCCTGAAAGGGCAACGCCCGCGCCATGTCCTTCAGTCGTCTGTCCTCCAGAAACGCTGGCGGCTTCGTAATAGGCAAAGAGGCCGCTCGCAACGAGTCCAACAACAAGCGAGAGTGTATATTGCATCCCGATCTGCGCAGGCGATTCAGGTTCCATGGGCTTTAGCAAATTGATCCGCAGTCGCCCGTATACAAATATGCCCACCATCATGCAAAAGTAGAACACCAGATAGACCTTGATGGTCAGGTAGGGTGCCTCGAGGTTTTTGTCTGCTGCTTCAAAGAACAACACCTTGGCGAACTGGGAGATAACGATCGTGCAAAGAGCGAACCCCGTGAAGCCAATTCCGCTGATTGTCTTGAATCCGCCAAGGAGGTTAAAGGTGATAGCAATGCAAAAGATGGTTCCTGCCATCATGGCGACGAATTCAGGCGCAGTTCCGGAAATCAGCTCTCCCGCTACCAGGAAGGTAACGGCGGCAAACAGCATTCCGGCAGTTATTTTGAATGGCCTATTCATGCCAACCCTGCCCTGATATCTTTCCCTGGCCCGTGTGAGACAATCCGAAGAAAATCAAGACACATCTTTCCCAGGATCATTTCAGAAGAGCTGCTGTGTAAAACGCCTGCATGGCAACTGAAGCGCCACCGGCCGCGACCGATGCCTTGAACGCATTGGATGGAACGAAAAGCACATCGTCCGAGCGAAGTGCAATATCCTGTTGCTTTCCAAACATGATCTTCTTCAAATCGAACAGTATCTCCACATGCTGGCTGTCTGCATTGGTGCGGATGATCCTCGCTTTCGACAGTCCGGCCCCATAATTCACTCCGCCTGCCATCGCGATTGCACGCAGCACCGTAATCGGGGAGTTGTAGCCAAGCGGAATCACGGACGGTGTCTTCACCTGACCGAGCACAAAGATGCTGCCGACCTTAGGGACAAGCACCGTGTCGCCGGGAAGCAAGGGAATATTGATCGACCCGATTGCCCCGGGATCTGCGCCCAGCTCAACCGTAATCGCTTCCGCTGAGCCATTCCGCTTCACAGTGATTGCGTGACTGGCCAGAGGAGTAAACCCTCCGCACGCGCTAATCGCATCCAGCAACCTTATCTGCCCGTGAGCGGGGAGAGGCGCCGGCCTCATCACTTCGCCGAGGACCGTAATTGCCCGAGTTGGTGAATCGACAAAGCCCACGCTAATCTGAGGATCAGTCAAAAAGCCGCCGTCTTTCAGCGCCTGCTTCAGATACCCAGCGGCTTCCGAAATTGTCAATCCGGCGATCTTGACTGTGCCCAGATACGGCAGGACAATGTCGCCCGTCGCACCAACCTTGATCCCCTGAACGGCGCCGGGGGCTGAACCAAAGATCGTGCCCGCTGAAGTTTGGCCGCTTGTAGTAAGCTCCGGAACTCCATAAGTCGAAATGGATATCACATCACCCGCGGCAATTTTGATATCGTCGTAGTCCACATGCATCGCGGACTCCGGCACACTCGCCGCTCGTTGGGGAGAAGTCGGTGCCGCTCCCATATACTGCGCCAGTGCTGGAGCGCACATGCTCAATGCAGATGCCGCAAGGAACAGGATGCAAAAATCATAACTCACCCTTTTGACCATCCTACCTCCTCGATCCGAGCTTGTACCCGGCATTTCAGTTCTTATAGTCATACGAGTAATATCCGAGATAGCCGTAGTACTCGGGCAGACTTGGATCAACGCCGTTCAAAACGAAGCCGTAGACTTTCACTCCCACGTCACGAAAGATTTCGCCGGCGCGCGCAAGCATCGCCCGCGTGCAATAGCCCTGGCGAACTACGAGAACAAGACCGTCTGCAAGCGACGCAACAATCAGTGGATCGGTGACTGATAGAGCCGGCGGCGAGTCAAAGATCACATACTCATAGCGCTCGCGAAGCACCTCGACAAACCTCTTCATCTGATCAGAAGCGAGCAGATCCGAAGGCAACGGTGGGCAGATTCCCGATGGAATTACATCGAGGGAAGCGAGCGACTTGTGGGTCTGGATGATTCCGTCCAAAGGCTCGAGGCCCGTAAGAAACTCTGAAAGACCCTTCCGGTCGCTCAGGCCAAGCCTCCAGTAAACGCTTGGACGACGCATGTCCGTATCGACAAGCACCACCTTATGGCCGCCCTGCGCAAGCGCAGCCGCAAGGTTCATCGACAGAGTGGTCTTCCCCTCTCCGGGCTGGCAGCTCGTTATCGCAATCACCCTGGACTCACGCGAGGTGCTCGACAGCTGAATCGAGGTGCGGAAGATGCGCATTGATTCTGCAAACGACGACCGTGCGTCCCAGAGAATCTCCGGTCCGGAGGCGGCGTCAGGTTCGGGCCCCTTGGCCTTCCAATTCGTTTGAGGAACAATCGCGATCGCGGACACGCCAAGCAATTCCTGAATCTGCCTCGAGTCCCGCATTCTTGTGTCCATGCGTTCCAGCAAGAGCGCTAAGGCCAACCCTGCAAACAGCCCGAAGACAAAGCCAAGCTGAGCCATCGCCACGGGCGACATGCTCGAGGCTCCGGTAGGGACAGAGGCAAGATCCACTACACTGATATCCGCTGAGTCGAGGCCGGCGTCCACTGCAGCCTCGCGAAGGCGGGCCAGGATGCTCTCATACATGTGCCGGTTAGACTCGTATTCCTCGGTCAGCAACTCGTATTTGACGATGTCGTCGCGCTGGCCATAGAGCTCGCGAACACGGTTGTTCAAGACTCCCTTGGCTTGATCTTCAGCGTCATGGGCAATTCCGTAGGCATCCTTTGCCTTGTTGATGACGGCGCTTTCTTGTGTGGCGATTTCGCGGTCAAGGGCCTTGATCTGGCCGTTGAGCTGCTTCACGGTTGGATAGTTCGGTCCGTAGAGAGGCTGCTGGCGTGCAAGCTCCGCAGCTGCGTTTGCCCTTTGTGACCGCAGATTCTCAAGCAGCCCACCCGATCCTTCCATGCTCACCGGAGTCGGGCCGTCTTGAATCCTATCCGGGGGCAACGATTGCAGGATCCGGTAACGCGCCTCCTCCAGTACGCGCTGTTCCGTGGCGTCGGATGCGCCCTTTTCGAGATTCGAAATTTCCTGGACGATCATGCTGTGGCTGGGATCGAGCGCAGAGATTCCCAGCTTCTTTTGCAAATCGACCATCTTGTCTTGCGAATCCTGGACGATGGCGCGCAGGTCGTCGATCTGGCCTGTCAGCCAGTTCGTCACCTGCTGCGTGTTGCTGTAGTGAGCCACAAAGTTGTTCTTGATAAACTCACTCTCCAATGCGTTCACGATGTCAGCCGAAAGCTTCGGACTCGGACTTACATAGGAGATGGTGATCATCTGCGTGCGCGGCACTCGCGCGATCGTAAGATGGCTGCGCAGGTTGCCAACGATGGCACCGCGCTCTTCCGGGTCGTCCAGGTTTCCGTGAACTGTTGTCACCGGCTCGCCCTTGACGATATCAATCCTGCGTGCAGCGCCGTTGTCCATGAAACGAGGGTCGTCCTGCAGCTTGAGCGTGCGGGCAACTGTGGTTAAAAGCTTTTCGCTCATCAGAATTCGACTGTCGCTCTCGATCACGACATCAAGCTGGCTTCCACCGCCCAGAACCGAACTGATCGACTGCTTCAAGTCCGCTGCCGAGCCCGGCTGAATCTGGATTTCACCAGTCGCCGTGTACTTCTTCCCGCGATATAACCCAAGGGCCCCGGCCAGCAGTGCGAGCCCGATAGCCATACCGGCGATCAGGAAACGCCTCTTTCGCACAATCAGCCAAAGATCGGTGAGAACCAGATCTTCCTTTGCGGGACCCAGAGCAACATTCGTGGCGCGATTAGACTGTTGCAATCAAACCTCTCGATGTTCACAACTGCCGGAAATCGACATATAAGGCAGGTTCGGCGTCGCGGGAAGGTCGCGACGATCCTGCAAAACAAATGCAGCGAACCCAGATGAACTTTATAGGTGAGCCATCCGGAATAAAGCCCTGGTTGCCTACCGCGCTGGACTCATGATTTACGCGACCGGCACCTGCCGGTATCAATTAAAACTTTAGCTCTCAACCCAATATTTCCAGCAGCTCCTGAATCGTTGTCCAGGCTCTCAAAGCGCTCATTTTGATTCTAATGCAGGCCACTGGGGAGTTCGCACTGGGCTCGATATTATTTAACTCATTCCGCACAACCCTGTTCGTGGGCTTACGGATCATTCTAGTGGCGAGCAAGGAAAACGAGAAGGGTTGCACTCAATTCCTGCTCGATGGACAACCCGCCTTGGCTTTCCCGCATAGCCAGCCAGGACACTCCCACCGCGGAA
>Ga0182024_10017425_pt1 | contig 13488 bp, 10 predicted proteins | sample P32metaG_FD_120480 | JGI IMG/M metagenome (GOLD analysis project Ga0182024, IMG submission 120480) | Permafrost microbial communities from Stordalen Mire, Sweden - P3-2 metaG (Illumina Assembly) | ecosystem: Environmental > Terrestrial > Soil > Wetlands > Permafrost | place: Sweden: Stordalen...
GCCCGCTCTTGCCCATTGCGACAGGGTGGTGTTTCCAGCCGTTCCCAGTCCGGCAACGGCGCATCAGGGTAACAGTTGTGTTAGGCATATATGGGCGCTCTCCGAGCCATTTGCATTAACAAAATATAGACAAGACCTCTGGAGAGTCAATAGTACATTCAAAACAGGATAGTTACAGAATATGGGTATAGAGTCCCTTCTTCGGCACCAATCCTTTTGAATCAGTAGTTTATAACGATTTTACGAATCGTTTTACGTTTTGCTGCCATTAACTGGTCTCCGCTGGTGTTCAATGCGTCTCGCACATACAGGTCTCGTGCACCGGACCCGGTGACCTCGTACACATGCAGGTATGGTGAGAATCCCGAACAGCAGTACGTGTACGTTACAGCCACCCATCGGGAGTCCGGCGACCAAAGAATCTCTGCACCCCTTCCTTTTGTTGGCAGAGGAAAAGTGTGGCCGCCCATGGTGACCTCTATCCGCTGAAGTTCCCCCTCTTCCGGATCATCGACTAACTTGGCAGTGACGAACTTCAGCCCATCTGGCGCGACAATTCTCTTGGTGTACTGTTCGTCTTCTGGAATGATTACTGAATGAACCGAACTGTAGAGCCGATCTGTCGCGGCGGCGGGCTTCTGTTGTGCAGTTGCAGCGATGAGGGGGAGCAAGAACAAAACCGAGAGCGGCGATTTCCTTTGCACGTTCAATAGCTTATGCCGATTCTCAGCCAAGTTCCACCGTCGTCACGTAAACAGGGCGATGCTTTCACTGAGGGGCTCTTGGCGTCGCCCAACCGGAAGTTTCATCTTTGACAACACCTCGCGGCGGATGTCGATCAAGTAGTAATTTCCGCATAGACGGTTATTCAGGCGCTACCCGCAGGTGTGCCTTGCAATCGCGCAGCGTTCTTTGCGTTTGAAGACTACCTTCCGGGCGGCTAGGCCCTCCGGATGGCGGGTCTGTCAATCAGTTCCGTGGTCCGTGGGTTTCTCAACTTTGCGTCTTCGGAACCCATTTAGGAACACCTTGCCCCCAACCGCGAACCACAAGATTGAGAGCACTCCGAAAACTGGCCAACGCCTCTCGTACGCTACATCCACCCAGCCCAAGCCAATAAGAATGAAGGTGAGTCCAAATATCCAGGCACCGATCCGTTGGACCAGTGGAGCACCGGGAGATCCTTTCCACAAAAACTCATCGACGCTTCGGCTATTAATAAACGGGTCCGGCCAAACGGTGTTTCTCTGTTTGGCTCTGACTTCTTCAATGGCCTGATCCTGCTTCGTGCTCATTGGCGCTCCCATGGTCATCCAATAACTCTGTATTGATGCCTACTCCAAACCTCTCCTCATCGCCCGGGGAGCCATCATCACGGAAGTCGGCTGTCATAAAGCCAGTTGCAACACAGTCAGACGGAGTCCGATCCTCGATCCCGTTACCCCAGGGGACCGGCACGTTACTGGCAGACGTAACCATGTCCGATTTGTGGATAGCAAGTCCGAGGCGCGAAAATGATAATCGAGCTTGAAGGGGGACGTTAACATGAACAACATTCCACATTCAAGATAATTTACTCAATATTTAAGGATAATTTCTTGAACCTTCCGCGCACTTGCGCACAACTTGAGGTCGCTGCCTGAACGAATGATCGGGTCGCCGCTGCGCGGATGTAACCACACTCTTCATCTTTCCGGACAGACGTACTTCGACGATCTGATTCTGTGCCTGAGGCGGACCACAAGAAGGAAAAGCGGATTGAGTTCCTTGGACTTACAGCGCATTCTCCTCCTGGGTTAAAGAGCGGCCGGGCTAACCCTCTTTGGGTGGCGCGGAATCCATCGATCCCCACGGCTTGGGACTGGTTGAACCGCGTCGCCGACGCCAGCGAGATCTTCTGCGGCGGAGCGGGATCGGTGCAAAAGAGATTGCAATCCGTGAAAATTTTCTATATTATTGGCCGGAGTTCTCAAAAAACCAGCCGTTTTCGGTAGCCCTTCCTTCTCTGATATTTGTTTGCAAAATTGCTAGAATTAGGACGACAGTTTTAAGCGAATGTCGGCTAAAGATTGGGTAAAGGTCCGCATGACTGTTAAGCCCCCCAAAAAGAACAAGTTAGGCCTGAGAGAGATCGCTTCCGCAGCCCATGTCAGTATGGGGACCGTATCGAGAGTCTTTAACGGAAACACCCGAGTCGACGCTGACATGCGACAGAGAGTGCTAGCCGCCGCGGCGGATCTCGATATCGATTTTTCGCAACGAAATAAGACCAAAGCTTTGGCCTTTCTTTTGGGCAACCGGGCCAAGCAGCACGCTTTTCACTCCGGCGTTCTGTTGGGCGCGGAGGCGTACTGTGCCTCGCTCGGCTGGGAACTGATCGTTCAGTCATCGAACTATTCGGCGCAGATCGCCGGCAGCGAGATCCATCCACCAAACGTGGTTCAACGGCGCGATATTATCCGCGGCGTAATTCTTGCCGGAACGAACTCGCCAAATCTCCTTCAACTGCTAAGCGAGAAAGGCGTTCCATTCGTGGTTTTGGGAAACAATGTAATGGGAGAGGCAACACAGCCGAACTACGATATGGTCTTTTCCGACGACGTTCAGGGCGGCTATGATGCAATCCGTTACCTAATCAGTCTCGGTCATCAGCACATCTGGTTCGTAGGGAACGTTCGTCTCCCCTGGTTTGCGCGATGCTATGAGGGGTATATGCGAGCGATGACCGAAGCTGGGTTCACGCCTCGCATCAGCAGCATTGACTCTCAAGACGAAACCGACATTGGATACCTTGGCGCTAAGTCTCTTCTTGCAAAAGGTGACCCGGTGACTGCCATCTTCGCCGGTAACGACCCCACTGCGCACGGAGTTTATAAAGGACTGCGTGATAGTGGCCTCAGCATCCCGGGAGACGTAAGCGTCGTGGGTTGCGACGACACCGTTGGTTCATGGCTATACCCAGCACTTACCACCATACGGGAGTTCCCTGAACAACTGGGCAAACAGATGGTAGAGCTTTTGTTGAATCGGATCGCAAACCCGGGCCGTGATCCAGAACAAATCACCATGCCGACCGAACTTATCAAACGTGAATCTTGCCGCGCGATACATTCCTCCGAAGAGGTTTCGGTGCGAGCCACCACGCAGAATGGGATAACAATCTAACCGGTTGCTCGGCCATCACGGGCACACCTCTTTGAAAACCTCACGAGTCACGTTGACAAAATCATTGAAGATAAGCCTGCGAGCAATGCAGTTGTTTTGGCCTTCTCTAAATTAGGATTCGCCATAATAGTAGATCGAATTGAAGTGCCGTGAAGACACGGTAAGTATCATTGATGTGGCCGTTGCCGTAGGGTTCCGCGCTGATGAACTCGCCCTGAATTTGGAACTGACGCGCTACCGTGCTGACATTATGCTCTCGTCTCATGACCATTTTCTTTCAGGATTTGTGCACGATGGCGCCACTGTCCGGTTTTGGATTCGAGTAGCGCTCAGTGGTCCCGTATTCCCGCGTTATCCGTGCACTCTCAGAAACCCTCAGGACTTGCGGACTCAGTTCGGTAGTGACCAAATCTGAGTGAGAAGATTGTCGCCGCACGGCTCAAGAGTCAGGCCCTGCTTCCCAGCGTCTGGAACATTGCTCGTAAGGCATTGATTATTGCTGGCGTTGATCAGATTTCCAGACAGAGCGTAGTGCCAGTGCTGTTCCGGACTTGCGCTGCATGGTTGGATAAATGCCTTCCCGTCAGAAGCAGCCAGGCAACCTCCGGAAGACTTCAAAGCGCCGCTTGACGTGATTACCCAGGCTTCCGCAACTGTACCGGTGCACGATTCGATTTGGCCGGGCGCCGCCAGACAGAAAGTGTAGCCTTCAAGATTCTTCTTGGCGCCTGGATCAATGCGCGTGATTGTGCCGGTACGTTCTGGAGATCCACAGGAAACTGAGGCATGAATCCGCCAGATGGCCGTGTCATGCGAAGCGATTGTGGCCTGCAGAACAGGCGTCACTGCCTGGACCGCGTCGCTCCAAAGATCGCGCGCATGGAAACGACAGCTATCTCCGGGAAAACCCAATTCGGCCGGATAGAGTGCGATGCGAGCTTCCGACGCTCCGCGATTCAGTGCTGCAACCGCGAACTCGCCGTCATGGAGGGGCTTGAACAGCACATCAATCGACGGAGTGCGATGGACCAGGATGGCCATTTTCCCGAGTGGATCCTGATCGATCGCGAGGATGGACTTGTTTTCGAGAATGGCAATGGCAGCGCTGCTGAGCTTATCAAGATCCGAGCTTAGAATCAGCGGCGCCGACATCATCGACCACAAAGCCAATTGGCTGCGGGTTTCAGCCAGCGTCATACCACGATCGCCCCCGATAACAAAATCCGGATCGTTCCAGTTGCCTGGACTCTGAAAGCGGCCAAGCGGAAGGTTGTATGCGTAGTTCCAGAGCACACTGGAGAATCTGGGCAGATCTGGATTCTCTGTTTCGAAGTTCTGAATGTCGCTGCCTTCACGCCACAGCTGCCCGTAATCGCGAACCCAACCGAGGACGGTATACCACTCCGGGTTTCCCTGAAAGTAAGCCGGAGCCGACTCTGAGAAAACGATTGGCCGATCCACGCTTCTCAGCGCGGTACTCTCCGCCTTGTAAACCCTGCGATATGCTGCCTCCTTGCTTTCCCCTTTCCGCACAAAGACATTGCATCCATCCAGCTTCAAGTAATCCACGCCCCAGGAAGCGAAGAGCTTCGCGTCCTCAACAAAATGATCCTCTCCTCCACCGTCTGGCTCACCGCTTCCGGCGAAGCGGCCGCAGGTGTCATACCCTGCATCCTCATAGATGCCAAACTTCAGTCCAAGGGCATGAACAGCTTGTGCAACGGGCTTCATGCCGCTGGGAAATCGGGTTGGGTCGGCTTGCAGATCGCCTTGACTGTCGCGGCTCTTGTGCATCCAACAGTCGTCGATCGTAACAGTGTTATAACCGCGAGCGGCGAGGCCAGTTTTCACTAGTGCGCGGGCGTTCTCGATAATGGTTTGCGCTGTGTAATTACATTGATAGTGCGCCCAGTCATTCCACCCCATGGGCGGAGCGGCAGCTAAGGCAGGTGGAGCAGCAAAGCACGTGGCGCTGACCCCGCAAAAGAGGAACATCAGTGAATAGAAAGCCGCGTAGTACTTTCGGAAAGAAAAAGTGGCAATCGCGTAGCGAACACTGGAAACTGAAGATTGGAAATTTACCTCTACCGCTGCGTTGGATTTCATGATGAATCTCCCTCGATATTCGACGCGTCGTCAAAGTTCGTTTATTCGTTGCTGCGAACGCGCTCTCACAGTTACTTCGTGATCAGCCTCGTCCCGCCTTTGCTGTCTGCCGCACTGCGCTCAACCCACTCATTGGGTGTTATCCAATCGCTTCCCGTTACACGTGGAGGACCTCTGCCGGGCTCGTGCTGTTCATCGGATAATCCCTACTCATTTCCCGCCGCCGGCGGTGTCAGACTCGGGGGCCAGCGAATGATCGGTCAGTACCGGCAGAACCAGGTAGGAGCTGTACGGCCCCCCGGAATAGATAGCATTGCGTGCGATGGCGGTGGTGCTCCACTCGCCGGGAGCCGCTGCCGTATTGGGATTCGGCTCGAGCCGGGGGAAATCGGTGCTGCTGATGTCCAAGCGAATCCGGTGCCCCGGGGCGAAGAGATTGCTGGTGGGTCCCAGCGAGAAGTTCAGCGCGTAGATATCTCCGGGCGTCACAAGCGAGAGCTGGTCAGGACCGTTCCGATAGCTGACGCGAAGCTGACCCTCCGCGACGATCATCGAGTAGCCGTTCGGATAAACGTCCACGAGCTTGGCGATGAAGTCGGTATCGGGCGCCGTTGAGGAGGCCAGGAGATGCACCTCCACCGTTCCCATGATGGAGATCGGGGTCTTCAGGGCAGCAGTGGTGAATTTTAGTATGTCGGCGCGTTTTTCCACCTCTGCCTGGTTTTGCACGCAATCTCCTTGAAAGTAACCGCCGCGGGTGGGCACGGGGTTGGCTGGATCGTCGACGAAGGAAGACGACCCGCTTGTCTGCGGAGGGGAGTCGCGCAAAGTACCGGTCTCATCGAGATAAAGGTTGTTGGCGACTGTCGGCGGCGGCCAGGTCGCGAGCGAAATCCATCTTCCTCCCGCGTCAACCTTGCCGGCCGGGACTGTGTCTTGCACGCCGCCTCCCATCTCAAAGATGCGGACCGGCGCTCCGCCGATGATCTTGTATGGCTCAGCTTTCAACCAGTGATTGAACCAGTCGAGCTGCAGCGCCTGCTCGTCCACGGCGGCTGAAGATCCAAAATATGCCTCGCCGCAGGTGGAGTCACCGGTGGCATGAGGCCAGGGACCGATCATCAGCCGCTTGGGGGATTGCTGGAGCGCGGAGAGTTCAACGTCATTGTGGATCACTCCTCCCGCGGTTCCGTCGTACCATCCACTGATGAAGTACATGGGCACGTCTTTAAACTGGCCGTAATACCCGGCGGCAAAGAGAGCCGGCTGCTGCCAATAGCTGTCGAAGCGCGGGTGACCATACAAATCCCGAAACATTTTACTGTATTGAGGAAGCGGGAGGAAAATCTTTCCGCGCTCGGTCGGCGGCAGACTCAGCCATGCGTCTGGATTTTTGACCGTCTCCGACAACTTGTCGCGGACCGAGGGCAACTGCTGCGCCTCCTGGCTTGCGGCCGCCATGTACAGGACCCACTGGGACCTGTTCATCGAAGGAATGCCGCCCGTAAACGCGTACTTGTAGAAGTCGTCCCAGGCTACGATCGGAAACATGGCGACCAGGTGGGGAGGCGAGAGCATTGCTTCGGCGTACTGCACCCAGCCCGAATAGGAGCCGCCGACGGTGCCGATCTTTCCGTTTGACCAAGGCTGGCGCGCAGCCCATTCAATCGTGTCGTAACCGTCCGGCCCCTCATTTACAAGGAGGTAGAATTTACCTCCGGAGGCGAAGCGGCCCCGGCAATCCTCCGCGACCGCTACAAAACCATGACTGGCGAAAAAAACGCCGATGCGCTGAAAGCCATCTTTGTTATAAGGAGTGCGAAAAACAATGACCGGGAATTCTCCTGGAGACGCCATCCCATTTGTGGCGGGCCGGTAGACATCCGCAGCCATGGCGATTCCATCGCGCATGGGTATCAACACGTTTTTCTCAATCACGGCGCCGGATTCCGGGCGGGTGCTGGCTGCATGACTGTCCTGATCCGCCTGGTACCCCGCCGTGCCACTCGTGGTGGTTGAAGTGCCGGATTGCTGAGCCGACGGAACAGCAGGCTGGAAGAGGAGCCAGAAAGCCGTCGCGAGCATGGCGGTACGCCCCACTGATCCCGCAATCACATACTTTCTCCTTGCCTCTGATTGGGTCTCAGATTGGCGGCCAGACTGCCTCCTCTTCGGACTGACCAGCGAGCTCGACGTTAGTGGAACTACTGGAAGTTTCATACACACTCCTCATCGTTGCGATCAAAGAGAGTTGGTCGATGGTTCCGAAGCAATCGCAACCAATCGGAAAATCAGCTTCGTGGATAATCGGACGATCCCCGGATCGGTCCCGTCATGATGCTTCCGAAGGTTTCCGAACGAAGAGAATTCACGCGAGATCGCGGATTCTCGTGGTCGATTCAGGCTTTGCCCAGAAGGTTCTCGAGAATTGCTTTGGAGCGCAAAATCTCCTTGGTTCTCTCCGGGCCACTTATCTCGTGTTCAATCAGAATAGGTCCTTTGTAATTCAATCGCCGTAGCTGCTCGAAGACCGCAGGAAAATCGACTCGTCCTTCGCCGAAAGCCACTTCCTTGCCTAACTTTCGTGTACTTGTGGGTAACACCCCATCCTTGGCGTGAATTCCCCGCACAAGTTGCCCAAGCACCTCCAAGGCCTCGATGGGATTGCCCTTTCCGTAAATGATCAGGTTGGCCAGATCGAGATTGACAAGGAGGTTGTCTAGACCCACATCCTCAATCATGCGCCGCAGGGTAATGGGAGTCTCCTCGCCCGTTTCGCAAAGAAACGATCGGCCGCGCTCCTTGCAGTAGCTCGCTATCTGCTTCATCGCGACTACCGACTCCTCATAGCGTCGATCATTGGGATCTTCCGGGATGAATCCGCAATGGGTGTGAACTGCCGGAATGCCGCATTCGGTCGCGATGTCGGCGGCCATTTTCAAGTTGCGGATACGGGCTTCGCGGGTATCCTCCGGCACAATCCCAATGGTCCTGGGACCTTCATAGAAGTCGAACACCCGCACTCCTGGACCATGCTCTGAAAAAGCAGTGGCTTCCACTTCGTACCGTGCCAGGGCGTTCTTCAATGGCACGGTAACTTCGCGAGTCAGCTGTACGAAGCCGATTTGGCAGGCGCGAAGTCCCAGAGCGCGGACACCGGCGATCGCTGCGTCGATCGATTCGCCCTCGGCAATCCAGACCACGATGCCCAAGGGACCCGGCAAAAGCTTAGAATTTGCTGGCGATGACTGGGCGAGTGCCTCTCGGATGCCGGCGGTCACGCATACGCCGCCTGCAGCGCATATGAAAGTCCGGCGGTCGAACATATTCTTTTTCTCGGACAAGTTGTGCCTCCAATCAAAATTTAGACGTCAGCGCCGGACAACCTACCAACCATCTACCAGACCCTGGCGACAGCCGCGAATTTCCTACGGCCTGAGCCACTCGTCCAAACCTTGCCGTACAAATTCGTCGTCACTGAGGTGCGGATAGGCCGCGTATACCCTATCGATTTCTTCCTTTTGTCCCGGACTAAGAGTTTTATCAGGGTCGAGACACCAGGTGCCTTCCAGCAATCCCTGGCGCCGCAGAACCTCGTGGAGGCCCGGAATAGACCCCGCAAATCCATTTGCCACGTCGAAGAAGGCGGCATTCGCATCGGTAACTTCGACGCCTCTCCTCAGCAGTTCCTTCGGCACCCCGTTGTCGTTGCGGACGACCGTTTGACAGTCTCGCAAGAGTTCAACTGCGCCCCGCGTCCAGACTGCCCAGTGGCCCAGCAGACCGCCTCGTATACGAATCTCTCTTCGTTCGCCATTCACAGCGAAAGCATAGGGAGTGAGCAAGTCCATCACGATGTTGTCATCGTTCCCCGTATAGAGGGGAATGGGCCGATTCGATTCACATACGGCCCGCAAGACGTCCAAGGTCTGGTAGCGGTTGAAAGGAGCAATCTTGATGGCCGCGACGTTCTCAATCTCCACAAACTCACGCCAGAATTGGGAGCTGAGAACCCGACCGCCGACCGATGCTTGCAAATAGAAGCCGAAGATTGGAATGATTTCGGAAACGATGCGGCAATGCTGCACGAGGGCAGCATCTTCTGCATCGGCAAAAGAAGCCAGGCTCAAGAGCCCGGCATGATATCCAAGGTCGGCAAGCAGTTGGGCCTCCTGAACGGCGTGTTTGGTGTCGCCGCAGATTCCTCCAACACGGACCAGGGGTTCAATACGACTGCGATCGGCTCGATTCATTTCGTCGGCGGCCAACTGCAGCAGCGGCTCGTAGAGGCCAATGTGGGGATCTCGAATTGAAAACTGTGTGGTGTGCACACCGATTGCCAAGCCTCCCGCGCCGGCCGCGATGTAGTACCGGCTAAGTGCCCTCTGGCGTCTTTCATCTAAGCGCCGTTCCCGGGTGAGTGCGAGGGGATGAGCCGGAATGACTACTCCCCGTCCTATCAATTGATTTATGGAAGCTTCGAGCATATGGTTCATCCTTCTTACGCGATCCTTCTCTAAAAATCTCCATCGCGATTCTCAAAATGTGTGGGTTTCCGCAACGTCTCGCCGCCCCGCGCCACCCAATCCGCAATCCCTGGCAATACTTGCATGATGCTCACCTGTGGATAGCCAAAGAGTTCGATCGCTTTGGAGGCATTGTTCACGAGCGCATCTCCCGACTCCACACCTTCAAAGCACACCGGCTTGTGTAATAGCTCTCCGAATTTCTCGGCAATCCGGGCAAATGACAACATCTCCGGTCCGGTAATGTTCAGGACCAGGGGTGGCGTCGAAGCGTGATTCAGTGACAGCAAACTCATCGCCGAGGCATCAGCTTGCCAAATGGCGTTGAAGTGGCCCATTGCCAGAGGAATGGCCCGTCCGGCGAAGACCATCTGCGCTACATCGAGAAGCACCCCATAGCGCATCTCCACTGCATAGCACAAGCGAAGGGTCGCCATCTTGGTGCCATAAGTCCGACTGAAATGCTCGAATATCCTCTCGCGCCCGAGGCAACTCAGCGCATACTCGCCCACTGGATGGACCGTGTCCGTTTCCATTGCACCACCACGAAGAACCGGCGAAAGGCCATACACGTTTCCTGTAGAAAAAACAGCAATGCGGCTATCACGGTAGCGCTGGCCGACGAGAGCGGGCACATAGGCATTCATGGCCCAGGTCAGCGACTCATTACCTGTGGATCCGAACTTCATGCCGGCCATGAAGACGACATTGGGAGCATCGGGCAGTTGCGCGTACGACTCAACATCCAGTAGATCGCAGGCGTGTGTCTCCACGCCCCACTTATGCAACCTGTCGCGGAGTTCTGAGGAGCTGGAGAATCTGGAAACCCCAATTACGCGCCGCTTCACGCCGGCGGCGTCAGAAGCCCGCTTTGCCATGCGCGCAAGAGTTGGCCCCATCTTGCCGCCTACGCCCAAAACCACGAGGTCGCCAACGAGGGCGCCCATCATCTGAATAACCGCCTCTGTCGGCGTACTCAGCGCGTCTTCGAGATCTTCCACATCGCTGAACGAGTAATCTTTCGGCATCTCAACAAACTCCTGGATTCAACCCAACATCGACCGATCGCGATCCAAAATCCTCTCCCAGTAGCGGGCAAACTTGTTCGCGTCGCTCATCCGCTTGAAGCACGTTCCAGGTGCAGTCCCGGTCCTGGGGGCGCTATGAGTCGGGAGGGAACGGAAACCGCGTAAATCGCTATCGCTCCTAGAAGGGCCGCTCCAGACATGATCATCCATGCCCCGTTGTAGTTGTGATAGACATCAAAGAGCCTACCCGCCGCCCACGCCGCCACCCATTGAAACATCGAGTTGGCAGTAACAACCAGGGCAAGCAGTTTACCGAGTGAGCCAATCCCGAAGCGTTCAGCGATGACCAGTGGAATGAGCATGTAGTCAGCTCCCATGGCAAAACCGAAGATGGTCGCGAACGTCCAGGCAGCAATCGGACGGTGTACCAGGAACAGCAGAGGAATAGAGCCGCCGAGTATCAGATAGAACAGGGCCATCGTATTCTTTCGCTGGAACCGGTCGGCCATGTAGCCAACCAAGACTCGGCCGGCGAGGCTCACACTAAGCAAGGTCGACAAGATGCGCGAAGCTGAACCAAGTGCGTAGTGCTGATCGCGCAAAAAAAGAATGAAGTGCTGAATGACGGCATGGATAGCGCTGAGTACGAGGGTTGACCCGGCAAGGATGAGCCAGTAGTCCAATGATCGAAATGCTCCCGCCACTTCTCTCGGTGCGGCCGCCCCTGCCTCGGCCACCGGTGCGCTAGCCGGATCGGCTCCGTCGGGCAAGAGGCCCAATTCACCGGGTGTGGAGCGCGTAATCAAGAGTCCGACCGGGAAGAGCACAGCAAGTGCGGCAGCACCGATCGCGTGAAACGCCAGGCGCCAGCCAAATTGCTGGATCAGAAAACTCGCAAGGATCGGCGATACGACACCGCCTAGACCAAGTCCGAGGTAGGCATAGCCCATGGCCTGCCCACGACGCGCCTGAAACCACTTGGATATCAATACTTGATTAGCAATCGGGCCGGCCAGCGCATAACCAATAACCTCCGCCATGCAGAGCGCCTCATATTGCCAATAGCGGGTGATTGATCCCATGAGGATTAATGGGATGCCGATCAACCCGACTCCCGATAGAATCACCGGGCGAGCGCCAAAACGGTCGATTAGAACGCCGGCTAACAGGCTCGCGGGAGCCCCAACCAAAAGAAATCCGACTAAGAAACCTAGCGTGAGTTGAGCACGAGTAAATCCCAGTGCGGCAATCATGGAGGGGTAGTAGACGGGCAGACCGTAATAGACGAGACCGGTAGAAAAGAAAAGATTTAAAAATGCCGCACCAGCGATTAACCACCCGTAGAAAAATCTGGGCGTAGGCTTGTTCCACTCTTTATTATGTATGCCCATTATTCGGTTCCAATGTCCGTAATCCGGATATATGGCATTGTTGCTTGATACGCCAACCTTGTCAAGCTCGTTCTAGAGATTCGCCCCAACATCGGATCCGGCTCTCTGAATCAGGAGAAACTGTCGAATTCACCAAATCAGCATTGGAGTAAAACTGAGTTGCAACAGAATCGCGAGATCAAAAAGTGCTGGTTCGCGTCGTTGTTGCATTGAAGATCTTCTGCATGGCAACGGGGCCGCGACGACCGCGCAGAGCGCGGAGGGCCGAAGGGCCGCATCGGGGTACCGTACTGGCAATCGTGCGGGGAATCCGATTTGGCCAAGACCGAGGTCGCGGAAGTTTGACTTAGTGAATTTCGAGTGAGGTCGATTCGACAATGCCGACGTGCCGATTCCGCGGAGGCTCTGGAGAAATTAGGCGAATGCCGGAATCGTTCGTTTGAGCCGGCTCATCTCCGAGTGCGGGGAAAATCCCAACTGCAGTGACGTTTTCCGGGCCGCCTCGCACACCGGCGCCACGCATGACGTCATACGTTCAGAGTGCTCCGGATCGGCCGCCATAGTGATACTGATTGTCGCGACAGTAACGCCGTTCGCGTCAAACACTGGAGCCGCCAGGACGAAATAACCAGGCAGCAGTTCTTCGTCGTTGACTGCGTATCCATTGGCTTTGATTTGAACGAGTTCTTCCTTCATTCGCTCAAACGTCACCAAGGTGCGTTCGGTGTATTTCTCCATTCCTCGCTCCATCAGTCGCTCGACTGTATCGAGCGGCATTTCGGCAAGAAACAGCTTGCCCGACGCCGTCGCATGCAGCGGCCGCCTTAGCCCAACATCGGCAAAGTGATCAAAGGATCCTGAATAACTAACAGAGTGAATGAATACGACTTTGCCCTCAGAGTAGACCCCCAGTTGCACGCTTCCAGGAAGTTCTTTGGCCAGGGCCTGCATGGGAAAGAATGCAGCCCGGTAGATGGTCGAATGCCGCAAATAGCCCGAGCCCACCCACAGGGACTTTGCGGTCAGGCGATAGCGTTTGGTGCCCGGGGAGCGCTCAACCAGGCCGCTTTCCACCAATGTCGCACAGAGGCGATGCGCCGAAGCTCTGGGCGTAGAGATTCTCGCCGCGATATCCGAGACGCTGAGTTCAAAGGGCGCCTCGGCCAGCAGTTCCATTACTTGGAAACAACGCAGGGCAGAGCTCATTGCCCCGGAGAGCGCCTCGGGCTTCGCAATTGGTTTCACCACTGTCATTTGGTTTGATGATAGCAC
>Ga0182024_10017426_pt1 | contig 13486 bp, 11 predicted proteins | sample P32metaG_FD_120480 | JGI IMG/M metagenome (GOLD analysis project Ga0182024, IMG submission 120480) | Permafrost microbial communities from Stordalen Mire, Sweden - P3-2 metaG (Illumina Assembly) | ecosystem: Environmental > Terrestrial > Soil > Wetlands > Permafrost | place: Sweden: Stordalen...
CGCAGCCTCAGCGCGCAGTTGAGCCTGATCGTCACCGCTGGCAGTGGCAGCGGCTCCACTGTGATGTGGGACGCCGTAGGCACCATATCCGGTGGTACTCAGGCATGCGGCATAGAGAAAAATTGCCAGCCATTTCGGTAGTTTGTTTGTGCCAAGTAGCATACGCATTCCTCAAGGTCGAACAAAATTGTACTCGGTCCGCGGAGCAAGCGTTCGCAGGTTCGGGATCGTCAGCGGGTCGGGCGGGAACCGCCACGCTTCCAGACGCTCCATTTTATGAACGCTCTTGGATTCGAGGCAGTTTTTAGATTGCAGATTAATTTCTCGTGGAAGATTGAACTAAACGAGTGGGTCGAGCGTTATTAATTTAGTCCCGAGTCATTCCCGCGCCCAGTTAGTCAACGCAAAGGTTGTGAAATATGCATACAAGCACGAAAACAATCCATTTTTCGCTTGGAAGACGGCTTGGTGCCCTTGCATCACTGTCCGTCGTCATGATTCTTCTCCTCGACTCTGTCTTGTGTGTGGCAGTGGCTCCGGTCAAAGCCGACTCCGAAGCGTCTTCCGAGGCTGGAACCGAAGCGTCGATTTCGCCAAGAAGAAGGAGAAGAGGAGGAGGGTATCGACGGCAGAATCTGCAACAGAACGGTCAGCAGAATCGCCAGGGCATGATGCATGAACGTGAGGTGCAACAGACTCAAAGGCAAGAAGACCAGCATCGGCGGGGTCTCAACGGCAACAATACGACCCGCAACTACGGGACAGTCCGCAGACAGGCAAACGCACAGCCACAAACCAGCTCCCAGGGAACACAGTCGACGAACTCACAATCACAAGGCGGAAACAACACAAAAGCAATATCGAACACAAAGTAGGCACGTATTCAATGGACCTGCCAAACCATGCTTAACGTTCGACTTTTTGACCAAACTTCCGTGCGCTGGCGCTCCTGAAGTTTATCCGATGGCATTCAGGAGCATGCATTTGAGCAGATCAGACGTGTTACATTATTCAATCGCTTTGAGATCTGTGCGATCATGTTAAGAGCGCCAGTGAAATGCACGGTATCTGTATCTGCGCTCATTGTCAGGAGTTAAATTCTGAGATGCAGCACTTTGATATTTCTTGAGATCGACTCTCGCTTACGTGCGCTGAAAGTATCGTAGAGAGATGTGAATCAAGGACAATGCATTGTCCGTTTCGTTGAATGCGTGCCGAGGGTTTCATCTATCGGTTTAGAGGTGCCAGACTGAGGGATTGAGTGAATGACTGCATCAGAATCAAAATCGACCCAATCCTCCGATAAGAAGGGAGGTGCGATGGACACAGCCAAAGGCGTTCTTGTGCTCATCCTGTTGCTGGTGGCAACCGGCGCGGGTGGATACTTCTTTGGCACCTACCAGAAATTTGCGCCCATCCAATACGTTGCCTCTGGCACGCCAGGTGCGGTCGAACAATCAGCGTCGACCACGCCGACCTCATCAGCGCCTTCTCAATTGAAGAAACACTATTGGATTAAGTCCAGCGGCACAGATCACATCGGCTATGCAGTGACCACGTATGTGAACGATCAGCTTGTGGATAAGTTTTATACACCAGACAAGCAGGTCGAAATAACGCGGTTTGTCAAGCCCGGCGAGAACAGCATTCGATTTGATGCCAAGGCTTTGCCTGTAAGTATGAACGAGCATAGGGGGGACAGCGTGTATAAATTCAGCCTCTCTGTTCAATCCGGATCCGCTTTGGACGAGCTCAAGCCCGGGACCTTAATCGACTACACGCGCAATGCGGCTGAGGACAAGGATTACAACGATACTATGACATTCGTAGCCCAGGAGTGAATTCATGTGGTCCCCCATGAATATTCTCATCGTTGTGCTGTGCATCGTAGACACCTTTTTTGTCGCGTACGCCGTCGGTTTGAACAGCAGACATGTTCTGGTCGTTGATCCTTCTCTGCCAGCGCTGCACGCTGCCGCAAGCGTTGATCCTTCTCTGTCAGCGCTGCATTCTGCCGCCAGCGTCGAAACTTCTAAGCCTGCCAGCGCAACTCAGACGCGCGGTGCTCCTGGCGATTCGGCCACAGTGCCAACAATTACGAAAGTAGCGCCGGGAAAATTTGCCGACATCGGCAGTACGGACGAGCGTCTGCAATCTACTGTACAAAAGGCCGCAGCAGCTGGAATCATCGATCCAACCCAGGATCAGAAGTTCCGTCCCAACGATCCGGTAACCAGAGCGGATTTCACACGCTGGATGGTTCGAGTGCGCCAGGTCCCATTGGCCTCTGCGGATGCTCCTAGTTATTCCGATCTGGATCAGTTCAACCCATATTATAGGGACATAGAAGGCGCTACCAAGGCTTATCTCGTCCAGGGATACACAGTCAAGGGCACGCCTCAGAAGGAGTTCAAGCCAGAGCAATACATCACTCGCGAAGAGTTCGCTGCCATGTACGGCACGTTCTCCGGCAAGCGAGGACGCGCTGAGAAACTCGGACCGAAAGAGGTTGCTCAGTATCTTTCCTATAACACGGGAACCAGCAGCTTTGGCTCGAATAGATACAAGGATGTGGGAGATATTGACGACTGGGCGAGCAAATGGGTAGCAGTGGCACAACAAGCTGGTGTCCTGGAAGAGTGTTTTGACGTGAATCCGTATGCGGGCAGTGACGACAAGAAATACTTGAGACCACTGCAGCGCATGACCCGCGCCGAAGCTGTCAGCATTTTGGTCAAGCTTTACGGTCTGCATATCCGCACCGCCGACGATATCGCCAAAGGTCTTGAAGCCGAAGGCGTCTATTACGAGCGTCCCGGACTCTACAAAGATGCCGAGGTCATGTACCAGAACTCGCTGGCGTTGAAGGAGAAGATGCTCGGAATAGACAATCCTAACCTGGCACAGAGTTTGAACAACCTGGGCTCTCTGTATGAAACTCAAGGTGATTTTGCCAGGGCAGAGCCTTTCTACAGGCGTGCCATGGAAATATCCGAGAAATCCGGCTCAGAGTCACCCGAGTTCTCGCGTGCGGTGAACGGATTGGCTCTCGTTTACAGAATGAAAGGCAACTACGCAGATGCCGAGAAGTTGTACAGACAGCTGCTGGCAAAGGATCAACAATCTGCTGGTCCCGACTCGGCTGCTGTGGCGAGCGATAAGGACAAACTTGCTGAACTTTGCGCTCTCCAGAACAAACAACCAGAAGCGCGACAGCTACAGCAGCAAGCGTTGGAATTGGTAAAGAAACTGCCTGGTGCACAGCGAGTGACAACGCTACCGATTCCGAACACTAGCGCTCAGCCTCCTTCTGCGCCGCCGAGACGGGTGAAAGACAAGTGGGCGCTTGTGATTGGCATCTCCAAGTTCAAGGACCCTTCCATCAATCTGAATTATGCAGCGAAGGACGCTGCAGATTTCAGGCAGTATCTGATCACTGAAGCTGGTTTTGCACCGGATCACGTAAAGTTGTTGACTAATGAACAAGCGACGCGCGACAACATCGAAGGTTACCTGGGAGATAAGTGGCTTGGCAGGCTGGCTAATCCCGATGATCTGGTGACCGTTTATATTTCCAGCCATGGCAGCACTACAAAGGAGGATGTGGGCGTCAACTTCCTCGTTGCGTACGACACCGACAAGGACAGGCTGCTTAGCACTGGAATACCGATGCAATGGATCACGAAGATGATCAAAGAACAAGTTCATTGCGATCGCATATTGCTGGTGATGGACGTTTGCCACAGTGGAGCGGCAGCCTCCGCAGTGAAAGGGTTGACTCGCGAACACGGCTTTGATATCGACAAGGTGACTGTCGGCACAGGGCAAGCCATCCTCTGCTCGAGCCTCGCCGATCAGCTTTCGTGGGAGTCGAAAAAATATCAGAACAGCGTCTTCACTCGCCAACTTGTTGAAGCTCTTCGCAGCAAGGGACGGCAAACTCGGCTACAAGATGCCTTCGATTTTCTGCGGGATAAGGTTCAGGACGAAGTCCTGCGCGATCGTTATGAAATGCAGACTCCGGTGCTGAAAAAGGCTTGGCAAGGCGACGATATAGTCCTCGCCGTGACTCCGGCGAGTCCTCGCCCCAGTTTAGCGGAATCGCCCCGGTCAAAGTAGTGTTGATGGGCAGCGACCTAATTTGGATAGACTGCCAGTATGCAAATTGAGATTGCTCGAAGGAACCAGCTCCGGCGGTCCGAGCGCAGCAGCTGCAGGAGTGGAAACAAAGGATGATTCGGCAAAGCCGACAGCAGAATCGAAAGCAGATCTGAAAGCAGAACTGAAAGCAGAACCCTCTGATGGACATCCTCAGATGGCGGCACACCCTCGTGAGTAAGAAGAAGACTGGAATGCTACTTCGTGATGATTATTTCTACTCGCCGATTTTTCTGACGCCCTACGGGATCGTCTGAGCCATCAGGTTTCTTATTCGGAGCGACCGGATTCTTGGCTCCGAAACCGGCAGTGGTGAACTGCACTTTGTTCAAGCCTTCTTTATTGACGAACCAATCTTTAACTGCACTGGCGCGTCGCTCTGAGAGATTTTGATTGTAGGAATCCGAGCCCTTCGCGTCTGTATAGCCTTCAATGCGCACGGCGCCTTTGGCCTTGTCTCGAATCATCTCTGCCGCCTGATGTAACGTCTGGCGTGCTTTCGGTAATAGGTTGGATTTATCAAAATCGAACAAGACATCGGCTGCGAGATCTATACGGATCTCTGTTGCAGTCTCCTTTACTTGAAAATCAGCGACCTTTCCGCCAATATCGTCGACGTGAAATACAAGGCTCAGGACCTTTCTTTCGCTGTTGTCTGCCGCATTGGCGCGTTGCTGTGTTGCCGGGCAGAAGACGTAAAGGAGAGCAAGACAAAGAAAAAAAGTCCGGCTTATGAATCCCTTCATATCGATATTATTCTCGCTATTACTGGCTGATGGGAACGTTGGTCATCGGTTCAAAATGCGGAATGGAGACAGTGATTTTTTGTACATTGGCCGGAGGTGCAGGAAACTCTGCCCATGCTAAGGCCCGGCTCTTCGGCGACAGATCGTCCACACCACGACTGCACAGGGGCGAACCTTCAGTGTCGCGAACCACAAAGTATTTTTTCTTGCCAACTTCGTCAATCAGATTGATTCCACTGAAAGATCTATAATCGGGACTGCCGCCGTTATGAGCGAGATCGGCAAATTTTGTGCCGATATCGAATCCTTTATCTGAATCGTCAACCACTGAAAATTTGAGTTTCAGCATATTATCGCTCGTGCGCTTCAACTCTTGTAGTTCCGCTCTGACACCAGACTGCTCAGCGTCTGCCGTTGCCAGAGGCGAAGTGGCGGACGAGGACGCTGTGGGTGAGGTTTGAGAAGGTTCGGTTGCTGTAGCTGGTGCGGAAGGCGCTGGTGCAGGAGCGGTTGCTGTAGCGGCTGACGCAGGGGCTTGCAAAGGCGCAGCCGTAGTTGCTGTCGTCTGCGAGACTACCGTTGTCGTCGTCGTCTGGACGGCGCTCGAAGGCGCGCTTGCCGGCGCGGTATTTGAAGCAGATTCCTTCTGGCTGCTGCAGCCACTTATATACACGACCGTCATGACTAGAAAAACTGGCAGAACACCAAATGTTTTGAACATTGAGACACTCCTTGACTTAAAGCGATATCTCCGGAACGGCGTTCCAAGAATTGTTGGTCTATACGTGGGGTTGCCAACACGGTGTTGATCTTAGGCTATATTGAAGGAACAATATACAGCTTTTCAGGCCCAACCGATGGGCCTTGCAGCGATTCCGCAACCTCACGGAATGACCGATCCGGAGAGCCCGCTTTCTCGACAGTGTCTGCGTTGAGCAGAACCATCATCAGGTTCTAGAGATGCTCATCGAGAGGATGCGCGCCCTTACGTTTCTCGATGCACATTGAAAGGTCATACTCCCAGCAGTTTCTCGCTAGAATAGAGGCGCTCGCATGGGGGAGAGTTGATGAATTGGCTGGCGAATGCTTTGTTGTCTGCTCTGTTCGCTGGATTGGTGGCGATCTTTGGCAAGATCGGAATGAAGGACATCGACTCGACCGTCGCCACCACGGCTCGGGCTTTCATCATGTGTCTCACACTGGTCATCGTCCTCGTTTGCAAGCGCAACTTCGGGGCTCTGGCTTTGATTGCGCCTAAAGCCTGGCTGTATGTAACGCTGGCTGGACTGGCCGGTGCCGCGTCATGGCTTTTCTATTTCCAGGCGCTCAAGCTTGGTGACGCTTCTAAAGTAGCTCCGATAGACAGATTGAGCATTATCATCACGCTGGCACTGGCAGCGATCTTTCTCGGAGAGAAATTATCGACTGGTGTTCTCATCGGGTCCGGATTAATTCTCGCAGGCGCGCTGCTGGTAGCGCGTGGATAAGGAGTCGGCTGGTGTCGCTCGGCGACACCTTACTGAGCGTTGGGCAACGTCGTCAACGCATACCGGCGTATGCGACTTAGAACTTGATATTTTCCTTAATCCATCTGTAGGACGTGGGAAACAGCCGGTTGACCACGGAGTCCTCACTCGCTGGTCCGGTTGCTCTGGCGACCAACTGAGCGAAAATTTCTTTGAATGCCTGATTGTCCAGCTTGCCGTCCGGCCGGACTGTCTTGTATTCGTCATCAAGTTTCTTATAGTCTTCGGGAAATTCTTTTTTCATTTTTTCGAAGTCGTCTTGAACTGCGTTTCTGAAATCTCGATTGAAGGAACGCTGCGTTAGATTATCGTAGGAGTGTGCAATTTCGTGCCGCAATACCGTATTGAGTAGAGCGTCGGGCTGATCCTTCAAATTTTTCTCCGAGATGTACACCGTATTAGGTACATACTCGCCCGGGGCTTCGGGATGGTTTGAGTCAGCCATTGGAGCTACAGCTATATGGACACCATATTTCGCCGCAAAACGTTTGATGTCTTCCGGCAAATTGTTGAACGCTTTTTGCATGCGATCCTGGAACTGCTTCGATGCCTTACCGGTGTCATTTCCATTTTCAATCTCAACTAGCGGTTTTTCGGCTGGCGTAGGTTTTACAGCTGTGGCATCGTTCACAGTCGGCTTCCCTCGGAGTCTAGCTTCTACTACTGGCGCCGTGGCTACTTCTGAGCCTGGTGTCGGTACTTTACCGTGATGTGCTTTCGTGTCGCCGTCATGGAAGCCGGCGAGCAGGTGCGACGCAGAAGCGAAGTGTTCCATTCCGTTCGAGTTGGCGCCCTGGGACTCGAACGTGGGCAGTTTGCGGACCTGCATTGCTACGGCAACATCCGCCATAGTCTGATGGTTTCCCACAACTGGGTTCCCATGGCGATCTCCTTGAGTGTCGTTCGGATGAAATGCCATACGGAACCTTGTCGATGCTGAGCATCAGCGGAGTACAACTACTACCAAGCTGAAATACAGCGGAGATTTTGTGGGGCGCAGGGAGACTTTTTAAGGTTAGGCGAGTCTAACTGAGACACTGTGAAAACATCGTGACAGCGGTTTGCTCGGATCTTTTTCGGCGTCTGCGGTTTTCCTTCGAATGCCTAATTCAGCCTAATTCAGCCGTGTTGTGCCTTGCTGCGGCTGAAACAGCTTCGCCTCGTCTTCGTCGTAGTCTTCGCACTCGCCGTCTTCGTTACTCAACAGAGGGCGCAATCCATTTGCCGCACCGATGATGACGGAGCCGTTGTTCAGCAGAGTGGCGATGACGGGGTCCGTCGACTTGAAGAGGGAAATAGCAAATCCAAACACGTTTGGTGCGGAAACTATCACCAGGTTTTTCTGCGCCAGGGACATTCCCTCCCGAGCAATCTCGATGCCCTCAACAATACCGCGAATATTGTCTGATGCCAGCACGACATCGGCACGATGACGTGCGACATCGGCACCTGAACCGAGAGCAATTGCAATATTTGCCTGTTCTAGCGCCAGAGCGTCGTCGACGTCGTAGCCAACGACGGCGACATTCAATCCCCGGCTGCGATATTGCTGGACTATCAAAGCCTGATCTTCGGGCAGTGTCCGAGGGTGAGCGGTCGGAATACCGGCTTTCTCAGCCAGTGCCTTTGCGGCCATTTCGCTGCCGCCGGTCATCATTGCAATCTCTTTAATCCCCAATTCCTTCAAGCGCGAAATCACTTCGCCGACCTCTTCGCGCAACGGATCTTGATATGCGATCACGGCTGCCAGCTTGCCATCGATGGCAACACACACACGAAAGTCGCCACGCTTTTCGCATTTGTCTAAAAATTCCCGAGCCGGACTGAGATCGATCTTTTCCCTTTCCAGAAGCTTCGTCCGCCCGACTATCACCGTGTGGCCATCAACTTCCCCTCTCACACCAAGTCCACTGATCAGGCTGGAGTTAGTGCGTTCCGGAATTTTGATCTCGTGCTTCTCGACGAAATTGTATATTGCGTAAGCGGCAATGTGGTTGTACTGCTGTTCCACAGCCGCAGCGTAGCTGGTCACCAGGTCTTGAGTATAACCGTCCACGACAAACAGCTCCGTCACAACCGGTACGTTTGAGGTCAAGACTCCGCTGCGCGCAAAGATGATCGCGTTGACCTCGGACAGAGCCTCGAGGGCGCTTGCATTGCGCATTACAACACCGCAGTCTCCCGCGCGATACATGGCGGAAAGCACCGTGATCGGCATCGCGATCTTAATGCCGGTGATTAAGTCAAAAGTGATGATGGAAAGCGCGCTCTCGAGATTTCTCGTTATGGCATAGAAAAGTCCGGCGATTGCTAGAGAAGGACCGACTGCGCTGTGCGCAGCTTTGAGGGCTATTTTGTGCAGTTTTGTTCGTTGCAGCATCCGGCGCTCTTGTTTCTCTCGCATCAAGTTGCGTGGTCCGTGCAACACTATGTGCTCTGCTCGAATGTACAATTTGCCATAAAGCAACAACGTGTCCGAATCTACGTCATCATCTTGCTCCACGGATCTCGCTGCAAATGCCTGTTCCGGCAAGGCAGGTACGATGGTGCCCTTGCCTTTGGTCACTTTGCCGGCGCAGGGAATCAGTTCACCTGGATAGACAACAATCAAGTCGCCATGATGCAGCTCATTAACAGGAACGCGAATTCGCCGGTTACCCTTGACCAGCCAGGCGGAACGTTTTGACAGCGCCATTTGATGTGCGATCATTTGCTCACATTTGCGGGTAATCAGATCGCGAATTAACTCACCGAGCGAGATCAATGTGCTCATCAAAGCTGCTGGAAAGTATCGCCCTGACCTGATCAGCATGATGCACGTCAGTCCGTCGAGAAAGTCGGCGCCGAGCCGGCGTTCATGCAGCAACGTTTGCAGCGCACGGTTTATAATCGGTGCGATGGCAGCAGAAACGATCGAGCCTGTCACTACAGACGGTGCACCAATCAACGAGGCAATCAAACCTGAGGCAGCAAGCAAAAACTGAGTCTTTGGCCGAACAACTTCTTCGAAGGCGAACGTCGCTTGTGTCAGCGGCGACAACACTGGAACTTGTGTCGCCGCAATGGGGTGCTGGACGCGCTTTACCTTTTTCCAATCGAGTGTATTCAAGTATGCCAGCGGGTCAAACGATTCCGGCTTGAACTGGATAACCACCGAACAGCAATGTTCATTAGCCCGAACGCTGATCACGCCGGGTTGAGCGTGCAGCAGCTTTTCAAGTCCAGCCGCCAGCCCGTGGTCGTGGTGGATTGCATCGACCCGCACCCTGATCCGGTCGGGAAGACGGTGCACTATCTGTTGATAGACCGGAGTTTCTTTTAGCTTTGGATTGCTTGCCATTTAGTCTTTCTGATCAACCGCTGCTTGCTGGGGGCGACGTATGGCATCGCACTCACATCCGATTAATAGCCTTATTGCTCATTAGTTTTACCATGTCCTGACACCCAGCGTTATCGGGAAGTTGATGCCGCCGATAATTACCAATAGCAGACTGGAGTAGCACTGCCGGATTGGCGTTGGGGTAAGGTTGCGCCGTGTTCATTCTATACTGCCAAGCCAACGCGATCCTTTAGAACGTATAGCCCAACAAACTCAATTGGTTCTGGAACCAAAAATACAGACCGATCCCCATTCCCACAAGCAAAAACGCCAGAAGCATTTGCAGCGGGCGAAATTGACCGCGTTCATTTCTTTTCTTACCTAAGAATAAAACTGCCTTGCGCCCCCAGATCAGATAGCTCAAGCCGACAATCCCCAGCACATACGCGACAATGATTAACTCAGGATGTATTGAAATATTGTCCGGATGGGTGTCCTTGATTCGCTGATATTCATCGATGATGAAAAATTTGGTGATTAACGAGCTGAACGCCAGAATTAGTAGTCCAGCCCGCCGTGGGTGTTTGGCCGCAGCCCGAACAGGCGGATCGTAGTTTTCTAAATCGGCATCGCTTTGAAGGTTATTGGGCTGAAACATTCTCGTTTGCGCCTGGTAAGGAAACATAAATCATATTCCCCTCATGCCTGAAAACAACCCTCCGCCGTGAAGGTTTTTCGTGCAGCCGCGGTGGGGCGTGTGTCCGGAAGTTTGCGGTTAATGGCGTAACGATGATGATGAACAATCGAATTAAATTGATTGTTGATTGCATCCCATCAGTGATAATTTAGCCTATGGCACAGCAAACTGAGTAATTCATGACCAAAACAGAACGAAGCACCGTATGCGATACCACGCGTGATCGATATAAACACTGGACCAACGTGACTCTGCGTTATGGCGATACGGATCGCCAGGGTCATATCAACAACGCTGCATACTGCACACTGTTGGAGTCCGGTCGAGTTGACTTCCTGTTCAACGAGGATGGCACGCACATAGCCGGCGATAGCCGATCCTTTGTGATTGCCAAACTGACGGTGGATTATCTCGTAGAGATGAATTTTCCGGGAACAGCCGAAGTCGGCTCCCGAATCTTGTCTATTGGCAGATCGTCTTTTACCGTTGGACAGGCAATCTTTATGGCAGAATCTTGTTTTTCGTCAGCGCAATCAATCATTGTCCTCATGGACGACACCACGCACAAATCCACAGAGTTGACTCCTGCTCTGATTTCCAGATTGCAGCAGTTGATGTAACTTGGTCTCAATCAAGAGGCTTTCCTGGGAGCGCCGCCATCTTGATACTGGCAAGCAACGAACGAACCCTCGTTAAGTTCACCAGCAGTTCATCCTGGCGGCATTTGCCGGAATTGATTCTGAAATGCCGGCTGGAAGCCAGCGCTTCCAGCAGCAGCCCGGGCTGGTGTCAAACACTAGCCCGCTAGCCTTTACGTTTCGATCGTGATCCTAGTTCACGCGGATGCCGATTTTCGCTCGTTTGCCGTTGATGTAGGCGATGTCCTTTTCGAGATCAGCTTTCACGGCATCCAGCCTGCTTTCCAGCCTGTGCTGGTCAGAGGCGCTGATCACACCCTTGCGCGTATACTTCGCTCGCAACGATGAAATCTCGGTCAAGCGTTGTTTGAGATCGCCAACTTGTTTGGCAGATAAACATCCGGCTGCATATTCGTCGTCGATCCTCCGTGCCAAAGCTATTCTCTGGTAGGAAAGATCGTCGGCCAACAGCAGCACTCCATCTTGCACCACTATTCTCTGCCCGATAATCGGAGCAATCGTTGTCTGTACAACCGGTACCAGCCTGTTGCTTAACAAGGTCAGGCCATAGGCGATTGGCAGAACTTGTGAATAAGTGAGCACCGTTGCTGATTGCCTGGCCGCAGCCTCAGCTGCGATCAGCCGATCCATCTCCGACCTCATTGCGGTCGCTTGAGCGGCTGTGATTGTGCCGTTGGACAGAGCTTCTGTCAACATCCGGTCAATTTCGAGCCGCCGGGAGTCAATTGCCGTAAGCAATGTTGATGTAGCCGGCGCCGTCGCGATATCCATGAGATTGCCGTTAGCGTCGACGACTGCGATTACCCTGCCGGTCGTTTTGTCCGAGAGAATCATACCGGGAATGAGAGCCTGACCATTAAGCAATCGAGTGGCTGGGTCCAGCAAACCTTTTACTTCACCTGAGAGCGGGTCAACGACCACATATGTGCTATCAGCCGGCAGCACAAAACTGTTGGTCGTCACCGTCGTCGTAGTTGTGGTCGTCGATTCATCGGCTTTCGCCGTAGTCATAAACGAAAGTGCCACCAGTGTGGCTAAGGTTGATGCATAAAATTTCTGATTCATATTGATCGCCTTTTTGATACTCATGCACGGCGGACAAAGACGGGGCTGCCCGCGCAGAGTTCCCAAACAAATGTTGGCTGCAATACATTTGGGCCAAAACCGCAGTCCTCGGAAATCGTGCCCCGCTGTTTCCTTTCACGTCGTTTTCACGTTTCCATCGCTAATGTCTAATTGCTTACTCCCCCGCCACAAAATACGAATTACCAGCGGCTGCGGTCGTCCTTCCCATTTACTAGGTTGCTGAAAATGCATTCGATCAAACACCCAGATATGTCGACCTGTAAGTCTGCTGTACACGGTGTGGCCAGACGGAACATTCTCGCTGGAGTGATCGCTGTTTCAAGTTTGTTCGCGATCAGCCAGGCTGCCGTTGCTAACACATCCGCAACTGATCTCTTCGGTTTGCTTCCCCAGAGCCGCGACACAAGTCTCGGCGCCATCAATACAATGTACGGCAAGGCAAATCCGGACAGCGCCGCATACGACAAGGAAAAAAAGCTCGAGACTCAAGCGCCCGATGCCGATGCCACAACGATTGGTGGCAACCCCCACGGCGGCGAACAGAATCTCAAAAAAGTGTCGGTGGATATGCCCCAGGGACCGACACTATCGCAACAAGAAGCAAAGCCGCCAACATCGGCGAAAAACCAGCCGCCGCAACAGATCGACTGGATCTATTACACCGAGCCGTTTCGCGCAGATGATGGGCCGCCGCCAATCAAGCACCCAATCTATCACCACCAGCCGTTCTACTTCAATCCGGTCGGCAAGCAGCTGGGATCAGCCGCGGACGCCAACACTGCCTTTGTCCAGACCGCCAACACCAAAGGCATCCGGGTGACAGACTCTTCGTATCAGATGCAAAGAATGACCGGAATGCTCCGGCGCGCACACCTGAACAACGCCCCCGAGCGCAAAGTAGCAGCAGCTCAAGCGGCTCAGCAAGGTAAAACTCGAGGCGCTTCTGAGGCGGCAGCAGATGGAGCCGAGTCCACAACAGCAGCGTCGATGATGGAAGCGATGTTGGGCTTGATTAATGTCGCCAACGAAAATGCCGCCGTTCCGGTTTCGGGTCAACCAGCCACTAAAATTTTGCCGCAAGCGATCTGGATGGTCCAGCAGATGTTCCATCAGTGCTATATCCCGATGGCGATCCTGCTGCTTTTGCCGGGCGCGATGATGACGCAGATGAAAGCGATGGTCCAGTACGGCATGCTCAGCGCCACAGATGAGGATGCGGAAGGTTCGGAAACAGGGCCTAGCCCGTTTGTGGCGATCTTCAGATGCATCATCGCCATATTTTTGATTCCGGCGAC
>Ga0182024_10017427_pt1 | contig 13486 bp, 14 predicted proteins | sample P32metaG_FD_120480 | JGI IMG/M metagenome (GOLD analysis project Ga0182024, IMG submission 120480) | Permafrost microbial communities from Stordalen Mire, Sweden - P3-2 metaG (Illumina Assembly) | ecosystem: Environmental > Terrestrial > Soil > Wetlands > Permafrost | place: Sweden: Stordalen...
TTCCGGTTGGGCGACGACTCGGCCAGAAGGATCGGACTGCCCTCGCCCTGACTTGTTCATCGGTGCGCCCTCTTGCACGAATCAGGGTTGGGTCTGGCCGCGACGCATCAGTGGTGGGAGCACTATCAGAATCAATCCATAGAACAGCAGCGAGACCACCAGCGACGCGGCGTTGCCGAATCGCAAGTCCTCAAATAGAAGTTTCAGAGTGCCGAAGGCGACAGCAGCGTAGGCGATCCAGCCGAGTTCGAGGCGCTTCCAGCGAGAGCCGAGGAAGGCCAGTGCCAGAGCCAGGAGGCAGTTCACGATAGTGCGAACCACTGAGACATGCGGCGCTGCTATCTCCAGGAGACCGGCGGCGACCCACACGACGGCAACGACGGCTAAGGCCGCTGCGGTGAAAGCCACCAGTATGGCGGGAACTACCCAGAGCAGGCGCCGACTGCTCTGATTTTCAGGCTCTCGTGCGCCAATCGCGTAGCAAAGCACGGCCGAAAACAGGACAATCCAGACGCCCCAAGCCGGTGCCTTGGGCAGTGTCCCCGCCAAAGCGTTTCCGGCATACATCGGAAGAGCCGAGACTACCGTCGCCGCCGCCAAGAACAAGGACGCGTGTATTGCCGTGCTGAGCTTGCGAGTGTGGGTATACACGTAGACCGCAGCCACAGCGCCCAGGCACAAGAACGGCACCCGGAGATTTGCAGAAAAAAGAAGGAAGCTGCCCGCCAACAGAAGTGCTACTGCCCAAGTGGCGCAAACTCGACGATTGCGCGCGCAAGCCTCGTCTGCGAATCGCGACAGTGCTCCCCAGTAACACACGGCCGCCAGCAGCAGGCACAAGACGCCAAGCGCCGGTGCAGCTGAGCCGTGGCTTGCGCGCATGACGCCGAAGGATGCAAGCACGAAGGCCAGCACGCCTTGTCCGATTTCAAAGATGGTGACCCGATGCAGCAATCCGAAGCTGCGAATCCCAATGCTGCCGCCATAGATCGCTAGCAGAGCAAAACATAGTAGGGTGAGCGTGGTCGGACCTGTGACATGATAGCCCTCGGGTACACCCTCGGAAGAAGTCATCACATCGATGAGCAGCCAAATCGCAAAATCTGCGGCGATTGCGGGCACCGCTCGCAGGCTGAGCCGATGTCCCAGGCAGGCGGTGACTTCAGTGACCAGAGCCACGGTCAACAAAGCGGTCGTAAGCGGCACAAGTTCATGGGTTGCAATAATCAGCGCCAAGGCCGTGATTACGGCCGCCAGGGTCGCTACCCACGGAATCATCTGCAGGTTGTGCTGCCATGCCAGCGCCATCGTCAGCACAACGAAAGCGGCCAGTACCACCGAGGTGGAAGCCGCCGAAAGAACTTGGAAGCGCGCTGTGGATTCCCACAGCAAAGGAGAGAGGATCAATGCCGAGGTGACTGCGTAGGTAACACCGGCGAAGCGGTTGGCTGTGTAAGTTCGGACGGCCCAAACCATCCAGAAACTCGCATAGAGGGCCGCTACGAAGAACACGGGTAATTTTGGAATAGCGCCGGACTCGGCGATGGCGCGCAGCAGGTAGGCTCCGGCGATTCCGAGGACGGCCTTGCCGAGTACGGACACCGCTCCGGTTGGCATCTCAGGCGCGGGAAATCCTCGCCAGGTGGCGGGAGGCCGTGGTCTTTCTAGCGCGGTGGGTGCAGTAGCTGCCAATTCAGGTTGGGCGAGAGTTGGTTTTTCTGGTTCGTGTTCGAGTACGGCGACGCGGCGTTCCAGGTCGCGCAACCGTTCTGTGAGCTGCTCAACATCCGAGGCGCTCCCGTCCAAAGCCTGTGCCATCGACTTCTCCGCATCTGCCCCGCTGGACGGGGCTAGCTGGTTCCGTGCGCCGGACTTGCACCGGAGGCGGGAACAGGGCCCGCGTCCGGCCACGGCGGGAGGAGTTTTACCAAAACCAACAGAAAGATGAAGGGAAGTATGAGGAGCGTGATCGCGGTCAGCAGGCCTTCACGCGTGGCGAAGGCCATTTTATAAGTCGTGTACCCGAGGAAACTCTTGGAAAAAAGTTGGCCGCCGATAACGACATTCCAGCGCATGGCGAAAATGCCGATCACGGTCAAGCATCCGGCTAACGCGTAGATGCGTTTGCGAACCGTGTCGGTCAGACTAAGAATCTGAGTCAGACCCAGCAACACGATCGGGGTCACCGTGCCGCAGACAATCTGGACGATGACCTGCGACGTCCACAGTCGCGTATGCACCATGAAATCGAGGCTGCGGAAGGACTCGTCGGCTTCGTAGATGCGCTGCAGCAGGTCGAGCATCTCCAGGCTGAAGTCGATGACGAAAATATAAAAGAGATATTGCGCGATCTTGTCGAGGCAGCAGATGTCGATTTCGCGTCGGCGCAGACGCGTGGAAATCATATAAAGCAGCATGACAACAGCGATGCCGGAGACCATGGCCGAGAAGATGAAGACGATCGGCATCAGCGGCGAGGACCACCAGGGGTTGGCCTTCACTGATCCGAAGATGAAGCCGACATATCCATGCAGCAGAAAGGCGGACGGGATTCCGATCACAGTGATGAAGTAGCCCAGTCTTTCGTCAATGTGCAGCGAGCGTTCGCTGATGTTGCTGGAGCCGAGCGTGAGCACGCGATAGATCAGGCGCGTGACCCCGGTTGTGGTCTGGGATTTCACGACGATGTCGCGGCGGTAATCGAGCCAGATTTCCAGCAGCAGCACGGCCATCAGGTACCAGAGATAGACGAATCCAAACATGGCCATGGCGGAGGAACGGTGCGGCGTCAGATACATTTCCAGGGAGCGCTCGGGATGTCCCAGGTGCAATTGCAGAGGCAGCGGAGCGACTAGCAAAAACGCCAGCGCCGTGAGCAGGGCGAGGCGGTAGGTGGGCTTCACGGCTTCCACCCGGAACACGCGTTCCAGGGAAGCGAGAATGAACGCGCCGGCGACCAGTCCCGTGATGAAGGGATACAGAACAATGAGGATGCTCCACTGAAGCTCCACTTCGTTCGGATACATGAAGCCTTCGACGGGAATTTGCACGAGCCTCCTTATCGAGCGCCCCCGGACGAATGCGTCCGGGGCCACGTGTTCTTATCTCACCGAGCCGTCCATGCCGTTGTAAAAAACCTTTGCCCCTGTGGCCATGTGCGGCTTCAGAACCTGCACCGTATGCGTTCTCAGGAATTCATGAATCGGGTCTTTCGGATTCTTCAGGTCGGCGAGCTGGCGCGCGCCCGTCGGGCAAACCTCGCAGCAGGCCGTCGTTAAGCCTTTCGTGATGCGGTGATAGCAGAGCGAGCATTTTTCCGCCGTATTGGTTTTGGGATTGATGAAGCGGCAACCATAGGGACACGCCTGCACGCAATAGCGACAGCCCAGGCAGTAGCTCTTGTCGACGAGCACGACTCCATCCGGCGTGACGAAAGTTGCGCCGACGGGGCAAACCTGAGTACAAGGCGATTCGGCACAGTGGTTGCACAGCTTGGGAACGAAGAAATTCTTGCCGCCAATTTCACTGGGTGGGAAGCCCTGCTTACCGCCATCCGGTGATTCCACGTCGGGCCGTTCAATCCTCCAGTCAGCAACGTGATAGCGCTCGATCCAGGTGCGGTAGTAGCCTTCGGGGACGTCGTTCTCTTCCGCGCAGGCGCGGACACAACTGCCGCACCCAATGCACTTGGGGATGTCGATCAGCATGGCCCACCAGTGCTCGGTCATCTTGTAGTTGGGCGCGGTTTCGGGCGTGCCCGCCTGGACATATTTCCAGGCGACCGCAGCGGCCGGCAACAAGAGAAGTAGACGACGGCGGGTGATGTCCATTATTTCTTGCCCTCCGTCGCCGGTTTTGTTGCAGCTGGGGTTTCAATCTTGGGCCGGTGAGGCTGGTGGCAGATATCGCAGGCCAAACCTCCCGCGTGATCGGCTGTGGCTACCTGCGGGAACCCTTTGGGCTTGGCGCTGTTGGCTTCGTGGCAGCGGGCGCAGACGACGGCGGTGTCGAGCTTCGCCGGCTTCACAGACGCTGGATCGTCAGCGTGTTTGGCCTGCGCCCCGTGGCAGGCTTCGCAAGGAACCACCACATGCTTGCCCTGCTTTTTCTGCTCGACCACGTCGATATGGCAGGCCTCGCAAACATCGTGGCCGGCGAAGGCCACGGGGCGGGCCGCGATCTCAGCGATGGCGTCGCCGCGATAATGCCCATACTCTCCAAAGCTCCGCGGGACGACGAGGGCGCGCATCGTGGCGAATGCAATCAGTGCGATTGCCATGACTGCCGCGAGCCGAACCAGGTGTTCAATGTCTTTGAACAAGTTGTGCGTCCTACTCCGGGCGCGTTTCGCGCAACAGGGCCCGATGCTCTTGGATACCTAGGAATTGTCGCGGGAACGATGATTGAGGTCACAGAAAGCTGTGACGGTGGTCACGACGCACAATTGAGACGATAGCCTGCGATCGAGTGCCTCGAATAACTTTCGATTGACCTAACGCCGGGAATGGTTTCCGCCGCGAGCTGTTGCGGCGTGACTTCACGCACGTCCATTCGTGATTCTGAACACATCCTACCGGTGGAACCGATGATATATGTGCGCGGCATCACTTAGTTTTTCTAGCGAGTCTTGCGCTCGCCGCGGCAGCCATCGGCCAGTTTTCGGTTGCAGGCCCGAGGTCGTCCAGGGGTTCGACCCGACATCCGGGCAGGCAGCGAAAAGGAGAGGAGGTATGAGCCAATCCGTTCCTACCATTTGGGGATCCATGCAAGCAAAGGGTTACGACCGGCGCGATTTTCTGCGCTTCTGCAGCTATGCGGCCATGATTGCCGGAATCGAGTCTTCCGGCTTCGCCAAGGTAGGTTGCGCAGGCGTTTGAGAAGAAGGCGCGCCCGCCCGTCGTCTGGCTGCATTTCCAGGAGTGCACCTGCTGCAGTGAGTCGTTTATTCGATCCTCTCATCCGGTCGTGGCGGACGTGCTGCTGGATGCGATCTCGCTCGACTACAGCGAGACGCTGCAGGCCGCCGCCGGGCATTTCGAGGATGGAAGTTTGTAGGTTCGGGCTGGTCGTGCTTGCAATGCAGGCTTTGATCCGCTTCTCAAAAGCGGCTGCCCGTGGTGCAAAGTTCCCGCCCATACTCCAGCCGACTAGAGCAAGGCGCTTCGAATCAACATCCGCACGACCGAGTGCCCAGTCGCAAACGTATTTCAGTGGACCTTCGGTGTCCGGCCGATAGAACAGTTCGGCATCGGGATTCGAATACATCGCACCACGCTGCCCCGGAATCTCGAACAGCAACGCGTTGTATCCACGGCGAAGCGCCGCCGCACCGCCGCGCCAGAAATAGAGTTCCTCCGCCAATGAGTCGCCGCCACCCAAGCTCAGCAACGTCGGTCGCGGCTTTTCGGTTGCCTCAGCCTTCAGGAAGTAGCCGGGAGGCGACTTCCCATTCTCATACGGAATACTGACCACCTCGAATGGCACGTCCATCAGTTTTCCGGCTTGCGTAAAGCACTCCCGTTGACGCTCCCAAGTCAAGCGACACTTGGGATCAGTTGTGCTTTGGTAAAAACCTACCTCACGCCAGTACGATGATGCCCGCAGGAACGCCTCTCGCGCACTCACCAGATGCCCGCCTGCAAGCGACTTGCGGGCGATCTCCTCCACCCGTTCTGCCGTAACCTGCCACGCCTCCGTATAGCTACATTCCTTTTCGTCCTCGATCCGCGAGGCAGTCTCGTAGCACTCGCCGTCGCGCTGAAGCACCTAACGGAGTGCGGACACCTATATTCCGACACCTGAGCAATTTTGAGCAGTCACCAATAGGCCATCGTTGTAGTCTGTGAGCAGATGTGAAGGAACTATACGGCCCACGGTCGTTTTGTTCCTCTGGTGGCGCAGCCGTATATTCGTATACAGGAAAAGTAGTTCATCCACCCGCTGCGCCACATCTACTTTTCGAACGGGTTCACGCAGCAAGTCAGGCTCCGGTTCGGAGTCGTTGGGCGTTCGTTGAACAGCCCTCCCCGGAACTCGGCCAACTTAAAGCGGTTCCAGCCGCAGTTGACAACCGTAGCGCACAAGCCTAGCATTGTAGATGAGCAAGCTACCTCTCCTTACTCTTTCAGGTCCTCTGAACTAAGTCAGCCCATCTGAAGTAGTCTTTCTTAGCAACTCCAACCCTAGGAGGTTGCCTATGTTTGCACGCAATATCTCTATCCATCTGAAATCCAATATGCTTTCTGATTACACCCGTACCTTTGAGAACGACGTTCTTCCTTTACTTCGCAAGCAGAAGGGCTTCAAGGACGAAATCACATTGTCAAATCCCGGCAGTCTAGATGTGGTTGCGATTAGTCTTTGGGAGAACAAAGCCAATGCAGAAGCTTACAACACCAATACTTACCCAGAAGTGTTGAAGACCTTCGCAAGAATGATCGATGGAACACCCAAGGTTCAGACCTTTGAGTCCGTCACCTCGACCTTCCATAACGTTGCTGTAGCAGCGTAAAAGGCCTGTAACTGTGTCGCACGGGAAGGCGGTTAACTCCGCCTTTCCGCTTTTAACAAAGCGCCGAGCACTAATCGTATTGGACCGGGGACTCCCTCTTATGAAAACCCTTTTATTGGCCATTTTCTCTCTGTGCTTTTGCCTAACCGTCGTCGTCTCTCTCTCACAGGATGCGCCCAATCAGGCACCGAAGACTCAGGCGGCCGCGGGGGGTCGGCTGACAACCATCATGGGCACAGTTGAGGAAGGTAGCGTCGAATTGAGGTTTGTCACCGAACAAAGAGCTTGGAAAGTGGACAATCCGGAAATCCTTGAGGGTCATGAAGGACACTACGTGCACGCGAAGGCTTACGTCTACCCGGATAAGAATCTGATTCACATCACAGAAGTGAAGATACCCACCGCACGTGAGACCATGGAAGCTGACATTAAGTAAGCGCGATGACTTGACGGCACGAGACGGCCCACCCCGCAGCCCCCCGCTCCGGTGTTTACTGGTTTTCACTATGGATGACGGACCCTACGATCTGCCTCTCAACTGCGGGAATGGCTCTAACGCGCTGCGGTCGGCACCGATGGGCTAACCTACCAAATTGGCGGCGAAGTCGGGTTTTGGGATCACCATTCTCCGGCTCCTACTTGGCGGCCGAAGTCACCCACTTGCAATGGTATCTCCGTTGGCCGAGCCCCGTAACTTTGGCCTGCTCCCAAGCCAGCTTGTTAAGTTCGTCCAGCGCGGCGTGATCCGAGGTGTCAAGGGTATAGTGGGATGGACGCGCTTTGGCGTGCGAAACTCAAACCTGAGGCTTGGTTAGATATTGGGCAGCAGATCGAAATATTCATCGTCTTCGTTTTTTCCACCTTCTCCGGCACCCAACTGTTTCTCTGACTCAACGAATTCAATGCGCTCAATCCACTTAACCATTTTGTAGCCCAGTTGATTCTCCACCCGCAGTCGTAGCGGAGCGCCATAAACTTCCGGCAGAGGACGCCCGTTCATTTCCAAAGCGAGCAGGCATTCCGCTTTCAAGACATTCTCGATGCTCTGAGTGTCATAGTAGGCATCCCCATAGAGTGCCTCACCAAAGGAAAAGAAGGCTACCACCTTGGCTTCCGGTTTTGGGCGTACGAGATCGATCAGCGTTTTGATCGGGATGCCGCCCCACTTCGCAATGCCGCTCCAGCCTTGAATGCAGTGATGCATTGTGATGTGCTCGACGTGACCCAGTCGTGTGATTTCTGCAAGCGAGAGCTCGACCGGGTTTTCGACCAATCCACCCACCTTCAACCTGAAATCCCTGAATCCGCTCTCCACCAGCCGTTTCCAATCCTCTCTTACAGGCATCTTCCCGTTCGGCCAGAAGTAGGGCGATATTTGCTGGTCAGAGTAATGTTGCTGTGGAACGAGTCGGTTCAACGTAAGCAGTTGCATGGGATAGGTCACGGACTTCAAAGCGTGTTGCAGTCCACGCGGATGGTGCCATGACAAATGGTGCGCCACAACCCACGAGAGCACGACCACGCCTATGCCGACGAATCCCAGCCACATCCCAATAGGATTTGCGTCGTCCGTGCCCATGACGATGTGATTCATGTTGCGCTTGAATCCTGTCATCACCACCAAGGCGACGTGCACAACCAAGAACCCAAAGAAACTGAGCATGGTTAAGAAGTGGATTGATCTCGCCGATTGCCTCCCGCCGAAAATACGCGGATACCGCGGGAAATGGTTCACGACGGCTGGAGACATTGCGATGCCCGTCAGGATAGCCAACGGCCCGAATACGAACACAACCGTGAAATACGCAATCTGTTGGAGTGCGTTGTAGCCATAAAAGCCATTCGGCTCTGGAGGCAAATGGAATGTTGCGTAATGAACGAAGGTGTTCCAAGCCTGTGCTAGGACAACTGGTGAAGTGGGCACGATCCGCTTCCACTGCTCAGTCGTAAGCAGCATCACGATGAAGAGAATTCCGGTGGCGATGAACCCATGCACGTCAATGAAGTGCCAGACCCGCGCAATCCCGATTGTGTGCCTGTAGCCGGGAGTACCAACGAGGGGCGAAATGTAGCGGGCGTCATCCTTTGCCGTCCAAATCCGGTCACGAGGGACTTTGATAGGCGTGAACCTGATCCATTCGCTGCCCGGTGTGCAGTCATCATTAAAGTACAGACGAGGATGATCCATCAGGATCGACAGACCGCTGCGAATCAGCATCATCACGAACAGAAAATTGAAGAAATGACAGTAACGCACCCAGAGCGGAAAGCCGTGCGGCCCCGCAAAGTTATTCGGATAGACCTGCGGGATAGGGGAAACATACGGCAGGCCGACAAGACCAAACTCAATCCACGCGGCAAAAAGCAATAATGCGATCGCCGCAGCGATGCCGATCAGAATGGAAGGGCGAACCCAAATCCGGAAGCGACGATCTTGCGGATAATGCACTGTCTTATGCGCAGCATCGAAGGAAATCATAATCCCACGTTGAAAAAGCAAACCTGATCTTCAGTCCCAAGTTCCCACAATCTTTTGGAACCTACCATATCAATTCAATCACAAACTGACCCGCCGCGACTCGATTGGAGTGCACTACGCTTGTGTATGGACGGATCAGAATAGTTACGCTCAGGCGCGGATCGGGTGCAAGAAGCAATTCGAGCGCGATTCCGGCGAGTGGAAGATGGCGCTCAGACGCGAGTTGACCACCAGAGTAGCGCAGTAAACAAAATCTGCATCGGAGCCCTCAACCAAAGTGGGGTCGGCGGTTTGCCTCGCAGTGTCACGCCGCGCTGTGCAGCATTTACCTTGGCGATGAACATCCCGACGAGGAGCGCAATGAGACAAATGCCAGCAAGGCTGCGAAATTGTGGAAGTACCAATCCCGCCGCTCCGAGAAGTTCCAAAACACCAGTGATGTACACGATCAGCAAGGGACGCGGGAAGTACGCCGGAATCGTTCGCGCTAGATCATGTTTCATCTTGTTAAAATGAGCCGTTGCGGTGAAGACGAACATCACGGCCAAGGCGTACAAAGCGGACTGCTGCGACGAGGCGAAAAACCGCTCCTATCGCCGAAAGACCAGCCACGCTGCCAGCAATACGATGAGAACGAGCATAGAAAAGCCGAATCCAAACCGTGACCCAGAAGACTCTTACAAACGCCAACCTCGAATCCCTCTAGCCAGCCAACAAAACCTCGAACGACCCCGCCTTGTCGCGCATCAGGCCTATGGCTGCGAGGAACCGCCCAAGCTCAATGATTGGCCGGAACATCCAATATTTCCGTCGAATGGCAGCCATGGCGCGTTCGTGCTCGGCGCGGTCTATGAGGAACCGGGCTGTGCCTTCGACGTTCTCGCCAGCAATAGACAGCTTGACTTGTGGCGTCTTCTGCACGTTCTGTACCCATTGGCGATTTACGTTCGCTGTCCCGATGTAGAGCCTGTCTCCGTCCAGAACAAACCAGATCGTGACTTCGTGTGGTTTCCCGGTCTTACGACCATAGTGAGTCAGACTCGTGGTCTGTTTCCCAGCGACCCGCCTCAGTCGCGCAAGTTCAGTAGATTCCATCACCTCTCGCTTGCAACCTTCAACATGACTCAGCTAGTCTCCTGCGATGCAATGGGCAGTATCGTAGCCATCGAAACAGCATTATGGCATGCTTACATTCCCTTGAAGCCCACGCCTGATTTGGCGTCGCGCCGATAACTTCAAGAATGTGCCGTTGTAAGGCAGCACCCAGTTCCCAACGGACACCATTTGTGCCCCTCTCTGCCGTGCGAGCCCCGTCTGGCCGACCTTCGAGTGATTCCGTTTTTAGAAAGGCCGATATACGCCGGCCAATTATTTGAGGTACGCGCGGACCAGACCAATGAGATCTTCTGCCAACTCCACCGAAGGCATCGCGCTCTTTTCGTTGCTCAACATGTGCAGACGAATGTGGTCTTCGAGAACCTCCGCCATGAGGCTATTTATCCCGCCACGCACGTTGGCCAAGAGCATCAACACGTCCGCACAATCGTCGTCCGTCGTCAACGAACGTTCGATGGAGTCAACCTGCCCCCGAATCCGCTTAATGCGAGCTACTAGCTTCTGTTTTTCTTTTTCGAGATGAGACATTTTTTCCTTGACTATATCCTAGGGGGATATGATATACGATTGGAGTCGAGATTCCCAGGAACTCGACGAGAATTATAGAAGGACTATGAACATTGAGTCTGCGCAAGACCCTCCGAGTAGATCGAGGGTCTCCCTGTGCTGCGACGAGCGTTCTGGACGAAGCGCCTAGCGTTTTATGGGCCGATTTCCTCCTCGCTCCTCACAGTATTTGACCTGTGACGTGAGCGAGCGAATCCGTCGAATGTGAACGGCCTGACTCACTCCTCCTAACCAAATTTCTTGCTGAGACGGTGATCCGGACGCCGAAAACAAATGCGGCGTTCAAACAGGATGCGTGTCTCTACTAGGAGGGAACCATGACGAACACTTTCATTCCAACATTGGGCCGTCAACCGCTGTATTGCATTTGGATCAAGACCGAAAATCCGTCTCGGCCAATAGCCTGCGTGTGGATTGATCCTCAACTCCGTAGTTTTCAATTTTCTGATTCTGAAGTCGAGAGGACATCAGCAACTCGGGCAAGGACTAAGGAACGTGGGGTATCGTCGCAACGCTTTCTGCAGGAAGGTTTCTCACGGGGGGAGCCTCCAGCAGTATTGAAGCCCGCCTCGATGGGGTGAGAATGGTGCACACAATCAAAGAAAACGGAAAGCTCATTTTGCGGGTCCTGCGAATCCGTGGCCAAGTCGAAGCTGTGGAGAGGGCTCTAACAAGTGAACACAACTGTTCCGATGTTTTACGGCTTATTGCTGCTGCGCGAGGTGCGATGAATGGACTGATGGCCGAGCTTCTAGAGGATCATGTTCGCTTTCATGTGCTTGATCCGAAGCGGAAACCGACCTCCGACCAGGCCATGGCCGCCGATGAGGTGGTCGACGTTGTCAAAGCTTATTTGAAGTAAGCGATCACAGGCTCACCAACGGACATGGGTTGTTGGCACCAGGGACGTTGTAACAGGTTATTCATACTCAACATATTTAATTGAGTGCCGCGCTTCGTCGTCTCGGAAACCACGGAACGTGATAGGGCGTTCCTGAGGCGGTGAGGGCGCCTGCCAACGAAGCGTGAAATGTTGGGACCAGCAAGTATGTAACAAACATAGGGAGGACTCATGTACGGGGTGGGAAAACGCTTCTGCTTCGGGTTATTCCTGGTCGCAGCTTTGGGGGAGAGTGCCTTCGCCCAAAGGGCACTGACGTGGCAAGAGGTTCGAGATAGATTCGAAGCCTCCAATCCTACCCTTAGGGCAGGGCAAATCGGCATCGATGAATCCCGCGCGCAGGAGATCACAGCGAACCTGCGGCCGAACCCCAACTTAAGCGTTCTAGCCGATCAGATCGATTTTGGCGGCGGCGGACCACCTCACGGACCCTTTGCGTACCTCTTGTCATCCGCCAGCGTGGACTTTTTATGGGAGCGCCAGCACAAGCGCGACTTGCGTCTGGAAAGCGCACAAAAAGCGACCGCAGTCGCAATCTCCGGGCAGGCCGACCTGGAGCGAAACCTATTGTTCAACCTCCGCGGCGCGTTCATACAGACGCTTCAGGAAAAAGCGATCCTGAATCTCGCGAAGGAAAACCTGGCTTACTACGATCACGTCTTGGACGTAAATCGTGAGCGCTACAAAGCCGGCGGAATTGCCCAGGTAGATTTGAAGCGTCTGGAACTGCAGAAGGTCCAGTACCTCTCCGACCTGCAGACCGCCGACGTGAATCTGCGCACTGCGAAAATTCAACTGCTCATGCTGTTGAATGAACAGACACCGGTTGAGCAGTTTGACGTAATCGGTCTCTTTGATTTTGCGGATCAGATTCCTCCTCTTATTGATACCCGCCAGGCAGCACTCGACACGCGCCCTGACTTGAGGGCAGCGTTGCAATCTGTCGACAAGGCCAAGACTGATTATCGGCTCGCCGTAGCGAATGGATCTACAGACCCAACCCTGGGTTTCGATGTGGGGCGCAATCCACCTATCGACGAGTACATCGGATTCAGCGTGAGCATTCCTTTGCGGATATTTGACCGCAATCAAGGTGAAAAGCGTCGCACGCAACTGGACATTGACCGAAACGACAGACTGGCCGCGGCAACGCGGGCCCAGGTTTTCAACGATGTTGATTCCGCCTATGCCACGGTCAATAGCGCTGTGATTCTTCTAAAACCATATAAGGACCAGTACCTGGAAGAGGCTTCGAGCGTGAGGGACACAATCTCCTTTTCGTACCAACACGGCGCGGCATCTCTGCTCGATTTTCTCAATGCTCAGGCCGACTACCGGACTGTACAGGTCAATTACTTAAATCTGGTGGCCTCCTATCTCAATGCGGCGAGCCAACTGAATCTTGCTGTAGGACGCGAGGTGATCCAATGAACCGCAGGGATTTCGCAATCTTGTCCTTACCTTTGATAGTGGCCCTATTTTTGGCGGGCTGCAGCGGTGGGAAAGGTGATCCCCAGGCAGAAGCGCCGCCACCGCTCAAAGTGGAACGCGTGGAAGACCGCAGTGTGTTTCAAGTCGACCATCCCGAGCGCTTCCAGTTGACGCAGGCAACAGAACACGTTGCTACGCCGCAGTTGAAAGTCACTGGTACCGTGAACCCGGATATCTCGCGTGCTGTTCCGGTGATTTCAATAGCCGCCGGACGCGTTGTGGAGATTGATGCGCGCCTGGGCGACACGGTTAAAAAGGGCCAATTGTTGCTCAAGGTGCAGAGGCTCGCCTCTTCACTAGAAATCATCGGACATCTGTTTGGCTACGCACAGGCGACAAACACGCGCGCACTCGCGCTCGTCGGCGATGCTGATGCCAACGCCTACGAGTTGCTGTTCTCTTTTGCATCTTCTGAAGGCAA
>Ga0182024_10017428_pt1 | contig 13486 bp, 13 predicted proteins | sample P32metaG_FD_120480 | JGI IMG/M metagenome (GOLD analysis project Ga0182024, IMG submission 120480) | Permafrost microbial communities from Stordalen Mire, Sweden - P3-2 metaG (Illumina Assembly) | ecosystem: Environmental > Terrestrial > Soil > Wetlands > Permafrost | place: Sweden: Stordalen...
ATTCGTCGCGATACCCAGGAGACCAAGATCACCTTGGCCATCGATCTGGACGGCACCGGCCAGAGCCAGCTGGCGACCGGCGTCGGGTTTTTCGACCACATGCTCACGCTGCTGGCCAAACACAGCCTCATCGATCTGACGGTCAAGGCCGACGGCGATTTGCACGTGGATGCCCATCACACGGTCGAGGACGTCGGCATCTGCTTCGGCAAGGCGCTGACGCAGGCACTCGGCGACAAGGCGGGCCTTCGCCGTTATGGCCACGCCATGGTGCCGATGGACGAAACCCTGGTGAGCGTGGCCGTGGACCTGAGCGGACGGGCGTTTTGCGTGTGGAAGGCCGACGTTCCCAATGAAATGCTGGGCAACTTCAGTTCGCCGTTGGCCGAGGAATTTTGGCGCGCGGTGTCGGGAGCAGGAGCGTGCAATCTGCACGTGCTTTGCCATCACGGACGTAACACGCATCACATCATCGAGGCGGTGTTCAAGGCCGCGGCCCGGGCGTTGCGGCAAGCGGTGGAAATGGATCCGCGCGGCACGGGGATTCCATCGACGAAGGGTGTTCTTTGAACACGTCCCGATTGATTTATCGTTTCGCGTTCGCAGCATGCTAAAGAGGGTCGCTGACGATACAGGAGTATGCCGTGAACACCGAGCAGAAACGGCAAACAAGCACCAGCTGGGGTTTCAAAACCTTCCTTGCCGGGGTAACCATTGGAGTAGTGTTTGGGCTCGTGTTATTCCAGATATGGGGGCGCGGACCTCATGCGACGATCTGGGCCGGATTTTGGGGGCTCGTCGGGGGTGCACTTGCTCCGACGATCGTTGTTGTGTATCGCTTCATCAACAATAAACGCGCACCTTGACTGGAGCCAGGGCGCCGTATTCAAGCGCGCTTTCACGAAGGGTGAACTGTGAAGGCCGTTCATGCGGCGATCTTGCTCTTCGCGTTGGTTGCCGTCGCAATTTGCTTGCCTGAAATTACCTGGCCATGGTACTTGTTTATTCCGCTTTCGGCTTATGTCGGATCGCTCTTGTTCATCCCGAGTTTGCGGCGTTCGCTTCCGCGGATGAAGCTGGGTCGATGCGATTTGCGGACTTGCGGCGTCGCTCTTGGCTACAGCGTGCTCACCACCGGAGTACTGCTCGCCTTTCAGGAAGTATTCCAACCGGACATCGCCGCCATGCTGGCCAGGATGCCCATCGCGTGGCTCGGCGGCCCGTTGCTGGCTGGACTGTGCTTCAGCCTCGGCAACGCGATTCTCGAGGAGCTGATCTTTCGCTGGAGTCTTTACGAAGCACTCGCTGAGGAATGGGGTGAACGCCTCGCCGTCCTGTTCACAGCCATCATGTTCGGCATCGGGCACTTCCAGGGTTATCCGCCCGGCTGGGTGGGCGCCTGCTTGGCCGGCGGCTACGGGGTCGGCCTGGGGCTGCTGCGCTGGTGGACCGGTGGCGTGGCCCTGTGCGTCGCCTGCCACATCTGCGCTGATGCCACCATCTTCGTTATTGCGCTTGGCAATCGCTGACTCGCTCCCCTTCCCAATCTTCTTGCATCCGCTATCATCCCCATGTGCTGTCAGGACGATTTTCCATTCCCTTCAAGGAGAGACCACTCATGGCGGTGAAAACGATTTGCCCCATCAGCCGGGCCCAGTTCAAGCAACATGCCAAGGCGATCGACGTGAAAATCAATGACGTTCCGCTCATCGCCGAGGTCAAGGAGTTTTCCACCGGCTCGCTCGGCTGGTACTTGAACGGCAAGATGACCATCAACGTCGGCGGCACCAACGTGTCCGTGCAGATCGGCATGAACATGACCATCGTCGGCAGCAAGGAGTTGCCCAAGGATGCGGCCACGAGCTGATTCGGACTTTCCTGCCTTGTCTCGCAAAGTCGCTCCAAGACGGGTTTGAAGGGCCGTTGCGCAAGCGGGGGGTATCCTATCTCTTCGTATGCGCGACGGTCTGCTTGCCAACCCGATCTCATTGCCCAACCATAATTTACGTGTCGTTGACCGTCGCGCACGCCTGTTTGCATTTTGTGCGCGACGGTCGTCAACTCGAAACACGCCTTGCATTTTTCGATCCGTTTGCTATCCTCCGCCGCCCTCACTCAGTCCCAAGCGATGCGAGGCCGGGAGAGTCCTCGCGCCGTTATTTTTTCGAGGCAATGGAGGCTAACGTGTACGTCGCATGTTCCACGCTTTGTTTCGCCCGACTGCCCCTGGAGCGCGCTCTGCGGCTCATCGGCGAGCTGGAGTTCAGCAAACTCGATGTGGCCATTCACGAAAAAGGGCCGCACCTCAAACCGTCGGAAGTGGTCCAGGATGTGGCCCTGGCGACGCAGCGCATTCGCATCGGCCCCAGCTTGACGCCGGCCGCGTTCAGCGTCGAAATCGACACGCCCGATCCCCAGGAATACGAACGGCAATTGCGGGCCATCTGCAAGCTGGCCCGGCAATCGACGGTATCCATCATCACCATCCCCGCCGCCGCCAATGACACGAACATTGAAATGGAGGCGGAAAGGCTCGGCAACCTGGTCCACCTGGTTCAGCACGAGGGCCTGGTGCTGACCGTGGCCACACGCATCGGCACGCTGACGGAGCTGCCGAGCACCTGTCTGGAGCTGTGCAAGCGGGTGCCCGGTTTGGGCCTGACGCTCGATCCGAGCCATTTCATCAATGGGCCGCATCAGGGCGGTTCCTTCGACGAGCTGTATCCGCACATTCGGCACGTGCATCTGCGCGACACCGGCCGCGGGCCCGGCAAGTTCCAGGTTCGCGTCGGGCAGGGCGAAGTCGAATATGGGCGGATCATCTCCCTGCTCGAACGGCAGCGCTACGATCGGCTGCTGACCGTGGCCATCCACGACGTCGCCGATGCGCCGTTCGCGATGGAGACGGAAGTCAGGAAGCTGAAGTTTCTGCTGGAAAGCTTGGTTTGATCCATGGCGAGCCGAGGGGCTTTCGCCCCTCGGCTTGCCGATTCCTTCCGACCATGCCGTCTGATCTGGCAGATTCGGAGAAGCAAATTGAAGAAACTCGGAGTCATTTTCCTCTTGGTGGTCGGATGCGCGCCGTTGAGTTCGCTATTCGAAAAGGCCGCCGATGAACCAGGAAAAGCTGGAGCAAAGGGCGACGTTGCCCTGACCCGACAATCAGTTCGTAATGCTCAGCGAATCACCGTGGAGTGCAGGGACGTCGAATGGAAGCCGGACCAGACTTCGATAACCAGCTCGATAGAATGCACATTCGAGACTAACGGCAAATGCACCCTGGAAATGAAATCTCGTACGAATGGAGACGACGGTGGCTGGCGTGACCACATGGCTTATGAACTGCCCTCGGGCACATTTGCAGAAGTACGGAGCATCTTGCTTGAATCTGATTTCTTGACATTGCAGAAGGGACTTCAGGGCTGCTATCTAAGTATGCCGATGACAGCACACGATCACTACCTCGCCGTGACTTGCGGACAGCGCTCTCATTACATTTATTTCGAAAACGCGCCTGGACCCAACGAATGCCAGAGTTTGCGTGAGTTTCTTGAAAAACTGCCCAGGCGCGGCCAACCCTATTTTATCCCCAAAAGCTAGCTGCTGAACGCCCATCGTCACCGTATACAACCGGGACGCCGTGAATGCAAGCTCAGCGCCTTGAATCTGCTCATCCACTTTTCCGCTTTCCATTTCCGCGCATAAGTGCCGTACAATATCCTCAGAGGAAAAAATGCCGTGCGCGCGGAAAGCCATGGATACAAGTGATCTGGAAATCGGCGACCGAATCAGAATTGTCCGGATGCCGGGCGAAGGCATCGCCGATTACTTCTTGCATGAGGACACGAGAAGGGTGTTCAAGAAATTGATCGCTCGCGGATCATCGGTACGAATCGCAAGAAAAGATGAGTACGGCGTGCCCTGGTACGATTGCCGGTTCCGCAGGCGAAACGGAACATGGGAATTTCATACACTTGCGGTGTTGGAAAGTGATCGTAATTGGGTGAAGGTCGTGCCGCGGAAAACTTGAGGGAGAAACCGATGCCAATTACATGTGCCAAATGCAATACGCCGCTCGATGCTCAATCGGCTCAAGAGCCCTGTCCCCATTGCCGCAGCTTGGACCGTAATGTCATTTCCATCGAACGCGGCGTCGGCACGGAGAAAATCCAAGCAGCACGAGCCCTGGCGGAACGGCACTACCTGGTCGAGCCAGGGCTAACTCATGTTTTTCGCGTCAGGAGTTCAGAAGAACGCGAATTAGCCGGTTCGGAGCCCATCAAAGTGCTCGAAGTGAATGAGGATACTGTGCCTGCCGGCATTTTGCCTGTCCACTTTGGACCAACGCTGGCTATTGGCGTACCGTTCAGTTCGATCATTATTGAAATTACTCCGGATGAATATGAACAGCTTCTGGCAAGCAAGCTCAAGCTGCCCAACGGGTGGGTGATCGGTGAAGAAATGCCACGACCCAATGGCAGCGGAGGCGAATGATGGCAACGGCAATGGACTGGGAACGAGCCTTCGCCCGGCAAGGTCGTGCGGATTTGGAAACGTTCGAAAAAATGCAATTGCAAGAGTTTTCGATTCCCGTTTGCCACATGCTGCAGTTCTTGCAAATGGCCTGTGAGAAGTTGGCGAAAGCGTACCTTTGTGGAACAGGCTCGGATCCGACTGTCCTGCAAACGAGTCATGCTTACGTCGCGAAGACATTGCCGATCGTCATTAGGGAGCAGGCAGATCACGTCAATTTGGGTTCACAAAAGACGGAAGGCCTTGTGAAGCGCGCTCGCCATCTGTTCCAGGAAATCGAGATGCTCGCTCCGGCGGTGAAAAGAGGTGGAAAGCGCCCCGACAATTGCGAATATCCCTGGGCAGACGACACCGAAACAGTTCATGTTCCGCTCGATTGGACCTTTCATCCCGCGAAGTTTATTTCTGACCACGCGGGCCGCACGATTCTGAAGCTTGTCAAGGGCGCATTTGCGCGCACCTTGGAATAGGAGGTTGTACCATGGCTGCAAATCCCATCACCGGCCGTCTGCACATCAACGGCCGTTGGCTCCCCTCAACCGGCAAAACCTTCGAAAGCCGCAACCCCTCGAAGACCAGCGAAGTGATCGGCGTCTTTCCGCTCGCCGGGGCCGAAGTAGCGAACCAGGCGGTGGCAGCCGCGCGGGCGGCGTTTCCCGCGTGGCGGCGCACCAGCCGGATAAAGCGGGCGGAGCTGTTCGACAACCTGGCCCAGATCGTCAAGCGCGAGACTGACGCCCTGGCCCAGCTCATGGCGCGCGAGTGCGGCAAGGTCGTCAACGAGTGCCGGGCGGAGGTCGTCGAAGGTTTGCACATGATCCAGTACGTCTTCGGCACCGGCCGCCTGGCGATGGGCGAAGTGCTGGCCTCGGAAATCCCGGAGAAGGACGCCTTCATGCGCCGCAAGCCGTGGGGCGTGGCCGCGATCATCACGCCGTGGAACTTCCCCTTCGCCGTGCCGTTGTGGATGCTCGGGCCCAGCCTGGTCGAAGGCAACACGGTTGTCTTCAAGCCGTCGGAAGACACGCCGGCCATCGGGCAACGGCTGGTGGAGCTGTTCGAGGAAGCGGGCTTTCCGCCGGGCGTCCTGAACCTGGTGCAGGGCGAAGGCGAGGCGGGCGAAGCGCTGGTGCGCAATCCCAGCGTCAACCTGGTGCTGTTCACCGGCAGCTACGACGTCGGCCGGCGCATCCAGGAGATCTCCGCCGGCATCGTCGATCGCCTGGTCGCCGCGGAGATGGGCAGCAAGAGCGCCGTCATCGTTTGCGAGGACGCCAAGCTGGACCTGGCCGTCACCTGTGGCCTGATCAGCGCTTTCAAAACCAGCGGCCAGCGCTGCGTCTCCGCGGGCCGGGTGCTGGTGCATGAAACCCTCATCGACGCTTTTACCGAAAAGCTGGTCAGCCTGGCCAAACGCCTGCGCATCGGCAATCCGCTGGACGCCGCCAACTTCACGGGGCCGGTCATTAACCAGGCGGCAGTGGACAAGATCCTGCGCTTTAACGACCTGGCACGTACGGAAGGGGCCAAGGTCTTGCTCGACGGCGGCCGCATGACCGACGCCGATCACAAGGATGGATACTATCTGTCGCCGTTCATCTATCGGATCGAGCACAACTCCAAAGTGCGCTGCATTCGTGAAGAAGTGTTCGGCCCGCACCTGGCCGTGATCCCATTCAAGAACAATGAGCAGGCCGTGGAAATCAACAACGATACGGAATACGGCCTATCGCTGGCGGTGGTCACGGAGAATTACCGGGCCATGCGCTTCTTCCGTGATGAGTGCGCATACGGCATGGGCTATGTGAATTTGCCATGCATTGGAGCGGAAGTACATCTGCCGTTCGGCGGCGTCAAGAAGAGCGGCAACGGCCATCCGTCGGCGGCGGGCCTGATCGAGGCGGTGACGCACAAGACGGCGTGGACGGTGAATCATGCGGAAGAAGTCAAAATGGCTCAGGGGTTGACGACGGATATCAAGTAATTGCGGTTTGCGGATTCGTTCTCCCGTAGCCGCATTCGCAAGAATGCGGGGTTCGGCCACCTCACCCGCATTCTTGCGAATGCGGCTACGGCGGAATCTCGCACGATCATATAAAGTTGGATTCTTCCTTTGTCCTCGTCTGAACATTTGGTAGACTATCTCTTAAGCTTCGAGACAAAAATCCTGTTTTGCGAGCAAAGAAAAATGAAACGAACTCTCCTGGGTGGAATTCTGCTGGCTTTCGTCAGCCCCTGCTGGGCTCAGGCACCGGATACGGACGCCAAGCTGCTGCAATCGATCGGGCTCAAGACCGATGGGCCGTCGCTGCTGGAGTATTTCAAGCAGCGGACGTTCAAGGAGGCGAACCCGGGCGAGGTGGCCAAGCTCATCACCATGCTGGGAGACGACTCTTTCCACAAGCGGGAGAAGGCCCAAAAGGACCTGCTGCAGCTGGGCCAGACCGCCCTCGTCGGCCTCAAGTTGGCCGAGAACAATCCCGATACCGAAGTGCGCTCGCGCGTGGTGGAGATTCGCGCTCTCATCCAGGCCAAGGTTGAGCCGACCATCCAGGCCGCCACCGCTCGGCTCATCGGCGTCAGCAAACCGGCCGGCGCCGCGGACGTCGTGCTCGCCTATCTGCCGTTCGCCGCCGATCAGCATGTAATTGACGAGTTATGCAACGCCCTGTCCGCGGTGGCGGTGCGCAACGGCAAGGGCGAAGAGGCCGTCATCAAGAGCCTGACCGATCCGCTGCCGCTCAAGCGCATGGCCGCCGCCGAGGCGCTGGTACGCGGCCAGGCCAAGGATCAGTATCCCACCATTCGCAAAATGCTCGCCGATCCCGAGCCGCCGGTGCGTCTGCGCGTCGCCTTGGCCCTGGCTTCCTCCGCCAAGGAAAAGGAAGCGCTCCCGGTTTTGGTCGAATTGATGGCCGTGCTCAATCCGGATCAGCTTTGGCCCGCCGAGGAGCTGCTCCTCAGGCTGGCTGGCACGGATGTCCCGGCCGTGTCCCTGGGCGATTCTCCTGAAACACGCAAGAAATGCCGCGACGCCTGGAGCGCCTGGCTCACCAAGAACAACGACAAAATCGACCTGGCCAAGCTCGATCAGGTGCAAAGCTTGCTCGGCTTCACCCTGGTCGTGCAGCACAATCTGAATCGCATCGGCCCCGGCGGCGTGCGCATGCCGCAGAAGGGCGAGGTGTTGGAGCTGGACGCCCTGAAACGGCCCCGCTGGCGGTTTGACGTGCCGACCTACCCCGTCGATGCCCAGGTCATTCGCCAGGATCGCGTGCTGGTGGCGGAGTATCATGGCCAGCGCGTCAGCGAACGCGATTTCACCGGCAAGGTCCTCTGGGAGCAAGGCGTCGGCGGCAACCCCATCGGCGTCCAGGGGCTGCCCAACGATCACGTCTTTGTGGTGATGCAAAATCGCCTGGTCGAATACGATCGCAATCACAAGGAAGTATTCAGCCACAATCGGCCCAATCACGACATCTTCCGGGCCCGCAAGGTGCGTAACGGCGACGTCGTCTACGTCACCAATGCCGGCCTGTTCACGCGCATGGAAGGGGCGACGCAGAAAGTCATCAAGACCTTCCACGTCGGCAACATCCCCGTCCTGTTCGGCAGCATCGACATTCTGCCCTCGGGCGGCGTCATCATCCCCGACTTCCAGCAAAACCGCGTCGTCGAGTTTGACGCCGAGGGCAAGCAGGTTGCCCAGTTCCACGTGCAATGGCCCAACTCGGTCATGCGTCTGCCCAACGGCAACACGCTCGTCGGCAGCCAGAACACACGCCGGGTCATCGAGTTCGATCGCAATGGCCAGGAAGTCTGGAACTACAACGCCGAGGGCATGGTGTTCAACACCCGCAAACGCTGATTCTCCCGTAGCCGCGTTCGTGAGAACGCGGGTGGAGCATGCGGCGACCGAAAGCTCAGCCCGCGTTCTCACGAACGCGGCTACATTTCATTTCGGAGAATCCCCGACCATGTCCGTCAAACCCATCCCCGACGGCTACCACAGCGTCACTCCGTATCTGATGGTCGCCGGCGCCGCCCAGGCCATCGACTTCTACAAGAAAGTGTTCGGCGCCGTGGAAACCATGCGCTTCCCAGGCCCTGACGGCAAGATCGGCCACGCGGAAATCAGAATCGGCGACTCGGTCATCATGCTCGCCGACGACCAGCCCGGAGCGCTGTGCCGCGGACCAAAGTCGCTGGGCGGTTCTTCGGTTGGCATCCTGCTCTACGTCAAGGATGTCGATGCCGTTTTCAACCAGGCCGTCGCCGCCGGCGCCAAGGTGGTCAGGCCCGTGGCGAACCAGTTCTATGGCGATCGCTCCGGGTCGGTGGAGGATCCGTTCGGCCATTCGTGGACCATCGCGACGCACGTCGAGGATTTGACCGCAGAGGAAATGCAGAAGCGCATGCCTGCCGGTAAATGACGGAGGATTGGCCCCAACGGGGCCACCTGCGATAGCCCAGGCCAACGGCCTGGGTCACGAAGTGGCCGCGATCCTAAAGCCCCAAAGGGGCGAAATGGTGGGCGTTCCTTATCCTCGACATTCATCGGCCAGAACGCCCCGTTGGGGCTCGAAATGACCGCCTTACTTGAACCCAGGCCGTTGGCCTGGGCTATCGCAGGTGGCCCCGTTGGGGCCATGAAACGATTCATGCAAGCTCCCGGCTCGCCGTTTTCATCTCAGTAAATACACTAAATCGCAATCGACCTGCCGTTACGGATGAGGGTCTGCAACGTGATTGCGCATCAGGATGTCCGAATCGCCCATGGACGGGAAGCCACTCGCCCTTTCCCGAACCCAATTTCCCCGCCATTTTCCATTGTTCCGCGTGCTCAACCGCCGCCTGCCGGCGACCGGCGACGCGCTCCGCTGGCGCGTCGCGGCTAAACGATTGCGGAGTCTAACGATATTTCCATTTGAAACCCCGGCGCGAAAAAGCTATGAATTGTCTAACGAGCTTTGCTCGTGATTCTCGACAACGGCAAACCCACGGCGACGTGGGGACGCAAAGCCATGGGTCAACGTGCCACCCCCTCGCAGGCATGGTGATCGCCAGGTTACCGAAGGAATCCCGTCCATGAAGATCCCATGGAAACTTTTCCGTGGCCGCAGCCCCTCTGTGCGCTTGGTCTCCGGGCGCTATCGCCCCACCATCGAAATTCTCGAAGATCGCCTGGTGCTGAGCACCATCACCGGGCCGATCACCGCCGCCACCGATTGGCGTGACATGACCTTCACGATTTCCGATCAGGTCGCCGCCAGTTCTACCACCACCACCACCACGACTACCGGCCAGGGCATGGAATACGCCCCGCTCATCGGGCTCAACCAGGCGTTCGCCAATTATCCCTATCGCGGCGCAGGCTACACCGTGGCCGTCATCGACACCGGCATCGATTACAACAATCCGGCCCTGGGTGGCGGCTGGGGCAAACGCGTCATCGGCGGCTGGAATTTCGTCAGCAACGACTCCAACCCGATGGACGACAATGGCCACGGCACCTTCGTGGCCGGCATCATTGGCAGCAGCAATCCCAATTACCTGGGCATCGCTCCCGACGTCAACTTCGTCGCTCTCAAGGTGCTCGACTCGACCGGCACCGGCACCTACGGCAACGTGGACCTCGCCCTGCAATGGGTGGCCGCTCACCAGGCCCAGTACAACATCGTGGCTGTGAACATGTCGTTCGGTTCCGGCGACTACATGAGCGAGCCATACACCTTCCTCGACAACGACTTCCAGACTCTGGTCAAGGACGGCGTGTTCATCTCGGTGGCGGCGGGCAACGATTACTACACTTATGGCAGCGCTCAGGGCTTGGCGTTCCCGGCCGTGAATCCGTCGGTCGTCTCCGTCGGCGCGGTCTGGGACGGCAATTATGGCCAGGTCACCTGGGTCAACGGAGCCGAGGACTACACGACGGCGCCCAACCTGATCACCAGCTTCACGGAGCGCGACGCCAATCTCGACATCGTCGCTCCGGGCGCGATGGTCACCGGCCTTTTCCTCAACGATCAGTTTGTCACCATGGCCGGGACGTCGATGTCCACGCCGGTCGTCGCCGGGGCCGCGGTCCTCATTCACCAGGCGTTCGATGCGCTGGGCGAGCACAACCTGGCCAATCAGCAGGACATCCTCGGCGTCATGCAGCAGACCGGGACGCCGGTTGTCGATAACGATCCGGCGCACGATAACGTCGTCAATACGGGGCTCACCTTCGAAAGCCTCAATCTCTACGCGGCCCTCAATAGCGTGACATCCGGGACGAACCCGGTCAATCCGACGCCACCAGTCAACCCGACGCCGCCCGTTCTCGGATCTCTCGCGAACCTGACCATGCAGTCGGGCCAATCACAGGCGGTCACGCTCTCGGCCAACGAAACGGTGCAGTTCTCCGCTCAGGCTCTCGGCATGGCGTCGCAAGACTACCAGCTGATGCAGCAATACGGCCTGACCTACGCCGGCAACTACTACTACGACTCCTTCGGAGCGGATGAAAAATGGCTGCTCGGCTCCGGCGGCCAGTGGTTCATCCTGACGCCCGACGGCGATCTGCGCGAGTTCACCGGCAGCATCACGACAACCTTGCTGCCCGCCGCCGTCGTCGCCAACGTGGGCGTCGCCGTTTACAACAATCCGACCCTGCTGTGGGACGCGGCTCCGCCCACCAGCCCGCCCGTCACGGTCAGCATATCGGGCAACCAGCTCTTGATCGCGGCCCCGTCGAGCTACACCGGCACGTTCACGATCACCGTCACGGCGACCGCCGGCTCCCTGAGCACCTCGGGCACTTTCCAGGTCACGGTCGCCGCCCCCGCCCCCGTCAATCCCGCCGCTCCGGTGTTTACGAACCTGACCAACCCGACCTTTAGCAGCACCTCCGGCACAGGTACCATCACCCTGAGCGCGACCGGGCCGGCCGGTGTGCCGTTGACCTACTCGGCCGTGCTGGCGTCCTCAAGCGCCCAGGCGGTGCAATTGCAAAAATCGCTGGGCCTTTACTACCTGGGCGGCTATTTCCAGAACCTGGACGGCCAAAATGAAAAATGGCTCGGCGGCGCCGGCGGCAAGCTCTACATTCTCCTGCCCGACGGCGAACTGCGCAGCTACACCACCAGCATGACCGCCTCCCTGACGCCGCAGTCGCTCGTCGCCACGCTGACGCCGGCGTTTTACAACAACCCGCAACTGCTGCTCAGCCCCGTGCAGCCGACGTTCAAGGTGGCCGGCAACAAGCTCACCATCAGCTATCCCAAGGGCTACGTCGGCAGCTTTTTGGTGCAGGTCAGCGTCGCGGCCAAGTCGGTCGTCGTTTCGCAGACGATCACCGTCACGGTCGCCGCCGCGACAACGGGCACTTTCTTGCATGCTCTGGACTTGCAACCGGATTCGCCGATCGGTGTATCCAGTCCGATGCCCACGACGTCATTCACGCCGGATGCGGGTTCACCATCTGATCGCGTCGTGGCTCCAGCGATCGTCATGGACACAACGCCGCGATCGGTGGCGAGCGCGATTCCCAGCTTTCCTTTTGACGCACCGTCACCCGGCGTGAATTTGATTTGGGCGACCAGCGAATCGCCGGATTCAGGGTTCGCAGTGGACGGCGTGGGGCCGTGGTTGGAAGAAACCGACGACGCTTCGCAGGCTGAAGCCTGCGGCTACGCCCTGGCAACCATCGTCGCGAACTGTCGCTAAAACGACTTTCATTTCATCCGGGCACGATTCATTTCAGGGGGGCGGTGGGGGGCGAATGAAAGATATCTTGTTGCCATGAAGTGACATTGGCTTGGGCCGGAGCGCGCGGACAGAATTCCTCAAGTTCCCTGGATCGCCCCGTCGATAACAAATTCGCCAAGGGTGGTCCGACCCAAAGTAAGTGTGGCAGGATGCCGCAACACCTTGCCGAGACTTCGTTTTGTTGTGTTGACCAACCTGAGGATAGCGATGGCACTTTGTTGTGCCATCGCTATTTTTTTTGGCCTGTCCATTTCTTCGTTTAGCGTTCGCTTCGCGAAACGGCATGATCATCCGTTTCACGGTAGCGGGTCAGAAAAAGGTGTCAGGACCCTTTCCGGCTTGACAGTCGTCCAGGCTTTTGTTAGAATTTGGGGATGGGAAGACCACGTCGCGTCGCGCTGGGGGGCTACGTCTACCATGTCCTGAACCGGGGCAATGGCCGCATGCCCATTTTCCAAAAGGGAGGCGATTACGACGCCTTCGAACGCGTGCTGGCGGAGGCCCTGGAGCATGTTCCAGGCATGCGCATGCTGGCGTATTGCCTGATGCCCAATCATTGGCACCTGGTCCTCTGGCCGCGGCGTGACGGCGAGCTTTCGGATTTCGGCCATTACCTGACGTTGACCCATACCCAGCGCTGGCATGCCCATTATCACCATGTCGGCACGGGCCACTTGTACCAGGGCCGCTTCAAATCGTTTCCCGTGGAACGCGACGATCATTATTTCCAGGTCTGCCGCTACGTGGAAAGGAACGCCTTACGCGCTCGTCTGGTGAAAAAAGCTCAGGCGTGGCCATGGGGCAGCTTGTGGCGGCGGCAACAGCCGGAAGACGAGTTGCAACTCCTGAGCGAAGGCCCCCTTGCCTTGCCGAGCAACTGGGTCGAGGAGGTGAACAAACCGCAGACCGAGGCTGAATTGGCGGCCTTGCGCCAGTCCGTGCAACGGGGCCGACCCTACGGAAACGAAACCTGGGTGGACCGAGTCGTCCGAAAATTGGGATTGGAAAGCACGATGCGTCCTCAAGGGCGCCCACGAAAGGCTCCGTCTTCGCCATAGGCAATAAACGGGTCCTGACACAATCGTGTTCGGCACGATATTTGCGCATCGTAAATATGCCTGTACAGTATTGCGCCCTCGCCGATGGTTTGGCATGATGGCGGCATGGATGACAACCCATCAACAACGACGCCCAAGATTCA
>Ga0182024_10017429_pt1 | contig 13485 bp, 13 predicted proteins | sample P32metaG_FD_120480 | JGI IMG/M metagenome (GOLD analysis project Ga0182024, IMG submission 120480) | Permafrost microbial communities from Stordalen Mire, Sweden - P3-2 metaG (Illumina Assembly) | ecosystem: Environmental > Terrestrial > Soil > Wetlands > Permafrost | place: Sweden: Stordalen...
GCGCGAACAGCGTTCCGGTGGCGAGCAGCAGTCCTACATCGGCCACCAGCAACGTGCGCAGCACGATCCTAGATGCGGGCCGCGTGGGCTCGAACCGCGCCAGCCAGCGGCTGGCTCGGACGCGCTCGTCGGTACGCACGCCGTCCTGCTCCACAGTAATCATCGTTCGCCCATCCGGCAAGAAAGTCAAGAGTTCGGCGACGGAGTGGACCTCTTCTAATTCTCACGACATCCACTCGCTACCGCGCACCGAAGCGAGCGGGCGTCTCGCTGCTGACACCTGACACTGCCCCACAGGACGACCTTCGAGCGCGTCGGCTGAGGGTCGGCAGACGCCTGCTTACGCGGCGCAATGCGGCCGCGTCCGGGTCCACGCGCTAATCAAGGCACCCGAGCCGCGGGTGTGCTCGGCTCCTGGCCGGTGACCGTCCTGCGCCGCTCAGCAGGCGGTGAGGGTTATCCGCAGCGTCTTTGAGCGCTTGGGGCCGTGGATCACGGCGATCAGCGCGTGCGCCGTGAGGATGAGCTTCGTGCCGGAGGCGACGTGCTTGAGGTGGATCGTGACCCTGAAGGGCGCGTTCGAGAGGTGACTGCGCTTGAGGGTCCGCGTCTGGCCGGCGACCTTGAAGATCACCTCGTAGATCCTCACGACGACTTTGCCCTTGCGCTTCGCCGAGGGCAGGCTGACCTTCACCTCGCTGTTGAGAAGGCCGTTACGCACGCATTGCCCGGGCGAGCTCAGCGAGACGTTGTCGCCGCCGACCGAGACGGTCTGCGTGGGCCCAGACGTCGCCGCGGCATGCCCGAACGGCTGGGCGTAGATCGGGCCCGTCGCCGGTCCGCTCGCATCGACCCAGCTCGCCCAGCCCTGTCCGGAGGAGCCGACCGAGCTCGTCAGGTCGTTGACCGCAGGGTCGGCGTTGATCGTCACCGGCACCGTCCAGCTCGCGCCTGCATCGGCGCTGGAGGCGAACCGTATACCGTTGCCGAGCCAGGTTGCATAGATGTTCCCCGAGCCGTCCTGGGAGACCGACGTACCGTGCCCCGACTCGGCCGAGATCTTGACCTCGGGCAGGTCGAACTTGCCGGTGCTCTCATCGAAGCGGTGGTAGACGATCGAGGTGGGGGTCGTGGCTTCGTCCTGCTCGACGACGCCGAAGCCGTCCGGGCCGCCGCCGACGGCGGGGTAGGACACGCCGCAGTCGAGCTGCGCGAGCGGGCTCTGCCAGGCGGTGCCGGCGACGTTTGCGGCTTCGTCATAGCTGGCGGCGCTCGGGGTCCCCGGCGCATAGGCGAAGGCCGTGCCAAACGTTTTGCAGGGCGGGTCCTCGAGCGTGTTGAAGACGCCGAGAACGCCCGGACGCACGCCGGTCTGGGAGGCGATCACGCCGCCGGCGTTTGAGACCCCGAGGCTGTTTGCGGGGTCGAGGGCCGCATGCTTCGGTTCCGGGGAGCTGGCCTGCGATTGCGCCGTCACGGGCCCGAACGGTGACTCCTCGAACTGCGCTCCGCCGCCGCTGCCCGGGATCTCCCAGGCGACACCGAGGTTGTATGGCGCTGATCCGGGCAGCGTGACGGCGCCGATCGTACCCGCGTTTTCGCCGACGAAGTTCACGGCCTGACCGCCGAGAACCTTGGCGAAGCCGCTATAGGGGCTTTCCGAGGTCCACTCCTGGACGCCGTTCTCGGCGCGGGTCGCACCTTCGGAGGTGACGTCGGCGAGCACGACCAGGGTCGCGCCGTCGAGCAGGATCTGCGGGTCACCGGCGGTGATCACCGCACCGCCGCCGCTCAGCGCGATCGTGCTCGAGACGGCACATGCGCTCGCGCCTGCCGGCAGCTTGCAGTAGTTGATGGCCGTCGCCGTGGGCAACGTCGTCCACACGATGTAGGCCGTGCCCGAGCCGTCCACGACGACCGACGGGGGGGTGGAGCTGGAACCGGTTCCGATCTTCACCGCCGGGCTCGCGCCGAGCGCGGCCGGAGCGAGGGCGAGCGCGGCCGTCACCGAGAGCGTCGCCCCCAGCAGTCGAGAGCACGTTATGTGGCGCATGTATTGAACCTTTCTCGCCGTTGCCGGCACGTGGCGGCACGTTGCTGAGTCGCCGCCGGACCCTAGCACCCGCGATCCTCTCCCCGTCGCCCGTGGCAACCCGCAGCTCGCCAGCAGATTATGGCAAGCCGCTCGTCGCCGCACAGGCGCCTGCAGCGCTTTGCGTGACGGTCAGTTCGGTGCCCTCGACCAGAGCCCGCGGTCGGGCAGTTGTGGATGAAGCTGCAAGCGCAGGTCATGTGCGTCCGTGACGGCCAGGTGGTCAAACTCGTGGTCTACGCCGACAGCGAGAACGCGTCCGCCGACCTCGGCCTCACACCGGACACCGGCACCCTGACCCAGCCGCCTACTCGGAGAGCCCCGCCGCCCGCAGCGCCTCGCCGTGATCAGCTTTCGACCGAAAGCGGGCGCCTTGCTGGTCGAGCCCGGCGTGCCTGCTGCGGAGGAAACCCAATCGTCCGCGCCGTCAGTGAACTCGCGCCTGCTTTCGGGTCGAAGGCGAGCGTGTCCGACCCACCGACTACGCAGGGACTTACGAGCAGTACCAGCACCGGCGGCAAAGCACGAGGACCCCGCCGGCCGTCGAGCTCGATCGCGGTCAACATCTGCGTGTATGCCAGCGCTGCACCTCTTGCACCCCTAAAGCACACGACGTGATGACCGCCGCTGAGGTGGCCGAGTTGCTGCACATGCCGACGAGCACCGTGGTGCTTCTCTTGCAGCATCGGAACAAGCCCTTCAAGCGCTTCTCGTCGCTCCCCAAGCAGGTGCTCTTCGTAGCGGCGTTGCCCCTCTTCGACGTTTCCGGCCTTGTAGAGGTCACGGAAAGGTTTCGGGTTTCCAAGCGCCTTGATGTGCACGTACTCGACGCCGACATCGGCCATTGCTTGCCCAAGTGCGCTCTTTGCGTATCCCCGACGGCGAGAGATGGGCAGCTCGCGAACGTCGACCAGTCGCTCAACTCCGCGGCACGAATATGGCGTGCGAACGCGATGTGGTCCTTGTGGAGCTCATATCCGACCGAGCCGAGCCACAAACCCGTCGTTGCCTTGGCGCTTCGGGGAGCTGAAATGTCGACCAGCTCGAGTCGGGCCAGTACCTGGTCGATGCTCAACGCCTCGTCAAATAGCGCCATCGTCAATTCCGCGACGGTACGCGTGTCCGTCCTTGATGTCGCAGTTGCCATGGGCAGATCGTGCCAGATCCTGCGGGCGGCTCCTGATCTCTGAACTGCGGCGGTAGGCGACTGAGCGCGCGTTGGATGCGGATTCCGTGCCCTGATCTCGATGGGGTGCCAAACGAGGGTTTGACTCCACGTAGGACCGCGACCTATTGTCTGCGGCGCGATTCGGGCTCCGACCCATGAAACCGCGGTCGCCGTAGACTTCCGTCGATCCAAACAAGGGGGTCGTCATGGCTGTGGGAATCCGTATCAAGCTGCCTGGTGTGAACGTTGAGGAATTCGATCGTGTCGACGCTGCGATCGACGTCCGCGGCAACCACCCGGACGGGCTTATCTTCTCCGCGTCGGGTCCGACCGACGATGGCTGGCGCGTAGTCGACTTCTGGGAGTCGCGCGCCCAATTCGATACCTTCGCGGCCGAGCGGATCGGCCCTGCGGCCGGCGCGGCCGGGGTTTCAGTCCAGCCCGACATTGCTGAGTTTCCGATACGCGAGTACGTCTCGCGTTAGCCAGCGGGACCGCGCCTGTTGTGCGTGCGGTGATCTGGGAGACCCATCTCCCCGATGTCGACTGCGTGTGTTATCGCGAAGAACCGCCGCTTGCCGCCCTGATCTCGATGGGGTGTCAAACGAGCGTCCGACTCTGCGAGGGACCGCGACCTATTGTCTACGCACGAGACGCTGACCGAGGAAGCCTCGACATCACCGTGGGGGGCCGAGTCCCGACGCGCCTGCGTCGCCGTGGCTCATCTCTTGGAGATGCCCTTAGGGCGGTGCTTCGTCGGCTTTGGCCTCGGCGATCGCCCGCACCAGCGCCGCGCGCCCATCATGCAGCACTGGCTCACCGTGAGAAACGAGAACGCGCTCGACCGGCAGTTCGACAAGCGGGCGAAGCAGCTCGACAAGCCCCGGGCGGTTGACGTGCACCCCGTCCAGCCAGCTCTGCGGGCACACCTGCACGCGCCCGCCCGGCGCGCCGATGAGCCGGTCCCCCGGGACGAGTGCCGCGACCGCCGGCAGCCAGAACATCGTCTCGCCTGCTCCTCGCAGCGGCTGCGGCTTTACTCCGCGGGGAACCGCATTCCACGCCCGTGAGGCATTCGACTTGTAGCGCTCGGCGAGCTCCTCGCGGTCGCGCCGGTGCCAGCGGATCGTGGTGAGAATACTGACCGGACGAGCTCCGATCCGCTCGTCGAGCCAGCGCAGGAATCCCATCCGATCCTCGGATGGAAGCAAAGGATCGATGAGCACGACGGTGTCTGACGTCTCGTAGAGCACCGAGCCGACGTGCTGGTCCCAGTCCTCCGTACTGTCCGGCAAGGCCTGCGGATTCCAGTCGGGATGCAGTGCGGTCCAGCGAAGCAGGCCGGGCACGATCTCGACCGGAGGCACCGGCGGATCCTAACGGCGCCTTACTCGACTGAACTCAGGCCACAACCTTCAGTCGGAGCCGACCCCTCAGAGTCGCGACTCGCGCTGAGACTCGCGCCGAATCCGAAGGCAGAGCGACACGAATCCCTGCGCCCACACCAGCACGCTCACTGCGAGTACGATCCAGATCCAGGTCGAGGACGAGTAGATCAAAACGAGCGCGGATGCCAAGAGGCCGAAAGGCGCCATCCGCAAGTAGACTTCGCGGATCCAGCGCAAGTGCTCGCTGCGCGGTGCGACCTAACGCGGGGGGTCACCGAATAGACGGTCCCTGATCGAGGCTAGATCCATCTGAAGGTGCGGGTTTCTCCGATGTCGCGCGCGATGATCGGGCCGGGCCTGATCGTAGATGTTGTCGGCATGGGCGGATCTCGATCTGTGGATGGAAAAGTCCGGACCCCACCCACGGGGAACCGCGACCTCCCCGATCCAATCAGCCGTCCGCTGGCATGATCGTGAAGGCTCCGCCTCCGAGTGGAGTGACAGCGCGGAAGTGTCGCTCATCGAAGCTGAGTATGCGTGTAGTGCGGTAGCGCTCGGCGAGCGCAACGAGTGCGCAATCGGCAAGGCCGAGGCCCAGGTCGGCGTAGCGGGTGTCCAGGTCGATGATCGTGTTGTAGTCCTCGCGCTCCAGGCAAGCGACGTTGAAGCGGCCGTGGGAAACGTCATTCAGGAACGCGCGACGAGCGGCCTGACCGAAGCGTTGGCCGAGGAGGTAGTCGACCTCGGCGGTCGTTGTAGCTGGCACGACGAGATCGCCCGGCTCGTCTCTTAGCGTGGCGAGGATGCTCTCGCGGTCTGGCTCGTTCGGGTCGGCGAGCGCCACGATCGGGGCAGCATCGATCAGCAGCGTCAACTGCCGAAGCCTTCCAGAAGCTCCTCGTCAGGAATGTGGGAAATCGGACGCGAATCAGCATCGCTTCGGGGAAAGCCGGCGGCGATCTCAAAGTGGCGATCGCGCGATGCCGGGGGCTCGTATGTCGCGACGGCCGCGCGCAGGATGTCAGCCTGTGAGCGCCCCTCTTGGCGCGCAAGGCGAGCAAGGCGCTCGGCCTGCTCATCATCTAGGTAGACGCTGGTCTTGCGCATAGCGAGCAAGTATAGGGCAGAACGTAGGGCATCGCTAGCCGCGATGGATGCGCCGGTCTACCCGGACGCCGTGCTGCTTCACAGGCACGCGGCCACCGCGAGCGGTGTCTAGGGCGCCGGGGCCAGACCAGTTTGCGTGCCCGGTAACGTTGCCCGGTATGCCCGGGCTCGGCACAACTCTGGTGGAAGGCTCGGTACACGGCGGTTCCGGTTCCGGTGCCGGAGCGGCCGCGCGGGTCGCAGTCGTCTTCGAGCGCAGCAACGCAGGCACAGCGGCTCTGCGGGAGGCCGCCGAACTGGCCAACGCGGGGCGCGAGTTGTCGGTCGTGACGCTCGCGCCGCAGGCACGGCCCGCGAGATGGGGCCGGGCCGGCGGAGAGGGCCCGTACAACATCGCGGTCAGGGAGGAAGCGGAGCTGGAACTGCGGGAGGCCCGCGACATCCTCGGATCCGTTGCCAGCCGCGCCACGTTCAAGGTGCTGGCCGGGTACCCTCAGCCGCCGCTCGCATCGTGGGTGGCCCAACACGGGTTTGGGCTTGTACTGCTTCCTCACCACCGGCTGACCCGAGGCGGCAACCCTTTTGCAAGGAGCCTGCGGAAGGAAACGTCGGCGGAAGTGCGGCTGGTTAGGTAGCCCGAGTCGCCGTGCCCGACGACCGCAAACCGTGCATGGTGTCCAGCAACAACACTCGCTCCGGACGACAGACAGGCGTCTGCGCTCGGTGCTCAGATCGCTATCGCAATGTGCGGCGGAAGAGAAGTGCTCACGACGTCGCGAGGTCAAACGAGCGTCTGACCCTACTCGGAGCCACGACCGGCACGACCCAAAGCCAGCGGGCGATTTACGGGTCGCGGGCTTGAGGTTACCCCCAAGAACAGGGCGTTTGGCGATACGAAGAGGACAGCTCAACATAAATGACACCGCGAACGCCGTGCGCGACAACGATCAGTAGCGACCCATCGTCAGCGCCGCGCTCTGGCCATCACGCCAGGGACCGCGTCGCGCAGCGCTTCGAGCACGGGCGCGACGGGAGCGTCGTCCTCTGTCCCGTCGCGCCGCGCGACCGCGACCGTGCGCCTGGCTGCCGGATGATCGATCGCAGCGACGACGACGCTCGCAGGAAGCGTCGCGGCCGACAGCCCCGGCACGACCGTGATCCCGCAGCCAGCTGCCACTAGCCCCAGCTTCGCCGTCCAGTCGCGCACCTCGTAGGCGATCTGGGGTCGCCAACGCCCGGTCGTCCATGCGCCGAGCAGCATCGTGCCCGGGTCCGTGCTGCCGGCGATCCAGTGTTCCTCGCGCAACGCGTCCGGATCGATAGTCGACTGGCCGGCCAGGCGGTGCGCGCGCGGCAGCGCGACGAGCAGCGGATCGTCGAGCAACTTGTCGAGCACAATGCCCTCCGGCTGATCCGATGATGCGGTGACGACCGCGAGCTGGAGCCTACCGGAGCAGACCCGATGCATCAGCCGCTCGCTAGTGCCCTCGTGCAGTGAAACGGCGAGTTGCGGCTCGCGCATGGCCAACGTGGCCACCGCGCTCGGCACCAACGTCGCCATCGCCGTCGAGAACGCGCCGAGGTGCACGCGGGCCCGGCGACGGGATGCGAGGTCGGCGAGGGCGTGACGCGCCGCCTGCAGCTCGGCGAGCGCCGCCGCGGCGTGGCGGAGCACGATCGCCCCCGCCGGCGTCAACTCCACGCCGCGAGCGTGGCGCTCGAACAGTGGGCGCCCGACGCTGCGCTCGGCCAATGCGACCTGTCGCGAGACCGCCGACTGCGTATAGCCGAGTGCCTCGGCAGCGGCCGAGAACGAGCCGCGCCGCGCGACCTCGCGCACTGTGCGCAGCCCCGTCAACGAGAGATCATCCATGCAAAAGAAACATATCCTCTATGAAAGATAGTTGCTTCTCGCATGGCAAAGTTTGAGCTAGCGTGCTCGTCATGAGCACACAAACCAAGAACAAGCAGCTACTGACGACGATCTTCGACGCCCTCGCGACGGGCGACACGCGGCCGTTCAGCAACGCGATGGCCGACGACCTGCGCTGGCTGTTCGCCGGTGAGTGGTCGTGGGCGCGCGACTGGGGTGCGACTAAGCAGGAGGTGCGCGACAACTTGCTGCGGCCGCTGATGGCGCAGTACCCCGACTATCGCTCCACCGCCGAGGAGATCCTCGCCGACGGCGACCGCGTCGTCGTGCGCGCTCGCGCGGACGCGACGACGCTAGACGGAGACCCGTACCCGCAGGCCTACTGCTACGTGTTCCGCGTCATCGACGGCCGCATCACCGAGGTGATTGAGTATTGCGACACGGCGCTCGTCGAGCGCGTGCTCGAGCTGCCGGCTCCCCCGCCGTCCTGAGCGGGAGTTACACGCAGCTCTCTCGTGTCCCTCGTTGTCCTCGCGGCGATAGAAGTCGCGGAGTCTTACGTGAGGGCGCGTACGCTGACTGTTGAGATGTTCGTGCTTGTCTTGATTGGAGTGCCCGTTGTCGAGGTGCTGGCCTTCGTTGAGGTCGGACGCGCGATTGGCTGGCTCGTGGCGCTCCTCTTGCTGCTCGGGACTTCGGCGCTCGGCGCGCAGCTGCTGCGCATCCAGGGGCGCTCGGCCATCGAGCGCGTCTCGCTGGCCGTCTCGGAGCATCGCCCACCCGCGGGCGCCGCAATTGACGGTGCACTCGGGTTTCTTGGCGCGGCGCTACTCGTGGTTCCTGGGTTTGTCACCGACGTCCTCGGAGCGCTCCTGTTGTTCCCGCCCACCCGCACGTTGACTCGCCGCCGGATATCACGACACTACTCGGGTCGCGCGATGAGCTTCCTCGCAAGGACGGGGCGCTTCGCGCCAGGCGGGCGCGACAGGCGTCCTGCTGACGTCGACTCAACGGCACTCGATGACGATTTCGACCAGCTCGGCCGATGAGCGGTCAGGCGACGGCTCGTAGTTAGAGCCACGACGCCGCGACCGCTCTCATCCCGATACCTCCGGATCACCGTTGTCAGACGCGGATCTCGATCTTGACGGGTTGAAAGTCCGGGACAGACCCCACCCGGAGCCACGACCCCTCCCCGTCGGCTACTTGGCGCGCTTCAGTCTTCGAGAATGTGGTGCATGAAGGATGAGCCGTCCGACTCGCAGGCAGATATGCGGCCGGTGCGAACCGCCTCACATGTCCAGCTCGTCCTTACCGAACGTATCTCGAAGGCTCGGTCGTCGTTGGGGGGTCGCGCTCTGCTCCATCTGCTCCGCCATGGATCAGGCGAGCCAGGGGAAGCGCTGCACGAGGCTCGTCTTCGTCCACCACCGGCCGAGTCCGAGCGTGTTTCCGGCACCCACTAGTGCAAGGCCGACTAGGAGCAGCGCGTAGATGATGTGATTGTCCATGAAGACGTCGTCTTCGGGGGGAAGGGACGCGCTCCACATCAGCACAACGATCAGAGCACCCGCCGCACATGCGAATCGCATCCCGATGCCGAGCAGCAGCGCGACGGCGATCGCGATCAGGCCGACCATAAACAGCCAATTCACCAACCCCGCACCCGCGATGCTGTGATAGATGGAGGAGAACGGTCCGATCGAGCCGCTGAGGAATCCCTTCGTCGGGTTGCCGCCGTTGATCCAAGCGTCCGCGGACTTCGTTCCGTGACCAAGTCCGAACGTCTTGTCCAAGAACGGCCACAGGAATATCCAGCCCATACAAAGCCGGGTGACCCCCCATAGGTATCGCAAAGCTGTCTCGCGAGTTAAGGAATCGGTTGTCGCGCGGGTTTCGGGCGCTGCGGTAATGGGCGCCGCTCTGCCCAGCGGAACGAGCGGTACGACCGGGGTAGTGCTCATCTGAGAATCCTCCATTGGACGGCAGAGCGTGATTGCACTGTCAACACACCGTAGTGCTGAGACGGATCAACTGAGTCCGTAGAAAGGCGCATGCCGGGTGGGGGAGGGCTACCGGTGCGCCCACTTGGAGCTGGGGTTCAGCTTCGTGAGCGTCCCGCGTTTGACGGAGACTTTGATCTCAAGGTTCGCCTGGCGGAAGATCTCCAGGTTCTCTCGCGACATCGCCAACTCCTTAGGCCCACGTCTTCGAATCTCGGCCGCCGGATGTGCAGCGTTCCTGACCGAGCCCACGTGGGAGCCACGACCTCGACCTGGAGCCACGACCTCGGAGTCGCGACCTCTCGTCCCAATACTTGCGAATAACCGTGATTAGGCGCGGATCTCGATCTTGACAGGTTGAAAGTCCGGGACAGACCCACCCGGAGCCACGACCCGTAACTACAGGCGATCTGACCTCGAAAGTGGGGTCGCCGGTTTGAGGCGCATCGCGGTCTGCGGATGCGCAACAGTCCGGGCCCGACCCGGACGCGGCCTCCAACCCGCGTCCGGGCGACGCCGGCGACGCAGCGCCCCTCATCGCGCGAAGCAGCAGCGACGCCGGTTCGAGGAAGAAGACTCCCGCGGAGGCTGTGGCTCTCGCCTTGCAACGCCCAGGGCTGGCACGGCCTGCGGGACGCCAGGCCGGGATACTTGATCGATGACGTCGGCGAACGTGGACCTCGTGCGGTCGATCTACGCGGCCTGGGAACGCGGCGACTTCAGCTCGGCGGAGTTGCGCATCCCGAGATCGAACACGCAGACGCCGACGGACCTTTGGGCGGCGGGGCTGGAGGGTTGGGCCGGATGGCGCACGGAGTCCGCGAGTTCCTGAGCACCTGGGAGGAGTTCCGCCTCGAGGCGGATGGGTTCCGGGAACTCGACACAGAGCGTGTGCTCGTGATCGACCACCGCAGCGGGCGAAGCAAGACAAGCGGACTGGAGCTCGCGCAGATGCGGACGAAGGGAGCCCGCCTGTTCCACATCCGCGACGGCAAGGTAACGAGGCTCGTCGTGTACTTCGACCGCGAGCGCGCCTTCGCCGACCTCGGCCTCCCTCCGGAGACTGGCCCCGGCGGCTCCTAGGCCGTCGCCAAGCCGTCCTGGGCCCTACTTCAGCACCCCCTGCGGTGCGAGGCCTCTGCGCCTCGCTGCCCCGTGGCGCGGGAACGGCAGCAACAACGGTAGGTCGCTGGATATTTGTGGATCACGGCGTTCCTGCACTTCGCCGTGGCCGCGCGTCAAGTGGCGTGACTAGCGGGTTGGCAGGGCAGTGCCAAGAGCCGCGGGGCGGCTTTGACTGCTATGAAGGATCGCTGGCGACTCAGGTGAGAGGTCGGGTGATGGTCGCCCAAGTCCGAAGCCCTGCCCACCTTGAATGATCGCGCTCGAGGACGGATCGCGTTCGTTGATACCGCGGAGGAACTGGACGGTATCCTCGTCCTCGACGCCCTCGGCTATCACGAATGCGCCGGTCTGGCGGGCGAACGTCGCCATCGCCATCAGCACGGCGCGAGCGCCTGGCTCCGTTGGGGCGGTAGTGACGATGCTTCGGTCGAGCTTGACGAACTCCGCCTTGATATTGCGCAAAATCTCAAGACCGGAGTTGCCCGTTCCAACATCGTCAACCGCGATCCTGAAGCCTTGCTGACGCAGCTGCGTCAATTGCTTGACCACCGACGCAGTACGGCCTCCAAAACGCTCGGTGACCTCGACTACGATGGCCTGCGGCCGTAGTCCCGCCCGCTCGACGGCGGGGGCGAGCCAAGCGTCTGCCTCGGCGTCCAAGTCAAGTGTCAGCGGGGAGAGGTTGACAAACAAGAGCACGCCCGGCTCAAGCTCGGGAGCGAAGTCGAGAGCGTTTTCCACGCACAGCTCATCGAGCTGGTGCACGCGGCCTATCTGCTCGGCAATGTCGAAAGCCTCGGCAGGCCCGGACAGTCCGTAGGCCGGGTCGGGTCGGGTCAGCGCCTCAACCCCGAGCAGCGTCTTTGCATCGAAGTTCCAGATCGGCTGAAAGACCGTGGTGAGGCGCCCCTCGTCGATCAGGCGTCGGACGGCCTCCTTCTTCTCGGAGGTGGTCACGAACACACGCTCTCGTATGTCATCGAAGTGTGCGTCGCGGTTACCTCCCTGGCGCTTGGCCTCATACAGCGCGGCATCGGCCTCGGCGCGCAAGTTATCGGCCTGCACTCCAGGGCGCAGGGCGCTCGAGCCGATGCTTACCTCGATGCCAGCGTCTGTCAGGTCATGGCTCAGTCGCCGCGAGAGGACTCGCGCGCCCTCCGCGTCGGTGTGAGCCAGTAGCAGCGCGAACTCATCACCCCCGATTCTGTAGGGACGGTCTCCTGGCCTTGCCTCGCGGAGGACAGCGGCCACGCGCTTGAGTATCGCATCGCCCTGCTGGTGGCCGCGGCGGTCGTTTATGCGCTTGAACTCATCAACGTCTAGTAGCGCCACGGCGAAGGAATCTTCGTATCGCGTCGCCGAAGCCACGGCTTGCGGGAAGTCATCGTGGAAGGCGCGCTGGTTGGGGAGGTCGGTCAGCCCATCACGTGTGGCTCGCCGTAGAACCGTCCGATGGTCACGCATCAGCCTTCGGCCCCCTACCAGATAGAAGACAGCGCCACCGCCGAGCATTGCGATCAGCGCGATTACGGCGAGGATCGTCCGTATCTCATTCACCTGCGCATCGAAGGCGCGGTGGTCATAGGTCACGTCCAAGGCGTAACGGCCGCTTGCGAGGGTGACCGGGGTGGTGAACGCGAAGTTACGGCGGTCCAGGGCGGGATTGGTCTCACGTCCTGCGGATGAGCTGCCGTGTTCCAGTGTCGCCTTGACATCGGCGCCGGTGTCGGTTTCGCCGATCTGGGCATCGTCGGCCGCCGCCCGGACCAGGCGACGCGAATCGACCAGGTGGGCGCTCCGAATGCCGGGTTGCTGCGCGATAGCGTCGAGTAACCGTTGGATGCCGCGTATCGTGTTCGCTGCACTGGCCGGCGCTGGGCCTTCGGCGTCCTGACGTTCAAAGGAATTTGCGTCCGCCCGTACTGAGGCCGCGTAGTTGGTGATCTGCCGTTGCGCCAGACTGCGCTCCAGAAGCACATAGCCCGTGATGCCGACTATCGCGAGGGTGAGCACGACGGTGGCAACCAGCCGGATGCCAAAGGCGAGCGCCGAGCCGTCCTCGCCCGCCCGATTGCGTCCGCGGAGCCGGCGATGCGGATGAAGCAGCCGGCCGACCCGAGGCTCCGAACGCTTCGGCGACATGGCAGAGGGCATTTGTCGCACCGCTTCCTATCGCCGAGACGATCGCCGACCGTGAGCAAGGACGGCCGCGGTCATCACATGATGACCAGCTCAGCTGTCTATTTCAACGTTCATAGCCCCAGCATTCGAGCCTTGTCTCGCGGGCGGATCTCGATACGGTGCCGAACGAGGGTTCGACCCCCCAGACCCCACCTGGACCGCGCTTCTAGGTAGGCGCACGTTGGCATTCGATCAGCTCAAGCCTGTGAGCTGCCCTTCCGGCGCCGCATCGGCGCATTAGGCGCATTAAGTACGACGTGGTAGCCGACCAGCGGTCCGAGACGATGGCCCCCGAAGCTCCCCGACGAGGTATGCACGGCCCGCGCCTCGGCCTCTCGGGCGGGACCGAGCCGCGCACCCGGCTGCGCTTCGCGCTGCGTGTAGGCGCCGCCTGAATACTCCCCACCCTTGGCCGGTTGAAAAACGGACCCCCCCCGGCGGGGTGACAGCCTGACTCGGTTAGCCAAGCCGAGGCCAGGAGGAGGAGTTGATCGCTGTGGAGCAGTGGGCGGAGATCCGCCGCATGCACTTCGTGGAGGGCCTCTCGA
>Ga0182024_10017430_pt1 | contig 13485 bp, 12 predicted proteins | sample P32metaG_FD_120480 | JGI IMG/M metagenome (GOLD analysis project Ga0182024, IMG submission 120480) | Permafrost microbial communities from Stordalen Mire, Sweden - P3-2 metaG (Illumina Assembly) | ecosystem: Environmental > Terrestrial > Soil > Wetlands > Permafrost | place: Sweden: Stordalen...
CACCCGGCTGGTGGACACTGTCACCACCCCGATGCTGCTCAAGACGGTGCAGTCGCACAAGCTCGATCCCCAGCAGCTGATCACCCACCGCTTCAAGCTCGACGATATCCTGGCGGCCTACGATACGTTCGGCCACGCGGCCACGACCAACGCGCTGAAGGTCATCATCGAGGCCTGAGTGAGGGTTCGTTTCCCGGAGCCTCAACGGCCGCGCTTCCCGTCGCCCAGGCGACGCGTGGACAGCCCCATCGCCCGACAAATGGCTTCTGGTCCGCCCGGGTCGTTGGCGTCAGCGCGACGCAGCCAGTCGATCGACCCGGTATCCACCGCCAGTTGCAGGCCAAGGACCCGCTCGTCGGCGTCGGATGCGTCGTCTCGGCGGGCCACGACGCGTCTCCGCAGGGTCTCCGGCGGAGCTTCCAGCCAGACGCCATGAAAACCGGCTCCCGCCTCTCGGGCGACGGCTTCGACCTGGCGCCGCTCGTGGCCCTGCAGGAAGACGGCGTCGGCGATGACGGTGGAACCAGCCGCCAGGCAGGTTCGCGCGGTGTCATAGAGGGCCTCATAGACCGCCTCCCCCGCCGCACGCTCATAGGCCTCGGGCGGGAGTCTCTCCGTGGGGGCCCGTCCCCAGAGCCGCTTGCGAATCTCGTCGGTGCGCAGGATGACGGCGCCGGGAAGGGCGCCAAGAGCCGGCGCAAGGGCTCGGGCAAGGGTGGTCTTGCCGGAGCCTGAGAGCCCTCCCACCGCCAGCAGGACCGGCGACGGCGGCGCGAGATAGCGCTCGGCCGCCGCCAGGTACCGGCGGGCCTGGTCCACGCCGGCTTCGAGGGCGTTGACGTGCGCGCGCACCGTAGCCCGCATGGCCTGGAACAGCGGCAGGGCGGCCAGGCCCGCCCAAAGACTGGCGTCGAAGCCGCGGGCCGCCTCGTCGAGCCAGCCGTTCATGACCCGGTTGGCCGCCTCCGGCGCATCGCGGTACGCCAGGTCCATCAACAGGAAGGCGATGTCGTAGAGGACGTCGATCTCGCGCAGGGCGTCGCTGAACTCGATGCAGTCGAACAGGATCGGCGCTCCGCCTTCCAGCAGGATGTTGCCCAGGTGCAGGTCGCCATGGCAGCAGCGCACGAACCCGGCCGCCTGACGCCGGTCCAGCAAGGGCGCCGCCCGCTCAAAGGCGCGTTCCGTGGCGGCGATCAGGCGCTCGACGTCCTCGGCGCCCAGTTGGGCGGTCTCGCCGCGCAGCAGATGGGCGTTGGAGTCTAGAACGAACTTCAGCCCACGCGCACCGCCGCCGACGGCGCCCGGCGGGGCCTGCATGTGATAGCGCGCGATCGTCCGGCCGAGGTCTTCGGCGAAGGCGCCGTCGACGGCCGGCAGGCGGTTGGAGAGCATGGCCGTCTCGTCGAACCGGCGCATCTCCAGCGCCCAATCCGCTGTCTCGCCGGCGCCGTCGAACTGGAGGCGTCCCTCGCCATCCCGGGTGATCGCATGGACGCAGCGATAGATGTCGGGGGCCGTCCTTCGGTTGAAGGCGAGTTCACGCTCCGCGGCCCAGCGGCGCTTCTCCGGCGTGGTGAAGTCGAGAAAGCCCAGGTCGAGCGGCTTCTTGAGCTTCAGCGCCCGGTCGGCGAACAGGAATATCCAGGAGATCGAGGTCTCGATGAGCCGCTCGCAGGGAGCCTCGCCTCCGGCGCTGGCCCGCAGCCAGGCCTCGATATCGGGGGCCAGCCGGACCGCGCCTTCCGCCGAGGTCCGCTGCTCTTTCACCTGATCGCCTCGCCTCGCGCCCGGACGTTGCGTGACGAGGCGCGGTCAAAGTGTCAATCGGGGCGTTGCGCCCTTGACCTGTCCACCGCCTCCCTGGAGCCGGCCATGCTCTTCCATCGTCGAGACCTGCTGCAACTGGGCGCCGCCGCCGCTGTGGCGGGAACCCTGCCCTCCGCCTGCACGAAGCCCGCCGCGCACGCCGGGCCCGCCGACTACACGATCCGTATCGCCACGGGTCTAGTGGCGCTGGCGAAGGACAAGATCATCGCCACCACGACCTACAACGGCCAGTTCCCCGGGCCCCTGGTCCGGCTGAAGGAGGGCCGCCGCGTCGTCGTCGACATCCACAACGACACCGACACCCCCGAGCAACTGCACTGGCACGGCCAGAGGATCCCGGTGGACGTCGACGGCTCGGCCGAGGAGGGGACGCCGTTCATTCCCGCCCACGGCTCGCGCCGGGTCGCCTTTACGCCCGGTCCAGCGGGACTGCGGTTCTACCACTCCCATGTACGCGCCGGGGCCGATCTGTCGGCAGGCCAGTACGGCGGCCAGGTCGGGCCGGTCTATATCGAGCCCCGCGCGGATCCCGGCCGCTACGACCAGGAGATCTTCCTCACTCTGAAGGAATTCGAGCCGACCCTCAGCCGCGGCGGCGACATGGCCATGGACTTCCTCGTGCCCACCGACACGGACCCGGGCCTGAAATCCCGGGGCGAGCAGGCCATGGCCGCCTCGCTCGCCAGCGGCAAGAGCCACGGCTTCGAGGTCGGCTACGGCTTGTTCTCGATCAACGGCCGAATGCTGGGCCAGGGCGAACCGATCAGGGTCAAGACGGGCGAGCGGGTGCTCCTCCACGTGCTCAACGGCAGCGCCACGGAGATCCGCAGCCTGGCCCTCCCCGGCCATACGTTCCGGGTCGTGGCGTTGGACGGCAATCCGGTCCCCACGCCGACCGCGGTTCCGGTGCTGTGGCTCGGCACGGCCGAACGGGTCTCGGCCATCGTCGAGATGAACACCCCGGGGGTCTGGATCCTGGGCGACACCGCCGACGACGATCGCGGCCACGGCATGGGCGTGGTGGTCGAATACGCCGGCGCCCAGGGAGAGCCGCTCTGGGCGCCGGCGGCCAACGCGAAGTGGGATTACCGGGTCTTCGGGCGTCCCGGGGCCATCGGCGCGCCGCCGGACGAGGTGATCGACATGATCATCGACAAGAACAACGCCGCCCTGAACGGCTTCAACCAGTGGACCATCAACGGCGTCGCCTTTTCGGACGCCCGTATGGATCCGATGTTCCATTTCCGGCAGGGCCGGCGCTATCGCCTGCGCGTCCGCAACGCCAGCGACGACATCCACCCGATCCACCTGCACCGGCACAGCTTCGAGCTCACCCGGATCGCCGGCCAGCCCACCGCGGGGGTGATGAAGGATGTGGTGATGCTGGGTGGCTACCAGGCCGTCGAGATCGATGTGCTCGCCGACAACCCAGGCCGCACCCTGTTCCACTGCCACCAGCAGCTGCACATGGATTTCGGGCTGATGTGCCTCATCGACTACGTCTGACCAAGGCGGTTGATCGCACGGCGGTTTCCTGACAAGCCAGCTGAACCCTTTCTGGGGGTGGAGGCGGGTCGTCATGGCCTTGAGCACGCAGCGGCGGTTCGTGACACCGGCGGACGAAGAGAGCGTCGAGCAGCTGGCGGCGCGGGCGCTGCCCGGCGAGCCGCTCGAGAGCGCGGTGGCGCGCATCAGGAGCTGGAACCTGCACATCTTCGCCATGCGACGCCCGCCCGGCCTGCTGCTCGGCAGCGACGTGGTGTTCGTCGAGCCTCCACAAGCTTGAACGAGGCGCTGATCGTGGCGGCGGAGATCACCGCGGGACATGACGGGCGCGCCGAGCTGGTGATCCGCGTGCGGCACGAGAACGGCGTCGTCGCCCCGGTGGTGCTCGACGGCGAAACGGGGTTCAGGCTCCTGGCCGGGCGCGGCGCCGACGACCTCGCCGCTCTCGTCGGGCGATCCTGGCGGGACGTGCTGGCCGAGACAGTCCTGGGAGGGACCTGACATGTACGACATCCTGATCAAGGGCGGACGGGTCGCGGACGGCTCGGGCGCTCCCGCCTTCGTCGCCGACGTCGCCCTGAAGGACGGCCGCATCGCCGCCGTCGGGCCGGCGCTGCCCGGCGAGGCGCGGCGGGTGATCGATGCGACGGGCCGGATGGTCGCCCCCGGCTTCATCGATCCCCACACCCACTTCGACGTGCAGCTGCTGTGGGACGGCGCGGCCAGGCCGGCGCTCGAGCACGGGATCACCTGCGTGGTGCCCGGCAACTGCTCGCTCTCCCTGGCGCCCCTGCGCGCCGGTGACCGAGCTGCGGTGGTGGGGATGTTCCAGCAGATCGAGGAGATGCCACCCGCCGCCTTCACTGAAGCGTTCAAATGGACCTGGGAGGACTTCCCCGGCTACCTCGCCGCCCTGCGGCGGAATCTGAAGATCAACGTCGCACCGCTCGTCGGCCACAGCGTCATTCGCCTCTGGGTAATGGGCGCCGACGCCGCCCGGCGCACGGCGCGGCCAGACGAGATCGCCGCCATGGGCGACTTGCTTCGCCAATGCCTGGAGGCCGGCGCGGTCGGCCTCTCCACCAGCTTCGTGGACACCGACGAGAACGGCCGGCCGGTGCCGAGCCGCTTCGCCGCCTTCGACGAGTTGGACGCCCTCTGCGCCGTGCTCGGCGAATTCGGGCGGATGCTGCAGATCGTGCCGGAATTCTACGACGTCGACCTCACCATCGCCCGCATCGACCAGTTGGCCGAGCTGTCGCTGAGGCACGGCATCCCGACCACCTTCTCGCCAGTGTTCGACAGCCACCTGACTCCGGCCGCCGCGCCCCGAGCGCTGGGGCGTGTTGAGGAGCAGTTCGCCCTCGGGGCTAGGGTCTGGCCGCAGATGCAGACCCGGCCGATCGACATCAGCTTCTCCCTTCTTCGGCCCAGCCTGTTCTTCGCCCGCCTGCCGCGCTGGGTGCGCGTCCTGCGCCTGCCTCTCGACCAGCGGATCGCCACCCTGACCGACGCCGCCATGGCGGAGAAGATGGTCGCCGACGTCGGCCCCGATGGCGGCGACCAATACATGGGCGCTCTCATCGTGCGTGGCGGTGACCGCGCGCCCGCGGAGATTGTCGGCCGCACCCTGCGCGACATCGCCGCCGAGCGGGGTGAGCCGGTGGCTCGCGCCCTGATCAGCCTCTCGCTGGAGCACGGCCTCGACGTCGCCTTCCTGGCCGCCAGCCGGGGGCACGACGACACCAGCCGCATCGGCCCGATGCTGGCCCACCGGCTGGTCCACATCGGAGCCAGCGACGGCGGCGCCCACCTGGCCTCCTTCGCCACCTACGGCGACACCGGCTATCTGTTCAGCGAGTTCGTCCGCCGGTCGGGCGCGCTCAGCCTGGAGGCGGCGGTGAAGAAGATCACCGCGGACACCGCCGAGATCTGGGGCCTCAAGGATCGCGGTCGCCTGCAACCCGGCTGGGCCGGCGACGTCGTGGTCTTCGATCCCCAGACCATAGGTCGGGGCGAAGAGCGGCCGGTGTTCGACATGCCGGGCGGCGGCATGCGCTACATCCGAGACGCCGTCGGCATCGACACCGTGGTCGTCAACGGCGAGGTCGCCTGGACCGCCGGCGCCTACACCGACGCCGCCGCCGGCGCTATTTGCTTGCTGAATTGAGGAGACGAATTCGACTTCCCTTTTTGCAAAGGCAGGCTTATCTTCCGCGCATGCCGATGGTCGATCCGCAGCCCGCCCCCGAACTCAACATCCGCGAGCAGATCGCTCGGATCGACAACCTGTTGATTGATTCTCAGAAGAAGCAGCGCGAGTTCCATCTCTCGGTTTGGCAGGTCGTCGCCGCCATGCTGGGCGGCGCCGCGGCGTGCTTCGCGGCCGGCGGTGCGATCGTGAAGCTGCTGATCGGCTGAGTCCTTCCCGTCAGAACCCGTGGAAGGTGGCGAAGGCTTCCATGGGTTCGCGGTCGGCGACGAGGGTGTTCACCGGGTGATCCTCGTCGGCGTAGCCGAGGGAGATGCCGAAGATGATGTACTGGTCCTCGGGCACGTTCAGGACCCGCCTCGTCACCGTCCAATAGTTGTTCCAGGCGCCCTGGGCGCAGGTGTCGAGGCCACGGGCCTTGGCCGCCAGCATGATAGCCATGGCGAACATGCCGACGTCGACGTAGCTCATGGCGTCGAGATCCTTGTCGATGGTGAGGATCAGTCCGACCGGCGCGTCGAAGAACTGATAGTTGCGCCCCCACTGGCGCCAGTTGGCCTCCTGGTCTCCCTTGGGGATGCCGATCAGGGTGTACATCTCCTTGCCCAGCTTCCGCATGCGCGAGACGTAGGGCTCCTTGCGCTTGCCGGTGCGCGGGAACTCAGCCTTCTCGTCGGGCGGGTGGGTGTCGCGATGGGCCAGCACCTCGCGCTCCAGGCGCTGGCGCACCTCGCCGGCGACCACATGGATCTTCCAGGGTTGGACGTTGGTGCCGGACGGGGCGCGGGCGGCGATGCGCAGGATGTCCTCCAACACCTCGCGCGGCACCGGATCGGCGCGGAAGGCGCGCGCCGAGCGGCGCTTCGTCAGGGCCTCGTCGATATGCATGGGATCGGTTTCTTCAGGTAGGGAGCAACGGCGGGGCACTCCTAGCGAGTCGCCATCCGCGCGACCAGAGTCCGCAACACGAGGAGACGCGCCCTTGAGCGCCACCACGATCCAGGCCGTCTTCGCCCGCCAGGTCTTCGACTCCCGCGGCCGGCCGACGGTGGAGGCCGAGGTCGCCCTGGCCGGCGGCGCGAGCGGCCGGGCCTCCGCGCCCTCGGGGGCATCGCGCGGCGCGGCGGAGGCGTTCGAGCTGCGCGACGGCGATCCGGACCGCTTCGAGGGCCGGGGCGTGAGCCGGGCCGTCGCCGGCGTGAACGGCGAGATCGCCGCCCTGCTGACCGGCCGCGAGGCCCTCGACCAGCGCAGCCTCGACCAGGCGATGCGCGACCTCGACGGCACGCCCCAGCTCTCGCGGCTGGGCGGCAACGCCGTCCTGGCCGTGTCGATCGCCCTGGCTCGGACCGGGGCGGCGGCGACCGGCCAGCCGCTCTTCCGCCGCCTCGCCGACCTCGCCGGCGTGAGCGAACCCACCATGCCGATGCCGATGGTCAATATCCTCAGCGGCGGCCTGCACGCCGGGCGCGGCATGGACGTCCAGGACTTCCTGGTCATCCCGATCGGCGCGAGTTCCTATGGCGAGGCGCTGGAGTGGTCACTCGGCGTGCGCGCCGCCGCCGCCACGCTATGCCAGGAGGCGGGCCTGACCACCCTGCTCGCCGACGAGGGCGGCCTCAGCCCCGGTTTCGCGGACGGCGTCGAGGCGCTCACGATGATGGTCAGCGCGTTCGAACGCGCCGGCCTGCGCCCCGGCGAGGACGCGGCGATCGGCCTCGACATCGCCGCCAGCTCCCTGGCCGACGCCGACGGGCGCTACGTCTTTCAGCGCGCGGGCCGCGTCCTAGACTCGGCGGCGATGATCGAGCTGCTGGCGGACTGGACGGCCCGGTTCCCGATCGTCTCCGTCGAGGATGGCCTGGGCGAAGAGGACTGGGCCGCCTGGCCAGCGTTGACCCGCCGCCTCGGCCGCATTCAGCTGGTCGGCGACGACCTCTTCGCCACCCAGGCGGAGCGGATCGCGCGCGGCGTCCGCGAGAGCGCCGGCAACGCCGCCCTGATCAAGATCAACCAGAACGGCACGCTGAGCGGCACGCTGGACGCCCTCGCCGCCGCCCGCGCCGGCGGCTTCGCCACCGTGATCTCCGCCCGCTCCGGCGAGACCGAAGACCCCTTCATCGCCGACCTGGCGGTGGGCGTCGCGGGGGGCCAGATCAAGATCGGCTCAGTCCGCACCTCCGAGCGCATGGCCAAGTACAACCAGCTCCTCCGCCTCAAGGAAGAGGAACTGCCCTTCGCGGGGTTTCGTCGCTAGTAAAGAAGCAAGAAAGATTCACCACAGAGACACAGAGAGCACAGAGGCGCTCGTCCTGCGAGAGAAGGGTATTCGGGATTTGATCGCGCGCGAAGCGCGCATTTATAATCAACCAGCGAGGTACTGCAGGACTATCGCCTCTGTGCTCTCTGTGGTGAACCTTCTTTAGCTGACTAGCCGGTCGCGACCCGCCCAGTAACGTTCGCGGAGTTCTCGGCGGAGGACCTTGCCGGAGGCGTTGCGCGGGAGGGCTTCGACGAAGTCGACGCTCTTGGGAGCCTTGAAGCCGGCGATGCGCTCGCGGGCCCAGGCGATGATCGCGGCCGGGTCGCCGGCCTCGCCCGCCGGAGCGACCACGATGGCCTTGACCTCCTCGCCCCAGCGCTCGGAAGGGACGCCGATCACCGCCACGTCGGCCACGCCCGGCGCGCCGAACAGGGCGTTCTCCACCTCGGCCGGATAGACGTTCTCGCCGCCGGTGATGATCATGTCCTTCATCCGGTCGTGGACGTAGAAATAGCCGTCGGCGTCCTGGAAGCCGGCGTCGCCGGTCATCATCCAGCCGTCCCGGATCGCCGATGCCGTGGCCTCGGCGCGGTTCCAGTAGCCCTTCATCACGCAGTCGCCGCGAATGGCGATCTCGCCCACCTCGCCCAGCGCCACCGGCGCGCCGTCGGGTCCGAGGATCGCCGCCTCGGCGCCGGGCCAGGGCTTGCCGCAGGAGCGCAGCTTGTCGACGCGGCCGTGGTCGGCGGGCGACAGGTACGTCCCCCCGCCAGTGGTCTCGGTCATCCCGTAGTATTGCACGAAGCCGCAGCCGAAGGCGGCCTTGGCGCGGTTCAGCACCTCCTCGGAGATCGGCGAAGCCCCATAGGCGATGGTGCGCAATGTCGAGAAGTCGGTCTCGGCGATTCCGGGGCTCTGCAGCAGCATCAGGATCATCGCCGGGGCGATGAAGGTGTGGGCGACGCCCTCGTCCTGCATGATCTCCAGGGCGCGCGCGGGGACGAAGTCCCTGACGATGATGGTCCGGCAGCCATGGGCGAGTCCGGCGCAGCTGACGTTGACGCCGGCGACGTGGAACAGCGGCATGACGATCATCAAGGTCTCGTGCGACTGGTAGTCGAAGCCGTCGACGTCGCTGCTGGTCTCCAGGAACCGGCGGTAGTTCCGGTTGGAGAGCACCACGCCTTTGGGGTGGCCGGTGGTGCCGCTGGTGTAGAGTTGCAGCACGTCGTCGTCGTCGGCTTCGCTGAGCGCGGGGTCGACGGCGGGATAAGCTGAATACCAGTCTTCGAAGCGCTCCCACCCCTCCCGCTCGCCGGTCAGGGCGATCAGGCGCACCGGCGTCTCGCTCTCGGCGGCGATGCGCTCGGCGACATCGAACTGGTCGTCGCCGACGAACAGCAGCCGGGCTCCCGCGTCGCGCAGGATGTAGGCGATCTCCGGCGCGGCAAGGCGGAAGTTGATCGGGGCCAGGCAGCCGCGCGCCTTGGCCACGCCGAAGAACAGCTCGAAGAAACGGTCGCTGTTGCGCGCCAGCACGCACACCCGCTCGCCGGGTTCGAGCCCCTGCGCCAGCAGCGCCTGGGCGACCTGGTTGGAGCGGGCATCCAACGCGGCGAAGCTCGTCATCCGGCCATCCTGAACGATGGCCGCCTGGTCACCGCGGGCGCGCGCCTGGCGGCGGGGAATGTCGGAAAGCCGGCGGATGGCCTGAAGGTCGATCATGTGGGCGCCTCGTTTGTCTGTAGGCCCAATAGCGAGAGATGGCCGGCGGAACACGCGAATCGGATGCTCAGGTCGAGAATTTCTCGGATTCGACCGTGCTACCGCTCCCGCCGCGGTTCAGGAGCCTGCCAAGGCGTTCGAGGCATGGGTATCGGCGCTATGCCCTGAATCGTCCTGACGGGTTCCTGACCGTCATCAGGCACTCCGCATAGGTGTCCAGCAGCCATTTGCGCTCCGCGTCAGACTTGACGATGAGTGTCTTCTTTTCTTGGCTCGCGATGTTCTGGAGAAGCTTGTACGCTACCTCTTCCGGCGAGTTCTCGCCAATGTGAACGACCGTGTCCGCCATGTTAGCCTCGCATCTGAGCGACCATCAGCATGCTCCGCTTGACCTATGGTTTGCAAGGTATCTATTCGCCTGAAATCCTCTCTTCAATTCACCTGCCGGTCGCGGCCGCCCCAGTAACGTTCGCGGAGCGCGCGGCGAAGGACCTTGCCGGAGGCGTTGCGGGGGAGTGCGTCCACGAAGTCCACGCTTTTGGGTGTCTTGAATCCGCCGATGCGCTCGCGCGCCCAGGCGATGATCGCCGCCGGATCGTTCGCCTGGCCCGCCGGGGGCACCACGATGGCCTTGACCTCCTCGCCCCAGCGCTCGGAGGGGACGCCGATCACCGCAACGTCGACCACCCCCGGCGCGCCGAACAGGGCGTTCTCCACCTCGGCCGGATAGACGTTCTCGCCGCCGCTGACGATCATGTCCTTCATCCGGTCGTAGACATAGAAATACCCGTCGGCGTCCTTGTAGCCGGCGTCACCGGTCATCATCCAGCCGTGGCGGATGGCCGCGGCCGTGGCGTCCGGCTGGTTCCAGTAGCCCTTCATCACGCAGCCGCCGCGAATGGCGATCTCGCCCACCTGTCCGGGTTCCAGCGGCGCGCGGTCCGGCCCCAGGATCGTCACCTCGGTGTCCGGCCAGGGTCTGCCGCAGGAGCGCAGCTTCTCCGCGCGCTCATGGTCCCTGAGTGAGAGGTACGTGCCGACCCCGGTCGTTTCGGTCAGGCCGTACATTTGTACGAGGCCGCAGTCGAACGCCGCCGCCGCGCGCTTCAACACCTCTTCCGAGATCGGCGAGGCCCCATAGCCGACGATGCGAAGGGCTGAGAGGTCGGTCCCGGCCAACCCTGGGCTCTGCAGAAGCATCAGTATCATGAACGGGGCGAGGAAGGTGTGGGCGACGGACTCGTCCTGAAGGATTTCCAGCGCCAGGGCCGGGACGAAATCCCTGACCACGATGATTCGGCAGCCATGCGCGAACGCCACGAAAGCGACGTTGATGCCCGCCACGTGGAAGAAGGGCATGACGAGCATCAGCGTTTCCTGGGACTGGAAGTCCAGGCCGTCGACGTCCCGGCTGGTCGCCAGGAGCCACCGGAAGTTCTTGTTGGAGAGCACCGCGCCTTTCGGATCGCCGGTGGTGCCGCTGGTGTAGAGCTGCAGCACGTCGTCCTCATCGGTCTCGGCCAGAGCAGGATCGACGGCGGGGTAGGCCGAACACCAGTCCTCCAGGCGCTCCCAGCCATCGCGCTCGCCGGTGAGGGCGATCAGGCGGAACGGCGTGTTGCTTCCGGCGATCACGCGTTCGACGACGTCGAACTGGTCATCGCCCGCGAACAACAGTCGGGGCCCGGCGTCGCGCACAATATAGGCGATCTCCTGCGCCGCCAGGCGGGTGTTGATCGGCGTCAGGCAGCCGCGCGCCTTGGCCACGCCCAGGAAGAGCTCGAAGAAACGGTCGCTGTTGCGCGCCAGCAGACACACCCTCTCGCCAGGCTCGAGCCCCTGCCCCAGCAGCGCCTGGGCGATCTTGTTGGAGCGGGCTTCCAGCTCGCCGAAGGTTGTGCTGCGGCCGTCCTGGACAATGGCCACCTGGTCGCCGCGAACGCGGGCGTGGACGCGGGGAATGTCGGTGAGGCGGTGAATGAGTTTCAAATTGATCACGAGAACGTCTCCGCAGAGCTTGATGACGTCGCGCGTGATAGTCCGGTTCAGGCTCTACAACTTGAAGATAGATCAATAATTACCAAGGGTCGATACCGGCTATGCGATCCCGGCTTATTTCGCCGACAATTGGAAATGCCAGCAGGGCGTGTCCGCCAATGCCGCAGCCGATTGACGCGACCGCCGGTCCGGCGTTGAAATCCAGACCATGACGATCGGTCGCATCGGCCGGCCGAGACATTGCGGGCGAGGAGCGACAACCAGGATGGCGAAGAACACGGAGTTCGAGATTGCAGGGGTCAACCATCTCGCGCTGGTCTGCAAGGACATGGCCGAGACGGTGAAGTTCTACCGGGACGTGCTGGGCATGCCTCTGATCAAGACCCTCGACCTGCCACAGGGCATGGGCCAGCACTTCTTCTTCGACATCGGCAACGGCGATTGCCTGGCCTTCTTCTGGTTTTCCGGGGCGCCGGAGCGGGCGCCCGGCGTCTCCAGCCCCCAGGCGCTTCCCGCCCTGGGATCGATCGTCACCGCCCACGGCTCGATGAACCACATCGCCTTCAACGTGCCGGTCGAAAAGTTCGATGAGTACGTCGAGCGGCTGAAAGCCAAGGGCGTGGCCGTCAGCCCGGTGCTCAACCACGACAATTCGCCAAACGGCGTCAGCAAGACCGTGACCGACGACGTCTTCGTGCGATCGGTCTATTTCTTCGACCCCGATGGCGTCTGCCTGGAGTTCGCCTGCTGGACCAAGGTGTTCGACGCCTCCGACGTCGCCCATGACCCGATGACCGCCGACGGGACCAAGGCCGAAGGCCTGATCGTCGGCGCCAAGCCCGCGCTGGTTCCGGCGGAATAGGCCTTTGCGCTAAGAGCTAGACTCTCTTCCCCCTCTGGGGGAAGTACCGCCGAAGGCGGGGATGGGGGCGGCCCTGGCGAGGCTTTCGCGGCGGTCGCCCCCTCCACCCCTTCGGGGTCCCCCTCCCCCAGAAGGGGGAGGAGAAAGTATACATGACCGAGGCGCGTGGTCCCCTCGCCGACCTGCGGGTGGGGGGGATGGGGACGCTGATCGCCGGGCCGTTCTGCGGCCAGCTGATGGGCGACATGGGCGCCGAGGTGATCAAGCTGGAACCGCCGGGCGCGGGCGATCCCATGCGCCAGTGGGGACGCGGCAAGCCGGTGTGGTGGGAGGTGATCGCCCGCAACAAGAAGTCGGCCTCGCTGAACCTGCGGACGCACGAGGGCCAGGCCCTGGCACGCCGCCTGATCGCCTCGGCCGACATCCTGATCGAGAACTTCCGCCCCGGCACGCTGGAGGGCTGGAACCTCGCGCCCGAGAGCCTGATGGCCGACAACCCGCGCCTGATCGTGGCGCGCATGTCGGGTTACGGCCAGACCGGCCCCTACGCCGAGCGCACCAGCTTCGGCCTGATCGGCGAGGCCATGGGCGGCTGGCGCCATATCGTCGGCGAGCCCGACCGGCCGCCCTCGCGGATGGGCGTCAGCATCGGTGACAGCCTGGCGGCGACCTACGGCGCGCTGGGCGCCCTCTCGGCCCTGCACGAGCGCCAGCGCACCGGCCTCGGCCAGATCGTCGATTCGGCCCTCTACGAGGCAGTGCTGCAGGTGATGGAGGCGCTGATCCCCGAGTACACCATCGCCGGCATGACCCGCGAGCGCTCCGGCGCCTTCCTGCCGGGCATCGCCCCCTCCAACGTCTACCCCTGCGCCGACGGCGACTACCTGATCGGGGCCAACCAGGACACCATCTTCCGCCGCCTCGCCCAGGCCATGGGCCGCCCGGAGCTGGCCGACGATCCGCGCTACGCCACCCACGCCGCGCGGGGCGAGAACCAGGCCGAGCTCGACGCGCTGATCGACGCCTGGACCCGCACCCGCACGATCGCGCAGGTCGAGGAGCTGCTGATCGCCCACGGCGTGCCGGCCG
>Ga0182024_10017431_pt1 | contig 13485 bp, 13 predicted proteins | sample P32metaG_FD_120480 | JGI IMG/M metagenome (GOLD analysis project Ga0182024, IMG submission 120480) | Permafrost microbial communities from Stordalen Mire, Sweden - P3-2 metaG (Illumina Assembly) | ecosystem: Environmental > Terrestrial > Soil > Wetlands > Permafrost | place: Sweden: Stordalen...
AGGCGGCCAACCCCCCGGACAAGTACCTCGCTCGCGCCCAACGTAGCGGCGAGTGCGACCACCGCGATGCCGATGACGATGCCAGTCGACAAGACATGCATAGCAGAGAGTCGAGCACGCGCCGACACGTCGTGCTGTCGAATCCACGTTTTCTGTCCACGGGCGATGAACCGGGCACGATCGGTCGGGCGGACGCGCGTGTCCCGAGGATCTTCGCGTGGAGATTCCTGTGCGGCCGAGGGACGGGTCCTACTCTGACGTCGGGGACCCGCTGCCCCCAACACGAGGACAACTCGCGGCCGGCGGTAAGCTGCGAGCTGCTGCCGTGCACACTTGCGCCCTGCGGCCGCGGCCGGAGTTGGCTGGCGTGCGACCTTCTCTCTAGGCGCTCTTGGACTGGAGCGCAAGCGCGGCGCCCGCTTGATCAGCAAGCGTGACCGCGGCGAGCAGCTGCTCCCGGGTGACTCTCGTGCCAGGCTCCGCCATCAGGACGTACCGTCCGAGCAGTCGACCGCGATGCGCAACGAAAAGAGTGATCTGCTTTCCCGGCAATCCCAGGCTGCGGAATCCCCACCAAAGGGACCCCCAGCTGACCTCACCGCCTGGCTCGATGACGGGCCCGGGCTCATCCAGGAACGATACCTCGAACCAACAATCCCGGAGCCCAAGGAGACTCTTGAGTTCGGAGGCCACGGCGCGCACGACCTGGTCCATGCCCGCACCCGACGCAAGCATCTCGGCAACGGCGTGGATTCGGCTGAGATCGTACGACGTCCGTGTGACCAGCCCACGATGGTGCCGGTTGCGCGCCGACAGCTGTCCGACGATGAGGCCGCCGACGAGCAGGAGGGCACTGGTCGCGACATCTTGGACTCGGGATATGGAGAGTGAGCCGTACGGCTGCGTGAAAAAGACGTCAAAACAGACCGCGGCGGAAATTGCCGCAATCGCGGCGGTGATCCTCGTACCGATCGCCGCAAGCAAGGAGACGACGATGGCGAGCCCCAGCGCCACGGTCGCGTTCGGTATGTCGCTGCGAATCGGGACAAGCCCGACAGTGACGACAACCGGCGCGAGTGCTGCGGCAGCCACCGCGAACCAGGGCAGCAGCGCCTCCGCTCGGCCGACTATGCGCGTCCAGATGTCGCGGCGAGGTACCTCGGAGGCGGGCCCAGTGGTCACATCCACCAGTTAAGTATGACCCGGGACACGCACGGACTGCCCCTGCCGTGTCGTCGTCCGCTTCGGCGTCGCCATCGCTGTCGCCGATCCCGCTGTCTCTTAGCGGCCCCGCGGAGGGCGTACGGGACCTCGAGAGTGAGGGCGCACTCCTCGGAGAGGCGCTTCTGAGCTGTCGGGGAGCTTTGCCGCCGTCAGCCCGGCCTCACCGCTCAGTCGATTCGCACGCTTCGCTAGGTGTGCCGCTGCTCTTTCGGAGGCTGCACTCCGCGGTCATCGAACCGGAAGGTGAGCGATGACTCCACCTCCATCACACCCTCCACACCTCGGGTCAGCGTGGCGATGATCTCCACTTCACTGCGCCGTTCCACCTGGCCGCGCATGCTCACCACGCCGTCGTCCACCTCGACCTCAAGCGTAGTCGGGTCGATCCACATACGCCCGCGGATCACCCCCTCAACGACGTCCGTCAGGATTTCGGCGTCGTCGCGGAGGTAACTCTTGAGGACATCTGCGCGCGTGACGATGCCGACGAGGCGTCCGTGATCCATGACAGGAAGCCGTTTCACTCCACCTCTGCGCATCATCCGAGCCGCGGCCGCCAGGGCAGCGCCTGGTTCGACGGTGACTGCGGGAGATGACATCAGGCCACCCGCGGTCAGAGCCGCTGACTTGGCGCGGCGCTCCCGGGCGGCCGGGCTCCAACCGCTGAGCGTCTCTCCACCAGCCTCACTCCTCAGCATCAGGTCGGCTTCTGAGACCACCCCGATGATCTCCCCAGTTGGACCGACCACAGGCAGACCGGTGATGTCGCCTTCGGCCAGCAATCGCTCGAGTTCCTTGAAGGTGGTGTCGACGGTGGCCGTGACCACAGCGCGGGTCATCACGTCCTCGACCCGGAGGCGGGTGAGGCGACCCGCGCTTACCTCGTCAACCATCTCGCGAGCTTCTGGGTCCGGCAGTCCGGTGACGATGCGGTCGAGAGGAATCGGGAGGACAGCATCACTGAACCGCTGTGAGCACCGGCTGAGGTTGCGCCCGTGCTGCAGCACTCCCGTCGCCGTCTTCGCGATCCGACGTCTCGGTCGGCGGATGCACCACGACGACCGGGCACGGTGCGTGATGCACGCACTGCAGGCTTACCGAACCGAGCAGCAGCTCGGCAAAGCCTCCATGACCGCGTGACCCGACGACCAGCAGATCGGCGGCGTCGACCGCGGCGATCAGGATCCCAGCGGCACCTCCGTCGACGACCTGGCGGTACACCGCGACGTCGGGAAACTCGACTGCAACTCTACCGACGACGTCATCGACCATTGTCTGCGCTGCGGCTCGAAGCTCAGCCTCGTTTTCACTCACCGGTGGACCGGCAACGCCGAAGTAGCCATACCCCCCAGCCACCACTCCGACGTTCCCGAACGACCAGGCGTGGATGACCCGGAGCGGGGCCTTGCGCAAGCGCGCCTCGGCACATGCCCAGCGCAAGGCTTCCGTCGCTCCCTTGGAGCCATCGACCCCGACCACGACTGCGGCCACCCGCCTACCCACTCACTGGTGCGTCTTCATCGCCGTGTTCTCACTCACGATGCATGCCCACTTCGCGGTGCGCCACCGTTGGTTGCCACCGGGGCCACACCGGGCCGCGGCACGACGCGATCGCTGGCGGCTTGTTCGCGAGCGACGAAAGTCCCGAGTTCCTGAATCGTGCTCATCAGCGGTGCGGGGAAGACGACAGTCGTATTCTTGTCGACGCCGATCTCCACCAGGCTCTGCAGGTTGCGCAATTGCAGCGCCAGCGGGTGGGTCATCATGATGTCGGCCGCGACCCCGAGCTTGTCGGCGGCGAGCGCCTCGCCTTCGGCGGCGATGATCTTGGCGCGCTTCTCACGCTCGGCCTCCGCCTGACGAGCCATCGCCCGCTTCATGCTGTCTGGCAGTTGAATGTCCTTCAACTCCACGAGGGTGACCAGGAGGCCCCACTCCGCGGTCGCGACGTCCAGGATTTCACGGATGTTGAGGTTGATCTTGTCGGTCTCCGCCAACGCTTCGTCGAGGGTGTGCTGGCCCAGGACCTTGCGCAGCGTCGTCTGCGCGATCTGGTTGATCGCCTCGAAAATGTTCTCGATGGCGATCACCGACTTCACCGCGTCGACGACCTTGAAGTAGGCGACTGCCGAGACGTCGATGCTGACATTGTCGCGGGTGATGATTCCCTGCGACTGGATGGGCATCGTGACGATGCGCAGCGACACCCGCCTCAGGACATCGATGACCGGCACAATCAGGCGCAGCCCAGGCCCGCGAGCCCCGATCACCTTGCCGAGACGGAAGTGCACGCCCATCTCGTACTGCTGCACGATCCGGACCGCGAGGAGCAGCCCCAGGAGGACGACGGCTCCAACCGCCACGATCACGATGACAACCACGTTCATGGTCTGCTTCTCCAGTCCGTCTCGCCGACTCGGGGGGCATGATTCATGCGAAGGGACCCTGAACCGGCGAGCCGGCGTGAATCCAAACCCGTAACAACCGCAGCAACAGGTGGGTGCGCCCACTACATCCGCACGAGCAGTTGGGCCGTGACAGACGCGCAACCGCCTCCGTGGCAAAGGTCGCTCTCGTCCTCGATACCTCCGGTGTGAGCGATGTCGACGCATGGCTGGTCGCAAACTGACGGGTCAGTTTGTTTCTAGACCTTCAGTATACGCCAGAGTTCTCCTGGTATCAAGTTCAGTCTGCCGCGCCGATCAACACGCGACACCGATGCACCAAGCACGCCTCCGGCCGGTGCATCCGAAACCTTCAGGCCGCCGAGCTCCAGTCCGTCTCGCCGACTCGGGCGCATGATTCATGCGAAGGGAACCCTGAACCGCAGAGTCAGCGTGAATCCAAACCCGTAAGAATCGCAACAACAGGCGCGGCGACCTCCCTCATCCGCTCGAGCATTTGGGAGGTGGCGGTGAGAGAGCTGCGGGCCCCCGTGTCGTTGCTGGTCGTGGCAACATGACCGCTCATGCGGCGTCACGATATCGACCGGGCTTCGGTCTCGATGCAACTTCCGGGGGTCGCTCACCACGAAGCCGGGCACGCCGTCGCTGCTTGGTACTTTGGGTATCCGATCGATTTCGTGACCGTCGACCCAGCAGACGATTTCGCCTGCCGCTGCATCGCCCCTCCCGTTCCGAAGACCGGCGCAGCGTCCGCAACTGACGTCAAACCCGACGATTACGTGAAGGTGCTGAAAGCGATCGATGTCTGCCTGGCCGGACGCGAGGCCGATGCCGTGTGCACCGGACGCCGGCAGTGGAGCGGGAGCCGGCGCGATCGCCGGCTCGCTGTCGCCCTCGCTGCGTATTTGTGCACGGACTCTGCGGAGATTGCGGCCTTGCTCACCTGGCGTCGGATCGGCATACACGCGTTCGTGGTCAGGTACACGGAAGAGATCGACGCTGTCGCCCAAGCATTACTCGAGCACCGACGGCTCACAGGCAACGAGGTTCGCGTGGCGATTAATAGCGCGCTATCGCGGCGCTCAACACCTCTCAATATGGAGGAGAACGGGTCGCACTGAAGCTAGTCCGCACAAAACGGCTATAACATGGGGTTACGGCCCATCTTGGACAGCCGTCCGGACGAGATGGCCGAACATTGCGGAAATTGTTATGAGGCGAGCGCCAAGCCCGCATCCAATACGAGCCCACGAGTACAGGGGCCGGCGGCGGAGCTCGGTAGCGAGAGGCGACGATCGCCGCCGACTGGATTAGTGCGTGTGAGTGCTGCAGGTAAGCCATGGAGGCATTGCGACGATGTGGGTGTACGGCGATGGAGTTGTTGGCCGGGCGGCGCTGATCGCCGTGCTGATGCTTTGGGCGATCACCGTTGGCTACGCCGGTGTCATCTTCGGCAAGCTATGGCGGATGAGGTAACGGTGCCCAGCCAGTCAATTCATGGCGGTTAGTGGCGGGGTCGATGCCCGGGCCGAACCCACGGGCTTCAGATCACCCATCTCAGTCGGTTCGCTGACAAACCGTCTGAGAAAACGGTATCAGTTCAACGTTCAGGCTGCTTAGGGCGCAATCGAGGCCGGTCCGATCCCGGCCGAAAGCAGTATCTAACCCGCCTTCTACACCCCTAAGGTCTTGCCATTGCTCTTCTGCGTGTCGACGAGCAGCCGCCACTCCGGTGACGTGTTGTTCCCGGGACCACGGGTCGCAACCAGCGCCGCCCGGTCGACCGCGAAGAAGCCGTCCGGAGTGACCTCGATGTTGACCCAGTCCATCGGCCGCGGTGCCGGACCGTAGAAGTTCGTCGAATCGATGAAATAGCGGCTGCCGTGACACGGGCAGGCCCAGCCGTTGGGAACCCGCTGCGCAGGGGTACGCACGCCGCGTGCATCCGCCACCGAGGCGGATACGCCGGAGCCGGTGACGATGTCCGTGACGTAGTTGGGGGTACAGCCAAGGTGCGTGCAAATGAGCAGCACGGCGTAGATACCGGCGTCGTCGAGCACCACGGTGACGCGCTTGGAGGTCTCCGAGAGCACGTTGACGGGCGTCACGGCCTTGCCGCCCACGACACCACCGGTGAGCTGGTCAAAAGTGAACGAGGTCTTGAACAGGGCGGGCGCATTGCTCGACGCCTGAGGGAACATGAAGCTGAGCACCTTGATGCCTCCGAGCAGGCTCGCGCCGGCGGCGGCGAGGCCGCCCATGATCATCAGGAACTGACGTCTCGTCGTCTCGGCGCGAGCACGCATCCTCCCCCGCGGCGATTCGTACGGATTCAGCGCCATGCATTCCTCACGCTTTCATCGCTTCGGCTTAGTACGCTCTTGTTCGATGTCCGTCGCAACGGTCGTGCTCATCTCGAAACCTCCGGTGTGAGCGCGCTCGACATGACCGGGGGTCACAAACTGACCCGTCAGTTTTGGACTGGACCTTCAGTATACGCCACGGTTCTCCTGGGATCAAGTTCAGTCTGCCGCGCCGGTCAACACGCGACACGGGTGCACCAGGCAGGCCTGCGGCTGGTGCATCCGGAACCTTGAGGCTGCCGAGCTTAGGCGACTCTCCGATGGCCGAACTGCGCTTCTTGTTCGCGCCACATCAACGGCCAGATGGGGTGAGCGGGTGGCGCAGTGCCACCCGCTCACCGGGAGGGAGTACAGTTCGGCATTCAAACCAACGTGTCAGTTTCACGGCAACTGTCCCGACCACGTCATCGAGCACCTTCTTGGTGGTGCGGAGCGTCGCGCGTCTATGGGTTTCGTGGGTTCCGAGTTGGCGCGGGGGGTTTGGCACCGGCTGAATGCGCCGCCCCGGAGATTTGACGAGCGTTGGACTTGGAGTAAACATGCCCGTCATCGGGAGGTCCAAACGTGTTCTAGCCGCCGTGGCCCTACTGGTGCTGGCGATCGTGGGCGCGCTCGTGGTACTGGCCGCCTATCTGCGCAGCGTCGATATCTCAGTGCTCGAGCCAAAGGGACCGATTGCTTCTCAAGAGCAGCACCTCATCATCATCACGGCACTGCTGAGTCTGTTCGTCGTCATCCCAGTTCTCGGTCTGGTTGTCGCGTTCGCAGTGAAGTACCGCGAAGGCAACACCAAGGCACAGTATTCACCAACACTCGCCAGCAGCAAGCGCTTTGAAACAGTCTGGTGGATCTATCCCTCCGCGCTGATAGTGATCCTGTCGATCATCACCTGGAACAGCGCGCACAGTTTGGACCCGTTTAAGCCCCTCGACTCCAAGACTCAGGCCTTGACGATCCAGGTCGTGTCATTGGACTGGAAGTGGCTGTTTATCTATCCCGACCAGGGCGTCGCGTGCGTGAACGAGATGGTTATCCCCAATGACACGCCAGTCGACCTGCTCCTCACCTCTGATGCCCCGATGAACTCCTTCTGGATACCGCAGTTGAGCGGGCAGATCTATGCCATGCCTGGTATGCAGACACAACTCCACCTGGAGGCAAGCTCGGCGGGAACGTTCCGTGGGTTGTCAGCAAATATCAGCGGAGCCGGGTTCTCGGGGATGACTTTTTCGACCAGCTCCAGATCCATGCCTGCCTTCCGAGAGTGGATTGATGCGACTCTGCGTTCACCTAAGACCCTCGACCAGCAAGCGTATTCGGTACTCGCTCGGCCCACCGAGAACGCACCCATCTCGTGCTTCACCGATAGTGATGCTTCGCTCTTCTCGTCGATCATCTTGCGATACATGGCGCCGGGAAGCCCCTCGATGAACATGGCGCCGGGGAGTAGCTGATGCTCGTCGGCAACGACATGCGGCAGCCATGATCATCGCGAATGAGATCACAGGCCGCCTGACCTGGGGTGCGTTCCTCCATGCTCTGATCACCGAGGGCGCGGTCGTCGGCATGGCTCTGGCGCTACTTGCGCTCGCAGCCCTCGTCACCTACAAGCGCCGGTGGCGATGGCTCTGGACGGAGTGGCTCACGACCGTCGACCCCAAGAAACTTGGGGTGATGTACATCCTCGTTGCCATAACGATGCTCGTCCGCAGCGGTGCTGACGTTCTCCTGATGCGTCTCCAGCAGGCCACGTCGGTGGGCTCGTCACAGGGTGTCATCCCCACCAGCATGTTCCAGCAGCTCTTTTCCGCGCACGGGACGATCATGATCTTCTTTGTCGCCATGGGGCTGATGTTCGGCATCATCAACCTCGTCCTCCCGCTGCAGATCGGCTCCCGCGATGTCGCCTTTCCCTTCCTCAATGCAACGAGTTTCTGGCTCTTTGCCGCGGGAATGGCGCTCGTCAATGTGTCTCTGGGGATTGGCCAATTCTCCGCAGCCGGGTGGTTGGCGTACCCTCCGCTCTCGGAGCTCCAATACAGTCCCGGAGTTGGGGTGAGTTACTGGATCTGGAGCCTCCAGATCGCCGGCATCGGCAGCCTGCTCGCGGCCGTCAACTTCTTTGTCACGATCCTCAGGATGCGCTGTCCGGGAATGACGTTGATGAAGATGCCCATGTTTGCATGGAGTGTCTTGTGCAGCATGTTTCTTGCCATGTTTGCTTTCCCAATTCTGACCGTCACCCTCGCCCTTCTCTTCCTCGATCGGGCCATCGGGACCCACTTCTTCACCGGCGGAGGGGGTGGCAATATGATGATGTACGTCAATCTGATTTGGGCGTGGGGGCATCCAGAGGTTTACATCCTCGTTCTCCCCGCCTTTGGCATCTATTCAGAGGTGGTGGCGACCTTTTCCCGTAAGCCGCTATTCGGCTACGCTTCGATGGTCGCGGCCCTCGTCGCCATCACCATTCTCGCCTTCTCGGTCTGGGTGCACCACTTCTTCACCATGGGTGCCGGCGCGGACGTCAACGGCTTCTTCGGGATCATGACCATGATCATCGCGGTCCCGACCGGCGTCAAGATCTTCAACTGGCTTGCGACGATGTTCCGGGGGCGAATAAAATTCGCGACCCCGATGTATTGGTTCATGGGCTTCGTCGGCCTGTTTACCATCGGTGGGGTCGCAGGTGTGATGCTCGCGATGCCGGCGATCGACTTCCAGTTGCACAACAGCCTGTTCCTGGTCGCGCACTTCCACACCATGCTGGTCAGCGGCGTCCTCTTCGGCGATTTTGCCGGTCTGATCTACTGGTTCCCGAAGGTCTGCGGCTTCCGACTCAACGAACGGCTCTTGAAGTACTCGTTCTGGTGCTGGTTCATCGGCTTCATCGTCGTCTTTGTGCCGCTCTACATCCTCGGCTTCATGGGTGCGACCCGGCGTCTCGACCACTACGCGGCGTCCACCGGTTGGCAACCACTGTTCATCATCTCAGGCCTCGGATCGCTGATCATCGCAGCGGGGCTCGCGTTGCTCATCCTTCAGGTGGGGGTCAGCATCCGCCAACGAGCTACGACCCGAGACGTCGATGGCGACCCATGGAATGGACGAACGCTCGAGTGGACGACCACCTCACCGCCCCCGGTCTATAACTTTGCCACCATCCCGGTCGTGCATGGGCGCGATCCATTTTGGGCGGCGAAGCAGGAGGACGCCGCTCCCCCAGAAACGCGAGCGTTCGGCGACATTCACATGCCGAAGAACACCCCCGTTGGCATGTTCGTCGGTGGCTTCGCCTTTGTGGTGGGCTTCACGCTGATCTGGCATATCTACTGGCTCACGATTCTCGCAGTCCTCGGGATTCTCATCACGGCGGCGATCCGAACCACGAGTACCGACGAGAGCGAGTACACCATACGGGCGGCCGAGGTAGCAAGGCTCGAGTCATCTCGACAAGGAGTGCTCGTGTGAGCGCAGCGGAGTTCGCGGCCGGCGGCCAGGCGGACGCACGCGACATCGAGGTAGAGGCCAAAGCGATCTTCGGGTTCTGGGTCTACCTCATGACCGACTGCGTGTTGTTCGCGGGCCTGTTTGCGACCTATGCGGTCCTCCGCGACAATACCTTTGGCGGGCCCGCCGGCTATCAGATTTTCAACATGCCCGAGGTTCTCGTTGAGACTCTTGTTCTCCTGATGAGTAGCTTTACCTGTGGCCTGGGTGTGCTCGCTGCTCGGGGTAACCGGAAGGCGCAGGTGCTGGGCTGGTTCGCGGCAACGTTTGTGCTTGGGCTGGTGTTCTTGAGCATCGAAGTCACCGACTTTCACAGCTTGGTGACCCACGGCAGCAGCTGGACGCGGAGCGGATTTCTGTCGGCCTACTTCACTCTGGTCGGGACCCATGGCCTCCACATCACGATCGGCCTTCTGTGGATGGCTGTGCTCGCGGTGAGGATCCGCAAGACCGGTCTCACGAGGGGCAATGTACGAAGGCTCACGCTGCTCAGCCTCTTCTGGCACTTCCTCGACTTGGTCTGGATCTTTATCTTTACGATCGTATATCTCATGGGGGCTGCGCGAGTATGAGCGACCATGCTGGGCCGAGCATCCTTCCGGCCGAGACGAGGAGTGCCAGCTTGCGCGGGTATATCTTCGGCTTCGCGGGATCAATTGTTCTGACAGTCGCGGCGTATCTGTTGGTCGTCGGTCATGCGTCCACGAACGGCGTGCTCGTATCGGCACTGGTGCTGCTGGCGCTGGTCCAGTTCGCGCTGCAACTGGTCTTTTTCCTCCACCTGAACATGACGACGCAGCAGAAGTGGCGCCTGTATATGCTCGGTGCGATGGTCATCGTCGTTCTCGTCATCGTCATTGGCTCGTTATGGATCATGGGCAATCTCAACGCGCGCATGACGCCCGCACAGGAGCAGCAGTATATGAGCGCACAGGGCGGGCTCTGAGCGAACCGTCAGGACGCACCCGCCACGGATCCTCGCGATCACCTATGGGTTTCTCGGGTTCCGGGTCGGCGCGGAGTGTTTGGGCACCGGCTGAATGCGCCGCCCGTGACCGGTCCGCGCCTTCCCGGCCACACTGCGCGCGGGCAGTCCCTTCTCGCCGAGCGTGCCGTTGCGGGCGCGCTCGATGTTGACCGCCGCGCCAACCAGCGCGAGATGCGTGAACGCCTGCGGATAGTTACCGAGCAGGCTGCCCGTGACCGAGTCGGCCTCCTCGGCAAACAACCCGAGTGGTGACCCGAGCGCCAACAGGCGCTCGAACAGCGACTGCGCCTGATCCAATTCGCCGACGTGCGCCATCGCGTCGGCGAGCCAGAACGAGCACATGAGAAACGATCCTTCGACGCTGGCCTTGCCTTCGTCTTGCCCGCTCCGGAGATATCTGCGGACGAGCACGCCGCCGTCACTCAGCTTCGCGCCGACTGCCGCGACCGTCTTCTTCATACGAACGTCGTGATCGGGTAGGAACCGGGTCTGGCCCATGCGGAGCACGGCTGCGTCGAGGGTGTCGCCGTCGAGCGTCTGGGTGAACGCTCCAAGATCGGCATTCCAGCCGCGCTTTTGTATGGTGCTGTGGATCTCGCGCCGAGTCTTCACCCACAGGCGCTCGTGATGCGGCAGCTTGAAGTGACGGGCAATTCGCAAGCCACGGTCTACGGCGACCCAGCACATCAGCTTGCTGTACGTGTAGTGCTGGTCACCGCGGCGCGGTTCCCAGATCGACCGATCGGGTTCTGTCCATCGCTCGATCGCCAGCTCGACCACCGGTCGGAGCTCATCCCACATGGCTCGGCTGATCTCCCCGCCGAATCGCGCATACAGATACGCTGAGTCGAGCAACTCACCATAGATGTCCAGCTGGAGTTGGTTGGCCGCGGCATTGCCGATCCGAACCGGTCGCGAACCGCGATAGCCGGACAGGTTGTCGAGCGTTGACTCCGGCGCGGTTGCCCGGCCGTCCAGGGTGTAGAGGTTGGGAATGTCGTGCTTGGGGTGGTCGAGCCCGATCAAGCGTAACCACTTGAAGAAGGCGTCAGCCTCATGGATCAACCCGAGCTGGAAGAAGGCGTAGAGGGTAAACGCCGCATCGCGCAGCCACGTGAATCGGTAGTCGTAGTTGTGATAGCTGCCGATTCGCTCCGGGAGCGAGGTCGTGGGCGCTGCAATGATCGCGCCGGTCGGTGCGTAGGTCAGCAGTTTGAGCACCAGCGCCGATCGCCAGACATGCTCCTGGAACGGCCCATCGTAGGTGCAACCGCCAATCCAGCGCCACCAATACTCCTGCGTGTCGCGGGCCAACTGCTGCGCATGAGCCGCACTCCACTTCCGCCGGCTGCAGTGCCCAGCGCGGCTGACGCGCAGCCCGAAGGCGATCGTCTCGCCCGCCCTGATGGTGAAGCGCTGTCGCGCCCGAACCAGCGGAAGCGACGATTGAATGCAGAAGTGATGAGGTCCGGCGTCGCCGTGAAAATTGCCGGAACTGGAGATAAATCTGGTCGGAGCCCGACCATAGTCGGGCGCGGGGTCGATGACCGATTCCAAGTTCACCTGCCCGCTCAGACACTCGATCAAGCGAACCAGCCGAGGTTCACTCCGGGCGCGAGCATCATCCTCAACCTCGGGTGCGGTGACCGGCATGAAGTCCAGCAGCGTGACCACGCCGGTCGACGTCGAGTAGACAGTCCGGAGCAGATTGGAGCGGTCGCGATATTGCTGCTTGGCAACATGCCTCCCGCTGGGTCGGATTTGCCAGGAGCCACCACCGCGGGCATCGAGGATGCGGGCGAAAAGTGAGGGGTCGTCGAAGCGCGGGAGACACAGCCAGTCGACGCTTCCGTCGGCGCCGACCAGGGCAGCGCTGCGACAGTCGCCGATCAGGCCGTAACTGCTGATTGGCAGATAGCCGTGCGCAGAGCGGTGGCCCGGGATCACGGGCACGCTCCAGCCGTGCGCTCAGCCCAGGGTGGCTTCGCCGTCATCGCACTACAATGCACCGCTGTGGCGCACAAACAGCCAACTGGTGTTCGCTCGGGCTTCCCGACTGATCTGCGACGCTGCACGTGGTTGATGAATGCTACCAAGCGTCGCGCAGAACTCTCACGAGTCTTGAATCTCCGAGATACGAGCGCTGGCCGGGGCCACAATCCGCTGCGCCGTCAGACTTGCGCGCCTCGTGCGTCAGGATCGTCAGGCGCCGAGGGATCGCTCATAATCCCTTCGGCGCGTGCCAGCTCGGCAAGCACCTCCTCCTCGACGCCGTTCCGACCCATGAGGGAGCTCTCGTCGGGAATGCGCCGCTCGTCTTCCCCAGCTGGCTGTTCTGTGGCGGCGATGTCAGGATTGGACTCGTCGTCACGCGATAACTGATCCGTCATGACTGGGAACCTCCTGGTTGTACGAGGTCGACTGAGATGCTCGCCGCTTCGCTCGATGTGCCATCGACAGCGCGCAGAAGGTAGCTGATTATGGGTCGTTCTCCTTCGCGTATTTTGGCAGAGGGTGATAGAGGCAGCGCTGCACCCCGATGTCCAGCACTGACGAAGTGATGATCGCCCTTGCGATCACGATCGATGGCTCCCGGCTCGGAACGTTGTCGGGTCCGGGACCCATCCCGCTCAACGAATCGTAGCCGGCCCCAGGGCCCACCGATGGTGACCGGCAGCTCGTTGACGTCCAGCTCAGGCAAGTGCTGCGGGTCAGGCGCGCGGTTCAGGGGCGAGACCGAACGTCAAGCGGAGCCGGCTGCGCTCAGTCGTGGGTGTTCTGCGTCGCGCGGATTGCTCGCGGGAAGCGGTAGGCGCCGTAGAACGCCCAGACGGCTCCTAATATCAGGAGCACGAAGCGCACCCAGCCACCGACGCCGAAGGCAATCAGGCAGATGGCGAGGGCGACCAGGACAATGCCGTCAACGATGGCAATGACAGCGATTGCCCGCGGGTGCCGGCGCTTCCATGGACCAAGAATCTTCACCAGCTGTGTG
>Ga0182024_10017432_pt1 | contig 13483 bp, 10 predicted proteins | sample P32metaG_FD_120480 | JGI IMG/M metagenome (GOLD analysis project Ga0182024, IMG submission 120480) | Permafrost microbial communities from Stordalen Mire, Sweden - P3-2 metaG (Illumina Assembly) | ecosystem: Environmental > Terrestrial > Soil > Wetlands > Permafrost | place: Sweden: Stordalen...
ACGGCTACGGCCGGCGCAAGCTCGAATACGACGAGCACGGCAACCAGATCGCTCAGTCCTACTGGAGCGAGGGCGGCACCAAAGCCGCCTGGCACGTGGACGGCAACCATCGCATGACGCGCAAGTACGACGCCAACGGCCTGGAGATCGAGACCGCTTACTTCGGCGACGATGGCAAACCCACGATCCGCAAAGGCGGCTACCATCGCATCGAATACGTCAACAACGAGTTCGACGACGCCATCGAGGGCGCATATTTCGGCTCCGACAACCGCAGCACGCGCCAGAAGGACGGCTACTCGCGCTGGACCGCGAAATTCGATCAGCACGGCCAGCGCACGGAATTGAATTATCTCGATGAAAACCGTCAGCCGGTGCACCACCTCGACGGCAATCCCGGCTGGAAAGCGGAGTTCGACAACCGCGGCAACCAGACGAAGGTCGCCTTCATTGACGGCGCCGGCCAGCTCGTCTCCGTCTATCAAGGTTATGCCTATCGCGAGATCGCCTTCGACGAGCACGGCAACGCCATCTCCACGTCCTACTTCGACGAGCTCGGCAAGCCCGCCCCGATTCGTAACGAGGCCTACGTCAAGGTCATCCGCAAGTTCGACGATCGCGGCAACAGCATCGAGGAAACCTACGTGGACGAAAACGGCAAACTCGTGCGCCGCAAGGACGGCTATAGCAAGGTCGCGACCGGATACGATGAGCACGGCCTGGTGCTGAGCTATTCCTACTTCGATGAAAACGACCGCCCCGTCCGCTCCCTCCAGGCCAGGGCCCACAAGGTGGTGAACAAACGCGATCGCACGGGCCATCTGATCGAACGGCACTGGCTGGAGGAGAACGACAGGCCCGAGTCACCGAATCGGCTTTACGAGACCTATTTTAACGACGCCTGGGGCAACGTCCTCGAATTGACCTGGCGAACCGCGGACGGCAACCTGCGTGTCAAGGGTGGCGCCGCCAAGCGCCTGGCCAGCTACGACCCGGTCGGCAATCGCACGCAGGAAACGTACCTCGATCATGTGGGAAATCCGATTGTGATCCTCGCGGGCCATTCCCGTATGGATGCCACTTACGATCGCCACGGCAACTTCCTGGAGAAGTCCTATTTCGACGCTCTGGGCAACGCGGTCCGCATCACCGATGGCTATTTCAAAATCGCCCAGACCTACGACAATTGGGACAACGTGCTCCGCGTCAGTTACCTGAACGCCCAGGGTACGCCGCTGCGGCTGGATACCAATGTGGCTGCCGTCACGTCCGAGTACGATCGCTGGAATGACAGGACTGCTTCGACCTATCTTGATGAGCTGAACCGCCCGCTGCGCCATCGCAACTACGGCTACGCCGGATGGAGGACGAAGTTCGACAAATTCGGGAACGCCGTGGAGAAGACCTTCGTCAACGAAGCAGGCAAACCGGTGGCGACGTACGACCGGAACAGCAAATGGACGTGCAAATACGATCGCCAAAGCCAGTTGATCGAGGTCTTCTATTACGACGTGAAAGACAAGCTCGTGGTGCACAGAAACCTGAACTTCGCCCACGCTAAATGGGTTTATGAAAAGAATCGCTGCATCGACGCGAGCTTTTTCGATGAACTCGAAATGCCGCTGGCCGGCCGGGTGGTGGTAAAGGCTGTCACCACCGGAGGGCTGGGAGAGCGATTGGGCATCAAGGTCAACGACGTGCTCTATTCGTATCGCGGGCAGGAACTGCATTTCCTCGGCAAGTTCCGCGAGCTCCGTGGCGAGGGCAAGTCCGTCACCCGAGGCAATGAGCTGGTTGTCTACCGCGGCAGCGAGTTCCTGATCAGGCAATTGCCGGCGGATGAAGCCGATGGATTGGAGCTGGAAGATCGGGCGGGGCCGTTGATCCGCCAGCGCTTGCGGGATTGATTGCGATGCGAATGTGCGCTAAAATACTCAGGGAAGAGTTGCTTTCTATCTTTTCGAGAGGTCACGTCCTTGACGCAAATCCTATTGGACCCGAGCTCGGTCAGTAAATTGAGCAATGTCACGCAACCTGTCGATCTTTGCGACGCCTCGGGGCGGATCCTCGGACGATTCGTGCCTCATTTCGCAGACGATTACGACCCGCGCCAGGCCTATCCCATGGTCGATAAGACGATGGCTGATGCGGATGCTGACGATCCCACACTGGCAAGCTACCAGCGCCTCGAGGCCAAACCATGATCAAGCGCGGCGACGTCGTCATCGTAGACTTCCCGTTCGTCGGCGGAGGTCAGGGAAAAACCAGGCCGGCGGTGGTTGTTCAGTGCGATCAACTGAACCAGAGACTGGACAACACCATCGTGGCGATGATCACCGGCAACGTCAAGCTGGCCGGCAAGGAGCCGACGCAATTCCTGATTGATCCCACGACACCCGAAGGCGCGTCTTCGGGATTATCCTATCCTTCGGCCGTGCGATGTCAGAACCTCGCAACTGTTGCGCAGCAGGACGTTCATGATACGGTTGGGCATCTGTCGGATGTCCTGATGCAAAAGCTCAACGCATGTTTGAAGGCCACGCTTGACTTGCCGTGAAGCGGCAACCCGACCCCGAAGGGGTCGGGATTATCGTTTTCGACTTAAAGCGCCTTCTTCGTGAACTGATCCTTCGCATACTCCGGATTGAGCTGCAGATCGCGAAACCAGTACTCCGCGATCAGCTGGCCCTGCGCGTCTCTGAGCACCGATCCGACTTGCAGCCAGGTTTCCTTGTCGATATACAAGGTCAGCTCGTTCAGCCCGTCTTCCTCATGGGGAATGAAGGGGCCGCGCACGAACTTGTAGCACACACGGCCGCTGAGCTCCGACACGCTGTATTCGCCCAGGTAGCGTACATGCAGAGTCCCGGCTTTCTCGGCCCGCTGCATGCTGGCCATGGTTCGCTGAGTGCCCTGTTTCATGCCGAACTGATCCAGGGTGTAAAACCCCGACGACTTGGCCCTTTGGCTGCGTACATCTTCCAGGACGGGAAACGAGAATGGCAAAAAGGCCGGCACCGCGTACATCTGGCCGTTGTTTTCCCCTTCGACGTAGAGCGCCTTCTTGGCCAGGACCTGTCCGGAGAGCCAGGTGAAGTGGATGCTGAACGGCTTTTCCCGGAAAACCGCGTTGATCTTCTCCGTCTTGTTCAGTTTGCCCAGGACGCGTTCTTGCTTTTCGAAGAGCACGTTGTATCCGCGGATTTCTCGGTCATATTTATCCAGACACATTTGCAAAAACAGGCTGGGCTGGTAGACCAGAATATTTTCTAGGGTGAAGAGGTTTTTATTTCCGATGGGATAAAGGGAGTGCCATGGAACGCAGCCAGGAAAGCCTGTTGGAGACAGGCCCAGGCAGCGGGCGACTTCGATGCGGGCCAGCTCCGGTTCGGACAGGACGGGCGGCGGTTTGGAATCGACCTCCTTATCCGGTGGCCGATCCACGGGAACGGCGTCGCGAAGACCCTGCTGCCCCTGAAGGAGCAGGCACAACGGCAGAACCAAGAGAATGCGACCCATGAGCATATCCTTCCGCTGGCGGACAATCGAACCGGAGATTAGTTTAATCCGATACTCCCCTCAGGGTCAACCTATGTTGACATGTTCGTGGGACGGCCTTCCTAGGCCGTCCGGACGGGCTAGGAAGCCCGTCCTGCATGGGGTGCGTACTTTGCGGCAAAGGCGGGGGGGCTTTATCAATTTCGTCATCTTGCTGAGCTTGCCTTTAATCCTCCTGTGCGGATGTTCCAGTCAGCCGACCTACCGCGAAACCCGCGTGGCCATGGCCCCGCCGCCGGTCATCGAGTCGATCGTCTACGCCTCCGACGGCGCCGGCGATTTCCGCATCTCCTCCACGCAGCTGCGCAAGGTCGTGCAGGAAGATTGTCTGCCCATCTATATTGTCCCCTTCATCTGGTCGCACGGCTATGGCCGGGTGGTGCGCGATCAGGTGGACGTCCTGAACTATCGCATCCAGGGCAAACTCCTGGCCGACGAGGTCCTGGCTTTTCACGAGGCGAATCCGAAAGTGCCGATTTATCTGACCGGACACAGCGCCGGCTGCTCCGTGACCCTGGCCGCCCTGGAGAATTTGCCGCCCGGCGTGGTGGAACGGGGGGTGCTCATGTCGGCGGCGATGACCGCCTGCTACGATCTCCGCCCTGCCCTGGCCACGGTCAAGGAGGGCATTTACGTATTTCACAGCCGGCGCGATTTAGTCTATTTGGGCGCCGCCATGCGTTTGATGAAGGGCATGAGCCGTGAATGCAGCGTCGCCGCCGGGCGGGTCGGCTATCGCATGATCGCCGACACGGACGAGGACATCGCCCTTTACAGCAAGCTCCACCAGCGAGCGTGGACGCCCGACGATCGCGCCACCGGCAACCTGGGCGGTCACTATGGCAACTACCAGCCGGATTTCCTTCGCCAGGAGGTCATGCCGCTCCTGCGCGGAGCTGAGCCGACCGGACCCGCGGCGATTGAATTTGAGCAGCCTGAGGAGAAAAAGTAGCCGTTTCTACCCCGAAGGGGTTCCATCCCAAAGCCCAGGGTCGCGCTAGCGCACCCTGGGTTTACAGCCGAACGAGACGCGGATACCCCGAAGGGGTTTCATCATCGCGGCCTATCCCGGTGGACCATGATGATGAAACCCCTTCGGGGTATCCATTTTTCACGCCAACTGTACCCAAGGTGCGCTAGCGCGACCCTGGGCTTCGAGATGAAACCCCTTCGGGGTAGGAACACGGAATGTCATCGGCCGTGTACCTCGAAACCACCTTGATCGCTAACCAGGCTAACAAAAATAGGCACGTATCCGAAGCGCTCGTAGGCCCTGCGCGCGACTTCAATCTTGTCCGGGCCGGATTCAACGACCTTCTGCTCATGAACGGCGACGTATTGGCCCTTGTGCGTCTTCAGCAATTCGCCAAGCAATTGACGGAATGCTCGTTGCTCGCGCCGCCATTTGTCTTCCGGCGCACTCGGCAGCCGGGGTGCGGGCAGGATTGCCAACTGACTCATCGGTTTCTCCCTCTTTCCCACGCTATTGTTTCGTGCTGATCGTCCGATTGAGCGGCTGAATAATGTTCGGTATGACGTGATTATCCACCAGCTCTTCCAGAATCTTGCGCTGATTGCGATACGACTCGCCGAACGTCCGCCCTCCCTGCCGGCCCCAGTACTGCCGCACCGTGAAGTAGACGCTAATCGGCGCTTCGTTGAACTGCCCGGTGCGAATCTGGAAGGCGTTCGTCCGCGTTTCGATGCACAGCCGGCACTGCAAGCGGCACTGTTCGTCCAGGGCGAGCATCAGCGACGGCTCATAGTTGATGACGCGCGTGCCCGGCATCTGCAGCAGGTTTTCGAGCGTCGTGCTCAGCCCCAGCGCCTCGGCCACGACCTCGTCGTGGTTTCCCTGATACATGAAGTCGAAGGCGAACACCACATCGAGCGCCTCGCAGTCGAGGGGGCTGAAGTCGAGGTGATAGGGGGCCATTTCCAGCACCCGCTCGTGATGCTTGTCCGCATCTTCGAGGTCCGGAGGATTGACAAATCCGGAGCAAAAACGCTTGTTTTCCAGGCTCACCCAGCGATAACTGCCCTTTTCCCGGTCTTCTTCCAGCACATATTCACCGTTTTCGCGGCACTCGAAATCGGTCAACTGCGGAATCGACTTCCTTAAGCTGTCGAAAAAGTTAAGAACACTGTCGCGGCGCGTGGGAAGCTCCATCTTTGTGTTGACGTTGACGTAGACGCCAAAATCGTCACACAAAGAGCTGTAAGGATTCATGAGATGTTCCTCTACGCCAAAAAAAGATAAGCAGAAGAACTGGCCATGATTCATTTTTCGAGTTTTCGGGTCCAATTGCAAGGCCATTGGGAGGAATTTCACCCCAGTTTGACTCTATTATCGAAATATAGATAACTTGGGAAGTTTGGCTAATTTCGTGAGGTCTTTCATTATTATTGACGTAAGTGTTTTTGGCAAAATAGTTTATGAAACGCATGTCATGAGAGCAGGAAGCGTGACATGCGTTTGGCGAGCGCCTTCATAATTCGCAAGCTCATGGTTGGTTTAATCTTGCGGCTTGAGGAGCGATGATTTTTGTAAACGCATGTCACGAGAGGGGGACCGGTGAAATGACATGACATGTGAAATGCGTTTGCCGATTTTCCCCCAAGGCCACATGCGAGGTACTCCGAGCATGCGGGGTGATGATACTCACCCCGCATGCTCGGAGTACCTCGCATGCGGGCTTGGGAGCCAAAAAACGGAGAAAGCCTCGCGAACCCCTGGGTCGATAGGGTTCGGAGGCTCCGGGAATCTTCGCATCAAGTCGCCGTGTGGATCACGCGACCTGCATGAACTCGTTCTCGATCATTTCCTTTTCAGGCACGAGCTTCTCCTGCACCGTCGGCACCGGAATGTTGTTCTGGTGCTGCCAACGGCCGGCGTCGGGGGCGCCGTGCCAGCGCTGCAGCGAGATGGCCCGCACGTGCTGGCGATCCTCCGCGTTGAGCAGGTCGAAGTAGACGTCGGCGACGCCGGCCTTCACGCGCGAGGAAGAGGTGTTGAGATAGAGAAGCTGCTCGGGCCGATCATCAAACACGGCCACGGCGCGCCAGCCCTGAGGCTTGGCTTCGGTCTGGTATACTAACATTTGACCCTCCTTGGTCCAAAGAGAATTACTTGCAGTGTGCCTAAAGTGCCGTAGAATTCTCCGGGAGTCAAGGGCAATTTGCGGCGAGGCCAGAATGGATGATCCGACAACCTCTTTCCACCACGTTCACGACGACGAACCCGCATCGGCACCGCTGCAGATCGACCACTTCGTCAAGCAGATCAAGGAGACGGCCGACAAGCTGCTTCGCGATCGGGCCAGCCGCGGCGACGTCAAGCTGCTGAGCACCGCCCTGCGCGAACTGCGTTACAGCTTCAAGGTCTTTTCCGCGTACAAGAATCGGCGCAAGGTGACCGTGTTCGGCTCGGCCCGGCTGCCGCTGGATCATCCGTCGTGCGTGCAGGCGATCGAGTTCGGCCGGCGCATGGCCGAGCTCAATTACATGGTCATCACCGGGGCCGCCCAGGGCATCATGGAGGCGGGCCACGTCGGCGCCGGCCGCGATGCCAGCATCGGCGTCAACATCCTGCTGCCGTTCGAGCAGGAGGCCAACGCCATCATCGCCGACGATCCCAAGCTCATGCATCTGAAGTACTTCTTCACGCGGAAGCTGCTGTTCGTCAAGGAGTCCAACGGCGTCGCCCTCTTTCCCGGCGGCTTCGGCACGCTCGACGAGGGTTTCGAGGTGCTGACTTTGGTCCAGACCGGCAAGAGCCATCTGCTGCCGATCGTCATGGTCGATCATCCGCAGGACGACTTCTGGAAACGCTGTGTCGGCTTCATTCACGATGTGCTGCTGGCCCGCCACCTCATCTCGCCTTACGACATGTCGCTTTTCAAGGTGACGAACTCCGTGGACGAGGCGGTGGCGGAGATCGTCAACTTCAACCGCGTCTATCACAGCATGCGCTATGTCGAAAACGAACTGGTTTTGCGTTTGCAGCATCCCCTGGCCGAGCCGGTGTTCGCCAACCTTCGGGCTGAGTTCGGGGACATTCTGCGCGGCGGGGACTTCGAGCAAACGTCCGCACTGCCGGCGGAGACGGGCGATGCTCATTTGCATCATTTGCCGCGACTGAAGTTCTGCTTCGATCGGCACAAGCTGGGCCGGCTGCGGCAGTTGATCGATTTCATCAACCGCGAAGGTTGATGGAAGTGGGGCGCCGCCCGCGGCCCCAACGGGGCCACCTGGGATAGCCCAGGCCAACGGCCTGGGTAAAGTCCGGACAAGCTTGCAAGCGTGCGCCATCGAATCCCAGGCCGTTGGCCTGGGCTATCGCAGTTTGCCCCTTTGGGGCACATGGGAATGAGCGTCATGAGCGTTACCTGCCCAGTCTGTGGCGGCCAATCGCAGGACACCGAATTCTGCGACCACTGCAATGCGGACCTGCTGCCGCCCGTCAATGCCACGGTGCCGCAGCGGGTCCCTGCTCCGTTCGGCAAGGGCCGGCTCACCACCAAGCAGCGTCAGCTCCTGAGCCGGCCTGATTCCTCCCTGGACGTCATCGCGACAGACGGCACACGCTGGCGGCTGCACTGGCTGCCCAAAAACATTCTGCCCCCATGGTTGCCCCTGATCGAGGAACGGGCTCGTTGCCAAATCGCGGCACTTCCGAAGTGCCAGCGCTTCGAAGATTCGGAAGGGCTCTGGATCGCGGCGGAAAGCAGCGGTATTCGAGCCCGGCCCTGGATCGAAACTCCCCAGGAGCATCCGCTGCAGGAGCTCCGCCGACTGTTCCGCTTCGCTTCGGCGCTCGGGAGAACTTTGGCTGAACTGCATCAGCAGCGCCTCGTCTGGCTCAACTTCGACCCCGCCGAACTGGAGGACACGACCGCCGCGGGCGCTGCTGACACCCAGCTGTCACTGCGAATCACCAATCTAGATCTGGAGGCATACTGGGCCGGCGCCTATCCCGAACGGCTTGCGTTCAAGCCAACCTTCGCGGCCCCGGAGATTTCGCGCGCCCTGCCGGAACAGATTGGCCCCGCAACGGACGCGTTCCACCTGGCCATGTTCTGCTACTGCTGGCTGGCGCGCAAGCTGCCCAGCGGTTTTGCCGGCGGCGGCCTCGAGGCGTTCGACTACCACATACCGCCGCTGCGCACCTTCGCCGCCGATCTCGCGCCCGGGATTGCCGACGTCGTCATGCACGGCCTGGACGTCGATGTCTCGCGGCGTTTCACCACCCCGGCCAAATTCCTGGCCGCTCTGGGAGACGCGGTGGCCCGTGCGGAAAAACGCTGGGAATTCACCGGGCCGCTAAAGTGGGACATCGGCGCCCACACGCGAACGGGCCGGGCGAAGTCAGTAGCGCCGTTGCCGCCGCGGCGCACCCAGGATTGGCAAGGCATCAATGAGGATAGCGTGCTGGTCAAGGAATTCGCCGACCCGCCGCGGGCCCTGCTGGCCGTCGCCGACGGCATCACCACCTGCGACGTCGGCACCGGCGCCCTGGCCAGCACTTCGACCGTAAAAACGCTGGAGGAGACGTTCACCGCGTCCTGTTCGCTGGAGCAGTTCCCCGAACTCATCACGCGCGCTTGCCAGGAAGGGGCCGGCAAACTGCTGCAATGGGCCTTGAGCCATGGCCATGAAGCCGCCTTGCGCGACGGTCTCGACCTCATGGGCACCACCCTGACCGCCGTCTGGCTCCAGGATTGCATGCTGTGCCTGGCCAATCTCGGCGACAGTCGCATCTACCTGGTGACCGATAATGCCATCGAACAGCTCACCGTGGACGGCGATCTCGGCTCGAGCCTGCTGGCCGCCGGCACTCCTCCCGAACAGGTTCGCGACCTGGGCGGGCTGAGCAAGGCACTGCGCGAATGCATCGGCGGCTGCCAGGTCAACCACGCGGGCGACCTGGTGCCCTTGACCGATTGTCTGCCGACCCTGTCGCGCTGTCCGCTGTCGCCCAGCGACATCGTCATCCTCTGCAGCGATGGCCTGATCGAGGAAGGCGTGTTCCTCGACCCCGCGACGGTGCTGGCCCTGGTGACGAAGCATCGCGACCTGGCCGCGGCCCAGCTGGCGACGCTGCTGGCCGAGCGCGCAGATGCTCTGCAGCGGCCACCGACGCCCGCCGAGCCGGAAGGGTTCGGCGACAACATTTCGTGCATCGTCATCAAGGTTTCTTAGGAACGGCCCGTAGCCGCGTTCGTGAGAACGCGGGTGGAGCAAGCGGAGACTGATGGTTCAGCCCGCGTTCTCACGAACGCGGCTACACGAACAGCTCGCGCACCGGTTCGCCGCGATCGAGAATCTCGACCGGACGGCCTTCCGGATGCATGAGCCAGCGATGCGGATCGACGCCGACCGCATCGTAGATGGTGTACGCCACGTCGGCGGGAGCGATCGGCCGGCGCGTCACATAGGCGCCCTGGCTATCGGTGGCGCCGATGACCTGGCCGCCGCGCACCCCGGCGCCGGCGAAGAGCAGCGAGGCGGCGGGGGCCCAGTGATCGCGGCCCATTTCGTTGTTGATCCGCGGCGTCCGGCCAAACTCGCCGAATACCGCCACCAGCGTTCGCGCCAGCAGCCCGCGATTCTCCAGATCCTCGAGCAGGGCCGAGAGACCGACGTCCAGTTCGGGCAACTTTCGACCGAGCCCCTCCCAGATGCGCGAATGATGATCCCAACCGCCGAAGTTGATCGTGGTGAAGCGAACGCCGCGTTCGACCAGCCGGCGGGCCAGCAGGCACGATTGGCCAAAAGTGTTTCGGCCATAACGATCGCGCAGAGTCGCCGATTCCTGATCGATGACGAAAGCGCTGCGGGCCTGGGATGACAGCACCAGGGCCGCAGCCCGCCGCTGAAATTCGTTGTAGGTGGTGATCGCGTCGCTGCCCTCGACCTGGCGCGTCAGGCCGTCCACCGCTTGCAGCAACGTTTGCCGGCGACGCACGGAGCTGTCGGTCGGTATCTCGGAGGGCTGCACGTCCTGGACCTGAAAGGCCGCCGCGTTCGGATCGCCGGTGCGGAAGGATTCATAGCGGCCGCCGAGATAGGCGCTCTTGCCCAGCTCCCAGGTGAATGACGGGTTGCGCGGAATGGACACATAGGGCGGCAAAGGACCGCGAAAGCCGAGCTGCTGCGAAACGACGGCGCCGATGGCCGGGTAGTCGCCGAATGCGGAGCCGAAGCGGCCGCACAGGGCCCAATTCGTGGCGGTTTCGTGGTGATCGTTGTTGTGCGCCCCGGAGCGAATCAGGGCGACCTTGTCCATGCAGCGAGCCATCTTGGCCAGCACGTGGCTGACGCGCACGCCGGGGACGTTGGTGTCGATGGGCCGATAGATGCCGCGAATCTCCGCGGGTTGATCGGGTTTCATGTCGAAGCTGTCGTGATGCGACAGGCCGCCGCCGAGGTAGACGAGGATGACGGAGTCGGCTCGGACACGCCGCTGGGGGGCCGGAGTGGATTGGGCCCGGAGCAAATCTGGCAAACCGAGGCCAAGGGCGCTCAGGGCACCGACCTGCAGAAAGTCGCGGCGGGATTGAAATACCTTCAACATGATTGGTTTCTCCGATGGTCGATCGTCGCCGCCGATTTATCGTTTCGCGTTCGCCTGAAGAGACCGGCGTCGCCGGTTTCTTCAGGCGAACGCTAAACGAAGAATCGGCCACCCGTCAACTAATGATTGAACGCAAACTCATTGCTATTGAGCAGCGCCCAGAACAGATCGCGGTAAAACTCCGCCCGACTCTCGCCGCCCGCCACCGTCTGTTGCAGCGTCTTCTCGCACACCGTCAGTTCGCCAGGCCTGGGCAATCGGCTCACGCTGGCGAGAAACAGCTCCTCCATCACTTCGCGGTCCGTCTTCTTGCTGGCCAACAATTCCGCGACCCGGCCCTTGGGCGACTTGATGCGATCGATCTTGTGCAGCACCGTATCGCCGCCGATCAGGTGCAGCAATTGCGGCAGCGTCACTTCGCCGTTGCGCTCACAGGCGCATGCACTAATACGTTCCGATCGGCCAAATAGCGACATGAAGTGGCTCTTGAGCGATGGATCATCCACCTGCACGGCGCGCGTGCCCGTGGGATAGCCGGGGAAGGTGTCCTGCACGCCGGTGCTGCGAGCGATGGCGTCGAGCAGCACCTCCGCGGGTAGCCGGCGAACGTGGAAGTGGGCATAGAACCGTCCATCCCGGGCATTGCTCGCATTGGTCGCCGAGCTGAGCTGATAAGCGCGCGAATTGAGAATGAGCTTCATCATGTGCTTGCGATCGAACTTGTGCTCGACGAACTCCTTGACCAGCGCCTTCCATAGATCGGGGTTAGTCGGCGGATTGCTGGCCCGCAGATCGTCGATCGGCTCGACCAGGCCGACGCCCATGAAGTGGGCCCACAGCCGATTGACCATGGCACCGCTGAAATACTCGTTGGCGGGATCGGTCATCCAGCGGGCCAGCACCTCGCGCGGATCCTCATCAGCCTGGATCGGCGTTAGCGAACGGTCGAGCGGTTGCGGCGGCAGAAACTTGTGGGTCCGCGGCTGGGTGACGCCAACGGGCTGCTTCTTCTGATTCGGATCGGCGGGAAACGCATCGAGCACCGTCGGCGGCATCTTCGCCTCTTTCAATCCTTTGCGCTGCATGCGCAGACGCGAAAAATACCCGGCAAAGTGGTAGTAATCGTCCTGGGTGTACTTCTCCAGCGGATGATTGTGGCACTGGGCACAGCCGATCCGCGTGCCGAGAAACGTTTGGGCCACGGACGCGACGACCGTTGACTCCTGGGCGAATTGCTTTTCGCCGACGGTGACGATAAAGTAGCCGACGGCCGGGTTATCGTTGGCGCTGCCTTTGACGGTCAGCACCGCGCGGGCCAGGTCGTCCCAGGGCCGATTGTCCGCCACCTGCTTCTTCAGCCAGTCGTGGAAGAGACGCACGCCCTTCTCGCCGCGAACGTCGTGATCGGCCTCCTTGCGGTTCTGGAAAAGGTCCGCCAATTGCAGCGTCCAGAAGTCGATGAACTCGGGCCGGGCCAGCAGCTCATCAATTAGCTTTGCTCGCCTGTCCGCCCTTTTGTCGGCGAGAAAAGTTTGCACTTCCGTCGGCGATGGCAGCAGTCCGATCGTGTCCAGATAGACCCGGCGAACGAAGGTGGCATCATCGCACCCGGCCGACGGCTCGATGCGCAGATCCTGGAGTTTTGTGAAGACGTGCTCGTCGATGAAGTTGTTGCGTGGGCCGTACCATTCCGCCTTGACGGCCTGTTCGTGCGGGGCGGTGACGAGCATGACGGCGACCTGTCCCAGGAACGAGCCGCGCACAAAAGTCTCGCCGGCGCGGACCACCTGGACCAGACCGTCGGCATCGACCTGGGCGACGCTGCCGTCGTTGGACACGAATTGCGTCAGCCAGGTGACGTCCCTGGTTTGGCCGTCGCTGAAGGTCGCCTGGACGCGAAGTTGCAAAGTGTCGCCGACCTTCGCGACTCGGCTGGCTGGTTCGATGGTGAGCCGTTGCAAAGTGGCGTCGTTCTTGCCGGGGCCGGGAGCGCCGGCCTTGATCCAGTCGAGCAGGACGCGATACGCCTGGCTTTCTTCGGTCATCAGCTTGCCGCCGCCGTGCGCGACATGGCCGAGCGCCTTGAGCAGCAGCAGACTCGCTTCGGGGGCGACGAAGTTGAGCCGGCGATTGGCGCTTTCGTGGGTGAGCCATTCATGGTCCCATTCCGGAGCGTAGCCGCGCAGCGAGAGACGAAAGCCGTTTTGGCCGGCGTTCTTGCCGTGACAGGCACCCTGGTTGCAGCCGAGACGGGTCAAAACTGGTTCGACGTCATTGACGAAAGACGGAGCCTGGGCCGCCGCCGTAGCATGGCAGAGAAGCACGGCCAGGAAACTGCCAAGACTGACG
>Ga0182024_10017433_pt1 | contig 13483 bp, 14 predicted proteins | sample P32metaG_FD_120480 | JGI IMG/M metagenome (GOLD analysis project Ga0182024, IMG submission 120480) | Permafrost microbial communities from Stordalen Mire, Sweden - P3-2 metaG (Illumina Assembly) | ecosystem: Environmental > Terrestrial > Soil > Wetlands > Permafrost | place: Sweden: Stordalen...
CTGAACCATTCCCTCATCGGCGTGCCCTTGTTCGCGTCGAAGCGGACGCCGTCGCCGGCCGCGACCAGCGCGTCGACTCGCTCGGCGGGAAGCTTCAGCACCAGCTGGCCGCGCACCAGCATCGCGAAGATCTTGTTCTGGAAACGGAGGCCGGTCCGGCCGAAACCACCGTTACCCCGCGGCGGCGTGACTCCCGCGATGCCGACAAGCTCATCAACCAGATCCTCGTAACGGTCTTCCGGCCGGAGCTCCCCGGCGCCCTCTGCTCGCACGCCGTCAGGGTAAGCCCCGCTACCGACAACGCGCCGCGGCCGCACCGAGGCGACCGGCGGGCTACCGCCTGGCCCGGAGGTCACTGGGTCATGGCTGCCGTCAGCTGAATACGCTCGGCCTCGCTGAACGGGACCGGCGTGCGGCGGACGGCATCCCAGCGGACCGTGACGACCCGCGCCTCGGCCGCTGCCTCCCCCGATGGCGTGACGATCGTCTCGCGGGTCGTCAGGCTGGTGGTGCCCAGACGCTCAACCTCAATGTGCACCGTGACCCGCCGGTCCGGGTAGCGGACCTCCGCGCGCAGGTCAACCTCAAGCCGCACGACCACGTAGAGCGGGTCACTGCCCAGGTTCTGGGTGTAGAAGGCATCCCGGCCCTCCTCCAGGTAGGTCAGGAAAACCGCGTGATTGACATGACCCAGAGCGTCCACGTCACGCCACCGGACATCGACCGGATGCTCAAAGATCGCACCCATGCGCTCACTCCCCACGTCTTCGAAGAGGCCAAGGAAATCACGCTTTGCCGACAGCGAGATGAAGAACTAGGCACGCTTCTGCGCGGACTGCCGTGCTGGTGACAGTGCCCGCAGACTCCCGGCTGAGCGGGCGGGCAGCGCGGCAGCTGGCTGAGCGTGTCCGCTGTCAGAGATCAGGGCAGATGGGACACCGGGCCGCGGCTTAGGGTTCCGGTCATGGACGTGCAACTCCTCAGCAGGCCTGACCCCGCGGCTGTCCCGCATCGTCCGCAACGCCCAGGACAGCCAGGCGCCATAAGGCGGCAGACGCGATTGCCGTTGATTCCGCGCGGCATGGCCCGGTTGAGCCGGGCCATGCCAGCCCGTCTGGGTATGCCTCGCTGCTAACTGCAGTTGGCGGCCACGTACTCGGCCAGCGGCGTGGCCTGCAGAGCGCTGCCGATGCCGAAGTCGACGGTCTGAGCCGCGACCCAGCCAGTGACCGGCGAGGTCACGGTGAAGGTCACCGTCGAGGGAGCGGTCGTACTGTGCGAGACCGCCAGTTTGCAGTCCTTGCCGAGCGCCGCCACAAAGGGCGTGGCGGTGCCGGTCTTCACGGTGTTGACCAGCTTCACGTCCTGCAGGACCATGCCGGTCGCCGACGAGAGGACGCCGACCCTGAACGTGCAGACGCTGCCGGGCAGCGCCTTGGTGATGGTCAGGGTGTCTGTCGTGACGTAACCCGACGGCGGCCTCCCGGAAGTCCCGGTAGTGCCGCTCAGCACCTGCTTGCAGGTGACCCCGCTCGTGTCGGCCGTGCTGAGAGCGCTGCCGCTCCGGAAGAACAGCGCGGCGGACGGTGCCGTGGCCGCCGAGCCGCTGATCGTCCCGCTGAAGATCACGGCCGCGGCGGCGACGGACAAGAGCCCGCCTCCTGCGACACTGCCCGCCAGCCATGCCATCGTGCGCTTTCTCGGCATGGTCATGCTCCGTTGCAGTTGCCGGATACGTACTGGCCAGACGGGACGCCCTGGATGTCTGCGGTGATGTCGCCACTCGCACCAGCGGTCCAGCCTGTAGTCGGCGCCGTCACGGTAAAGGTGATGGCGACCGCCGTGCCTGGGTCAGTGCCCAGCGCCGTGCCGCAGTCGGCATTCGCGAGCGTCGCCGTGTAGGCCACGCCGGCGCCCCCGGTGTTCGCCCAGGTGATGTCCTGCACCACGGTGGACGGATCCGCGGAGAACACCTCTACGACGAACTTGCACGCCGAGCCGGCCAGCGCATTCCCGACGGTCAGCGTGTCGGTAGTGAAGGCTCCGTCGAAGCCCGAGGTGAAGGAGTCGGAGCCGTTCAGGTTCTGCGCGCAGGTGACCCCGCTACCGTCGCCCGTCGAGACCGTCGACCCCTGGCCGGTGAAAGCCAGCTCCGCGGCGGTGGCATTGGCCACGGTCCCGTTGATAGAGCCGTTAAAGAGGACGGCCGCTCCTGCGACTGACAGCCCGCCGCCCGCGAGGACGCAAGCAGCCAGATAGGCCGTGGTCTTGCGCCTGATGTGTGGGAACCTCATTCCCCTTCCTTCCACGTTGCTTACGCTCCCCCGCCAGGCAGAATTGCGTGCTCACGGCCTCGGAGCAGGACGAGGCTCGCCCGCGGAGCTTTCATAGCTACAGCGGGATTGTAAAGACGCAGGCGGCAGCTAACATCGGGGAAATGCCCTACTTTTAAGCTCCTCGCTGGCCTCGGCGCCTCTGCAACCGCCAGCGCTCAGGGGCCTTGGCGCCTGGACTTCGCCTGCCGCGTAAGAGGGGACGGGGATTTGTAATACATCGGTCGCTGTTGTCCGTCTGATAGGTGGGAAGGATCTCGCGGTGGAAATGAGCGGTGGCCTGCTGGAACGCGACGATGTCATCGCGTCGGCAGACCAGCTGCTCAGCGGGGTCGCGGCAGGCCGCTCGGGGGCGCTGTTCCTGCTCGCCGAGGCAGGCCTCGGCAAGACGTCAGCGATAGATCGGGCCTGCCGGCTGGCCGCGGCGGCAGGCCTGGCCGTCGGGCTCGCCCGGGGCCATCCGATGGAGACCAGCCTCCCGTTCGGCCTGCTGGCCGAGGCGCTGGACGATGTCGGCGGGCGAGGGCTGCTTGGAGAGGGCCAGCTGGATCCGGCCACCGCAGATGACCGAGCTGCCCGGTTCTACGGCGTGCTGCGCTGGCTGCAGGACCGGACGGGTAGCGCACTGCTCCTGGCGCTTGATGACCTGCACTGGGCAGATGCTGACTCGCTTGCCCTGATCTGCTTTATCTGCCGCCGGATGGGCCCGCTGCGGCTGGCGCTGATCGCCAGCCTGCGGCCGTGGCCGCCGCAGGCCAGCGCGGCCGTCGCTGACCTGGCGACCGCGGGCTGCGGCAGCATCCGCCGGCTAGCTCCGCTGAGCCAGGCCGCTGCCGGGTCGCTGCTAGCGGCGCGGCTGGGCCGGGCGCTGCCGGCCGAGGAGCGGCAGCGGGCGTTCGCGCTATGTGCCGGCAACCCGCTGCTGCTCGAGCAGTTGGCAGTGGCACTCGGCAGCGGGGAGGTCCTGCCGGCCGCGGCCCAGGCCGGCGGCCTGGCATTAGGCCGGGATGTGCTGCTCGCGCGGTTCGCCGGGCTGCCGCCTGCCGGGATGCGCTGCGCCCAGGCAGCGTCGGTGCTGGGGACCAGCTTCCTCCCCGAGGTTGCCGCGCAGGTGGCCGGGCTGGCGGACGGCGAGGTCGACATCGCGCTGGAGGCACTCAGCCGGACCAGGCTCATCGACCAGCTTCCGGGTGCCGAGGCGGACTTCGTGCACCCGCTGTTCCGCCAGGCCCTCTATGACGACCTGACCGGGCCGGCCAGGACCAGGCTGCACGCCAGGGCGTTCACGGTCCTGCATGCGCGCGGCCTGGATGCCCAGGCGGCGGAGCAGGCGGTGCACGCCGGCCTGGCCGGAGACCTGGAGGCGGTGGCCGTTCTGGAGCGGGCCGGCCGGGCGGCCCGGCGGACGGGCGCGCTGGCCACCGCCGTGACGAGGCTGGACGCCGCCGTGACCATGGCCGGCGACCTGGCCGGCACTGGCCTGCTGCTGGCCCGGGCCGAGGCGCTGCTGACGGGCGGCCACGCCGATCGGGCGATCACTGCCTATCAGGGGCTGCTGAGCCGGCCTGACTGCCCGGTGCGTGCCCGGGTGGAGGCGCTGTGGATGCTGGGCCGCGCTTTGGTCATGACCGGAGACCATGACCGAGCCGCTGCCGTGTTCGGCGAGGCAGCCCTGCTCGCGCGAGCCGAGGATCCGGGCACCGCGGTGCAGGTGCTCAAGGACGCATCGTTTTCCGCCATGCTCTCCGCTGGGCCCGCACGGGCACTTGTGCCGGCCAGCCTGGCCAGGGAACTGGCCGCCTCGCTCGGCCGGGAAACACGCCTGGAGGTCGATGCGGTCTGGGGCGAGATAGCGGTGCAGACCGGTGACCCGGCCGGGATCGCGGCAACGGAGTCAGCCGCGCCGTGGCTGCGGCCGGGCCAGGCTTCCCGGTCCGAGGGCGACATCGGGCGGGACGCGTGGGGCTCAGTCAACAGCTTCGCCTTCGCCTGCGCCTTGGTCGAGCGCCTGGCCGAATCCGAGCAGGCCTTCGCTGCGCTTCGGGCGTCCGCCGATCTGGCCAGCGCTCCCGAGGCCATCGCCATGCTGGCCAACGGTCACGCTTACGTGCTGACCCGGATGGGCCGCCTCGATGAGGCACTGGAGGCTATCAACGTCGCCCTCTCGCTGGCCGACCTGGCGCCGGTAATCGAGTCGTTCGCGAGCGTGGGCAGCGCCTACATCCTGCTGTACATGGGCAGGCTGGAGGACAGCGCCCGCTGGTGCGAGCGGGTCGAGGTTACCGCCACCGCGCGGGGAGAATGGAACGCGCTGCTGTTCCTGTGTGATGTGCTTGGCCACCGGCGGTTGCGCGAGGGCGCCATAGCAGAAGCCTGCAAGCACTATGAGCGGCTGGAGGCCACCGTGCGGCAGATGGGCATCGGCGAGCCGTGCCTGCCGCCGTGGCCCAGGCACGCCATCGGCGCCTACCTGGCGGCAGGCCGCACCGCCGACGCCGAGCGCATCGTGTCCTGGCTGGACCGCGCCGCCGGCCCGCTGCCCTGCCGGTTCCCCCGCATCGCCGCGGCCACCGGCCGCGCCCAGCTCGCCGAACTGCGCGGAGACGCCGCCACGGCCGAGGCCCAGTTCCGGACCGCGCTGGTGCTGCACGAGCAGGTCACCCTGCCATTGGAGCACGCGGAGACACTGCTGGCCTACGGCGCGTTCCTGCGCCGGACCGGCCCGGCCGCCGCGGCCAGACCCATGCTGGCCCGTGCCGCCGAGGTGGCCGAGGCCGCCAGCGCCGGCTGGCTGGCCGGGCTGGCACGCGCCGAGCTCAAGGTCGCCGGAGGCCGGCGCCAGCGCCGCACCGTGCCCGGAGCACTGACCGCCCAAGAGCAGCGCGTTGCCGGCCTGGCCGCCGCCGGCGCCGCCAACGCCGACATCGCCCGCCAGCTGTACTTGTCGGTCAGCACCGTCGAGACTCATCTCGAGCGCGTCTACGCCAAGCTTGGCATCCACTCCCGTTACGAGCTCATCGCCATGGCCGCCAAGGCCAGCTGGGGCCCCGATCATTAGGGGACTCGGTCGGCTCCGCTGCACCCCTGCGCGATCGCCGGCTGGGCTCCGCTAACGATCCGGTGGTCACCGCCCGCCGTACAGGGCCGAGGAGAGCACGATGTTCGCGGGCGTCAGGGCCAGTGACGGCCAGCCTGACGTAGCAGCCCCGCGGCCCATTGGCACCCGCCTGTCATCCGCTCAGGAGACTGGCCGCCAAGCGTGCCCGGGTGCGCAGAATGCAGTTGGGTCTTCTCGTCGATTCGATTATATGTTTGAATACCAGCATGATTCAGGCCCTAGCCTCCGGCGCCAGTCACCCCGTGGTGGCCGGCCTGCTCGGCCTCGGGACCGCGGGCCTCGCCGGTGCCGTGGTGGCCACGGCCTGGAGCGTGTACGCGCGCCAGATCAGGCTCGCCGAATTGCTCGCCCGCCGCCAGTTCACCGTGACCGGCGAAACAGGCGCGGCGGCTCCCGCCGCGAACGGGACCGGCAGCCCCGCGGCGAACGGGACCGGCAGTCCCGCGGGGAACGGGACCGGCAGCCCCAGGGCGAACGGGCACGGCAATGCCGGAGCCGTCGCCCAGGCAACCCGGACCGCCGCCGGCCCGGGACTGTCGCCGCCGGTCGTCATCGACGGGCCGGACACCGTCGTCACCGGCGAGCAGGCTCGCTATCGCGTCCGGCCCGCCGACGGCCGGACCGTCGTGTCCTGGGCCGCCGGCGGCGGGCCGGTGGCGCATTCTCCTGACCCGGCCCATCCCGACGAGCTGCTCCTGATCGCTGACCAGCCCGGCGACCTCGCGGTCACCGTTCGGGTGCGCGAGGGCCTGATGCAGCACCGCGGCACGAAAACCGTCACCGCCGTGCCGGACACCACCACCGCGCCGCCCCTCACCCTCCGGCTGTTCCTGAGCAGCTGGGGGCTGGTGGTCGTCGCCGTGCTGATCACCGGATTCGCCGGAGCCCTCGATGCCCTGGGTGACCTCACCTCCTCCGATTTCATCGCGCTGGTCGCCCCGCTGGCGGCGCTGCTCGCCGTGGTAACCGCCATGCGGGGAACAGACGACCCGCGCTGCCGCCCAGCCGACGGCACCGCCAGGCCCAGATCCTGAGATCCTGCCTGACCGCGAACCCTGCCTCGCCGCGAACCTCCCTGGCCGCGCGCGAGCGTGGGATCCTGCAGCGTGCCTGAACTTGAGGATCTCCGCGACCGCATGAGGCAGTTCACCCAGCAAGATGTCCGGCTCCGAGCGCCGCTTCCCGGTCAGCGACGTCACCGGCCGAGCACCGGAATGAAGGCGAGCATCTGCTCCAGGTAGGGCCGGACGGCCGGTCAGCCCGGTCCAGCGTCTGACGGCGTTGGAGTACCCTCGGAGCGGCGCCCAGGGCAGTCCCTCATAGCATGCGCTGCGCCGCAGGAAGGGCGCCGCGAACGGTCCCTCCGCCAGACCCAGCGACGAACTCGAAGGAGGCAGTCATGGTAGGCGAGAAGGTAGAGCACTTCCAAGGCAAGGGTACGGATCTGAGCGCCCTGCAGTCCCACATCGAGGAGTACCTGAAGACCGACGGCTTCACGGTCCAGACCTCGGCGCCGAGCGCGCACGGTGTAGTCATCCAGGCCAGGAAAGGCGGTTTCCTGCGCGGGGTCATCGCCGCGGACCGCGCGATGACCATCATGATCGCAGGGAGCCCCGACGACTTCACGGTCCGCATCGGCATCGGCAAGTGGGCCGAGCACCTCGCGGTGACAGCGATCGAGACCTTGCTTATCTCTAGCCTGTTCCTCGTCGTGGACGTGGCCGAGATCGCCTGGAACTTCGAGATCGAGGACAAGCTCGTCAAGGACATCAAGTCATTCGTCGGCTGAAGCGACCTCCGGCGGGATCGGCCCGACGCCACGGTTCACCCAGCCGGTAGCAGGACCTCCAGTTAGTGTGTCGGGCGTGGCTAGCCGTGCGGAGCGCTCGATGTCCTTCGGGGCGATCGCCGACGACTACGACCGGCTGCGCCCGAGCCCGCCGGACGCCGCGGTCGACTGGCTGCTGCCAGCGCAGTGCCAGCTGGCTGTCGACCTCGCCGCGGGCACTGGCCTGCTGACGCGGGTGCTGGCGGGTAAGGTCCCGCAGGTCGTAGCGGTCGAGCCCGATAGGCGGATGCGGGCTGTGCTGCGTGCTCGTTCACCGGATGTTCGTGTCGCCGAAGGCCGCGGCGAGGCAATCCCGCTGCCTGACGCCAGCGCCGACGGCGTCTTCGTCTCGTCGGCATGGCACTGGATGGATCCCGAGCTGGCCATCCCCGAGATCGGGCGGGTGCTGCGCGATGGCGGCCGCTTCGGCGCGATCTGGACGGGCCGCGACCGTCAGGCCGGCTGGGTGCGCGATGCCGACTGGATGCAGTGGGGGCGGGCCGACGGGGCGGAGACCGCAGCGTCGGCGGACCAGGGCGCGGCCCGGTCCGGGTCCCGGCGTGGTGAGATCGCGCTGCCGGACACGGGGTTGTTCGGCAATGCCGAGACCGCATCGTTCGGGTTCATCCGCGCAATGACGATCAGCGACATGGTCGGCATGCTGGCCACCTACAGCGCCGTCATTACCGCGAGCCCGGACGACAAGGCGGCCCGGCTGGCCAGTGCGAGGGCGGCCCTGGAGGAGCGGTTCCCTGACGCCGGGGAGATCGACGTGCCGATGCGGGCGTGGTGCTGGCGCGCCGATCGCACAGCCCGCGCCGCACCCTGAATCCGCACGATTTCACCGGAGCACCGCGATCCGCGGATCTAGGCCCTCCCAGCTTTTGTCTCCAGTGAGTACCGCGTCGGCCCCCACAACATCGGCGGTGGCGATCACGAGCGCGTCGGGAAGCCGGAGCGATCGGTGCCGGGCCCGCCAGCGCGCGGCGGCGACTGCGACTTCCTCGTCGACGGGATGGGGCGGCCCGAAGGCGGCGATGGCCAGGGCTCGCCGGCCAGCAAGTTCCGCCTCGCCTCGCCGTGCCGCCCCGACCAGCACCTCCGCGAGGACGCTTGCCGGCAGGAGGAAACCATCCCCGGTTGCGCGCCGGTCACGGGCGGCAGTCGAGGCCAACGCATGCAGGGCATCCTCTGGGTCGAAGAGAGCGAGCACAATGCTCGCGTCCAGTACTACCGTGCCCATTCGTCTCTCAGCGCCTGCAAGTCGGTTTCCGCAGACAGGCCAGGCGCAGAGCCGATGAGCGCCTCCAGCGGATCGTCCACCGCCGTCAGGATCAGCCGGCCCCGGCCGTCGGCCGTAACCCGCAGTTCGTCACCGGGCAGAACCTGTGCGTCTTTCAGGGCATCGACCGGGATCGTGATCTGGTGCTTAGTGGAAACCCGGGTGATGCCCCGTTTTCTCTTTACTTTCGGAGCCATAAGTAAAGGATACTCGTCAGGCTAGCTGATGCAAGCGCTGGGCACGGGCACTGACCAGGCGCCGTTCATGATCGGGAACGTTGACCTGCCGTCGGCTACGTTCTAATTTGGCTCTTAATGAGCCACTCTCCCGCTGACAAGCTCCGGAACGGCAACGTGCCTGGCAACGCCCACCACGCCGGACCGCCGGGGGGCCTGGCCAACGTCCGCGCCCGTTTCAGCTCGCTGTCCGACGATTTCGTCTATCTCGACGCGCCCGGCGGCACCCAGACCCCCGATGAGGTCGCCGACGCGGTAGCCAGGGTCTACCGCGAGGCGAGCGGCAACACCGGCGCGCCCTACGCTGCCAGCAGGCGGATCGACGCGCTGGTCCACGACGCCCGCGCGGCCTCGGCGCGCTTTCTCGGCTGCGCCAGCGAGGAGATCATCCTCGGTCCCAACATGACCTCGCTGAACTACACGCTGTCCCGCACGCTCGGCCGTGACCTGCAGCCGGGCGACGAGATCGTGGTCACCCGGCTTGACCATGACGCGAACGTGGCGCCATGGCTCGACCTGGCCCAGGACCGGGGGCTGCAGGTCCGGCTGGCCGATGTGCACGCCGACACCTCGCTGGACCTGTCGGACCTGGAGCGCCTGCTGGGACCGCGGACGAAGGTCGTCGCGTTCCCCTGGGCGTCGAACGCGACGGGAACGATCGTGGATGCCCGCGCGGTGTCCGACCTGGCCCATCAGGCGGGCGCGCTGTCCTGGGTGGACGCCGTGCAGTATGCCCCGCACGAGCCGATGGACGTGCGGGCGATCGATGCCGACGTCGTGCTCTGCTCCGCTTACAAGTTCTGCGGGCCGCACCTGGGCATCGCCTTCGGCTGCCGCGAGCTGCTGCAGTCATGGCGGCCCTACAAGGCCAGGCCCGCCCCGATGGAGCCGCTCGGCCACCGCTTCGAGACGGGCACGCTGCCGTACGAGCTGCTCGGCGGCCTGCTCGCCACCTTCGGCTACCTGGACAGCCTGGGCGGCCCGGCCCTGGTCGGCGACTGGGAACGGCAGCTTGGCGACCGGCTGCTGGCCGGCCTTCCGCCGGGCGCCCGGCTATGGGGCCTGCCCACCACGGCGGGCCGGGTGCCGACGTTCCTGGTCAACTTCCCCGGGGTTCCGTCGGCGGAGCTAAGCCCGGCGCTGGCCGAGCTCGGGTTCGGCGTGTGGAGCCACGGCAGCTACTACGCGCCCGGGCTGCACGACCGGATCGCCTGGGGCGAGGCGCTGCGGATCGGCCTGGCGCATTACAACACCCTGGACGAGATGGACCGCTTCAACGAGGCCCTTGCCGCCGTGGTGGCGGCTCACCGGCCTGCGCTGCGCACCGGGCGGCCGGGATGACCGCCGGACCGGTCGTCCTGACCGCCGATGTTCCCGTCGATCACACGGCGAGTGGCGCGCGGGTCCGTACGCTGCTGGACACCGGCCGGGCCGGGCCAGGCCTCGTCCGGCGGCTCGCCGAGATTCCGCCTGGCGTACTGCTCGGCGGCACCGCCGGATCCGCCGGCGAGCTGTGGTTCGTGATCAGCGGGCACGGCCGGCTGGACGGCGGCGGCCAGGCCGGCCTGCCGCTCGACCCGGACCGGGGACTGTGGATCCCGCCTTACCTGACATACCGGATCAACGCAGCAGGCTCCGATGATCTCCGGATCGACGCGGTCACCCTGCCGGCCGGGGCACCGGAGCCTCGCCATCCGGCCAGCGCTACGCCAGCCGGCCACGCCGCGCCGCCGCATCATGCCGCGCCGCAGGCCCGCGACCTGGGCGACTGCGAGGTCGAGACGACGGGAGACCGCCGCTTCCGGGTCCTGTTCGGCCCCGGCCAGGGCTGCGCGGTGGCCACCCAGTTCCTGGGCGAGATCCCGGCCGGCCGGGCGCCTGAGCACAGCCACCCCTACGACGAGCTGGTGCTGATCCTCGAGGGAACGGGTGTGCTGCACCTGAACGGCGCCGATCACCCGCTGTCCGCGGGCAGCTGCGTCCACCTGCCGCCCCGGCAGCTGCACTGCCTGGAGAACACGGTAGCGGCTACGATGCGAGTGCTCGGCGTGTTCCACCCGGCGGACAGCCCGGCCGCCAAGGCGGAAACGCGCCACCGGGCATCGCCCGGCTGACGCAGCCCGCCGGTACCAGGCCCTGGCCGAAGGAGACCTCGTCCTTGTCGCTGCCCACCGCCGTGAACGGTGACGATCGATGATCCTGGTGGCCGGCGAGAGCCTCATCGACCTGATCGTCGAGCCAGACGGCCGGGTCGTCGCGAGCCCGGGCGGCGGCCCGTTCAATGCCGCCCGGACGATCGCCCGTCTCGGTCACCCGACCCGGTTCCTTGGCCGGTTCTCCGCTGATCCCTTCGGCCAGTTCCTGATGGGCAGGCTCCGCCAGGACGGCGTGGAGCTCGCCCTACCTGACCCGGTAGACAATCCGACGGCCATCGCGACTGTCGCCGTCAGCGCGCTCGGCGTCCCCCGGTACTGGTTCCACCTGGCCGGGACGGCCGGCTTCCTGCTGGGTCAGCTGACCGCCCAGCGCGCGCTGGAGGCGGACATCACCGCTCTGCACATCGGCACGCTCGGCCTTGTCGTCGAGCCGATGGCGACGGAACTCGAGCGCGTGGCCGCCAGCCTGCCGGGGACGGCGCTGCTCCTGCTTGATCCCAACTGCCGGCCTCAGGTGATTCCCGATGCGGATGCTTACCGAGCCCGGATCTGGCGGATCCTGGCCCGCGCGGACCTGGTGAAGGCGAGCGTCGAGGATCTTGCCTTCCTGGTGCCAGGGGCGAGCGTGCCGGACGCCGCGCGGGCACTCCTCGCAGGAGGAGCCCGTGCCGTGCTGGTGACGGACGGCCCCGCGATGATCAGGGCCTTCGCGGGAAATGATCACCTCGCGGTACCGGTGCCGCCTGCCGAGGTCGTGGACACCGTGGGCGCGGGCGACTCCTTCGGCGGCGGGTTCCTCGCCTGGTGGGTGGAGCGCGGGCTGGGGCGCGAAGGCCTGGCAGACACGGCGCAGCTGCGGGCCGCCGCCACGGCTGCCGCCCGGGTGGCGGCAGTGACCTGCAGCCGGGCGGGCGCCGAGCCGCCCTGGCGGCATGAGCTGGCTGCCAGCGACGGGTGGGGAGACCTGCCCGTCCAGCTGGGCCGTATCTGACATCTCACGCTCTGCAGCCAGCGCGGCCGGATCGCACCCCAGGAACCGGCCCGGATCCCGGCATCTGAAACTACTTTCCGAGAGAATACTCTTGGAGTATGCTCTCGGTTGTGAGTGTTCCGCTGACACTGCTTGGCCTGCTTGAGCGAGGGCCAAGCCACGGATATGACCTGAAACGGGACTACGACGCGTTCTTCGGCCGGGGCAGGCCGCTGCGCTACAGCCAGGTGTACGCGACCCTGTCCCGGCTGGCCAGGGACGGGAAGGCGGTCGCCGGGCCTGTCGAGCAGGGGGCCGGGCCCGAACGCCGGCGGTACGTCATCACCGAGGTAGGCGCCGCCGAAGTGGAGCGGTGGCTGGCCGAGCCGGCCCCGCCGGAGCCGGACCTGCAGAGCGAGCTGTTCGCCAAGGTGGTGCTCGCCCTGATGCTCGGCCGGCCGGCCGACGGCTACCTGGATGCCCAGCGGGCGGCGCACCTGCAGCGGATGCGCGAGCTCACCGAACTCAAGCGGGACGGGGAGCCACTCAACGTGCTGCTCGCCGACCACGCGCTCTACCGACTGGAGGCTGACCTGCGATGGATCGACCACACCGTGGCCCGGCTGGACCTGCTCGCACGGGCGGTGCGCCGGTGACCGCGGACCTTCTCGCCGCCGCGGCGGCCCCCGGGGCTGCGAAGATCGTCGAGGCGCGGGACCTGGTGAAGTCGTTCGGCAGCACCCCGGCGCTGCGCGGTGCCTCGCTGGCGGTCCAACGGGGCGAGATCGTCGCGGTCATGGGGCCGAGCGGATCGGGCAAGTCCACCTTGCTGCACTGCCTGGCGGGCATCCTGGTCCCCGAGCAGGGCGAGGTCTGGTTCGGCGGGCAGCGGCTGGACACCCTGAGCGACGAGCGGCGCAGCGCGTTGCGCCGGGACCGGTTCGGGTTCGTGTTCCAGTCCGGCCAGCTGGTCCCCGAGCTGACCGCGGAACAGAACGTCGCCCTGCCCTTGCTGCTGTCCGGCACCCGCCGCGGCCCGGCGATGACGGCGGCCAGGAACTGGTTCGGCACGCTGGGCCTGGACGGGCTTGAGCACCGCAGGTCCGGGGAGCTGTCCGGCGGGCAGGCGCAGCGCGTCGCGCTGGCCCGCGGCCTGGTCGCCGGCCCGGAGCTGCTGTTCGCCGACGAGCCGACCGGGTCGCTGGACTCGGTGTCTGGCGAGCTGGTGATGGACCTGCTCACCGCCGCCGCCCGCGAGCATGGCACCACCGTCATCCTGGTCACCCACGACGCCCGGGTCGCCGCCTACGCCGACCGCGAGGTCATCGTCCGCGACGGCACGGTCAGCACCCTCACCGGCGCCAGGCCATGATCCCCCTCGGGCTCCGGCTGGTGATCAGCGGCGGCCGCGAGGCGATCACCCGGCTGGTCGTCCTGGCCGTCGCGGTCGGCCTCGGGGTCGGCCTGCTGCTGACCGCCGTGGCCGCGACCAACGCGGTCACCACCTGGAACAACCGCCACGCCTGGTACTGGACCGGCACCGCGTGGGTGCCCCCGGGA
>Ga0182024_10017434_pt1 | contig 13483 bp, 13 predicted proteins | sample P32metaG_FD_120480 | JGI IMG/M metagenome (GOLD analysis project Ga0182024, IMG submission 120480) | Permafrost microbial communities from Stordalen Mire, Sweden - P3-2 metaG (Illumina Assembly) | ecosystem: Environmental > Terrestrial > Soil > Wetlands > Permafrost | place: Sweden: Stordalen...
AAACCCAAGCCGCCATGGCCAAGCGCAATGGGTGAACCAGCGGGTTCGCCCCAAAGTCCGGTGCTCGCGCTCAGAGTAAAGATGTGGATGTTGTCGCTCACGCCCCCGGCCACATAGAAAGCTAGTCCGGACGGATCGAAGACAATGCCGTTGTACGTGTTTGCCACCGCCAGCACCTGCTTCAGGTTCGGTGTAGTGGTTGTTAGGTCGTAGACGAACACGTGTTCGGTGGAATCGACAGGGGTGAACGCCGCCGACATTACCTGCCCAATCAGCGGGTTGTCAAATACGCGGTTGTATCCGCTGGTCAGAACCAGCAGCGTGTTGCCAAGCGGGCTGACAACGCTCGATACCGCATGGTCCGCCGTCCACGTTGGATTCTGCGTCAGACCGGGGTTCAGCGACACGAGTGTACCTAGCGGCGTGAGGTCTTGACCCATGTTGGGCAGCGCCGGAGTAGCCTGCCCACAGACCCGCCCAACTGAGACGATCAGCACGAAGCTTAGGCTAACCGCTGAAAGCAGCGAATGTCCACGAATTTCCCTGGTCATTTCTTGAGGCTCCTTTAAGTACACGAGATCCCAGCCGCAGTGGAAGGTAATGCGGCTTTGGGGGAGCGGCCGAGGGCTTCGGCGCTTACGAATCGTGCGACTCCGAACGGAGCTAACTTGATCTTACGCCTATTTGACGACGGCATGCAAAATATTTCGAGCGCGCCGCAAGTCGGCCGCCTGGCGCGGGCTCCCCGGCGCGATCACCGACAGCAACGCGGCAGCGCGTGTCGGCGCGGGTGGGAAGCGATTCTGCGCAAATTCCTATGGGACGATTTGAGGGGAGGGACAAACTCGCGCGCGCCCGAGTTTAGTGAATCTTATGGCGGAGAGGGAGGGATTCGAACCCTCGGTAGAGCTTTAAGGCCCTACGACGGTTTAGCAAACCGCTGCTTTCGACCACTCAGCCACCTCTCCGTTTTTAACTCACCTGATTTCAGCGGGTTCTGGTCGATGCCACTACATTATACTGCGATCTTCGCCTTTCGTGGAACGATTGCCACTGTTTTGTCACTACTCTTCAGGCGCTGCACAGCCCGACGCTTCGCCTCGTCGTTGGAGTGAGCGTACCGCATTGTCGTACTGATATTCGAATGCCCGAGTAGCTCTTTGACTGTCACTATGTCCACTCCCTCGCTGGTAAGCCGCGAAGCAAAAGTATGGCGGAACATGTGCCAGGTGATCTTCCCAAGACCTGCCCGTTTCACAGCCGTAGCGATGGCTCCCTTCACATCCTTGAATTTGTCGCCGGTCATCGGATTGTAGAACACGTAAGGACCATGCTGAATACCTCGTCGTGCTTCAACGATTCCGAAACGATCTAACTCCATCTGAAGCAAACTGGGGTCCTCCAGCAGACGCGGAATCTCCTGCCACACTATCGCATCGAGATGATCCTGACGAATGGGCCTGTTGTCGCAGACCGCTCTCTTCAGATATCGGTGTCGATGCCGCGATCTTCAACCCGAAAACGAAGGAGACGTTCAGCTCGCAGGCCGACGGCACGTTGACTGTCGTCAAGGAGAAAAGCCCGGTGAGCTTCGTGGTCGAACAGACCGTCCAGACGAAGCCGAGCGCCAAACAGATGGTCTGGGACAGCAAGACAAACCGGATACTACTGATTGCGGCAGATTATATTCCGCCGCCCTCGCCACCCGCCACCGGTGCGCCTGCCGGCTTGGGCCAGATGGTGCCGGATTCGTTTTCAGTCCTGGTGGTGACCCAGTAAAGAGTCAGAACTCATACCGGAATCCCATGCGCACGAAGCGAGACGGCTGAATAGCCACCGGCAAGCGCAGATTAAACAAGGGGCCGCTGAGATCATCTTCTTGGAGTCGTTGGGCCGCATTGGTCACGTTGAGAATATCGCCCGAGACCGCTAATCTGCCGACGGGAAGAACAAACTGGCGGCTGACTCGGAGATTCCAATTCATTACATACTGGGCGCGGTTGCCACCCTCGGGACTGCCGCGAACCGTCGTAGCCACAAGGAATGGGCCCTGCGGAAGGCCAGTCACCAGCAACTGGCGCGCGAAGACAAGACCGTCCAGGTAGTTCGCGACGCTGGACACCTCGATTCCACCCCAGGCCGGAGGAAGCTGGTATGCCGCTTGAATCTTCCCCACGTAGGCCCGGTCGATAAAACTTCGGCCGGCCGCGTGGATCGAAGTGTTGGGATCGAGAAATAGAGATCCAATTACTCCCGGATCGTTTTCATAGACCGCATCGCCGGGGTTAGTGGGTCCGTAGGACTTCTCGGCCACGAAGGATGCGTGAAGCGCGAGCCGTCTCCACGCGGTGCCTGCTTCTGCCAGGAGACCGGTATTGAGCATCCGCAGTCCGGCGGGATTCGTTAGCAAATACCTGTCCTGACCGAGAGTGGCGGGGTTTTGTGCATAAACGGTCAGCCGTTGGTCGTCGAACGTGCCGGGAATTCCGTCGGGCCCCGGATCGAGGATGGACACTGGCGTGAATGCCTGCGCGGGCACTCCGGTATCGATGGCGGCGATACGATCCTTGTCATCACGGCGGAACAGGTGAATGCTCGCGACGCTTCGAGGCGCAGGATGGAATTCGGCGCCAATGTCAAACTCGTCCGAATAAGGGTGCTGAAGCGATGGAGAGATGGACGAATAAGGTCCACCGAAGCGCAGCAGCAGATTGCCTTGTTCGCTGGGTTGAAACGGACCGTTGGCGTTCGGGGCGATCCATTGATATACGCTGCCGCCGAGGCTGTTGGGATTTCCGAAGTCAAGATATCTGCCCGCCAGCGGAGCATACAAGCGAAAGTATGTGGCGCGCAGAACCAGCCCGTGCGAGTGTGGGATTTGCCATGCGAAACCGGCGCGCGGCGACAGACTATTCCAGACGATTAAGTCCGGCTGCGCGGCGAACGTTCGCGCTGGGGTGTAAGTGCCAGGTGGACTGGATTGCGCCGGAAGCGACCCGCGTGAGAAATCAGCGAGGGCGCCCAGATCGAGCGAAAGCGAAGGCGTGAAGCTCATGTGGTCCCCGATATAGCTAGAGAACGACCGCACGATTTCGCGGGAGTCGAGCGGCGTGTTGAATTCAATAACGAACGCCGGCGCCCCATCGGCAGTAACCAGGTTCATATCGGAGGGAGCGGCGAAGCGATTCCGCGGCTCGGATGTTTTCCATCCTCCACCCGCAACAATCTGATGCCGAGTCCCAATCGCACGCAGGACACTTGGCTGCAGTGCAGCTTCGATCCCTTGACGGGTACGAACAGCCAGATTTCCAAGCGGCGGTGCTCCCGAGACCATTCCGCCCAGAAGCTCGATGCGACTCTGTGCGCTGGGAACCGTGGTGTCGAGATGCGCAACCGAATATCCATAGCGCACTTCGATAATGCCAAGATCGGAGGCCGCGGGCCGCAGATGCGTCCAGCCCACCTGAAGAAAATCGAGATGGTCGGTCTCCGGCTGGCCAAGGAATCCGCCCGGCAGAACGAACGATGGCGCTAGGCGGTTTCCACTCAACGCCTCGATCCCGGCGGGTATGCCGCCATCGGAAAGATTGATCCGCGAGCCGCTGTACAATGCGTCGAAATGATCCTTTTCGCCGGCTCGAACGCGCCCCCGAGCGTTCCCAAATAATAACCGGCTTCGCTGATCTGTTCCAGCGGCAGCAAGCGGCTCGGTTTGCGAGGCCCACTGCCCGCTTCCTGAGGCATAAAAGTCCGCCCACCGAGTGAGCGGCCCTCCGATTTCCAGACGATCTCGCGTGAACCAGCGAAACTCGTCGGACTGTTGCACCAATCCCCGGCTTGCGGGAGCGGGCAGGTTCGACGACGAAAACGCCGCGCCGGTGTTCGACGTTGAGAACGCTCCGTGCCAAGACGATCCTGGCTCGGCAAGAAAGAGCCCGACCTCAGTGCCATAACTCGACGAAGTTGTCTGAGCGAATCCGCTGCGCACTGCAACCTCATCAAGCGCCTGGACGTCGGGCAGAATGGCCGGAAGTCCCGGCTGATAGGAGTCGGTGGCATCCATCCCGTGCAGCTTGTATTGCGTATCGGTCCACGAAAATCCGCGCTGCGATTCGACGGCCAGCCTGTTGTCGCTTAGGCCGCTGAAATCGAGTGGCGCGGTTACACTGGATGGCTCCCGGCTCAGCAGAAGACCCTGCAAGCTGAAGGCCTCCGGATATAGTTGGCCGTGGCTCGCGTCGGTCCAAGTGCCTAAGCTTCCCGAATCGGTTGCTGCAACTCGGATCGTACCCGATCCGTCCATTACCAGATCGATATGAATGGTTTGCAGTGCCGGGACGAAGACCTGGACCTCTCGCGACAAACTATATCGTCCGTAGGGCAGCGTCATAGCGAACTCGCCGTTCGAGTTCGAGTGAATCACGGTATGGAAACCGGCCGCCCCGTTGACGATAATCGCCTCGCCGGCCAATGCATGGCCGTTCGAGTCGCGCAGCGTGCCATCGATGCTGCCGGTAGTCAACTGGCCGAGCAGTACTCCGGGTACGAGAACCAGAATCGACAGTAGAAGCGTCAGCCCGCTATTGGCGGAGCACAGTGAAGCGGCTGATTGAGTACCCAAGCGCACCACCCATGAAGACATCCGACAAAAAATGGGCCGAGAGCGATAGCCTCGAAAATCCAACCAGCGCGGCAGCACCATAGGCTACGTATGGAATCCAGCGGTGATTTCCATAGCGCCGGGCGATCACGGTCGCGACCGAAAACGCGGCGATTGCGTGACCAGAAGGAAAACTTCCGTTTCCCCGCAAGAAGGAGCCGCGGCTCTCAAACCAGGAATCATAAAGATTTCCTTGCGCCGGGAAACCGGCCGGACGAACTCGCTTGGTGGCGTCCTTTAAGACCGTCGTTACGATCTCGGAGTCGGCAACCGCTTCGCCCGCCAGCAGCGCCGTTTTTTGCATTTTCGAATCTCTTCGGATCAGACCGATCGCGTACAGGGAGACCGGGGCCACGATCGTACCGACGACGGTGGCGTTACCGGTAAAAATGTTGTTGAACCCGTGAAATGTCGACGTGTTGCGGAAATAGCCGGCCTCGGTTGGGTCTAGCGCTATTAATCCAGCCATGGTTCCGAGGACGGCCGCGGTGGGGATCCAGTTTTGCCCCTGCACCAGTCTGGCGGGAAACGTCCAGATACGCTTTTGATCACTGGCGATGTTAGGAAGCAACAGTTTCCAGGAGACTGGCCGATTGACCACTGCCGGCGGCTGTGAGTTTGGAGAGAGCGTTGGAGGTTGAGATGGAGGGCTCGTCGGGACGGTGACGGGCGGTGTCTGATCCGGTTCTGGCGCTTGAGCGGACGCCCAGGTCGGCATCGCAAGTGTGTACAAAACCACTACTGCAATAGGTAGCTTCACAAAGAGTCCTCCATCAACACTCTTCTACGACTATCGAGAGACGCTCGCCGCGGGAAACCAGTTTCTTGAAGCACGACCTCACACTACGGCACTAGCTGCCAGGCTGAACTTGGCCCTTTGCTTTCACATCAATATTCACTTGATCGCCAACACGAAGGAACAGGGTGCTTGGGTTCTTCATTCCCCACTGAACATACGGCACCGCGAAGTGCGCTGTGACATCCAGCGCGTTGCCGGCGGGGACCGCTTCGACCGACATCGTCATCTCGTGGTCCTGGCCGTGAATCCGAAATAGGCCGTGAATATTCGCTTTTGACAACGTACCCTCCACATGATCGGGCCTGAAAACAATGCTGGATACCGATCACTCTCGAGGATGTTCTTGTGCATTCTCTTATCCCGTGCCGCGCTACCGCTATCGCCACTCTGGGCATCGATAACGATCTCGCCGGAGCATTTGCGGGTCGCGAAATCATATTGAACGGTTCCACGCTTGAGTTTGAACGAGCCGTGGACGGTGTGAAGAACGTCACTCAGCGTGAACTCGACGCGGGTCTGAGCCGGGTTCAGTTCGAGGACCGTCTCCTGTCCAAGTAGCGCCGTGGCCGACGTTAGAAAGATCAGAATGGTTGAAATCATAGAAAGCGCCAACATGCACCGCGAGCATCTTTGCGAACATTTCCGGATGAGCGTTCATTGCGAACATGGCCGCGCGCCTGATGTGAGGATAATCACCGAGCGTGACCAGCAGCTTCGCCATCCACTCCGGACGCCGGGCGATTTGGCGATGCTTCTGCTGATACTTGGCCAAATCGCCGCGCTCGATTGCCTCGGCCAGCGCGGTGGCCTGACGGAATGCGAGGCACAGCCCTTCGCCCGTGATCGCGTCCACCGATCCCGAGGCATCTCCGACTAACACCACGCGTCCGCGATAGACAGCTTTGAGCTTGCGCGACGAAGTAACCGCTCCACGCTCGCTACTGATCATGGCGCTGGACTGGAGCCTTCGCTCCAAATCGGGGAACTGCCGGAGAGCTTCATCCAAGCGTAGCTGCGAATCTCGCGAGATGGCGGCTACACAAACCGACTCGGGCGTGATGGGCGTGACGTAGACCTGGCAAGTGCGGCCCCAGTAAAGCTCCATGTGGTCCGTCCAGGGCTCAATCCGATAGTGGCGGCGAAATCCGAAGCGGCGGCGATCGCGAAGCCGCACATCCAGGCCCGCCCATTTCCGCACCAGTGAATTCTCGCCGTCGGCGCCAATAATCCAGCCGCACCTCAGCGCGCTGAAATCGACCTTTGCGCCCCAGCGCACTTGCACACCAACGGCTTCGGCCTGGTCTATCATCATTCGATGCAAGGTCGTGCGCCGAACGCCTCGCGCGCAGCCCGCCGGAAACTTCGCGTCGACAGCTGTTCCGCGATCCAGGAAACGAATGCCCCAAAATGGGAACGAATCGGCGGCGCCAATCGAAACCCCAAGGTTCGACAGGGCCACAATCGCGTCCGGCATCAGGCCTTCGCCGCAAGCTTTGTCCGCTGGAGGAAAGATGCCATCCGCCACTGTCACGCTGAAGCCCTTTCTGCGCAGCGCAATCGCGGCAGCCAGACCTGCGGGCCCTCCGCCGACAACGAAGATATCCGTTTTTACCATCGCAACAACACCAGTTTTACCATCGCAACAACACCAGCTTTACCATCGCAACAACACCAGCTCAGAGCAGAATCCCGGACCCATCGCCGCCAGCACGCTCCATGTGCCGGCTGCCGGACGCTGCTCCCGCATGAACTTTTCAAGAACCACCAGCACGGAAGCTGAAGACAAATTTCCCGTTTCGCGAAGACATTCCCAGGATGCGTTCAGTGCACCTTCAGGGAGATCGAGTGACTCTTCGGTTGCCTCCAGCACCCTGGGACCACAGGTGTGAATGATCCAAGCTCCGATGTCGGCTCGCGTCAGGCCGAAATCGCCGAGAAAGGCATCTACGTCATCCACAAGGTGCGCGCGCACCATAGCGGGCACGCCGGCCGAGAGAACGATCTTAAAGCCTTTCTCCGAAATTCCCCACCCCATCACATCCTCGGTATTCGGATAGAAAACCGATCGTGTTCCAATAATCTCTGGACCGGGCAACTCGCGCTCGGCGCCCGCGATAATCACCGCCGCCGCACCATCGCCAAAAAGGCCGGACGAAATGAGGTTTGCCACGGACAAGTCATCTCTCTGGATAGTCAAGGAGCACAGTTCGACAGCGACGAGTACCGCAACCTGTTCCGGGTAAGCACGCACATGGTCGGCGGCGAGCGAAATTCCCGCCGCGCCTGCGACACAGCCGAGCCCGAAGATCGGCACGCGCCGGATATTTGGCGACAGCCCCATGCAGTTGATCAGACGAGCATCGATCGACGGGCTCGCGATTCCAGTGATTGAGACAAAGAACAATGCGCCAAGATCTTCGCGCGCAAGGCCAGCGCGATTCAAAGCGCGGCAGATGGCTTGCTGGGCTAGTTCGAGGGCTGCTGCGATCCAGAGATCATTCGCCTGCCCGAAATCGCGAAGGTTCTCGTAGGTTTCGACAGGATAAGCGAGATAGCGCCCGTCTACGCCCACGCGCTCGTGCAGCCATCCGAGCATTTCGGGACGTTCCAGTTTGTTGCCCCAATGTTTGCGGAATGCATCGACTAAAACGGGCTGCGGATAGTAGTTTTTGGGAAACGCGCTCGAGGCGCTGACGATTCGCAAACAGCGCAAAGTGCACGTTGCCTTCCAAGCGGCGCCGATATCTGACCTTGCGATCTGCGAACCGTTTGCAAGCTTTGAGAGCCCGAGGGAAGCGCCGTTCGGTGGCAAATTGCCGCCGCTGTTTCGCTCGAAATAGGGTCAAGTAGCAACTAGTTCTGAACGATATAAGGGCGGAGGTATTATGATCAATCCAGTCGCTTCAAGCAACATTCCGCTTCCCCAGGCTACGCAGACTCACAGTGCGGCATCGGCCGCGAAGCCCCCTGCCACTCCGCAGCAGGATACGGTACAGTTGAGTCATGCGTCTTCCGCCGGCGACGTCGATCACGACGGCGATTCGCATTAGTGTTCCCATCACGTGTGCCACTGTATTCGGCACACGTGCCGCTTTTTCCCGCCACGAAGAGTCCGCCTGTAACTGTCCATCGGTGGGCAAACTGTCACGGCATTGGTGTCAGATGCGGCAGTTTGCCGCCGTCCGTTGCCCCCCAACTTCAATAACTTACGCCGATTCCTCCGGGCGTTGAGCTTGGTACGTGCCGTGCCCACGTCGACGCATGTTCCTCTATAGTTCCGCCGGGCTACTAGTGTTTTTCGCCGTGACCTCTAATGTCGCGCTTGCTCAGACGAACGCTCCGACGCCGGCCGCGGGGCAGTCGCCCACTGCTCAGCCGCCCAGTGCTCAGCCGGAGGACAAAAGGATCTTTTGGATCATTCCGAACTATAGGACCTCCCCGAGTCCGCATCCGTACGAGCCCATTATTCCCAAGGAGAAATTCAAGATTGCTTCCGAGGACGCCTTCGACCGTGGCACAGTGGCTCTGGCCGTACTGTTCGCAGGTGAGGCTCAGCTAACGAATTCGACTCCCGCGTTCGGTCAAGGAGTGAAGGGCTACGCTCAATACCTCGGGACGGCCTATGGGGATCTCGTGATAGGCGACATGATGACGGAAGCTATCTTTCCTGTTATGCTTCATCAAGACCCACGTTATTTTCGACGTGGCACGGGCACCGTTTGGTCGCGTCTAGGGAGTGCGGCGGGCCAGATTTTCTGGACCCGCACGGATTCTGGGAACACGCAGTTTAATTATTCGGAGATCATCGGCAACTCAACGGCAGTGGCAATTTCTACTGCGTACTATCCAAATAACCGAACGGCTGGCGACGCAGTTTCCAAGCTTGGTGTGCAGCTGGGGGTCGACATGGCGGCGAACATATTGAAGGAGTTCTGGCCTGACATCAACCGTAAGTTTTCACGCAAGAGCCACTAAGAAGAAGGTGGCGGTTCCAATCATTCGTTTATTCTGCCGCGGCCACATCCTGCTGGCCTGCATTCTCCTTGCGGTACCGGTAGCGGCCGTGGCCCAGACGGACGAGATCCAGGTCTACGATGCCGTTATTGCGGAGCCCGGTATCTTCAATGTGATGCTGCACACCAATTACACGCCGATCGGCCGAAAGAATCCCGATTACCCCGGCGGCATCATTCCCAACCACTCGGTCAACGGCGCGCTGGAATGGGCCTACGGCGTCACCGACTGGTTCGAGCAGGGTCTCTATCTGCCCGTGGAGAGCGCTTACTCTCAGGGGCGCGGTGGGTCGATTAACGGCTTCAAGATACGAGAACTCTTCGTGCGGCCTCACGCCGAGGACCACACCTTCTTTTATGGCCTGAATTTCGAGTTCAGCGTCAATTACCACTATTGGGAGCCGAGGCGCCTGACCTCCGAGGTCAGGCCTATCGTGGGTGTGCATCTGCATCCGGTGGACATTATCTTCAACCCGATTGTGGACACCCAATACAGGGGCGGCTTCGGAAACCTCGAATTCGTTCCGGCCACTCGGATCGCGTACAACATCAACAGCAAATGGGCGGTTGCAGCCGAGGAGTATTCCGATTTCGGACCGCTGCACAATTTCTACCCGGTTCATGAGCAATTCCAAGAGGTGTGGGCCGTGGTGGATCACCCCGGCAAAATCCTGAGCATCGAAACAGGCGTCGGGATCGGTGTGACTGGGGGAGCCGATAAATTGACGTTCAAGCTGATGTTGTCGCGAGATCTGAACTCTAAAACCAAATGATTGGACCGCGAGTCTACCCGTAGCGCTTACTCTCGGTGATGCCGGAACGTGTAGAGAAGCATCAAAGTATGCCCTCCGGAATCCACTCCGTAGGATGTGGAGAACATGTACTGCAACAGGAGTCCGTTCGAAAATCGCCATCCCGCGCCAAAGTCAGAGGAGTTCCTCGGTGGCCTATAACCGGTGGCCGTCAGTGGTAGAAACGGGTCGGTAATGAGCATCGTGTTCCCGAAGCTGTCGGGATAGACGAACTGGTTCAGGTCATAAGCCTGCCTGATGTATAGAAACGACGCATTTAGGAAGAGGTGTGATGACAAATTTGTTTGCATACCAACATTCGCCGAAACGAACCGGCTGTGCTGGTTGCCAGTCTGGAGTAGTGAGCTGTCGGAAGTCTGGGTTCGATCCGTGCTGGCGAGCGAAGTACCGCCGGCGATATCGAGACTTAATACTGTCCGTTGGCTAAGGAAGTAACCAAATCCCAACGCCGCGGAGGTTCGCTGCGCTCGGTCCCTCTGATATGAATTGACGGCAATCGCTCGCGTCAAGCTGTCGCTCAGACCCAGCCCGAGCCAGGACGCATCCACACCATAGAAAAGCTTTCGGCTGATCGGCCCGCGAAGACGAAGCCCAAACTCAGAGGAATGCCCCGATGAGCGCGTGGCGTCTAGCGGCTGGGGAACGTTGTTCAATGTATGATTCGTTTCGGCTTCGTCAGCGGCGATTAAGCCGTAGCGATAGAACAGCCCCAGCTTCTGATCATGTGACAGATCTCGTTCAAAACCGATCGAAATCCGGTTTTGCGAAATCGTCGAACCCGAGTTTATGCGCTCGATAGAGCTGTTCGGCTGACTTGCCGCAAGAATCTGCGCTGCCAGAGAGCCGGTTCCCTGCAAGCTTTCGACTTGCACGCCGACACTCGCGTTATTGCCAAACCGGCGCGCAGCCAAAAAAGAACCTGAAAAAAACTCCCCGGTTGAAGAGCCGCTGGATTGCAGGCCTCCTTCAGGCACGGTCTGGCTCAAGATGCTCGATAATCCGAGATCGGACAAGGTTCCTTGAACACCGTTTCCGATCCGCGATCCAGTAATGCTTCCGCCAATAACAAAGTTGTCAGGAAGCGGAACAAAGGCCGACACCTGCGACGCGGCGCTGTAATTGAGCGGGCTAAAAGAGGAAAGCCCAGGTGGAGTGGGATTTTCATCCAGTCCGCCGCTGCCATTTAACGAAGGCAGGAATACCACGCGGGCTTCGGCCGTCGTGAACCCGGTGGCGTAAGCAGGGTTTTCCAGACTATCCAGATGTGACTCGGGAAAAGCGTTGTAGCGTAGCAGAAAAGGAACCTGTCCAATTTCCGATAGACCCGCCATGTATTGTTCGTAGACGCTGGCGATGTTGCGTGGTGAATAGAAGTCGCGATCGCCCGCCTGATTGCCGTGACTATCGTTGTTTGGTGAGGTTGACTCGCGTTGCTCTGCGATCTCGCGGGCTGAGGGGACGTTGAACAATTCAAAACCTTGTCCCGGAACCATCATTACGCCGCGTCCAGCTTCCACGACAATAGATTGCGTGGGATCGGCGAGACTGGTCACTTCCACAATGCCCTCGTACACCAAAACCTGTGTATCGCCCCGGTTGTTCACGCTGATGCTAAAGTCCGTCCCACGCACCGCGATGGAGGCGGTAGGACTGTTGATGCGATAGGGATTGGGCCGCCCGCCAAAGTGATTGATCTTTACTCGCACGCTGCCCAACACGATGTCGAAAAGTTCACGGAGTGAAACTGCGGCACGGAAGTCTTTGATCACGATCATAGAATCCGGTTGAACCACAATCATGCTTCCGTCGGTGAGTTCGATGACAACCCGCCCTCCACCGTGTGTGTCTATCTTGTCCCCAGGGCCAAGCTCGTATCCCGGCGTCAGCGTGAATGCGCTGGCGCTATTGCCCCGTGAAAGCAGAACGGGGCCGGTTAGACTGGCTACTCGCGCGACCGGTTGAGCATCCACGAGAGGACAAAAGACGAGTGCCGCGCCCAGGATCAACAAGGCACGTGTGATGGTTGTAGCGAGGGCTTGATGTTTCAAACCTCCGTAGCCGGCCTTTCCTCGTATAGCTCTAATTATTCACTATGATCGGCATCCCCCTCCACCTCACCTTCCAGTTCGGCAGGCCCTTGGAGTTCGTATCGGGCAATTAGGCGCTGAATGGTTCGCCGATCAAGGTGAAGGACGGCGGCTGCCTGCCTGCGGTTCCAGCCGGTCTCATCGAGGATCAGTTGCAGGTAGCGCCGTTGTAGCTCATCCATGTCCGGCCGGTCGGCGATTAATCGCTGGCCAGCGCTGACGCGGCTGCCCGGCCTTTGCCCTGCGTCCGTAATTTCCGTGGGCAGACAATCCACTGTGACCAGGCCATTTGAGGAGAGCGCTACTGCACGACGCAAGGCGTTCTCCAATTCTCTTACATTGCCGGGGAACGGATAGGAAGCCAGCGTCGTCATCGCCTCGCGCGTGAGGTGCAGCGGAAGCTTTGTGGAATCGCCAAACTTGTGCAGGTAGTGATTGGTGAGCAGTTCGATATCGCCGTCGCGGTCACGCAGCGGAGGCAGTTCAATGCTGAGAACACTGAGGCGGTAGAATACGTCGGCTCGGAACGTTCCTGCTTCTATCAACCCGCGCAATGGCGCGTTGGTCGCACCGATCACGCGCACGTCAACTTGGCGGGATTGCGTGGAGCCGACGCGCCGGACTTCTCCACTTTGCAACACACGCAATAGGCTGGCTTGAAACGCCCCGCTCGTGGAGGCCAATTCGTCGAGAAACAGCGTGCCGCCGTCGGCGGCTTCGAAAAGACCTGCGCGGTCGCTGGCCGCGCCCGTGAAGGCTCCCCGTACATAGCCGAACAGTTCCGATTCAAGCAACGTGTCCGTTAAACCCGAGCAGTTCACTGATAGAAACGGGCGGCTGGATCGAGCGCTGAACTTGTGGATGGCTCTTGCTACGAGTTCTTTTCCAGTTCCCGATTCACCCAGAATGAGTACCGTAGCATCGCTCGGTGCGGCTTGCGCGATTAGCTTGTACACCATCACCATCGGCGCGCTTCGGCCAACCAGGCCTGACCCCGAAATGGCACTTTCAATGCTCGGCGGGGCTGGTGACGCCTTCGCCTCGCGCCGTGCTCCCAAGTGGCGCCGCAAAAGTTCGACCACAGCGGCAACGTCGAATGGCTTCCCGATAAA
>Ga0182024_10017435_pt1 | contig 13482 bp, 10 predicted proteins | sample P32metaG_FD_120480 | JGI IMG/M metagenome (GOLD analysis project Ga0182024, IMG submission 120480) | Permafrost microbial communities from Stordalen Mire, Sweden - P3-2 metaG (Illumina Assembly) | ecosystem: Environmental > Terrestrial > Soil > Wetlands > Permafrost | place: Sweden: Stordalen...
CAAAACCTCAGGTTGGATCGCCGGTGCGCTGTCAGGAGTGTTCGGCGGTATGGTCGGCAACCAGGGCGGAATCCGTTCGGCGGCGCTGCTAGCCTTCAATCTGGAAAAGGAGCAATTCGTCGCTACGGCGACTGCAGTTGGACTGGTAGTCGATCTGGCCAGGATGCCTGTCTATTTGTTGGCGGAGAGACCGGCGCTGGGGGAGCAGATTCCCATGATTCTCATTTTGACGGTCGGTTGTGTGCTGGGCACCGTCCTTGGAGGCAAGATATTGTCTAAGGTGCCGGCGGATATGTTTCGGATAGTTGTTTCAAGCATGATCCTGTTGCTCGGGATTGTGGTCTTGATAGCGCCGGGTGGTGCCTGATAAATCAAATTGTTCTCAGGCGCCGCGAAGGCGCGCTGGCACAGCCTTGGCTGGTTTGCTCCGGCGCGGACCAATTAATTGCTTCAGACGCAGGATATAATGGCTCTCGTGTCCTCAACCTTTACTACAAATGAGCGGACCTCCAGACGTGATTCGCCCGCAGCTTGATGATCCGGAAATTGCCGCAGGCATGGCCGCGATTGCAGCTTTCATGAGCAGCAGAGATGGTGGTGGTTTCACGCGTTGTGAAACCACGGGCGCGACGCCGGCGGTGAGCCGATGGCGGGCGGCGGCGCTGGCAGACGGCGTCAGTGCCGGGCGTGGTCGGCAGCAGAAGCCCGGTGCCTGGAATTGCTGGAAAGCGGCGCTCTCGTTGCTTCTTCTGGCTCTTCTTTACAATGCCTCGTTTAGCAGCGTTCTGGCGGCCGGCGATTCTGCCGAAGAGTCCGATGATACCAGCGTGCAACAATCGGTCGGCGATGCCACCTTGATCGCCTCCAACTCTCCTGTGACGACGGAGCAGGCACAACCGCCCGCGCCGGTGTTGATCAAAGTGGCACTGGCTCTGGGCAACAGATCCGTGCAAATTGATGCGCCTGATGGAGCCACGGTAGCGTCGTTGAAGACCGGCGATGCCGTCGCCGTCTTGCCACCGCATTCGCGTTGGGCGGTCAGTTCCAGCAGCACTGAAACAATTGCTTTCAGCGGACGCGGCGACCATGATTTTGCTAAGTTGGCGTCCGATGGCGGCGGTTTCCGCGTCAAACACGTGGCTTACTTGCCCACGGCCGCGCCCCCTCTGCACAATAGTTTCAGCCTGCCGCCCCAGTTTTCGGCAGCTTTCGCCCGCAATACCGCCGGTTATATAGTCGTGCCTAATGGAGCGACAGTGAATGAACAGCTTGTCGCCTGCAACGGCAAGCTTTATCGGGGCGCGATCTGGTTGCGCCCAGCGCCTGACACTGTCAGCGCCATCAACATTGTCGATCTGGAAGACTATCTGCTTTCCGTCTTGCCGTCTGAGATGCCCAGCACCTGGCCGGCGGGCGCATTGCAAGCGCAAGCCATCGCGGCGCGCTCCTACGCCATCGCCAATCTAGGCAAGCACGGCAAGGACGGCTACGACCTGAAAGCGACGACGGAAGACCAGGTGTACAGTGGAGTGACCAGCGAGCACCAGACCAGCAACGATGCGGTCGCGGCCACTAATGGACTGGTTCTAAAGCACCAGGGCAAGCCGATCTCGGCGTTTTTCCACAGCACCAGCGGCGGTTGTACCGAGTTAGCCGAGAACGTCTGGAGCCGCCCGTTGCCTTATCTCAAGTCGGTGGTCGATTACGACGACAATTCACCGCATTTCAGCTGGACACGCAAAGTCGGATGTGATGATCTGGAGAAAGCGTACGGCAAAGATGTCGGGCAGGTGCTTGCCATGATCGTTGTCTCACGCACAGCCACTAATCGGGTAAAAGACTTGCTGGTAGTGGGCACGCACAACACCACGCTGGTTTCCGGCAACGGCATCAGGCTGGCGCTTAAACTGCCGAGCTCGAACTTTAACATCGGTTATGAAGAAAACAGCTACACATTTGCCGGACGAGGGTTCGGTCATGGGCTCGGCATGTCACAATACGGAGCAAGGGCGCTTGCTGAACAAGGCTATAATGCAGCCCAAATTCTGGCGTATTACTATAGAGACGTATCTGTCGACTATATAGCCGGAACGCCCGGGATCTGAGGTACTTTCTTTGTTAGTTGAATTCGTCGACTATCTGGTGATGCTCGGCATCTTGAGCGTGCTCATTATCGTGCACGAATGCGGGCATTTTTCCGTGGCAAGATTTTTTGGGTTTCAAACGCCGGTTTTCGGCTTCGGGCTTCCCTTTGGCCCCCACGTGGTCGTGGCCAGAAAATGGGGCACTGAGTTCCGCATCCACGCGCTGCTTCTAGGCGGTTTCGTTGCCATCCCCGAGTTAGGGGACGAGTCGAACTCGGATGCATTTGGCGTCCCGTTGACGCCATTTCGCAAGTTTCCCATCTGGCAACGCGCTCTGGTGGCTTTTGCCGGAGTTGGTTTTAACATCATCTTCGCCTATTTGCTCATGCTCTTCATGCTCATCGGCTTGGGACAGCCGAGCCAACCGACGGCGATCTATTCATTGCCGGCGGAGAATCCGATCGCGGCCCAGGCCGGCGTCAAGATTGACGACGTGATTGTCGACATTGACGGACATAAGATCAACAGCCCCGACGACGCAGTCGTGTATTTGACAAGTCACAAGTCGACCCCGGTGCACGTCGATATACTGCGCGAAAACAAGCCGATGCAACTGTCGATGACCACCAACGAAAGTGGCAAAGTCGGTATGGGACTGTCTACGAAAGGGGCAGTTACCTACAGGAAGGTGGAAGGCAACTTTTTTCAGGTGGCGTGGCTGGCGGCTACGAAGCTGTGGACGCTCACCTGGAGCATGATCAACGCTCTGGGCGATATGCTTGGATCGCTGATGCATGGCGGCAAAGCAGCGGTGGGGCATCCGAAAATGGGTGTCGGAGATTTGCACGGCATACTGGCCGTGATTAAAATCGGGCATGATATGGTGCAGCAAGATTGGCGCCAGCTATTCCTCTTCACCATCATGATCAGCATGGACCTGGCGATCATCAATCTGTTCCCCTGGCCGGCGCTCGATGGCGGGCACCTGGCCTTCATGGCATTTGAAGCTGTGCGCGGCAGGCCGATGGGAGAGCGCGCGCAAGGGGAGATAGTCAAATGGGGATTCCTCACGTTATTGGCGTTGATGGCGTTGATCATGTTCAACGACGTGACCGCATTCGTCACCGGAAAACTTGATTTCAAACCGCCTAAGGCCGGTCAGGGAGCCGCGCCAGGCGATCAGAAACAGTCAAATCCAGACAATCAGAACAATCCGACAACAACAACGTCTTCGGGGTCGAACGCAACGACTACCTCTTCGCCGTCTGAACAATCACCGACACCGACCTCGGAGCAAAAGACGAAAGCCCCGGCCGATTCCGGAAGCACTGAGCCCAAGCCGTAGTACTGACGATGCCGGCTCAATACGGGCAAAGAAACTCAAGATCAGGAGACATCACTTATGCCACTCTACGAATACCGTTGTCAGAAATGCCGCGAAGTTTTTGGGGTGGAACGTTCGATGAGCGATCCCACAGAAACAAGTTGTACGGAATGCGGCAGCGACGATGTATCGCGCATCTGGAACGCCCAAATACGAACCGGTGGTATCACCCCCGATGTCGGTCAGGGCGCGTCGAAAACAAAGTCCGGCGGTGGAGGCGGAGGCTGCGGCTCATGCAGCAGTCACTCTTGCGGTACCTGTCACTAGCGATTCAGCTCAAATCGAATCCCGATTTTGTTAAATTGCAACTACGTAATTTCACCACTTGACATGAAATGCAAACAAGCGGATTATGACGAGTGCACTGAATGCTCCAGATCTGTTCGAGTCTCCCCAACCGTGGTGGGACCGGCGATTTGCCATCCTTTCCACCTTTCTCATATTGCACCCAGCTCATTTAATCTGCACCACCCATGGTGCTAGTCAGCCCCTGCTTGTATGCCTGACATAGCCAAGCCAGATTAATTCCAACTCTCACCCCGCCGGCCGTCACCCGCAATGCCTGTTTGTCTGTGCAAGAGAGACAACATTTCGCCGGTAAAACAAATGCACACTCCCTTCGTTTCATAGCCCCGTTCAGAACTGCCGTATGAACGTCGCCCATTCGCATTCTGTCCAGTCACACTAAAAACTCGTAAACATCGCCGCATCGCAGCTGATTGCTGTGTCGCGCCTGGATCTGCCACGTCGCCGCGCGGATCCATTCACACCCTTTGTTTGTTCTGTTCAGCGTTCCAGCAATTGCCGCGGAATGCCGATCGTCATTACTAAATTTTCGAGGTACATAATATGGGCCTATGGGGCGACATTACCAGTGCTGGCGAACACGCGTTGCACTTCGCAGAAGATGTGGCGACAGCGGCAAGCAATGAGCTTTCCAATGAAGCGCACACGCTGATGAAGGGTGCTGAAATCGTTGGGCATCAGGCAGAGCTTTTTGGCGAAGGTGTAGTTACCGGCGCTCTTCTCAATCCGATCAACGGTGTCGAGCAGCTGGTCAACCACGTTGCCGGAACAAATCTGCCGCCATTGGAATTTACCAATCAGGATGAAGTCAATCACTCGATCGCCGGCAAAATCGGTATGGTGGCAGGGACGGTGGCGGACTTTGTCCTGACGGACGGAGCAGTCAGCGGGCTGGCCGGACTGGAAGCGGGTAGCGCCCTCTCTCTTGGTATCACCGGCGCCATCGAGGGCGGCATCCTCACGCCTAGCGACAGCAGCAAGACCGGTGCCGACTTCTTCATCGATCGGATCGAAAACGCCGGCATCGATGCCGTTTCCTTTGCCGCTATGGGCGGTGTGGCCGGCAAAGTGGCCGGCCTCTACGGCGACGTCGGCAGCGCCATCGTGCCGCGGATGGTGGTCAGCGCTGAAAGCAATGCGGTAGGTGGCGCTGTGGGCGGATTGCTCTCGGCTGAAGGCAACGCGCTGAAAGAGGGACGCCTGGCGACGGCGGACGAGGTGGCAGACCAGGTGTCACACGGTGCCGCTTTCGGTGGTCTTTTCGGGGCCGCATCTGTCGGTTTCGAAGGAGTGGTCGATGCGCTGCGCAAGCCGGTCGGACCCGGCGATGCTGTTTTGCCGCGGCTGCCCGGCAGCACCGACAATCCAACGCAAGTGGCCGATCTGATCGATGTCAAAAGCCAGGTTTCCGGACGGTTCCTTAATTCCATCGCCAAAGTCGTCGACGATCTGCCTGATCCGGTGCTGCGCTTGCTCGATGCCAGCGGTATCAAAGTGGTTCTGGGCGGCAAAATCACAGACTACGATCCGAACCTGGCCGGTGTTACGCCCCGAGGATGGAACGGTGGCACCTGGGATAACGCCGAGGGCCTCTTCCGTGCATCCAGCCAAGGCGGTGACGCCGTGGTGACCGAAGCGTCGGTGGACCCGACGGTGAACGAGTTGGTGCGCAGCACTCGTGAGCAGGGTGTGGCCAGGCATGAGATCGGTCATGCCGTAGATCACTCGATGGGAGACTTCTCGACGTCGACTGATTTCCAACAAGCTTACCAACAAGACCTGGCCCAGATTCCAGCCAACATGCAAGCTCGGCTGGACTATTACATTCAGACAGCAAGACCGTTCGCCGGAGCCAGTGAAGCCTTTGCCGATCTGTTCGCAGCGTTGCATGGAGGCGCCTGCAACGCCAGTGATACTGCCCTGATACTGAAATTTTTCCCGCGCACCGCCGAGGCGATTAAGGCCGGGCTGGCGAAATTGACCTGAAGCACTGCCAATCAATGGAGGATGATCAATGATATCTATCGACCAGGAGAGAGTTTCCATGAATGAACCCACCGCAGAAAACAGGATACCGATCGGTGTTGTCTGGATGGAGACGGACAGCTCGATTGTGGTGCGTATTCGCGCCGAAGGTCCCGGCATGGTGGGCGAAGCCAATATGCTTTTCACTACCGGCCATCCTAAGTATCAGCAAGTGCTCAACTTCGTAGGCGGGCTTGCGCCTGAAGAAGCTAAGTCTGTTTTTGAATGGGATTTCGATTTGAGCTGAGGTTCCCTGGGGGCGCGGGCACTTGCCCGCACCGGGACGCCGCGCCCCCAGATAGGACGTCCACGGTTGTGAAACGACAGATGCTCTGATCTGATAGAAGGGGAAAACAAATGGTTGATACCAAATCCGATGCCGGCATCTTATCTCAAGGATACGCAGCCACCACTGGAACGTCGGACCATCCGGCATCAAGTAAAGATTCTCTTTTCGACGACTTCTGGAAATCTTACGCCGACTCCGCGGTTTCACAACCATACAACGGCATCAGCCAGCTGGTAAACGCAGCATCGTCAGCGATTACAGGCAAAGAGTTCTTGCCGTATGCTCCGAAGTTAGCCGCTGCCCGCGATACATTGAGCACTGCCGGAAAGGTGGCGGAGTTTGCCGGAGAGTTCGCTGGTATGGCCACGGACTTTGCCCTCCTAGCGCTGGCGTTGCGTGGCGCCGTGCAACCTTTTGTGCGGCAGGGCGCTACTGCAGAAAGTGTTTCCATTCTTGGTAGGACAATGCGACCGTCGACTCTGACTACGCTGGAAGCCACTGTTGCCGGTGCCGCATATCAAGGCATTTTGCAACCTTCGCAACCGGGCACGAATTTATTTACGCAACGAATGAAAGGCGCGGCCATTGGCGGCGCCACCGCTGGCTCTTTGATGTGGCTGGGACAGGCAGCGATGCCCGCCTTCAGCCGCGCAGTTTTTGGCGAAAGCGCCGGGGCATTGCCGGCGAGAGCCGCGGTCGGCGGCGTTGACGGCGCCACTGCCGGTGGTGAGCCGATCGGTGTCGCCTACATGGACGCTAACAGGACGATTAATGTCAGAATGCGCCTGGAATCCGAAAACACTATCGGCGATGTCAACTTGCGCTATCGTCCCGGCCACTCACAATATAAGCAAGTCTCACAATACCTCGGCAAGCTTCGCCCGGACGAAGGCGTGCAACTGACGCATTGGCCATTCTCAGCTGCCGGACGCAGCTAGCTTGTGGCATCAACTATTTAATAGCAATCAGCAGGTCAGTTCGCCCTGACTCATCGTGGCGGCACCGACAAGAGTGAGCAGCTCCTCTTGTTCGTCTTCAGGGAAGGGGAACGATTCTGAGCTGTTGGGGAAGTCCTGGCTGAGAACATCTTTGGCGTAGTTGCCCACGGCTTCCTGGCATACGTCGGCGAGATTGGCGTAGCGCCGTACGAAGCGCGGTTGGAAATCAGTGTACTTGCCCAGCAGATCGTCGGTGACCAGGATCTGCCCATCGCAACTGTTGCCGGCGCCAATGCCAATTGTGGGAATGCGCAGGCGTTCGGTGATCAAGGTTGCCACCATTGATGGTACCATCTCCAAAACCAGGCTGAAACAACCGGCGCGTTCCAGGGCCATCGAATCGTTGAAAAGTTTGGCGGCCTCCTGGGCGTTTCTGCCCTGCACCCTGGTTCCACCCAGACCGTGGACGGATTGCGGCGTGAAACCCAGATGCCCCATGACCGGAATACCCATGCCCACCAAGCGCTCGATAATCTCGAGGTTGTGTTTGGTGGCGCCTTCCATTTTGACGGCGTGCGCTTCCGCCTCTTTGACGAAGCGTCCGGCGTTGGCGATCGCCTGCGTCATGTCGACCTGATAACTCATGAAGGGCAGGTCTGCCACCACCATCGCTGTTTTCACTCCGCGCGTCACCGCTTTGGTGTGGTGCAGCATCTCGTCCATCGTCACGGCGTGCGTGGTGCGGTGCCCGAGGGCGACCATGGCCAGGCTGTCGCCGACGAGGATCAGATCGACGCCGGCGCGGTCGAGAATTTGCGCTGTCGAATAATCGTAAGCAGTGAGACAGACAATTTTGCGCTTGTCCTGCTTGTATTTCTGCAGAGTCAGAGTGGAGACGGTTTTTGTATGAACGAGTTTTGACATAAAAGTTGTCCTGCGTGCGCGTTGCCCCGCTAGCTACGCATCATAGCCCATTGCCCTGCCGTCCGCGCTATTGTCGTTCAGTAACCGCGCTTTTTCAATTGCTCGGCGCGGGCGCGTTCACGAGCGTCGTCCTGTTGCAAAGAAACGATGTGTTTAGGATCGTAGGGATAACGCCCGGCAAGTTCGTGAAATCTTTGATACATCATGCCGGCATCGGCAGGTAAATTCGCTTTTTCCAGCACGTAAGCCAGGTTATAGAGAGAGCCGTCGAACTTGGGCTGCAAGGCCATCGCCGCCTGGTATTTGGTCATCGCACCGGAGAGATCGCCGGAGCCTTCCAACAAGGCGCCGAGATTTTGTGTGGCTTCGTATGAGTTGGGGTTCAGCTCCTGCGCGCGCTCGAATGAATGTTTGGCGCCTTCGATGTCGCCGTCTTCAGATTGATTGATGCCTTTGCTGATCAGCGCCTGGACCTCGAGCGGATCAAATATCGGGGCATTCTTGCTTGGATGGCGCTTGGCGCCCGCCTTCAGCTGCTTCTCCAGCTCGGCAATGTGCCTGAGGGTGGGCTGGTTGGCGCGCTGCATCGAGGCCACGTCCTTAAATGTATCGAGCGCATTTTCTAGCTTGCCTTTGACTTCGTAGCAAGTGGCAAGCTCCTGTTCCATGGGCAGCGGATCGACGCGTGGATACTTTTTCGAGTCGGTATAGACCGGGTTGATTTTTTTGGCGATCAAGATTTCGGAGATGCAGCGGTCTGGATCGCCGCGCAAGTAGCGAAGGCGGGCCAGCTCCCAATGGGCCGAGGCCAGTTTGGGGTCTCTCATCAAGGCTGTGCGGAACATGCTCTCGGCGTCGTCGAGCTTGCCTTCAGCACACTGAATGACGCCGATGTGATACCAGATCATCGGATTGTCGGGCACCAGGCGAGAGGCTTTCTGCAGCGCTTCCATCGAGTCTGAGATGTTGCCGCCCAGACCCTGTTCGGCTCGCTCGTAAATAGCCAGACCCAGATCGCGCTGCGCTTCGAAGTAACTTGGGTTCAGGCGTGTGGCACTTTCGAAGTTCTCGATCGCGTGGTCGAGGTCGCCTTTCTCGCGCAGAATTTCGCCGAAATGGTAGTAAGCATCGGGATATTTCGGGTCGATGCGGATGCATTCCTCGAACATGTGCTGTGCTTCATCGCGCTTACCGGTTTTTTTCAGGAACATGCCGTAGTTGTTGCGGCAGGGAAGGAAGTTGTAATCCAGAGTCAGGGCGGAACGGAACATCATCATCGCATTGTAGTTGTCGCCCGCCTGCGCGTAGGCCAGGGCCTCGAGGTGCACCAGATGCTTGTTGCCGTGGTCCAAATTCAACGCGGCCTTGCACAACTTCAAACAGGTGTTGTTGTCGCCCACCTGGAACGCCTGGAGCGCGTGTTGATATATGGCGAATGCTTGAGGGCGATTCTCACCGGGCTGCGGCTGGTAGACCCACTCTTGCGGTCCCTCCTGGGCCGCTGCTTTCAAGCACAGGGAAGCAGCCAGGCTGGTGAATATGGTCATAGCAGTTTTAACATGCAAGCTGCGCCGCATCGACTTTTCTCCTTAGCAAGTGCATTGCACCAGTTAAGGTTCAATAATAACTCTTAAATCTCGAAATGTCGGCGTGCGGTTGCAGCTAGTGCCCTTGCACCGCCTGGTCGGCTCCGGCTGGCGCCATCATCATGGCCCGGGCGTCTTTGTGCAGCAGCCAATCGTCCACGAGAAGCGAGCCGGTGGCGCCCCCGATGTAAGGTGCAAATCTGCCGCCTAGTCGAGGAATGTGCTGAGTGCCAGCAAGTGCGTCGCCCGTAAAATTGCTTATACCGGTAGTGACTGTCTTCAATGGTGCGATTCTCAGTTTGTCTGTCAAAGTGGGTGTAAGCGGCACTGCGTGCGGGTTGTTTTCCAAATAGAGATCGGTCAATCCGCCGGACAGGCCTCTGATCGTATCGAGCGCTGTGCTCGGATTCTCACCGCGCGCGGTCGCTCTTGCCCAAGCTAGCAGGCTGGCATTGAAGACGTTGCCGATCGTGTATCTCTGGCGGAATGCATCAGCGTTGAAATTGTCAATCGTAGGAGCATTTTTCCCAGCGGCATCAGCAATTTGAGTGGCCAGACCGTTGATCTTGTGGAACATGTCGGCAAAGCCTGGAACAACATCTTTCAAGGTCTTGCGACCGCTTGCGGTCTCCAGTGCTGGCAGAGGTGTGTTGAACTGCAAATCGACGATGGTTTTGAGAACTTGATGCCACTCTTCTTGCGAGAAGGAGATCTTTTCCCCTTTGTTGTCCAGACTGGCAAATGTGTACTGGTCGCCGGGACGAGAAGCTTTTTGGGCGTAAGTGTCGAGGGCGTCGGCAAAAGCGTTCACTTGCTTATCCCCACCACCCAACTGGCGCATCGTCTCGGCTGCCATAATGATTCTTGCTTTGTCAAAGCCATGGGCTTCGAAAAGTTCAGGAAACTTCTCGCTGTAGACGTTTCTCGTTTCCAGAATGCCGCCCCGTCGCAGGGACTGCAAAAGAACACCCAAAGAAAGTGGTGTGCCCACGCCACTCTTGGCAGTGCCAATCATATCGGCTGTGTTTTCGTTAGCCTGGGCTATGAGCATCTGTTTAAAGAGCTCACTCTTTTTCATTGTTTTGTCGCCGATCTTGAACTCCGTGTCCTGAATATTGTGTTTTGCAAACGTGTCGGTCACAGCTTTGCTGAGCACCTGGTCCCGGTATTGAGCGTCGAATCTCGCCAGCAAAGGATACAGATTGTCATGGCCATAGTTCTCGTGATAGTCGATGGCTGCCAATACATCGACTAATTCAACCAGACTCCTGGGCCACATAGTCACCGGGCGGTGCAATAGTTTTTCAATTGCAGCAATAGTGAAGTTGCCAGAGCCGCGGTCATCGCCAACGGCGGTGAGAGACGGTACTTTGTTCTCGAGCAGGTTATCGACCACGCCTAGTCTGCGCATCTGTCCTAACAAATCGCCAAACATTTCGGCAGACAAAAGGTTCAACTTCAGTGCAGTTTTGTCGCCGAGCATCACCTGGGCGGCGGCCAATGCGTGAAGTTGAATAATCAAGCCCGCTTCTTGCAAAGTTTCCGGAGAGTCTATCTGGCGGATAATGTTCACCAGGTCGTTCATGCTTCTATCGAACTCAGGTGATACCAAACGCCCGTTGCGAGTTGCATCTGAGATACTGGCAATCGGCGCCTGAGCAGTATCTTTAAAGTCTTCGATTTGAGCCTTGCTTGGTAGTCCTGCATTGGCATCATCTTGCGACTGAGCCCACTTGCTCTGCCGCTCGGCAGCAACGTTGCCTAACTGTTTGACGTTGGCCGCATCAAACTCTTGAGCCGGTGTAGTGGCAACAGGCGGCTTAGTCGTACCGCCGCCGCCTTTTGCGTCGGTTGCAGTTGTATCGGTTGCTGTTGTTGTATCGGTGGCTGTCTTCCCAGGAGTGCGCTCTGTGCCCTTTGGCAGTTTGATCACTACTACGCCATCTTCCGGAGGAGTGACTGCCGCATCCGGAACCTGGGGCTGACCGTCCGTATGGACTTCTCGCGCCATCATCGCTTTGGCTACTCGCGCATTTCCTTTTGCGATATCTGGAATTTCTTGGGTCGGTAAAGCAATCTCTGGACCTTCGTTGGTCAGGCCGTCCATATACTCACTAAACTGGCTGCTCTTATAAAGCGGTGACTGAGTTAGCGCGTTGTTGAGATGTTTGGCTGCTTCATTCAGCTTAGCCAACGCCTCTTCTGGTGAGAGTCTTTCAACTGGCGGCGGATCGGGCTTGAAGAACCGTTTCATTCCCAGCCGCATGCTGTCGGTGGTTTCCGCCATCGGCACGAGATATTGCCCGATAGCGCCTGTTCGTTTGTTGTACAGGTTGTCTTTCCAAGATTCGAACGCCGAGAAGCGCTCTGCTCCAAGACCTTTGTTTAGCGCCCAGCCCGTGCCCATCTCACCCAGCTTGCCACCGGCTATCCCCAGAGCCGAATCCCAGGCGAAATTGCCCAGACCCTGTCCCATCTCTTTCGAGGCCGCATCTAGCTGTTGCTGATTGTCTGTATGCCAGGCGGTATTCCAGGCGCTACCGACCGGTTTGGCCGCGTCCCAGAGCATGTAGCCGAGCATGACGGTGCCGGCGATCGCTTTGCCGACACCACCGGCAGGCAGAGCTGCTTTCATGATCATTCCGACGGCAGCGCCGCCGGCCAGCTTCGCTGCTATGTTTTCCGGGTGGGCGAAATCTTCGGCGATTGCATGTCCGAAACCAGGTATTGCTTGTCCCAGTCCGTCGGCCGTGACTTCGCCGACGCGACCTAATTTCTTGCCCAGGTTGTCATCTTTGACCGGAGCATAAGTGATGGAGTCAGCGGCTAATCTTGTGTGGGTTCCGTCGTTTGCGGGGTTGACGGCTGTACCATCTGCGTTCCTCAAGCCTACTGCGTCCAATCCACTCATGTGAGACCTCCGAGAATCCATTTTTATGTAACGCAGAGTTAAGGTCTGGAAGAGTGACCAGGACCCTGGGTGTTTATGCTGCTCAATGCACTAGTGTGACCGATGTCATGACAAGATAACCGCGATTTTATCCCCTGTCGACTGGGGCAATTACGAGCACTCTCGTATTCCTCCCACGCGGCTGCGATAATTTATCAACTCGCTCATAAGAGCTGTTATCGGCTTGTATTTGTATTGGTGCGCTTGATGGAAGATCAAACTATGCAAAAGATCTCGCAGGAAGCGAACAAGACCCAGATTCTCGATCGGGTGCGTGGTGTGATCCTCGGCGCTGCCTGCGCCAATTCGCTTGGTGGCAGTTGCATCGGCGTCAACTATAAAGAGATCATCACCTCTGCCGGCATCTCGCGCCTGCGGGACTACGCGCCAGGATTGAGCAAGAGCACGCTGCCCGACCACCAACCAGGCGACATACTGGCTGACTCTCTTCTAGCCTTGACCCTGGCGGAGAGCTTGATCGCCACTCAAGGCAAATTCCAGACTGATGAATTTCGCCGGCGCTGTCGCGTGCTTCTCGAAGACGAGATCTTTCTCAAATCGGCTCCTGGTGCGCCCTGCCTAGCAGGGCTGCGGCGGATGGCCGATTCGCTTGAACCTATAGAAGAAAGCGTCGAAGCTCTGCATGCCAACGCCGCCGCCCGCGCCTTTCCGGCTGGCTGCCTGCCGGGCGGTTCGCAATCAGACGAGCCGGTGGACGTCGCTGCCAAACAGGCGGCTTTGACGCACGGCGACAAGCGCTCACTGTCGGCTGCCGCTGTCGTCGCTGACAGCGTACGTTATTTCATCGGCGGTGCTCGCATGGATGATGACAATGATGTGCGCGAGTACGTGAAAAGAGAGTTTGAAGTAGCCAACCGATTCGATCCCCGCTTCGCTGAATCATGGGACGATGTGGCGCCGGATCTCGATTACAGCAATAAGGCCGAGGATCTGCCCTATTCGCTGATCAACGTCGAATCAAACGTGAACGAACTG
>Ga0182024_10017436_pt1 | contig 13482 bp, 15 predicted proteins | sample P32metaG_FD_120480 | JGI IMG/M metagenome (GOLD analysis project Ga0182024, IMG submission 120480) | Permafrost microbial communities from Stordalen Mire, Sweden - P3-2 metaG (Illumina Assembly) | ecosystem: Environmental > Terrestrial > Soil > Wetlands > Permafrost | place: Sweden: Stordalen...
CGATCTGCATCGCCGCGGAACGCCCTGGAGCGACATGGCCGTCTTCTATCGAATGAACGCCCTGTCCCGCGTCATCGAAGATGCGCTGCGACGGGCGCAGGTGCCGTATCAGATCGCGCGGGGCGTGGAGTTCTACAACCGCAAGGAAATCAAGGATGTTCTGGCCTACCTGCGCGTCATTGCCAACCGCAATGACGAAGTCAGCCTGGCCCGCATCGTCAATGTCCCGGCGCGTGGAATCAGCGGCAGCAGCGCCAAGCTGCTGCAATCCTATGCGGTTGGCGCCGGCGTTACCTGGTGGGAAGCAATGCGGCAGGGCAGTGCGGTCCAGGGATTCTCCCCGCGCGCGGTCAATGCCGTCGGGCAATTCGTTCGATTGATCCAAGCTTTCCCATCCAACGGCCCGATCCGATCGATCGTCGAGGAAGTCGTCACCCGCAGCGGCCTGGAAAAAATGCTCCGCAAGGAAGATCCCAACATCGAAAATGAGCTGGCCAACGTCATGGAGTTGATCTCATCGGCAGCCGAATATGACAAGGAAAACCCGCAAGGCTCGCTCGATGATTACTTGTCCCGGATCAGCCTGGTCAGCGACGCCGATCACCTGGAAGGCGCGGGCGGTTCGGTCACATTGATGACCCTTCACGCGGCCAAGGGTCTGGAATTTCCAGTGGTCGCGATGGTGGGGCTGGAAGAGGGATGCCTCCCCCACTCCCGCGCGTTCGAAGGCGCCACGACTCCCGACGATCTGGAAGAAGAGCGGCGCCTGTGCTTTGTCGGGATCACCCGCGCCCAGGCGCAACTGATCCTGAGCAAAGCCGCCAATCGCATGATCCGCGGAATTCGCAATCGCACTGCCACCAGCCAGTTCCTCGCCCAGATGCCGCCGGAAATGCTGCAAATCATCGATCACACGGCAATCCCTGGAATGGCAGAGGACGAGCCGTTTGCAGGCAGCGGAATGGATTCGCAATCGGAATTTCGCCGGGGACAGAAGGTGCGCCATCCCGCCTTCGGCGCGGGAACGATCGTGGATTTGTCCCATTCCGGTCAAAACAGGCGCGCAATCGTTGAGTTTGAACACTACGGCAGAAAAACCCTGGTTCTTGAGCACGCTCGCCTTTGCCCGCTTTGAGCTTGCCCTTGGGGATTATTTCAGATTAACTAAAAACGTATGTTTGTGTCCCGTCGCCTGATCATCCCGATAGTCCTGATCGCCGCTTTGGCGATAACCCCTGTTCGCGCGGACGGCCCGACGACCGCGCCGTCTTCCGATGATCCACCCGCGCCCGCCGCGTTGGCGCCGATGTACCTGGCCATCGGCAAGGACATCTCCCTGCGCCTGCGGCTCGTCCGCCAGACGCTCTGCGAATTGAAACTCGAGCCGGGCATCCTCGCCCAGGCGCAGCGACTGATCGATGACCCCAAGCGTGATCTGGACTCGGCCCTGGACCAGATGCAAGCCGGCCACATGCCCTCGGCCAAGCGAATCTATTCCGTCCCCGACATTCTCCGCAGCGCGCGCGAGCAACTGTTCGCCCTGATCGGCCAGCAGCAGGCCCGATTGCTGGAGGAGAAGATGAGCTCCCTGCGCGGCGAAGCGCGCTGGCGGATCGGGCAACTGCGGAATGGGTTGGACGGTCTGAAACTTTCAGACGATTGCTCCCGGCGCTGCGAGGCGATCCTCGCCGCCGCCCAGCCCGCCATCGAGAAGCTCCCAGCGGGTGAATTGGACGGAGATCAGTACGACCGTAACCGCAAGCACATGAACGCTCTCTTGGCCTGGATTCACGACGGGCTGGCGACAGTGCTGAGCGCCGATGAGCAGGCGCTGCTGGGCCAGCATTTCTCGGGCCTGGCCAATGCTCAACCTACAACGCGGCCTTAACCGTTTGTCACATCTGTTCCAGGTCGCGGACGATCTGGCTTCCATCACTCAGCGGGGCAAAGTCGGGCGGCGCGGTCGGCGGCGGCAGTGCCGATCGCTTCGCCTCTCGAAGATAATTTGCCGCCAGCCCCGCAAAATGCTTTGCCCCCCAAAGCAGCCCAATCGCCACGATGACGTACGCCGCCCCGCGCACCTTTCCCAGCACGCCATAGCCCGCAATCGCGTGATACAACAGTTCGATCGCCCCGACCACGCATCCGCCCACCGCGATCACGCAATAAGATCGGCTCCGATATGCGGCCCGCCGCACCGCGGCGAATTTGCGGATTCGCTGCCCATCCAGCTCCGCCTGCGCGTCGCGGACCCCAGCCCCTTGCGGCAAAACGAACGGCTGGCCGCAGTGCGGACAACTGATTTGCTCCGATTCGGTCGCGGCGACCTCGATCATCGCATCGCAGTGCGGGCACGAATAGGCCGGTGGCTGTTCAGACATTCCCCTGCAATTATACTCACTCCCGCTTTGCGGGCTGGCTTTGCAGCGACCGAAGCGGCCGGCTGAACATTCGCGAATGTGAAAATGGCGAACTTGGCCTTTTGCTTCTTAAACAACATTGAGTTTGTTTTTGAGCGAGATTTTATTAGTCAACGCCCCATTTTCCGTTACCATATGAATGCCGTCGACGGTCGTCGGCACAGTTCCATTTGGCTAATCGTTCCGAACTTTATTTGGAGTCGGACCGGATCGGGGGGATGCGAGGGATTAAATGCGCAGCTTCCATCCACGGGGGATGCTTACCGTGATCGCGATTGCCGCCGTTCCAACCGGCTCTGCAATCGCCAATACGACACTGGACCTTTACCACCTCGGCGAGGCCGATCTGGGTGCTACCATAGGTGCTACGACCAACGCCGTGACCATTGATTCCGGTCCGGACGGCAACAACCTGTTGCGCCAGGGACCAATCGTCTACAGCTCCAACGTCGCTGCGCCAGGCAGCACGATTTCGATGGCGTTCAACGACAATTCAGCGGTCTATAGCGGCAACGTCCTCACGACCGCCATCACGAATGTGGGAATAACCGCATGGGTTTTTCCCACCGTCGGTAACGCCAGCGTCAGCACCGGCATTGCTTATAACGGGAACCCCGGAGGGAGCGGCTACGGCCTCTATCAGGGCGGTTCTGATCTGGGCTTCACACCCCCCGCGGGTGATGCAACGATCATCGCGATAGTCGGCGGCGTGGATTTCGAATCCCCCACCGTCCCATCCGTCAACGTCCCTATCGATATTTGGTCGGAAGTCACCCAAATTATACAGAACGGTGAGAACGAGTTGTTCCTGAACGGAACTTTGGTTGCCGAGCATGCCGACACCCCAAACACACCCGGCACGGATTTTGAACTCGGCTCAGGGTTCGTCGGCAATATTGATGAGGTCAGCGTTTTCACCGTCCCGGAGCCAACATCAATCGGCCTGCTTGGTCTTGCCGGCCTGGGAGTCCTAGCCCGCCGAAAGCGAGTCTGAGCGCAGCGTTACATCTCGGGTACGCCCAATGCCTTTGCCATGGTTTGGCCGATCAGAGCGGGACTCTCCGCCACGATGACACCGGCGGATTTAAGAGCGGAAATCTTGGATTGCGCCGTCCCTTCTCCGCCGCTGATGATCGCTCCGGCGTGTCCCATGCGTCGTCCCGGCGGCGCCGTCCGCCCGGCGATGAACGCAACCACCGGCTTCTTGACGCGTTCCTTCACGAACGCCGCCGCCGCTTCCTCATCGCTGCCGCCGATCTCGCCGATAAGGATCACTCCGTCCGTCGCCGCGTCCTTGGCGAAAAGGTCCAGGATCTCAATGAAGTTGAGCCCCTTGATCGGATCGCCGCCGATGCCCACGCCCGTTGTCTGCCCGATGCCCCGGGTGCTGCACTGCCAAACCGCTTCGTAGGTGAGGGTACCGCTGCGGCTGACGACCCCAACTTTCTTTCCGCTTTTAGCCTGCTTGGCCGGGGTGTGAATGTAGCCGGGCATGATTCCGATCTTGCACTCGCCCGGCGTGATAATTCCCGGGCAATTGGGACCAATCAAAACAGAACCCGGCTTTTCGCGCAGATACGCCTTGACCTTGACCATGTCCAGGACCGGCACGCCCTCGGTGATGGCGACGATGACGCTGATCCCCCCATCAGCCGCCTCCATCATTGCATCGGCCGCGAAGGGCGGTGGCACAAATATCATCGTCGCATCCGCCCCCGTGCCCGATACCGCCGCTTTCACCGTGTCGAAGATGGGCAAGCCATTGGCATCCTTGGCCCCCCCTTTTCCTGGAGTCACTCCCCCCACCATCTTCGTGCCATATTCAAGGCATCCCTTGGTATGAAACGCCCCGGCGGCGCCGGTGATGCCCTGGCAGATGACCTTCGTGCTTGCGTTGACAAGGATGCTCATTCAAAATTCGTCCTTTCCTGCCTGAGAAAGCAGACGTTATAGCCAACGACCCGCGCGAGCAAGCGATCCAATTATCTCAGATCGACGCCCCGCTCGGCCGATTCTTTATAGGCGTGACCACGGCCTCCATCCCATCTTCGCGATTGTCCCGGCCCGTAATGTCGGGTCTGGACACATGGATAAAAGGCGGCGTCGCCGCTTTGCTGGTCTGCTGTTTTTGCGCACGCACCTTCGCGTCCTGGTGGAACTGGGGCGATCTGGATCACGCCTCCGGCACGTGGATCGCCATGGCGATCGATGCGCGCGACGGCGTTCTTTATCGGCCAATCGTTTCGGAAATAGGCTACGGCGGCACTCGCTACGCCCCGCTGCATGCGCTGATTCAGGCCGGGCTGCTGGAACTTCACGTCGATCCGATCACAGGCGGTTATCTCATCGGAATCGTTTCCGCGGCGCTGCTGGCAACTGGTGCGTACCATTTGATGCGCCGCCTCGAGGTGGCGCCCACCACCGCCTTGATCATGAGTTGCTTACTCGCCAGCGCGCACTGTCTTGCCGTGGGTGTCGCCGGAATTCGCGGCGATCTGCTCGCCGCCGCGTTCGATGTTTGTGGATTGGCCGCCGTCGCCGGCCTGGCTATTCCTTTGGCGGGAATCTGTTTCATCCTGGCGTTCGCCACCAAAGTGACTTGCGTATTTGGAATCGTCACCTCAGTGGCATGGCTTTGCTGCACCGGCCAACGCCGCCGCGCTTTTCAATTGGCCGCGATCTGGACGATCGGCGTGGCGGCGGGTGTGCTGATGACGCAATGGGCCAGCCAGGGCCGCGCCGTCGGAATTTTCATCGCCTGCGCCGACGGGGGCGGCCAATTGATGACGCTGCTGCTGGCCCCCCTGGCGATGCTCAATAATGCGATCCATTACGATCCGATCGCGCTGGCGTTCTGGCTCACCGCGCTTCTGTTTCTGCCGGGAAATATTCGCTCGACGTCTTTGCCCGCGATGCTGTTGCTGGTCACGACGGTGGGAACCGTGGCGATCTTCGGCACGCCGGGGACCAACATTAACCATCTCATCGATTTGCACGCGGCTGCCCTCGTATTCCTGGCCACGCGATGTCGCAGCGCCAGATTCGGGGGACTGGCCATGATCGCTCCGCTGGCGCTCGCCTTGGTTTGTGCCTGCGTATGTCTGGAGCAGGCAGGTCATATTCACCTCGAGCAGCGCCGCGCCACCATGGAGGCGGTGCTGGCCGATGTGGCCAATTCTCCCGTCGCCGGGCCGATGCTCAGCGAAAACCCCATGTTGCCGATCGTTGCAGGACAACGACCCTATCTGCTGGACGCCTACATGTTCCGCGTGCTGGGCGCCCGCGCGCCGTCGGTTGCCGCCAAAATGTGGGATGACATTGGTCACCAGAGATTCAGCGCCATCGTCATTTACTCCCGTCACAGTTTTGGGCCGGCTTTCATGGATCGGATGCAGAGAAGTTACGCGCTGGTCAGCCAGCATGGCGACTATCAGGTCTTCTTTCCCCGCCCGCGCTAAACGGCAGTCGAACCGCGATTGTTGAGCCTTAATCCATAATCCGGCATGATGCCTTCAACCGCAATGGAGCAGCTTTCCCCAATTCCAGATGTCTCGGTCATCGTGCCAACGCTCAACGAGGCGGAGAATCTTGGCCAGTTGCTGCCACGCATCGACGCCGCCCTCGGAGGCGGCGACTACGAGGTCATCATCGTCGACGACAACAGCGCGGATCGAACGATCGCGGTGTGCGCCGAATTGGCGGAAAAGTATCCGCTGAAGCTGCTCGTCCGCACCGAGCCCAAAAATGGGCTCAGCGGCGCCGTGTTGCACGCCATGACCGCGGCGCGCGGACGCTTCCTGTGCGTGATGGACGCCGACCTGCAGCATCCCCCCGAAAAGCTGCGCGAATTGCTCGCCCCGCTGCGCAGCGGCGAAGCGGATTTCGCGCTGGGGTCGCGCTACGTCCCCGGCGGCAGCACCGCGGCGACCTGGGGAGTGTTCCGAAAGCTCAATTCCTTCGTGGCCACCCTGCTGGCCCGCCCGTTCGCGGGACGGGTGACCGATCCCATGTCAGGATTTTTTGCGATCAAACGCCAAACCTATCTGAGCGCGCGCCAACTCACCCCCCTGGGATACAAGATCGCCCTGGAATTGATGTGCAAATGCCAGGTGAAGAGCGTCAAGGAAATCCCCATCCATTTCGGCCTGCGGGTGGCCGGCGAGTCGAAGCTTTCGCTCAAGCAACAGTTCCGATATCTGGAACACTTGAGCCGGTTGTATGACTTCACGTTTCCGCACGCCTCGCCGGTAACCAAATTCCTGATCGCGACTGCGGCGAGCTGGCTGATGGGGTTGGCGGTTTATCTGGTGCTGCTGCGCTGCGGCGTCGGCCCGTTGGCGGCGCCGATTTTGGCCTATCCGCCGGCTCTTCTGGTCACCACAATTTTTCATCTCCGTTACGTCCGCACACAGCGCGAGTTTCTGATGCGCCCGCGGCCATGGATCGATTTCGCGGTGATCTCGACCGCCGAATGGATCGCCTGCGCCCTGACCGCGTGGTATGTGTCCCACCGCGTATCGGGCGCCAGCGCTGTCGAGGTCTTCGCCATTTGTTTCGGCGTCGCCACGCTGGTGCGTTACGTTTTGCGCAAAGAATTTCTCCAGGACATCCGCGGCCTTCGCCGCAGCCTCCAGCGCGAGGTTGAGATTTCTCCACCGTCACCGGGGGCGTAGGATGCGTTGCCGGCGGAAAGAGCAGATTCTTCGCCGGGCGCACTTCCCTTCTACGCTGCGCGTATGATCTCCTAATCTAACGCCGTCAATAAATCGGCAAATCTGCTTGCACCAAAGGGGGCTGATTCTCGCGGGCAAGCAGCCGCGTCTTGTACGTATGCACTGTGACAAGAGGCGCGCCGCGCAGTTGGCCGCTGTCCAGGTGAAACGTCCAGTTGTGCCAGGGACAGACAACGCACCCTTCTTCGATTGATCCTTCGGCCAAGTCTCCGCCGGCGTGCGGGCAAGTGTTGTCCAGAACAAAGACCTGGCCGCCGTCGAGGAAAACCGCCAACCCAAATCCGCCGATGGCGACGAATTTGCCCTGGCCTTCGGTCAGTTCATCGATCTGGCAGAGGCTGGTCCAGGCCACAAATCACCGATCAGGGCTGTGTGGAGGGTTGGGTCGTGGGTTGCGTGGAAGGTTGGCTCGCCGCTTCCCGCGCCATCTCGATACGTTGCGACAGGACCGCGTCCATCTGCCGCATGATCCCGCTGATCAGGTGCACGGAATCGGTAACGATCTGGCGGTTGGCGGCGTCGTGGGCGGTGTCCAGCGCGTCCAGCTTGTCCCCCAACGTGTCGAACGAAGTAGACATGCCCGCCTGGTCGGAAAATTGCTGGGTCAACATATCCTCCAGCGCGTTGGACGCCGCCCGAAGGCCGGTGGCGATGAGCGGCTCGGAAGGGAGATCGGTCGCCAGGGCGGTCAATTGATCGCGGGTCGAGTCGATCAGCCGCAATTGCTGGCGAAATGCCGCATCCGCATCGGGCCCTTCCAACAGCGGCAGGATTCCAGTTAAATCGCCGAACAGCCGCTCCATGATGGCGCGATGATCAGACTCGGCGGAGCCGGGCAATGGCTGCGCATGACGGTCGAAGTCATCCAGCCGCGAGGCGACATCCTGCACGCGCTGGGTAGTGCTGATCTGGATCGTCGGCGGGGGATTGGGCTCAACCGGCACGACAATCGGCGTTGAACTCTGTGGGGTGGACCAGCATCCCCCGGCCGCGAATAATGCCCCCGCAAGACCAACCACGCATGTGCATCGTGCAAGCTTCATATCATTCCCCGCAAGCAATATTCAGCCTCAGTGGACTTCGGAAATTTTCACCGGCCGGCGTTGCTGGGCACTGAGCATGACCGCTTCCAGCACCTGCTGCGTTTTGAACGCATCCTCGAAATCACCCAGTGGGACAGTCGGCTGCTTCCCGCCCAGGGCCATCATAATGTCGGCCGCCTGATTGATGAAGGTGTGTTCGTAACCAATAATGTGCGCATCAGGCCACCAAGCCTGGGCGTAAGGATGGTCCGGGGCGTGGGTGACCATGATCCTGGTCCAACCCTTGGTCTTGGCGTCGGCAGTGTTGTCGAAGAACAACAGGTGATTCATATCTTCGAAGTTGAAGCTGACGGCGCCCTTCTGGCCATGAATTTCAACGCCGTTCTTATTCTGATATCCCGTTGAAAAGCGCGTGGCCTCGAAGCTGCCGACGGCTCCGCCGGAAAACCGGCACAAAAATAGCGTGGCGTCATCGACCTCCACCGCGGCCCTTTTTCCCTTGCCGCCTTTGGCCCCGCCGGCGATGCCGCCGGTCGATCCGATGCTGGGAAGCTCGCGTTCCTTCACGAAGGTTTCGGTAATGGCGCCGTCGATCTGGACGATCTCCTCGCCCGCCACGAATCGGGCCATGTCGATCACATGAGCCCCCAGATCGCCGTGGCTGCCGCTGCCGGCGATTTTCTTGTCGAAACGCCAGATCAGCGGCACATCGGGCCCGGCCCAATCCTGCAAATAATATCCACGGACGTGATAAATCCGGCCGATCTTTCCCGCTTTGACCAGTTGATGCGCCAGCGCAACCGCCGGCGTGCGACGGTAGCTCCACCAGACGAATGTTTTGCAATTTGAATGCTTGGCGGCCGCATCGCGCATGGCGCGGGCATCGTCGAGGTTTCCGGCCAGCGGCTTTTCGCATGCCACATCCTTGCCCGCTTCCAGCGCCGCGATGGCCATCTCCCGGTGCATGTGGTTCTGGGCTGTCACATCCACCAGATGAATGTCCGGGTTCTTGATCGTCTCGCGCCAATTCGTGCTGATGTGCTTCCAACCCCATTTAGCGGCGAACCCTTCCAGCGCCGCCTTATCCTGTGCCGCTACGGTATGCATGACCGGATCGACCGGCAGATCGAAAAACTTCGGCGCCTTGAGAAACGCATTGCTGTGCGCCCGGCCCATGAATTTCTGGCCGATTAGACAGATGTTGATTGAATCCCTACCCACCGAGCCGACCTCAATCCTTCTGCTTCGATTGACCCAATTCCTTGGCGATCTCGCTGTCCAGCTCATCCAGCTTGCCAAGCTCGGTTCGCTCCGAAGCCAGAACGTCGGCGTCGATCATGCGGTCGATCTCATCGTCGCTGACCAACTCATCCTTGGCTGTCGCGGCGCCGCCGGCGATGGCGGATGATTCCATCGAGTCCAGGAAAATGTCCATGCGTTCTTCCATGCTGCCGGCCTGGGCGACGGCGCGCTCCCACTGGGCCTGGGTCTTGCTTAAATCCATCTCGCCGAAAACCCGGCCGATCTCGCGGGCCATCAGGTTCATCGACTCGGCGAACTGCTGGCTCGCCTGGGCCTGTTGCTGAATGAGCATGGCATTCTTGATGGCGAGCAATTGCCGCTCCAGCATCTTCTTCACCGTGGCGGTCTTCTTCAATGCGGAACGAACGAATTGATACTGCCCCTCGTCGCCGATTTTCTTGGCATTCCGGGCGTTGTTGATGAAGTCTTCGGAGAATTTTTCCTGCTGGCGGATGGACCGCTCGATGGCGCGCATCCCGCTGCGGATTCTCATCTCCCGCTCGATGCGGCGTTCGTCCTTGGATTTGAAGAGGCCCATGGGGAACACTCTACATCTATTCCCCCTCGCCCGGTACTCCGGGAGAGGGTGGGGGTGAGGGCGCATTTAAATGCCGGAGGATTTCTTCGGCCACTGCATCTGTTTCCTTCAGAACATCGTGATCCCAAAACCGAATAATCCGGACACCCAAATCTGTGAGGCGTCGCGTTCTTTTCAAATCATACGCGGCGTTGACCGTGTCGGCATGCTGGCCGCCATCGAGTTCGACCGTCAAATGCTCGCTAACACAGTAAAAATCGAGGATATATCCCGCCATTGCATGCTGGCGGCGAAATTTGAACCCATTCAACCCGCGCGATCGAAGAATTGACCAAAGCTTGGCCTCCGCGTCAGTGGCCGATTTTCGCATTTGGCGGCCAAAGGTTCGGAGTCGTGGACTGTTGTCTCGAGGGACGCGCATTAGCTTTCTTTATCGAATGAGCTCGCATTCAGCCCTCACCCCAACCCTCTCCCGGAGTACCGGGAGAGGGGAGAATTGAGCCTTCGTCGCGCGCGCAATTCCGGTCAGTGTTTGAGGCGACGAGTCCAAATCCAACATCGGGTGCGAAAGCAAAGGCTCATATTAACGTTCCATTCCCTGTACGCGGCGTCCCAAGCGTCCGATGCAGTAAGCTCACGAATTTCGGAAATGTTTTTGTCAGTGATAATTTTTCCGCAGTTTGGCTGGTCGAAGCCAATCAATGCAAATGCAATTGCGGACGCACATTCCGCAGTCAGCACTTCAAGTTTCCGTCTGATATCATCTGCAGCGACGCGAAGCCACTTTCTATAGGAGCTGTTTGCCTTGTCAGTATCAAATTGCCAGGGCCAGGAACCCTTCACCTCCAGCCAAATCGGATGTCCCCACCCAACATTGACGATAACGTCACAGCGTCCTCTACTATTTTGGTAATCGCATTCCGACCTTGCATTCATGCCACGATTATTGAAAAGTTCGGTCAACCGCTCGGTCCACGCCACTTCGGTACGAAATGGCCTTTTCCCAGGAAAACGATGCTCAGCGTACCACCAAAGCCCAACAGGGTAATTCTGCTGTCTGTCTTGGTGATAGGGCCCCGTCTCTCGGTCCATTTCCTCCAAGAGATCAAGAACCAAATTGTTAAAATCTGCCGCTCCTGAAATTGAATTCATCATTGCCCTCACCCCCGCCCTCTCCCGGAGTACCGGGCGAGGGAGAAATAGGCCCCCGCAGCCGGACCCTATACGCTTTCATCCGCCTCGGGAGCGCGCTTCTGCCGCGCGGCTTTGTCGGCGGCCTCGAAGCCTTGCTCGGATTTAATCGAGCCGCGGTCCATCTGATTCCATATGTTCATTAATTCCTGCCCGGCGGCAGTCAGGCCCGAGGAGGCCAGGGCCTCTTTGTCGGATTGGCCGCCCAATTCCAGCAGCGTGTCCAGCCGCTGCTGGTAAATATCCTGCGAAATGCCATCGTCTTCGATCCACTGGCTGATCTTGGCCATGTCCTTGTCGGTGAGATTCAAACGGCCGACGGCTTGGCCGCGCTGGCCGTTTTCTTTGACCATCCGCAGGCGGCTGACGGTCATCAATTCCTTGCTGCGCAGCGTCAGCTCGCGGGCGGCCATGATCTGCTCCTGCGTCTTGAGCTCAAAATCCTGGGCCAGGGCCTTGCGGAGCTCGGGCGATTTCTGGCCGGCGCCCTGCTGGAAAATCTTCTGCTTGTCGCCGCTGATCTGCTCGATCCGCTTGAAGAGCCGGTCGCGCTGCTTGCCCAGCAGGATTTCTTCCTTGCGCAGCTCCAGCGGATTGAGCTGGCTGAGCGTTTTCTTGCGGCCGAAGATTTTGTCGATGAGGGCCATACCGGTCATCCGGGCTCAGGTTCGCCGCGCTGACGGCCCGGCGCGGGCGGCGCGGTTTTCTCAGAATTGGCGGCGCGCGGCTTCTGGGCCGATTCGGCGGACGATTTCTGCGCGGCCGGCGGATGGTCGGAAGCCGGCGGCGCTTGCTCCTCCAGCAACTGGTCATACAGCGCCTGCTCTTCATCGCTCAAGCCGCCGTGGGCGCTGGCGCCGACGCTGTCGGCCAATTCGCTGTCGGCTTCCAGCTCGGCCATGGCTTCCTCGGCCGCGGCGGCGTCCTTGGCAAGTTCCTCGCTGTCGGGAAGCCTGGCCGCCTTGCCTTGCTGTTGCAATTCCAGATTGTGCAGGTGAGTGCTGACAACGTTGATCTGCCGGTTGAGCACCGACAGCAATTGCTGGCGGCGTTCGATGTCCTTATGAAGCTGCAAAAGCTGGCTGGTGACTCGCCGCCGGGCGAGATCGGCGGTGGCGTCCTTGAATTGTTGGCGCAGCTCGGCTTCCTTGGTTTCCAAAACGCCCATGTCCTGGTAGCCGCGGTCGCACTGCTGGCTGAGCGCGGCGCGGCGCTCGGACAGGAAGGCGATCTTCTTCTCGATCTCACCTTTTCGCGCGAACAACGTCTTGAGACGATCGATGAACGGCATATTGAAACCTCCCGCGTGGCGGATCGGCGCCGCCGGCGCGGCCGCCTCCCGGAACAGAACCACTCGCCCGTCCAGCCGTTTGGCCGCGAGGCCGGGGTTCTGGCGCGCGTATGATTTTAACTCCGACTCGACCAGATCCTCCGGCAGCCGGGTCTGCGCCGCCAGCTTATCACTTGCCACGCCGCCCGAAAGCAAATCGACCGTGGCCGCCTCGATTTGGCGACGGATTCGGCCGCGTTTTTCGGCTTCGGCTTCGGGATCGAACAGTTCGGCCATCGCCTCAACCTGCGGCGGCGCCATGATCGTCCAGCCCCCGGCGCCGTCGGGCGCGGCCAGAATCACCGTACGGTCCTTGCTGTGCTGATCCGATTCGCGGACCCCGGCGGCGAAGCCGCAAGTGGACATGATGACCACAGTCGAGGGCACGCCGGCGGGCACCGAGCGCATCCCGGCCAGCAGGTTCGCCACTTGGGCGGCCGAAACCGGCGAGGGGGGCTGGCCCTGGACCAGGGCGCGGAGCGGCGAGATGCATTCCACGTGTAATCGCCCCACCGTCGCCTTAAATAGCCGCCACTTGCGGCGGGAAAGAACGACATCGACATATTCTCCCACCGGCATTTGCGCTTCGAGCCCGCGATCGGGCTTGCCCAATTCGCTCATCAGCCGCTTTAGCTCTACGCCGCGATCGCCCTTGGAAACGTCGCGAATAAGGCTGCTGATCGGCCGGCGGCCCCGCGTAGTATCGAGGCGCAGACGATCGTCCCGCAGCAGTTGCTCGACGTGGGCGATGAACTGCTCCTCAAGGCGTTGGTGAAAAGCTGGATCGGCGCTGTCACTCATCTTTTCTGTCCGGAGGCCGGGCCTTTTAATTTGAAAAAGAGAAACACCCCGGCCGCGCCGAACCACGCCCAGCCAACGACCGAGAGGATACCGTAAATGACATTCATTTCGGAATTTTCTCAGA
>Ga0182024_10017437_pt1 | contig 13482 bp, 12 predicted proteins | sample P32metaG_FD_120480 | JGI IMG/M metagenome (GOLD analysis project Ga0182024, IMG submission 120480) | Permafrost microbial communities from Stordalen Mire, Sweden - P3-2 metaG (Illumina Assembly) | ecosystem: Environmental > Terrestrial > Soil > Wetlands > Permafrost | place: Sweden: Stordalen...
AGCGAAAAACAAATCGTCGGCCTCGCGCGCGTGGCCGTGGAATTTTATCCCGACCTGACGGCGGATGAAGGTGATTGGTCGTGCGTGGATTTGGAACCCCAAAAAACGCTGGCCAAACCCGTCACACTCGAAGCCATCAAAGCCGACCAAACTTTGAAAGAAATGCCGCTCGTGAAACAATCGCGCCTCTCGGTCACACCATTAACGGAGGCACAATTCAACCGGCTGCTCGCGCTGGCGGAAACAAAAATATGAATGAATCATCAAACTTTCACGCTCCCAAAAACTGCAACGATTGAATCGAAAAGCGTGCGAACCATTTTGTGCGCCTGCGCCATCGTCGTGCAATATGGCGGCACCAGCACAATCACGTTTCCGATAGGCCGCGTCATCACGCCGCGTTTGGCCATCGCTTCGCAAACACGGATGCCTGCACGTTCACGCAAGTCAAACGGCATACGTGTCCGCCAGTTTTTGACCAGTTCGATTCCGGCAATCAAACCGACTTGCCGGATGTCACCGACATTGGGTAATGCCCAGAGTGTTTTTAATTCATTGCGCAAAACACTTTCGAGTTTCTGCCGGGCGCGAAGAGATTTTTCACTTTGTAGAATTTCCAAGCTTGCGAGCGATGCCGCCGCGCCAAGCTGGTTTCCAGTGTAACTGTGGCCGTGAAAAAAAGTTTTGAATTCCTCGTATCTGCCCAGAAACGCGTCGAAAACCTTTTGCGTCGTCAGCGTCGCCGCCATCGGCAGATATCCGCCGGTCATGCCTTTGGCTACACATAAAAAATCCGGCGGCACATTTTCTTTTTGACAGGCAAATAGATCGTTGGATTTTGAAACGCTGGTTCGCCCGAAGCCCGTCATTACCTCATCCGCGACAAGCAATGCTCCGTGCGCCCGCGCAATCTTCGTGACCTGTCCCAGCCAGCCGTTTGGTTGTGGAATCATGCCTGCCGCGCCTTGCATCAATGGTTCAAACACGAACGCCGCATAAGCATTTCCCTTTTGTTTTTGCGACGCGAATTTTTTTTCGACCAATCCGACACATTCCCAATTGCATTTACGATATTCACGCGCGTCGGCGCGTTCCGGTTTCGCGCGATTAAATGGACAGCGGTAGCAATACGGCGACATCACCTTGTCCGTTTTGAACAGCAGCCCGGAATGGTTTTTCTGAAATAAATCAATGTGGCCGAGCGAGACCGCGCCGACGGTGTCACCGTGATACGCGCCCGCGAGTGAAAGAAATTCAGGTTTAATCCTATGATGGCCGCGCCGCGAAAATTCATAAGCCAGCTTGAGCGCGACTTCCATCGCCGTCGAGCCATCGTCGGAGAAGAAAACTTTGTTCAGATAGGGCGACGCTACTGACGGGCCAACTCGTGAGGACGCTCGCCCCGCTGAATCTGGATTTGCAGCCTCGACCAGTTTTTCCGCCAGCAAACTCGCCGGTTCATTCGCCAAGCCCAGCGCGGAACTGTGCGCGATTTTTTTCAACTGACGCCGGAACGCCGCGTTTATTTTGGGATGGTTGTGGCCGTGCAGATTTGTCCAAATCGAAGAGTTGGCGTCGAGATATTCGCGCCCGCGAACGTCGCGCAAAACCGCGCCTTTGCCTGCGATAATGACAATCGGCTCGCGCCTCAGCCAGTCGCGCATTTGTGTGAACGGGTGCCAGATGTATTTTTGGTCGAGCTTGGCGAACGGATGCATTTTCAATTTTTAATTTCCAATTTGAAATCAGCCAGCGCGGCGAGCAACTCGGAAACGTCTTCCGCCGTGTGTGCGGCCGTCAAGGTCACGCGTAAACGCGCCTGGCCGCGTGCGACGGTCGGATAACGAATCGCGGGAATGAAAATGTCGCGCGCGCGCAACTGTGCCGCGAGTTCGACGGTTTTCGTTTCATCACCGATGATTAGCGGAAGAATCGCGCAGGAAAATTTTGAATTTTGAATTTTGAATTTTGAATTGAATTGTTCAATGCGTTGCCAAAGTGAATCGCGGCGCACCTGTCCTTCGCCTGACTGAACGAGTTGAATTCCCGCGATTCCGGCGGCAGCGGCAGCCGGAACAGGCGCGGTAGAAAAAATAAAACTGCGGGCGCGGTTCACCAGAAAATCAATCAGCGCGCGCGAGCCGCAAATGCAGCCGCCGCCTGCGCCAAGCGCCTTGCCGAGTGTGCCCATTTGAATCTCGATTTGGTTGCTCACGCCAAGTTCTTCCGCAAGGCCGCGGCGATTTTTTCCGTAAAGCCCGGTTGCGTGCGCCTCGTCCACCATGAGCCGTGCGCCGTATTTTTCCTTGAGCGCAACAATTTCGCGGAGGGGAGCGGCATCACCATCCATGGAGAAAACCGATTCGGTGACAATGAGAATTTTCGATTGAAGGTTTTTTTTCTGTGCCCATTTCAAAATTTCTTCCAAATCGTTCAAATCATTGTGGGCAAAGACGCGAATTTTTGCGCCGCAAAGCCGCGCGGCGTCCACCATGCAGGCGTGAATGAGTTTATCGAGAATGATGATGTCGTCCTTGCCGAGCAGCGCGCAAATCGTACCGATGGCGGCGGCGTAGCCGGAGGAAAAGCTCAACGCAGCTTCAGTGTTTTTGAAACCGGCCAGCGCTTCCTCAAGTTCATGAAAAGGGGCAAGCGAGCCGCAAACCAGCCGCGACGCACCGGCACCGGTGCCAAATTTTTCCACAGCCTTGATGGCGGCCTCTTTGAGCGACGGATGGTTTGTCAGACCGAGATAATCGTTCGAGGAAAAATTAAGAAAAAATTTGCCGCCAATTTTGATGCGCGGCGATTGCGCCGAATCCACGCGGCACAGTTCGCGGTAAAGGCCTTGTTCACGCAGCGCAACAAGACGCCGGCCTAATTCTTCGTCGAACGGATTCATCCGGGCCACAGATAAACACAGATGGCCGCTGATGGAAAGAATGCGTGTGATATCGGCTTAATCGCCGGGCGGAATCGCCCAGCGTCCGTCAATCATGCTGGCGTTTACCGCGTCAGTGTGGGCAAGGACGGCCTCGTATGCGTCCGCCATTTTTCCGCCGAAAGGAATCGTGATTAAATCGGCGGAAGCATTCTCGGACAGTTCACCGACCTGTCCGGCCATGCCCAGCGCGCGGGCGCCGTTGACGGTGGCCATGCGGAGAATTTCCGCCGGCGAAATGGTCTTGTCGCTGGCGGCGAGCAGGCGCATTTCCTCGAACATATTCAGTTCGAGTTTTTGTTTTCCGGCTTTGCGGACAGTTGAAAGGCTGTCGGTGCCCAGACAAATGTTGACGCCGGCGTTCGCGAGCCGTTCGCGTAAAAATGGTGGATGGTGGAAATAGGCGTGACTGCGCGGGCAATGAACGACGTGAACGCAGTTTTTGCCGAGCAACGCCGCGTCGCCGCGCGCGAGCAGATTGACGTGAACGGCAACCAGATTTTTATCAAGCATTTTATTGCGGGCGAGATGGTGGACAGGTGAGCCGAGGCCGCAGTCGGAATTGTCGCGTTCATTGCGTTTCAGCCAATCAATCATCTTGCCGCGCGCGTGTTTGAACATTTCGAATTCCTGTTCGGATTCGGCAACGTGCATCGTGATGCGCCAATTTTTTTTGCGCGCGATTTCAGCGCTCAAGCGCAGCAGTTCGGGCAGGGTGGAATAAGGCGCGTGCGGCGAAAGTGAGGCATGACAACGCGCGTGCGTGAGCGAATCAATTTTCTCCACGGCTTCGCGGAGAATCTCCTTCGGGTCGCGGCGCGCCCGGATGCCGGTCATTTCGAGAAATGAAAAAACGCGCAATGGCGTGGCATCCCACATTTCCGGCAAAAGGTCGGGCATGGCCTCGATGTCGGCGACGGTGGTCGTGCCGGTTTTGAGAAGCATATGCGCGCCGTGCAGCCATGATTGCGCGTATTCGGAATAACCCCATATGGATTTGGCGGCGGTGATAAGCGGAATCCAGTCGGTGAAAGTTTTTGGCGGTGGCAACAGCCCGGCCATGTCAGTGTAATCGAGGTGGCAGTGCGCGTTGACAAGTCCCGGCAGTAAAATGACTTCGCCGAGGTCAAAAACTTTTTCGTTCGCAGGCGGCTGGAAGTCCAGCCACGAATTGACAATGCGGATGCGATTGGCCGAAATCAAAATCGAGCCGTTTTCAATCGGCGGCTGCGCGATGGGCAAAACGGTGCGGGCGCGGAGAATCACTGGTTAAACTCCGGCGGCCCGCTTGGCGTCTTTGAGTTTGGCGGCGTCCTTGTGTTTGTGCGTCTTGTGCTTGCCGTGGCGTTTGCGGATTTGTTGCTCGATTTTTTTGGTGACGCGATCAATCGCCGCATATAAATCGCTTTCGCGGTCCTCGGCAAACAAGTCCGGACCGCGCACGGCGAGCCGCATGGAACAATTAAATTGCTTTTCCGGCACCCGGGTGTGGTCATGTTCGAGCGTGACCCGCGCGTCAATGGCGCGCTGGTCAAAATGATCGAGCTTTTCAAGGCGTTTGACAACGTGGTCTTCGATGGCTTTGGTGAGCGTGACGTTGTGGGTCGAGAGAATCAATTTCATTGCCGCAAGATGCAATCGGCGAGGGAAAAAATCCAGTTTTTCCTTTGATTTTGAATGACGCAGCGAAAGTCATGCCAATTTTGGCTTGTGCCCGGGCAAAAATACATTAAACTTAAAACTTAAATGGTTCAGGGTTTACATCTGTCCACGCGCCTGACGCAATCCATGGTGCTGGCGCCGCAACTCCAGCAATCGCTGGCGTTGCTGCAGGCACCGACGCTTGAACTGAAAGCGCTCGTCGAACAGGAATTGCAACAAAACCCCGTGCTCGAGGAAATTGATTCGGACGACACCGAGCTGCGCGAAAAGTCCGACGCTGACGAAAGCGACGCGTCCGCCACGCCCGACCTTGCCGAACCGCCGGAGGAGCTGAAGTTCGATTCCGCGACGGAAAAAAATGCCGCCGAACCGGTGGATGATTTTCAAGTGGAATTCGACAAGCTCCTGCAGCTTGACCAGGAATGGCGTGATCATTTTTCGCAGACAAACGCTTCCATCCGCCAATCCACTGAAGACGAAGAGAGGCGCCAGTTCATGTTTGATTCACTTACGACGGAAACTTCGCTCGCACAAATCTTGATGGATCAGGCGCGCGAAGCGGATTTGAGCGACGAGCAGCGCGCCATTGCCGAACTCGTCATCGGCAACATTGACGACTACGGTTATCTCAAGGCAACGGTTGAAGAGCTTGCAGTTTTGACCCATCTGTCGGCGGAGAAAATTTCCGAGGTGCTGAAAGCGATTCAATCCTTTGACCCGCCGGGCGTCGGCGCGCTGGATTTGCGCGAATGTCTGCTGCTCCAGCTTGAACGCGGCGGCAAAACCGATTTCCTCGAATACCGCATCGTGCGTGATTTCATGGACGCGCTTGGCAAACGGCGCATTCCCGAAATCGCGCGTGGCACGGGCTGCGAAGTTGAAGAAGTGCAAACCGCGCTGGGCCGCATTGGACGACTCGAACCGCGACCCGGTCGCGCCTTTCTGTCGAACGCCGACCAATACATTTTACCCGAAGTGTTTGTGCAAAAGACGGGCAGTGATTTTGTCGTGACGACGAACGACGAACACATTCCACATCTGCGCATCAGCAACATTTACAAGGACCTCATGTCGCAAGGCGAAAATTCCGCCGAGGTTAAAAATTACATCCGCGAAAAAATCCGCGCCGGAAAATTTCTCATCAAAAGTTTGCATCAGCGCCAGCAGACGATTTTGAACATCGCCAAGGAAATCGTGAAACGCCAGCGCGAATTCTTTGAAAAGGGCGTCGCGCATCTAAAACCGATGACGATGGCGCAGGTGGCCGAGGTCGTCGGCGTCCATGAAACAACCGTGAGTCGTGCCGTTTCGAGCAAATATATGCAGACGCCGCAGGGCGTGCTCGAGATGAAATTTTTCTTCACCGCCGGTCTTCAAACCACGACCGGTAACGGTGTTTCCAACACGAGCGTCAAGGACATGATCGCTGAAATTTTCAAAGCCGAGGATTCCGCCAAGCCATTGTCCGATCAGGAAGTGGTGAAAATGCTCGGTGAAAAAGGCATCACCATCGCGCGCCGCACCGTTGCGAAATATCGGGACGAATTGAACATTCTGCCGTCCAATTTGCGGAAGGTTTATTGAATCATTTCTTGCGCGCGGCTTCCAATTCCGCCTTCGTTGCGGCTTGCAGCGCGTCAAGTTTCTCCCGGAATTCTTCCTTCTGTTTTCGTTCCATCCGGTCAATGAACAAAATTCCGTTCAAGTGATCGGCCTCGTGTTGGATGGCGCGCGCGAGCAAACCGCCGCAGCGAAATTCAACCGGCTTGCCTCTTTCGTTCAACGCTTTCACGTCCACGGATTCTGGCCGCGTGATCTCCGCGTAAATTTCCGGGAAGCTCAAACAGCCTTCGCCGGCTGCAGCCGGCCCGCCAACCGGTTTGATTTCTGGATTGATGAGCACCAGCGGCATAAATTCATTTGCATCGGCAGTCTTGCCTTTGAGTTCGAGCGTGGACGGACGATCTTTGGCTTCGCGCACGTCAATCACCGTGAGTTGCAACGCGCGTCCGACTTGCTGCGCCGCGAGCCCGACGCCGTTTTTTTCGCGCATCGTCTCGAACATATCCGCGATGAGCTTTTTGATTTCCGGCGTGATGGTTTCGATGCGTGCGCCTTTTTGTCGGAGCGCGGGATGGCCGTATTTGACGACGGACAGGATCATTTTAATTTTCCGAAGTCGGCCACGCGCGCAACATTTTCGCCAAATCGGAAATGTTCGGACTTTGCGCCGTGCGGACATAATGGCCGCTCGACGCAACACCGGTGAGAACGCTCAACTCATTGTCCAAGCCGAGTAACTTGCCGAGGCAAAAGCCGGAATTAAAATGATCCCCCGCACCGGTCGTGATGCGCGGTTTCGCAGTGAACGGCCCTTTGACCATTGAAACGCCGCCCTTGTTCGCGGCGAGCGCATAGCTGACCGGATGCACCACGAGTGTGCTCACCGGCACGCGCCGGTTGATTTCCAAAGCCAGTTTTGAAAGTCCTTCCGGCGATTTATCCCGCGTGTTCAATCCCAGCACGTCACCGATTTCGTAAGCCTCCTTTTCGTTCAAACCAAGGATCACATCAAAGTATTTTTCGAATTTTGCAATCGTCTCCAACGCACCCAAAATGTCTGCCGGCTTGCGCTTTTCCGGGTCGGCCAGATCAAAAAAAATCGTGCGCCGTTTGCCTTTGAACGCCGGACAAATTTCCTTCAACGCGGCCTCCCAGATTTCGCCCATATAAGACAGCATCGTCCAATTCAAGAAGCCGACCAGATCGGACGTGCTGAACTTCTCCGCAAATTTGTCGCGACCATAGCGCGACTGGATGTTCGCCCAATTCACGTCCTTCAAGGACGAATGCTTGCCCAGCATGATTTTGCCATCCTCAAATTCGAGCGCGTCCGTGTGGCCGGGTTCGGCGATGGAATGAACTTCCGCAACTTTGGAGAAATCCACAAAAACCGGATGCAAATTTGGCCAGCCAAGATTGCCGAGGTAGGTGACCTTCAAGCCAAAACTCACCAGCGCATTGGCCATGATTGGGCCGTTACCGCCGAGCTTGGTGGCGCAACTGACGATTTCGATGTTCGTGCTTTGACCCGCAGCCGCCGAGATGCGCTCGCCCAATTTTGAAATCGTGTTCAGCCGCTGAAACGAATCCGCCGTGTCGCGTTTGTCCACGACGTGCAGAATTTCATCCACAAAACCGTCAAGACCGGCGAACGCCGTCATATTTTTTGCCGCCGCTTCTCCGGCCAGCAATTTTTGCGCGCACTGCTCGCGTAATTCAGGAGTGTTCATTCGTGGGAAAATTCTGCCGGAACCAATCGCCGCGCGCAATTTCTAATCCGCATTGACACCAAGAATTTGCAGAATCCGTTCTAATTCCGCGTCGCTAAAAAAGAAAATTTCCAGTATGCCCTTGCCTCGCGTGTAATGCAACTGCACCTTTGTGGCGAACACTTCGCGCAGGCGCGCCTCCAAATCCGCCACATGCGGATCACCGGCGGGCGCAGCAATGGTTTCTGGTTGCGTCGTTTTGCGCGGGCCGCGCTTTTGCAGCCTGGCGACCAGTCCTTCCGTTTGACGGACGTTCAAACCGTCTTTGATGACGCGCTCGGCGGCCAGTTGTTGGTTTTTTTCGTCCGCCAGTCCGAGAATGACTTTCGCGTGGCCGACCGAAAGCCGTCCTGCGCGCACAAAATTTTGAATCGTCTGCGACAATTTTATCAGCCGCAGTGAATTCGCGACGGCGGCGCGGCTCTTGCCGACCTTCAACGCGATTTCTTCCTGCGTGAGTTGAAATTGCTCCGCAAGCTGTGCGTAGCCGTGAGCTTCTTCAATCGCGTTTAGATTTTCACGCTGAAGATTTTCGATGAGCGCCAGTTCCAAAACCGCGCGGTCGTCGGCTTCGCGGGTGATGACGGGAACTTCCGGCAGATTCAAAAACTGTGCCGCGCGCCAGCGGCGTTCGCCCGCGATCAATTCAAAAAAACCGTCGCGCTCGCGCACGATGAGCGGCTGCACGATGCCTTGCTCTCGGATGGAATCCGCCAGTTCGCGCAATGACTCCTCGGAAAATTCTTTGCGCGGTTGCAATGCGGATGGACGAATTTTGTTCAATGGCACGCGTAGCACACGTTCGCGAGTGTCGGGAGCGGGAATCGGAACTGCGGGCTGAACGGACGAAGCGGGCGCGGTTTGCGTCAGTGCGGAATTTCCGCCCAACAACGCGCCGAGGCCGCGTCCCAAAGCAGGTTTTGCCATGCGCGCAGAGTGTCGCAGGACAAGGAAGTTGTCAACGCGAGGCAGTTTGAAAAATCCGATAAAAAAGGCGGCCGAAGTTCAGCCGTGTATCGAGGTAACAGAATGCGACTTTAGTCTTTGGACTTAGGGCATCGGGCTTTAACCTGAAGCCGTGAGTCACAAGAGCATCCGCATCGCCGCGATGATCGAATCCTTCCGGGGACAGGAACTCGACGCCCATTATCTTGGCTATTTCGATTGCTTCAACCGCCAGCTTTTTTACGAGGCACATGACGTGCTCGAAGATTTGTGGCTGCCCGACCGGCACGGCGCGAATGGAAATTTTTACAAAGGCCTCATCCAGCTCGCGGGCGCGTTCGTGCATCTGCAAAAGAACCGGCTGCGCCCCGCCGCCGCGCTGTTCAAACTCGCCCAAACCAATCTGGAAAAGTATCTGCATGAGCATGAGCACTTGAATTTGGATGTTGTCCGTGCATTGATTGAAAGATGGGTCGGCGATTTGGAACAAAATGATTTTCGCGTCAATCCGCTTACCATTGAAAACGTGCCGCGACTTTCGTTATTGTCTGTGCGCAATTCCTTTGGGGAAAGCCGCAAAGTCAATTTATCGGAAGAGAAAAAAAATGAGCAAGCGGATCATCCTCGCCGGCGGCAGCGGTTTTTTGGGTAACGCGTTGGCGCAAACACTGGCCGCGCACGGCAATGAAGTCATGGTGCTGACACGTTCGCCGCGCGAACGTAGTGACGGCGTGAAAGAAATCGCCTGGGACGCAAAGTCACCCGGCGAATGGGCGAAGTCGGTGGAAGGCGCGGACGCGGTTATCAATCTCACCGGAAAAAATATCAATTGTCCGCACACGCCCGAAAATGTGCGCGAACTCACGGCATCGCGTGTCAATTCAGTTCGTGCCATCGTCGTCGCGTTTGACCATGTCAAAAATCCGCCGCGTATTTGGGTTCAGGCCGGTGCCATTGGTCTTTACGGCGATCAAAAGGAAATAATTTGCGATGAAAATTCGTTGGCGGCCAGCGACGCACTCGCGGAAATTTGCAAACAATGGGAAAACGCCTTCAATTCAGTGGACACGCCGAAGACGCGAAGAGTTTTGTTGCGAATCGGCTTCGTGCTCGGACGCGATGGCGGCGCGCTGCCGGTTTTGGAAAAATTGACAAAATGGTTTCTCGGCGGCACGGCCGGCAGCGGCAAACAATTCATCAGTTGGATTCACCTCGCGGACTTGACGCGAGGGTTTATCAGTGCGATCGAAAACGAAAATTTAACTGGAACATTCAATGCGACCGCGCCCCATCCGGTGACAAACGCAGAATTCATGCGCGAATTGCGCCGCGCGCTGCGTCGTCCGTGGAGTCCGCCCGCGCCGGCTTGGGCCGTGAAATTGGGTTCGCGACTGATAAAAAGCGAGCCGTCGCTCGCGCTGGCCGGTTGCCGTGTCGTGCCCAAGCGATTTCTCGAAACTGGATTTAAATTCCAATTCCCGGATTTGCGCGGCGCACTACAAAATCTTTATAAATAATTTATGAGCAACAGTTCCAAAATGCGCGCGGAAGAATTTTTGAAAATCAGCGGCCAGTTCAAACTTGGCACGCTGGTCACGGAATCGTCGCATCCCATCACGGCGAATTTGAGTGAAGCCGCGAAGGAAGACATTGCCGCTGCGCTGAAACAGCTCTTTGAGGTGGACGATGACGTGATCCGCAAATTCCGCGAGTTCGTGGAATCGGGCAGGGCAGCGGAAATCAAGGGAACAGTTTTGCACTCGCTGAAAAACGGCGGCCGGATTTTTTTTACCGGCTGCGGCTCAACCGGACGGTTGAGCATTCTGCTGGATTCCGTCTGGCGCGATTTTTGGCAGCAGCAACACAACGCGGATTTTGAGAGTTGCACGTTCAGCGTGATGGCGGGTGGCGATTATGCGCTCATCAAATCAGTTGAAGGCTTCGAGGATTTCACCGCGTTCGGACGCAAACAAATCCGTGACCTCGGCGTGCGCGCGGGCGATGTCGTCTTTGCCATCACTGAAGGCGGCGAGACGTCGTTTGTCATCGGCACGGCTTGGGAAGGCGTGGCCGCGGGCGCAAAAATTTATTTCGTCTATAACAATCCTGACGATGTGCTTTGCCAAACCATCGAGCGCAGCCGCGAAATCATCCAAGATTTACGCATTGAGAAGCTCAATCTGGGAACCGGCCCGATGGCGATCACCGGCTCGACGCGGATGCAGGCAACTACGATTCAACTGGCCGTGCTGTTGACCGTCTTGGAAATGGTCGTGCGCGAGTTGCTTGGACTTGAACCGGCGGATGTTCCGCAAAAGTTTTTGGAGAAGCTGACCGAAATGCACGTGAGCTTGAAATCACCGGAACTGCTCACACAACTGGCCAAACTCGTCGCGCTGGAAGAATCTGTTTATCGCGGCGGGCACAAGAATAATTATTTTGCGGACCGATTTGGCATTGATGTTTTGACGGACACGACGGAGCGCTCACCGACGTTCTGCACGCCGCCGTTTCGCAAATTCGATGACAAGACAGCGGCGGAATCGTGGGCGTTTTTATTTTTGCCGCAAACGGAAACTCCCGTTGCGTGGCGACAAATTTTGAAACGCGAACCGCGCTGTGTGGAATGGAGCGGGAACGAAGTGCGCGAACTTGTCGGCGAGGAAAAGTCTGCACGGACATCGGAAACCATTCGCAAAATCAGTCGTGCGGAATTGATGCGCTTCAAAATTGGTTTGGATGGCCTGCCGGCACGTGCGCTGGGCATTGGGGATTGTGCCGTGGCCGTCATTTCAGAGCAGGAGAAGGATTCGTGGATGAAATTTCAATTCAGCCAGCTTGAAGCGGCACACAAGGCCGGAGCCGGGCGCGGTCTGATTTATTTCGGACGTGAAAAACCACTGTCAGCAATGCGCGGGTATGTGGCGAGATGGGAACCCGATTGTGCGGCAATATTTGTTCCCACGCCGGAGACGGATTTGCTTTTGGACGGCGTGACGCGTGTGGGCGTGAAGCTGCTGCTCAACGCGCTTTCCACCTGCACGATGGTGCGGCTGGGGCGCGTCATGGGTAACACGATGATCTGGGTGGTGGCGAGCAACCTGAAGCTGATTGACCGTGCGACGCGCTACGTCCAGCGGCTCACCGGCCTGACTTATGAGCAGGCGAACCAATTGCTGTTTGAAGTCATCGAATACGTCGAACCGCGCATGAAATCGGATCAAGCATATCCGCCGGTGGTCGGAATGGCCGTGCTGCGGACGCGACATAATTTGTCCAATACCGATGCGGAAAAGAAATTGTCGCACGAAATCAGCGGGTGGTGAATGTCTGGAAAATTTTGGCGAAGGCCCAGGGTTGGGGAGTATTGGTGACGGTGACGCTGTTGGTGACGGTCTTTTTTTTGCGGGAGCGGGCAGCATCGTCGTTGATGGACCAGTAGTGTAGCGAGCAGACCCACGGCGTTTTGTCAGCGAAGGCTTTGAGAGTTTTGGCGTCGTCGAGGGTAAAGACTTCGTCCTTGGACCCGTTGTTGCCGAGGCAGGGGCAGAGGCCGACCTGAATGGCAGGATCAATCTGCTGGAGTTGTTCGTGGGTTTTTTTGGCGGAATCAATGCCGAGTTCGCCTTCGGATTCTCCCTTGTTGATAAATTTCTTTCCGAAATACATGACCATGATGTTCGCAGAATGGACTTTGACCCCCTTCTTTACGGCGTCGGCCAGCAACGCCTGTGAAGCTTCCGAAAGGCCGTTGGGATCAACGGGCAGCGTGTAGGAGATGATGAGGCCGGGGTTTGTCTTTTGCAGGCTGGCGAGGACGGTGTTACGGCGTTCGCTGTCCTGTTTGCCTTTGTCGAGGTTGTCGCCTTCGACATCGAAATCCAGCCAGGTAAATTTGTATTGGTCGATGACTTTTTGGTAGGCGGCTTCGAGCCGGGCCGGGGCGTCAATGACGTTGGCGAGTTCTTTGCCGGCCTCGCCGCCGAAGGACATGATAACGTCGCCGCCGCGTTTGCGGATGGCATCAGTCTGGTCGTGGTAAAGATTCTGCTCGATGGGAATACGTCCATCCCACGACGGCTCTTTGTAGTATGTGGCATTTTTGCCGTTGCCATCCTGACGGGCGATGATGAAGGCGAGCGTGTAAAATTTCTGGCCGCAAGCGTCGTCGCAATCGGTGAGTTTGAAATTATCGCCCGCACCAATATACATATACGGCGCGAAAACCCTCGCCGGCCAGCCGGCACGGGCAGTGTTGTTGATTGCCATCAATGACGCGACGATTATGAAAAGGGAAATGAATTGTTTGTGCATGACAATTTTCCAAATGGCGTCTGCGAAGAGTGGCGGTTATTTTGCACATGGTCAATTTTCATTAGACCCGCTGCGTTTTCATTGTTAGTCTGCGCGCACTATGTCACCCGACGATATTTTATTGGAAGCGGAAGAGAAGATGCTCAAGACCGAGCAGGTGGTCGCGAACGAATTCGCCGGCGTGCGCACCGGCAAGGCGTCCGCGTCGCTGGTCGAAAACATCATCGTGGACGTTTATGGCTCGCAGATGCGCATCCGCGAACTGGCTGGCATCACAACGCCGGAGCC
>Ga0182024_10017438_pt1 | contig 13482 bp, 20 predicted proteins | sample P32metaG_FD_120480 | JGI IMG/M metagenome (GOLD analysis project Ga0182024, IMG submission 120480) | Permafrost microbial communities from Stordalen Mire, Sweden - P3-2 metaG (Illumina Assembly) | ecosystem: Environmental > Terrestrial > Soil > Wetlands > Permafrost | place: Sweden: Stordalen...
AACCCATCAACGGTCTCATTCGCCGCACTGCCGGAGTCGTGCGGTCGTGCCGGAATCTGTTTGCCTGCTTCGGCTGGTTTGGGTTCATGATTGCTCTTTGGCATCGGGGGTCTCCTTTGAGTGAATCAATTCACTCGCCAGCATCCCGTTCCGCAGTCGGCATCACGTGTCCTCAATCACCACGCCGGGCTTTTCGATTCAAGCACCGCTGCGTATTTAACCCGAAATCACCTGGCCTTCGTTTGCTCAGTTTCACGAGCCAGCCGTAAAGCTTTCAACCGTTCTCGGTTCTCATGGAACGCTTTTTGCGCGCGATCATGTTCAGTCATTGCCTTAGCGGCATCCACTTCTTTGAAAGCTTTACGAGCCTCGCGTTCAGCCGGTGTAATTACCTTTCGTTCAAAAGTGTCGCTCATTCTTGATCCCTAATCCTATTCTCTAAAGCTTCGAAGATATCGCAAACCTTCGACGGCAAGTGCGTGTTCGTCGGCTTCGGGCTTTCCGGCCAGATGTGTGGTCACTTTTTCCCGCGTAGCCTGTTCCTGATCCGGGTTTAAGTTCACGATCATTGTGTAGGTTTGCATAACGCGGTCGATAGCGGCCTGCATGGCAATTTCCCCTTACATTCTCCACTTAAACTCAGTAATGGAACTTTTGTTCCATGGGTCGGTTTATGGCATCAATCGCAACCGCCAACGAAGCTCCGCCCGATCTGCCTCACGGGCGGCCTCCTTGGCTTGCTGGCGGGCATGTTCGGCGCTGATCTTCGCGCCTCTGGTCGTAAAAGCCAGGTGATTGTTCGGGGACGACGCAAGCGCGCATCTGTGATCGCCTCACCCCCGTTCAGAACTGCCAGATAACAAATAGCGTATTGTCAAGCTCGGGCCGTTGCCGTTTTCGGGACCATCTACGACGGCATCGCCTGCTTTCATTTCTTCTCTCATCACGTCGCAGCAGTACCGCATTTGATGCTTGAGGACGGGACGCCCGCCAACCGCTGCAAGTAGTTCGCCTGAATTGACGATGAGTTGTTCCGCGCCGCGCTCTATCGCTCTCTCGATTTGCGCGTGTAGCTCTTGCTGAAAGTCGCGTGATGCCATCGCAGCCCCCTTCGGACGAGAAAGACTCGCGGTCCCGGAAGGGCTTTGAGGCGAGGCTTTTAATTTTGTTGTTTTAAAGCCGCGCGCTTGATGGGAGACACAAGCGGATTGCAGATGATCCGACATTCTAAAAGGAATCTATGACTTGAGCCCGTTATCCGACAGACACTTTCGTTAACCGTTGGTTAGATATTGTGACGACTTGTTAATTATCGAAGAGCAGATTGGGCCAATTCAGACCAATTTTTTGTTGCCCAAATGAAGCTAAAACATTCAGAACGAGAAGTTCGGAGAACCCGCCACCTATCGGCGTGGATCAAGGTCGAGGGTCGCGCGCATTGCGAATGCCAAGTTCTGGATATCTCAAAACATGGCGCGAAGGTCATGGTTGACTCCGTTGTCCCGGATCGTTTCGAACTGGCGTTTTTCGAAAGGCGGGCAACATCGGGTTTGCGAAGTCGTTTGGCGGCGCGTCAAGATGATAGTCGTCAAGTTCATCTTTTGAGTCATGCGACGAACGACGGATCGGCCTTGCGCATCCGCTACGGGCCGTGAGAACATTAATGTCCAGCAGGGACCACAGCACGGTTCGACGCCATGACGCCTGAAGAAGCACTTAACAACATTTTAAAGCTCGTTGAGGGATCAGACGAGCTTGAAGATGCTCACGCGCTGCAAATCCTTTTGCAGAGCATCAAGACATTGGCTGAGAAGGGATTGGGGCGCTCGAATTGACGCTCCGGTTTCACGTTCACGCTTTTGCTTATTGCGGTGGCATGTCTATGCGGTTCGACAGCGTTCGCAGACAATCTCACGGGACATCCATAAAGTAAGGCCCCAGATTGCTCCGGGGCCTTTTGCTCTCGCGAGGTACATCCGCTGCGCGAAAGAATGTCAGGTCACTTGCTGCCGCTTTTCGGAGCAGCCAAGTAATCGGGGCCGGAACCCATGTTGTCTTGACCCGAGGGTGTCATTGTGCCGCTTTTGGCACCGCTACGCGTGCTCGACCCTGTCGTCACCCCTTTTTCATGTTGTGTTTTCTTGCCGGATGTAGCGCCAGGGCTGACGGTTCCTTGACTGGACGCGCCGGGCGCGGCTTGGGTTTGAGCAGACGCAATGAGCGTCGAGCCGAAGAGCGACGTAGCAACAAGAGCGGAGATTGCAAGTTTGGATCGCATAAGAAGGTCTCCCCAACGATTACGGGATGCCAACACCAATTGGACGCGCTTTGCGCAAATCCTATGTTCGGACGGTGGCGGATGTTTGGAAAATGACGGAGAGAGAGACGGATTGTGGAAAGCGGCGTTCGAACGAAACAGCTATTCCGGCGTTGCCCGGCATGAGCAAGTTTTTCCTCGCCATCATCGTCGTAGCCCTCGGCACGCTTATCGGGCTATTCGCAGTTGCAGCCCTCACACTATAGGGCACTAACCTTCCTCAACAGGCGGTGGTCCCGGGCGGGACGTGCCTGAGAAAGGCGTCTGGGTCGCAGCCGTCAGCCTGCCCTGCTTTTCCTGGTGTTCGAGCGTTTCGTAGACCGCCGTAGCTTTGAGGCGGTAGGTTGCGAGGCGGGCCGGCCCCTCTGGCGGCCGCCTTCGGTCTCCATGCTCCGCCGCAGGGCATCCATCAGATTGATAACGTTCGTGGGTCGAGTGCGCCTTTGCGGCTCGATGCGCTCGCCCTTCTGCTTCTTGCGAATGAGCTCCTTGAGCGCATTCTCGTAGTGATCCTCGAATTGTTCCGGATGAAAATGGCCCGATTTCATTTTGACGATGTGTTCAGCCAACGCGAACATGTCGTTCGGGATCTTTATGTCGGGCACGTCTGCGAAGATTTCCTTCGCATCGACTAGTTCGTAGGGGTAACGAAGCAGCATGCCCACCAGTCCCATATCGCGGGGTTCAAGAGCAATCACATGCTCCCGGCTTGTCAGCACGACCCGGCCGAGCGCGACACGGTCCATGCGGGCAATGACGTCCCGGATTACGACAAAAGCATCCTTTCCAACGTCCCCGTCGGGGGCAATATAGTAAGGGCGCAGGTGATAGAGATCATCGATCTCCTTCTTCGGCACGAATTCGTCGATCTCAATAGTGTGTCTACTTTTGAGCGCGACCGCTTCGAGCTCCTCGTTTGTTATCTCGATGTATTTGCCCTTACTGATCTCGTAGGCTTTGATGACGTCGTCATCGTTGACCGCTTCGCCCGTCTCAGCGTCGACCTTCAAGTAACGAATGCGATGGTCGGTCCTTTTATTGATCAGGTGGAATCCGATTTTTTCGCGCTCTGTCGCTGCGGGATAGAGCACAATTGGGCATTGCACCAGCGATAACCGGAGATAGCCCTTCCAATACGCACGTGGGGCCATAGCGAACTCCTACGCTGAACTACACTAGTCAACGCCCTCCAGCGCGCGGTAGTTCCGGTAGTCCGATTTGGCCGACTCGAGTGGCTTTTCGCATATCAGAGTTTCGCGCATTACGCGGAGGAGGCACCAATCGGCGGCCACTTCCGGCGGCTGGATGCCCCCAATTGACCGCCTCTCACTGGCTTTTGCCTACAAGTCATGCCGAAAAGGCTATTCGGCGAACGCTACAGCCGAGCGATGGAATGTGAGAACCCGATAGATGGAATTGTTCGCGAGATTTGCAGCCGCCTCGTCCTCAGATCCGAATATCTTCTGCACCGCACACGTGGGCAAATCCAAACATATCATCCATCGTGAGATTTCGTTTGCGCGTGCCAGTTCACAAACATTGGCAATTATATCGCCAATCCAGCAATTATGAAGGTCGCGGCCATAAGCGCCGGCATCCTCTCGCCAACCGTGGTCCCATATTTGGTCGCGGCCATCGATCTGTTCGATGGATTATTGATTTTGGTACCTACCAAACGCGTTGGGCCGCTTTGTCTTGATCGCCTTTATCGCACTCACGATCGTTTTCGCGCACAATTTCTGGACGATGGAAGGCGCGGCGCGCCCGGCCAATCAAGCTCACTTTTACAAGAATCTCGGCCTCATCGGAGCCCTTGCGCCTGGATCGGCGGGCGCCGCTCGCTGGACCACCGCTTCTCAAAGAGTTGATTCTGGTGAGCTCATGGTTGCCCTTTAGCAAATTCGGGCGGTTCGATACTTTTGCTAAGGGTCGATCTCGTCATTCTGACCATGCGCCGATAACTGCTGTGGATGGCAATTGTATCGATCTGACGACCGAACTGCTTGACTACAGCGCGTCGTTCGACGCGCGTACCGGCTCGGCGCCCGGCCACTGAACGGCTGACGCCGCCCTGAACCTCAAAGACCCGCCAGAAATTGCGCAAGCGCCGCAATGTCGTCAGGAGAGATGGCGAGCATCAGGTCCGACATGCCAGGATTGTTGCCGCGTGCGCGGGTGCGGAAGTCAATCATTGTTTTCATCAGGTACTCCCTGCTCAAGCCCGCCAGACGAGGCACCGTGCCGTCGCCCTGAAAATGATCGAGATGGCATGCCGTGCAGCCCACGGAGCGGTTGACGTTCGAGGCCCGCTCCACAATATCCTTTGGAGCACGAGGCTGGCCCAAATCAGGCCATGGCTTTTTCGAGAAATATTCCGCGAAGGCCTGCATGTCATCTCGTTCCATCGACGAAACGATCGGTTGCATGATGTCGCTCTTGCGGTCGCCTCGCTTGAAATCCCGCAGTTCTATGTAGATGTATCCCGCCTGTTGCCCCCAAATGTTGGGAATCGTCATGTCGACCGGTTTGCCATCCGCCCCATGGCAACCGGCGCAAACCTGGGCCTTCTCGTCAATGCTTTGTGCGAGCAGCGGCGTTGTGCAAACGTTCAACAAGGCCGCCAAGGCCACAACGCGGGAAATGCGCCACTTTGGCCAGCCGCTCATTTCTGCTCCTGTGGCGAATGGTTACAAGTGAAGCGGGACCGCCGCAAAGGGTCCCGCTTCATTGTTCGATGATCGTCGAACGTTCAATCGAGCGAAAACGCGATAATGTTGTTGCCGCGGCGGAAGTCGATCTGGGTATTTCCGCCCGCACCGACCACGATATATTGCTTGCGGGCAATCATGTAGGTGGAAGGCGGCGCATTGACGCCCGCACCGGCGTGGAAATTCCACAATTCCTTGCCATTGGACGAATCGTAGGCAGCAAACTTGCCGTTGCCCTCACCCGTGAACACAAGACCGCCCGCGGTGGCGAGAATGCCTCCGATCATCGGCTCCGGCGTCTTGACCTGCCATTTGATCTTGCCGGTATTGTAGTCGACGGCGGTAATGTTGCCCCACTGCGCCTCGCCCGGGATAGCTGTGAAGGCGCCACCAAGCCACAACTTGCCATTCGGATACGGCGTGCTCTCGACTCGATAGGTCATCGGTTGATGCAGGTTGATGGCATACGCTAACCCCTGCCCCGGGTCGGTGGCGATTGGCGACCATTCGACTCCGCCATTGGCGCCGGGTAGCATGCGGACACCTTCCTTCGTCGGAAGAGCCCACATGTTCTCCTGCGGTATCATGGCCTCAGAGAAACGGATCAGGCTGCAATCCTTGCGGTCGTTAACATAGATGTGGCCAGTCTTGCCGGCATGGATTACGGCCGGGATGGTCCTGCCGTCCTTGCCCTTCACGTCCACGAGCACCGGCGGGCTTGCGGCATCGAGATCCCACACGTCGTGGGGGAGGTACTGATAGTGGCAGATGTATTTGCCTGTATCGAGATCTAACGAAACCAGCGAGTCCGTATAGAGATTGTCGCCAGGACGGGGCGAACCATCGAGATCAGGCGAGGGATTTCCGACCACAAAATAGATTCGCTTAGTGGTCAGATCGACGGCAGGATTCTGCCACACGCCGCCGCCAAGTCTTGCGAACGGGTCGCCGGTTTTGGCGAGCCGCTCCTTTTCGGCCTGGATATCGCGATGCAGGTCGCGACCGGTGGCGTCTTTGGTCGCCCCAGACGCCGACTGAGTTCTCCGGTATCGTATTGAACGTCCAGAGCAACTTGCCGGTCTTCGCGTCATAGGCTTTCACGAAGCCGCGGACGCCGTATTCGCCGCCATTCGTTCCGATCAAAACCTTGTCGTTGATCACCGTCGGCGCCATCGTCTCGCTGTAGCCGAGCTCCGGATCTGCGATGTCGCTCTGCCAGGCAACCTCGCCGGTCTTTGCCTTCAGTGCCACAAGTTTGGAGTCAAGCGTCGCTAAGTAGACCTGGTCGCCGAGAACCTGGACGCCGCGATTGTTGGGACCGCAGCAGTAGGTCGTTACCAATCCCATCTTGTGATTATAGTGCCAGAGCTGCGCGCCGGTTTTCGCGTCGAGCGCATAGGCATGGCTGAACGAAGTCGTCACATACATGACGCCGTCAACGACAATGGGCGAGGTCTCCATTGATTCCTTGACGTCCGTCTGGAAGATCCAAGCGACGTGCAGGCGCTTTACGCTCTCGCGATCGATCTGCTTGGCGGGATGAAAGCGCGTCTGCGCATAGTTGCCGTTTGTCAGCAGGAAATTATTGACGCTCTTGTCTGCAGCGTTGAGCTGTTGCTGAGTAACGGGAGAAACTGGTGCCTGGCCCAACACCGACTTGGCTTCCTGTTTAGTTTCCTGCGCGCTGCTGGGCCCTGTGAGTAAGCAGGCCACGCCGAACGATGCGGCGCATAAAATAGAAAGTCTATTCATGTTACCGCCCTTGTAGTTATTGATTATAATTGACGTTAACCGGCACATGGCCACCGGAACGCTCCAAATCTGCGCCCGATTATCTGACAAGGAGAAAACGCCAAACGACGAGGCCGCCGCAAGCATAGCGTTTTGACAAAGCCCCGAAAATGACGGACGTCAACATACGGGAACAGCGGACTTTCCCTCTCCACGTGAAGCCCAAGGCATCTGCCCGCTCACGCGAAGGCGAGCCGCAGCATGGCTGATGCTGGGCGCGGTATCAAGCGGCGTGGCATTGAACAGCTTGCTTGAAATTCGGTTTCGCGCGGCCGAGGCCCGATCTGGTGGCCGCTGCCGTGCGGGTCTTCACCCCAAGCTTCCCAAGTGGCCACGCCACAATGTCAGCCATCACCTATTTGACATTAGGAGCCCTGCTCGCTCAATCGCATTCTATTGAATCGGCGGGACCAGATCAGCGTGAAGCTGTCGCGTCGCCCTCACCCTTCACCAGCGAGGCGTAGATCGGTGGCCGGGAAGCTCGGATCGTCGAGCTTGACCAAGAGATATTCGCGCTCGGTCTCCCGCGCCGTCTTCTTCCAGGCGGCGCCGAATTCGGTGGGTTTCCAAGGTGCTTCCACAGAATGCCTTCCGGTCGGGTTTCCGACATATCCAGTGACCTTGAAACGACATTGGCTTCTTAAGTTCAAACGAGAGACCTTGAGGGAAGTTGACGTTCGTCATGGCTATGCTTCCGACCTCTAATAGCTTGGCCGCGATCGGCGACATCACCAGCCGAGCCCGTAAGTCCCTTTGTACAAACGAGGAGCCAATCATGAAATCGGACAGCGAAATCGAGCGCGATGTCCGCGACGAATTGAAATGGGATCCTGACCTCGATGCAGACGACATTGCCGTCTCCGTCAAGAATGGCGTTGTTACGTTGGCCGGATTCACGAAGAGTTACCCGGACAGATGGGAGGCCGAGGCCGCAGCGAAGCGCGTGGCCGGAGTTCTCGCTATCGCGAATGACATCGAGGTCCGCCTGCCAGCGATCGATCAGCGTCCCGATCCGGATATTGGGCGAGATGCAGTTGCGGCGCTGAAGGCGCAATTGCCGCTTTCACACGACCGGATCAAGGCTGTCGTCAAAGATGGCTGGATAACCCTGGAAGGCGCGGTGGAGTGGCAATACCAAAAGAGCACAGCCGAAAATGCTGTACGAAAGCTAAAAGGCGTAAAGGGTGTGACCAATGTCATCACAGTTAAGCCAAGTGTGGGACCCTCAGAACTTAAGCGCAAGATCCAGGACGCGTTCAAGCGAAATGCCGAGGTCGACGCCAATCGGATCACCGTTGAAGCGAACGGTAGCGGAGTGGTGCTCAAAGGCTCCGTTCGCTCCTGGTTCGAGCGCGAGGAAGCGGAGCGCGTTGCATGGTCGGCGCCCGGCGTGACCATGGTTGACGACCGGATTGTGGTTAGTCCTTAAACCGCCTGAGAACCACACAATCATCAGCAAGCACTACCAAAGGAGAATCTCAAGATCGACCGGCGCGGCGGCAATAGCGATGGTTCGGCCGATGGTTCGGCCATCGCTCCGGCCGCCGCGCCCGGCGATTGTCGATCAGTGCCTGTCGTCAGGCACTGATCGCTGACGGCAACTGCGTCGGAGGCGGGAAGGTTTCCTCCAGCACAACTTCAAGCGCGCTGAAGCCGGCTAGGCTCCGTTCCCTTTCGGCGCTCGCCTTCGTCTTCAATGCGTCTTGATCTTTGCTTTTGCTCTCGCAGTGCTGCTCCATCAGCCCATCCTGCGGGCTCGTGTGCTTGATTGGCCTCGGGGCATTCGCTGTCCGCGGGGAGTTGCACGCTGGGGCCGAGTGCGAGCACGATCGGCGGCCTCCGCGCTCCGTTGCAGCGCGTCCATCAAGTTGATAACCTGCGCCCGCGGATGCTTCCTGGCTTTTGCGATTTTCTCGCCGCGCTGCTTCTTCCCGATCAGCTCCCTGAGCGCGCTCTCGAAGTGATCCTCGAATTTGTCGGGCTGGAAGTGCCGGGTCTTGGACCTCACGATCTCGACCGCCAGATCAAGCATGTCCTTGGGGATTTTCTCGTCCTTAATATCGCCAAAATAGAGTTCCTCGTCGCGGATCTCGTAAGGGTAGCGGAGCGTGAGTCCCAGGGTGCCTTTGCCCCGCGGTTGGATTGCGATCACATGCTCGCGGGTCGTAAACACGACGCGGCCAAGTGCGACCATGTGCTCCTTCTTGATCGCTTCACGGAATACCGAGAACGCCTGCCGCCCAACATCCCCATCGGGCGCGATATAATAAGGAACGGCCCAATATATCTCGTCGATTTCTTCCTTCGGGACGAATTGATCGATCTCGATTGTATGCGTGCCTTGGACCGCGATCGCCTCCAGCTCATCGTTGGTGATTTCGAGGTAACGGCCACCACCGATGTCATAACCTTTTACGATGTCCTTATCGTCCACCGGTTCACCCGTGACCGCGTCAACCTTGATGTACCTAATCCGATTTCTCGACTTCCTGTTGATCTGATGAAATCTGATTTTTTCGCGGTCGGAGGTTGCGGGGAATAACTGAATCGGAAAGGAGACCAGCGACAGCTTAAGATGGCCTTTCCAATAAGCGCGCGGAACCATTGCAACGACTCGATAGCATCTGGTGATCCGATTAGCCCAAGCTATTTCTCTAGCTCTCCCTGATCATCCGCGGCCTTGATGCCCGTCAACTTCCAGCGCGCGCCTCACGCGTTTTATTTTCGTGCGCCGCCATAACATCCCCGCGCCGTTAATCTTTGGCATCCTGTGCCACCCGGTGCTGGTTTTTGGGACAGCTGAGTTGTTCGTCAAGTTTCTGGATCGCATCCTGCAGGTCGAGCCGGATAACACACTTCGGCGGAGATCATCGTCGATAGCCAGACCAAGGGCTCCGGCAGAAATGGACTGGGGCAACAGCCACTCGTGCAATGATAGACCAGTCGGTCGCATCCACTGCATTGCGTGCTAGCTGTTTCAAGCTGTTTTCGATCAGCGGTTCTCCGGGATATCCTCCTAAAGGGACAGAGCGGCCCAACTCCCCGGTTTCCTTGACAGGCGTCAACGCATGTGATAGCGGCGAAGCGTCTGATTGGACATCGATCAAGCGCGAGCATCAACTTGTCCAGTGCAGGAAACTGATCCGTTTTATTGTCGCAAAAACAGCCGAGCGAAAAGTCCGGACCGTTGCGTACAAGGATGATTATCCCATGCATTAGCCAGACGTATGGAATCTTTTCAAAGGCGAATTGCAGCCGCCGAAGGAAGCGCATCAAGGTTCAGGCGCCGCCGGGAGAAAGCCATAGGCAATCCTCAACATATCAAGACCTGTGTCCGATATGCGTCGATGCGCCAGATACACGCCGCCATAGAACATTTGGATCGTGGTGACTTCGAGTGCGCAACAACGCTGGCCGCTGCCGGCGAAGGAATGTTGCCTCCCGTCGACGAGCTCCATTTTGGTAAGCTGCAAGGCGCGAGTAAGGTCGACGAGATTGTCAGTTGGCTCAGGCATGGCGAGATAGAGCATAAGGATAATGGCAAGAATGAGCTTCGCGAAACCGCTACGATCAGCGAATTTGAAGTAATTGTTGTGATCTACCGCGCGATAGCTAAGTTCGACGCAGTCTTTGGGGATCAAAAAACGCCTCAAATGATCAGCTTCAGAATTTACGCGGGCCTGCGCCTACAGGACGTTGGCCGCTGATCTGATTCGATGAAGAGAAAGACAAGGCGAATCAGTTTCTCCGTTTCTTCGCCAGTAATGCCGCCCACAGCCACTCAGGGACCCTTCGGGTCGGAAGATCCTAAGCGCTGTTGCCGTGCTCGCTCCGCCGATTAGATCGGCAATGCGCAGTTGCTCGGAGGGTAATGGACACCTCCTCGTTGCCGTCGCTCCAATGCAGGGTCCGATTCTGGGGGCACAATGAGGCAAGCTCCCCGCGGGCTGCAGTTTGATTCCACAACGGCCGCCTTGCCGGCGTTGACTACCATCAACAAGCGCTTAATTTTTCTTAAGCGTGAGAAGTCGATAGATCGATTACGGACCAGCAGACGACCAACGACCGCTTCCCGATGACGCGAGAGGAGCTTAAGATTGGGAAGGCGCTCTCGCTCGGGAGCCGAGCCGCGGAATTATTTTGCCGTTTTCGACTTGGGAGAACAATACCGTGGCGATCGGACATGACCCGTTTCTCGTAGTGTTGTCTGTTCTTATCGCAGTACAGGCGAGCTACGTCAGTCTGAGCCTGTCCAGTAATGTGGAGACATCGTTCGGTCTTCAGCGGCGACTGTTGCTGGGAGGCGCGGCGTTGTCTCTGGCCATAGGCATCTGGGGAATGCATTTCGTAGGCATGTTGGCTGCACAACTGCCTACTGCAGTCGACTATGTCGTCTTGCCGACACTTGTTTCGCTGTTTATTTGCGTGCTGGTTGTCGGATTCGCGATTTTCACCGCGAGTACGCAACCAAGAACGGTTAGGTCACTCGCGATTGCCGCGTTCGCTATGGGCGCTGGTATTGCGTCGATGCACTACGTGGGTATGCGCGCAATTCATGCGAGCGTGCATATGAATCATGCTTCCAGTTTTGTTGTGGCCAGTTTCGTTATTGCAATTGCCGCCTCTGCGCTTGCGATTTGGCTGGCATTCGGTACGACTCGGCGTCCACCGCTTCTGATCTGCGCCATTGTCCTTGGGTTGGCCATCTCGGGAATGCATTATACAGCCATGGCGGGCTTGTCATTGCATCCCAATACGGCGGCATCGGGACCGTCGTCTCCGTCGATTGCGATCTCAACGGATTTGCTTGCGATTATCGTTACTGTCGTGGCGTTCGTCGTGTCCGGTTTGTTCATGCTGACATTGGTACCCGATCACAGCCGGGCTCCCAACCTCGACTTGGGAAGGGATACAGGAACGCCGAAAGTTCAAGGGCCGGAAGTGGCCTCACACCACACGCCTGCGTCAACCACCGAGATCAAATCCGCCAGTTCTCTAACAATTCCAGATCCTGTTGCTGGTCAGACACTTGGCAAGAAGATCAGCCTTCCGGTTGAACGCCATGGTATAAAAATTTCAGTTCCTGCCGACGAAATATTTTGGATCCGCGCCAACACACACTACACTTATGTCTTTGATGGTCGGGATAATTTATTTTGTCCTCTATCCATTAGCCAGGTCGAAAAGGAATTGGATACTGAAGACTTTATTCGAGTACACCGCAGTCATATCGTTAACGTCAGCCGGGTCGCCAGCCTGAAGCGTTCCGGGGATAATGGAATCATCGAACTCGCCGGCGCCGGACGCCGCACTGTTCCCGTGAGCCGAAACAAGCTGGCGGATCTCAGAGCAAAACTGGCCCCCGAGAAATGCTCGTCAAATTCCGTATGATAGGCCGCTGATGTTGATGCGTTTCGTGTGTCCAAAGCCTGGTCTAAACTCGCGCCTCGTGCAAATTTCGACATTTGGTGCTGATTCGGTGCAATCGCTGTAGCCTTCTCAAATTCGTTGCTTTCAATCTCGGGGCACCAAAAACCTAGCGCACCCTTTCGCGCCATTCTGTTTGCGGCAGAGTTCGGGGAATGCCGCTCTGAGCATGGGAGATGGTCATGAGCAACACCAGCCATTCGACGGCAGCCCTGGCGAACCAACCAAAGCGGTTGGATAAGCTTGCTTCGATCGCGGTCGTCAGGAAGTGCTGTCGGGGACAGGAAATCTGCGGCCAGGGGGAAGCGGCCGAATATTGGTACCGCGTGACTTCCGGCACGGCGAGGCGATGCGTGGCGCATCCCGATGGTCGGCGCCAAATTGTGGAGCTGTTGCTGCCCGGCGACTTCTTCGGCTTTACCACCCTCAACGAGTATGATTCCACGGTCGAGGCGGTCGCCGAAGATACGATCGTGGCCAGCTATCCGCGCCGGCGGGTAGAAATGCTCGCAGAGGTAGACCCGCAGCTTTCTAGAGAAATCCGTCAGGTGATGTTCGAGGCTCTTTCACGTTTGCAAGCCCAATTGATGATCCTCGGTCGGATCACCGCGACCGAGAAAGTCGGCTCGTTCCTTCTCACGATGGCGGAGCGCCTATCTGATCAGTCTCTCGATCGCGTCGATTTGCCGATATCGCGCTACGATATTGCCGATTATCTTGGCTTGTCGGTCGAAACGGTCTGTCGCTCGCTCACATCGCTCAAGAAACGCGGGCTGATTGCGCTCTCTGGGCCCCGTTCGGTGAGAATCATCGATCGGGATGCGCTTGAGGAGGGCGGCGCATGTGACGCTTACCCGAAACATCTCGGGGCTCGCCGGGCTCGCGATAATCTATCAGCGCATTCCTCGTGAGCGACGCGGCCAGCTATAACACCGGCCATCCGCACCTGGTCGAGGGCATGTAAGCCGGCGCTTCGGCCTTCCCAGCATGCGCGCGCTGCTCCACCGGTTTTTCGGCGCGCGTGAGGTTGAACGCGCTGTTTACCAGCGCGACGTGGGTAAACGCCTGTGGGAAATTTCCGAGCAGGCGTTGCGCCACCGGGTCATACTCCTCGCTGAGCAGGCCGAGGTCGTTACGCAACGCAAGCAGCCGGTCGAGAAGCGCGCGCGCATCCGCAAACCGCTTCTGCAGGATATAGGCATCGACCAGCCAGAAGCTGCAGGCGAGACCCCCCCCCTC
>Ga0182024_10017439_pt1 | contig 13481 bp, 11 predicted proteins | sample P32metaG_FD_120480 | JGI IMG/M metagenome (GOLD analysis project Ga0182024, IMG submission 120480) | Permafrost microbial communities from Stordalen Mire, Sweden - P3-2 metaG (Illumina Assembly) | ecosystem: Environmental > Terrestrial > Soil > Wetlands > Permafrost | place: Sweden: Stordalen...
AGAAGTCCGAAGCCGGAATCGGCGCCAAACCGTGGCATCACCGTTGCCGGCAGAAGATACGAAGCTGCGACTTGCGGAATCGCGGAGATCATAAGGAATAGCGCGCTCAGCCGCTCGGGATGCACCCCGCGTGTAATAGCAATGTTCGTCGTCGCGAGCAGCAAGCCTTCCATCAGCCCCGCAATCAGTCGCGATAGGATCAGCAAACGCGTGTCGTGGCTGAGGTAAACCACCGAATTGCATGCTGCCAGCGACAGGCATGCCGCGGCGATCGTTCTGCGCGCGGATCCGAAGCGCAGCAGCCTCGGCCCAATGGCGGAGGCCAGCGCCAGGGCCAATACTTCCAGCCATGCAACCCTGCCGAGCATCGCCTCCGATAACCGTCCTTCTTCGGCCAGCGCGCCCAATAGCACCGGCTGAATTCCGGTGACCATGAAGGCCACGGTGCCGAGAAACAGCCCCGCGATTACGGTGGCCGTGCTGGTCGGCTGCGGCGTTGCGGCGGAATCACCCATTTGATAAGCGTAACCGTACCATGGTGGTGAGGTTAACAACATGGCCTGGACCAACCAACGGAATCAGCAGCTCGTCGAGCGGGCGCGAAGAGTCATACCGGGCGGAATGTACGGCCATCAATCGACGGCTATCCTTCCTGCGGCTTTTCCTCAATTTTTCAGCCGCGCCGAGGGAGCTCGCCTCTGGGATGCGGATGGCAAAGAGTATATCGACTATATTTGCGCGTTCGGTCCCAATCTGCTGGGCTACCGGAATCCAGCCGTCGAAGCTGCGGCGATCGCGCAGCAACAGCTCGGCGACTGCATGACCGGACCTTCCGAAATCATGGTCGATCTGGCGGAAAAGTTCGTGTCGTTGGTGACGCACGCGGATTGGGTGATTTTCTGCAAGAACGGAACCGACGCTACGACTATGGCCATGACGACCGCCCGCGCGCACACCGGGAAGCGTAAGATCCTGGTTGCCACCAAGGCGTATCATGGATCCGCGCCCTGGTGCACTCCGCTCCTCAACGGCACCCTGCCTGAGGACCGCGCACACATTCTCCAATACGAGTACAACAACCCCGAGAGTCTTGCCGACGCATTCCGCAGCGCCGATAACGACGTGGCTGGCGTGTTTGCTTCGGCGTTCCGGCACGATGTTTTTGAGGACCAGGATCTTCCAACCAGGGAGTACGCGGAATGCGCGCGAGCGCTGTGCGATGAATTCGGTGCGCTGCTGATCGTCGATGATGTGCGTGCCGGTTTCCGCATCGCCCGCGATTGCAGTTGGTCCAAGGTCGGAGTCCAGCCGGATTTGAGCGCCTGGGGTAAGGCGATCGCCAATGGATATGCCCTCTCGGCACTCGCGGGCTCTGAGAAGGCGCGCGCGGCGGCACAAAGCATCTTCGTGACCGGGTCGTATTGGTTTCAAGCCATCCCCATGGCGGCTGCGATCGCCACGCTAACTGAGATTGAGAACTCCGACTATCTTGAGCGGGCCGAGAGGACTGGGGGCATACTCAGGGACGGACTTGCGCGACAGGCCGTAAGCTACGGATTCAACCTTCGCCAGACTGGGCCGGTGCAGATGCCGATGATCCTGTTCGAGGACGATCTCGACTTGCGGCTCGGTTACTGCTGGGTAGAGGAAGCCGTAACGCGCGGAGTTTACCTGCATCCGTGGCACAATAATTTCGTTTGTGCCGCGCTCACCGAGAGCGACGTAAAGGCGACGCTCGATGTGACAGATCAGGCCTTCGAGGCGTTAAAGAAGCGTAGGGCCACTCTCGGCCCTGTCGAACAACTCAAGGCGCGGTTCGCTCGTCTTGCAGGTGCGGTCAACGGGCGCATTCGCGCTTCCGCCTAGACAGCGAGGGATCGCCCATTGCTCGATGCTCCGCCGGTGTGGCTCCCACATGTCCACGCAGGCCGCCTCGATCCCGCGCCGTTGCCGGGCGCTCAGTTCGGTCTGGAAAAATCCATCCAGACTCTCTTTCTTCCGCTCTCGCCCGAACCACAACGGTTCGCCAGTCTCCAGGTTCGACACTACGCTGAGAAACTTCTGCTTCTTGCCCAGATAGATCTCATCCACGCCCATCTGGCGCAGCGTCGGGGCTCGTCGCGACGCATTCCATCGCTCCAGATATCTCAGATCGATCACCCGCACGGTGCTGGCTGCCAACCCAAACTGCCGTGCTACTTGCCGCGCCGAAGCCATTTCACAGGCCAGCCCGACGGCATCCTCAAACCGCTTGGAAAATGGAGCCTTGCCCGGCAACACGGCACCCTCTCGCGCTTCACTCCGCAGTCCGGACAGTGGACCCGACACACTTCCACAAACACCGTCGCCGTAAACCCGCTCCAGGGAAGATCTCGAACCGCCCGCTCGCCGGTGTCATTAATCTCTGTGAATTTCCGCCCGCAACCGGCACATTCGAGCCTGCGGTTCCCTCGTTTGCGGCCTATCGACAGCTTCAGTGTCTTCGCCTTCTCGTCGATCTCGTGCCTATAGACCCGATACCCGGGCCAGTCCAGAATCCTGGTGAACTCTCGATCCGTCGCCAATCCGCGATTTTAGCCGAAATCAGCAAACCCGGCCCGTCCCACTCATTCCTGCGCAGAGCCGTTTTTCCATGCGTGATCGTTAATGGAAGATGGTCAGGCCCATGGCGGGGCCGGATTGGGGGATGGTGGCGAGTACGGTGTTGGACGCCGTGTCGATGACGGAGGTGGATCCGTGGCAGCGAAGCTGTTGACGTAGACGCGGGAGCCGTCCTTGGTGACCAGGATACCGGTGGGCTGGTCTCCCACCGGTATCGACGCGACCATGGCGAGGGTGTCGGTGTTGAAGACCGATACGCTGCCGCCGAATACCGAGACGCAGGCGCGGGTGCCGTCGGGACTGAAGGCCATGCCAGTGTCCGCCGTGCCTCCGGCGTTGATCGTGGCGGCGACGGTCATGCTCAGCGTATCGATGACGTAGATGCTCGAGCTTTGGGAGAAGTTCACCCAGGCTAGGGCGCCGTCGGGGGTGAGGAAGATCGATTTCGGGAAGGAGTTGACTTGGAGGGTCTGGGGCAGGAGCTGACCCGTCGAGAGATTCACCTGAAAAATCACCGGCTGCGCGGTGCTGTAGCTGGTGACATAGGCTCTCGATCCATCGGGAGTGATGGCCAGGCCGTAAGGATTATAAAGAGGGGTCGAAAGAGTGGTGACGGTATCGGCGCTCGTGTTGATGAAGGAGATGGCGTTGTTATAACTGGTCACGACCGCGGTGGAGCCGTCCGGAGTGATCTCGACCTGGATGGGATTCGAAGGGACCTGGAAAACTTTGACAGCGGCGAAGGGACAGGTGGCGTACTTGGTGACGGTGGAGTTGCCGTAGCCCACGGCATAAACGAACACGTTCTGCGCGCAGGAGGGGGTGTAGGCGGCGACAGACGCGGAAGTGAAGAGGGGGCCGAGAGGAAGAGGCAGGAGGATGGGGTAATCCTCCTGGAGTTGAACGGAAGAAGTCGCGCTCGAGGTCAGGAAGCGGAGCTGCGGGGTGGAGCTCCCGATCTTGACGGCCGCAGACGTGGTTTTCGGCGAGGGATCGTCGGTTTTGGTCGTTGGCTGGCTGCTGGTTTTGCCCAGAGCCGGGAATGGTTTCCGTCGAGGGTTCGCATGGCTCGCCCTGGTATTGGGATTTGCTCCCATTCGGGGTTAAGGTAGGCGACGTCGATGGTCATGGTCTGGGGGTTACAGGTTAACAGGATGCCATTGTCGTTGCCGTTGATATCCTTGAGTTCCGACTGCGATAAGCTGTTGTCGCAGCTTGGGAGGAAGAGGGCGGCGCAGAGGGCTAATGCGGTTAGGGAGATTTTTTTCATGGGTGCTTTTTTCACAATGTGCCTCCTTACTGAAACGCGACTGACTTGCCTAACACCTGGGCGGGCATTACTTGGCCGGCGGTGAGTCCGGAGGCGGTGAAGGTGGTGGGGCTCGAGAAAGGCATCTCGTCTAGATAGATCGCGCCGAGAGATTGAGAGGGCCGGGTGTGTTGCGGCGGAATATTTGCCAGCACTTGCGGGGGAACGGTCAAGCTGAGATCGCCGGGGTGGGCTAGGCAGACGAAGACGGTGGTGGCGCTGGCGGAGATATCGACGCCTCCGCCGGCTACGAATACGTTGGCGTCCGCGGCGGTTCCGGTCCAGCTAACGGTCAGGGGCTGGGAGCGGGTCACGCTGTTCAGGCTGTTGCGATTGGTCCACGAAAAGGCGGCTGGCATGTTGAAGGGGACGCTGAAGGCGGGCACGTCGGCTCCTCCTTGGGCGGCGACGGTGAAGGCCCCGGTGTTTAAGAAGAACGTGCTGCGGAGTTGGGAGATTAAGGGGATCGCGCCGCCGAGATAGCCGGTCGAGAATCCGGGCATCAGGCCGGAGGGGATCGCGATGGGCGCGCCGGAGCGGAATTCTCACGGAAAAACGAGCCGACCAGGGGGTCGGCTGCGGACCCGGGGGTCCGCCCTACACTCGTTGGAGGTGGGTGTCTTTGAAGAACGTCGGTTACTTCAGGCCGAAGCCTAGCATTCGGTCGAGTCCGATGTGGGCTGTCCAGAGCACGGCGAAGAGGAGTGCGTGGTTCCAGTGCTCGATCCAGGCGGAGGCGCCCAAAAGCAAAGGCCAGGTGTAGGTATGGACCAGGTTATAGAGCGATGCGCCCAGGCGGACGTTTACCAGGTAGCCGGCCATGAACAGGTCCGGCCATAGGAAGAGGAGGAAAAAGAGAAGCCAGTTTCCTTCGAGTTGGTGATACGCGGCGAGACTGACGATTAAGACGACGGCACCTTCCACGTGAAGCAAGTAGGCGGGTTTGTTGAGCACCCACCTATCGTACGGCTATCTCTTAAGCTTTTCCAAATCCGCGCGTGACATGCTGAGTTTGTTCGATATGAGTTGCGCGGGAGATAACGCCGATTTTGTTACTCCTTCGCCGGCATGATGCTCGGACTTGGCGAGCATGTGGAACAGCTCATGCGCCAGAACGCGGCCCAGCGCGCGGCCGAGGATCGAATCGCGCTCCCGCCACTGCTTTTTCGACATCGCCGGGCGAATCGAGTTGCTGATTTTGTCGCACTCCACTGCGCTGAAGGGCAGCACGGTGCCGTCGGAAATGTAGGTGAAGCCGTAGAAGTGGCGCGGGTCGATGGAAGACGATGCTGAATCCATCACGCAGGCGCCGTGGAAATGGACCACTACCAGAGATTCGAAAGAATCGGAGGAACGGACTTCCGGGAGCAGACGCCAGTCGACTTTAATGCCGGATTCCCTCACGATCGAGGCCACTTCGTGCTCCATCACTTCGAGCGATTCCGGGGAATAAGCCTGGTCGAACTGGAGAACGAGCGTTACAGCCGAGGCCGCCAGGACAGGGGCGGGGGCGCAGAGAAACGCCAACAAGGTCGCGCATACGGGGCGCATGGGATGATCCTCCTCTATCCTAGTGGATAAAAGAACGCTGAGTATTATTTCACTAATCGGCTATTTGCGCAGGAACTTCAGAGGGCAGGTGAGAACTGGGGAAAAACCGGAGGTAAAGATAGTGGGCGCCATAGAGCGCACAGCCCGCGATCACGGCATAAATGGCGTTGCTGACGGCGAGAACGCCCAGCATCGTCACCAGAAATGCGGCCGAATCGATCAGGCGCATTCGAGGGAGGCGGTGCCAGGTGCTCCAGTCGAGCAGATTGAATCCCATCCAGGCGGTAACGCCGGCGAGCGCGGCCAGAGGCACGTGCGCGACCAGTCCGGCGCCAAACCAGAGAAAGGTGCAGAGAAACGCCGCGTGCAGCAGGTTCGAGAGGCGCGTGGTGGCTCCGCATTTAATAGCCGCAACGCTGCGCGCGGGAATGCCGACGCTGAGAGGGGCTCCAAAAAGTCCGGCACAGATGTTGGCGATGCCAAAGGCGCCCAGTTCGCGGTCGGCGTCGCTGCGCTTCAGGAACTGGTGGCGGCCGCGGAAGTGCTCGACCACGCGGGAGGTCAGCAGCAGATTGATGGAGGATACGACGGCCAGGCCAAACGCGGAGGAAAGCACGGTATAGGCGTCGCGCGCCTCCCAGGTAAAGTCCGCGAGTGGAGGCATGGTGAGAGGAAGCGACCCGACCTCGGCTTCATGGAACGAAAAAAGCTTGACTGCGCCGTAAGCCACCAGGACGCCGACCAGAGGCGCCGGAACCATCCTGGTGTACCGCGTGCAAACCATGGAAGCTGCGATCACCGCGCAGCCGATCACGATCGGCGGCCAATGCGCGGCGGGAACGCGCTCGAGAATATCGAGCAGTTGCGTAAGAGGGCTCTCGCCGCTGGGCTTCGATAGCCCCAGAATCACGGGTAACTGGGAGATGACCATGATGCCGCCGATTCCGCACGAAAATCCGGTCACGACGGTATGAGGCACCTTGGAAATATAGCGCCCCAGCCGCAGGACGCAGAATGCCATCATGAATACGGACGCGACAATGGACACCTTCGCCGCTCCGCTGATGCCTTGCTGCTTGACCGCGGCTGCGATGAAAAAGATGGTAACGCTGCTGGTCCCTCCAATAAGAAGAGGGTTACGGCCCAGGATGGCCGTAATCGGCGCGGTGATCACAGACGTCAGGACGCCGAGCATGGGAGGAAGTCCCATGGCGGTGGCCATGGCAAGACCGTACGGCAGCGCGATCAAAGCCGCAATCACGCCGCCGAAGCAGTCGCCTGCAAACAATCGCCAGCTATAGCGGCCGGCATTTCGAAACATAAAGGCTCCCTAGGAGCCCTTATGCCATGACTTTGAGGAATGCGGCTTTGAACTTGGTCATGTCGTCCTGCGTACCGACGGTCACGCGGACGTAGGTGGGCCACACTTCCCAAGGACGGCCGATGTAGACCTTCTCCTTGCGCATCGCCGCAATCACGTCCTTGGCCGGCCGCTTGGTGTCGACCATGAACTTGTTCGAAACCGACGGCACGGTCTTGAACCCGTGCTTATCGAGAAACGCCAGGGTGTCTTCGCGAATGATCTTGATTTTTTCCCGGCGTTCGGGAATCAAGGTCTTCACTTTGAGGCTCGCCGTAGCCGCTCCCATGGCGGTAGTCGGAAGAGCGCCGGCCATGTAGGAACCCATCTTGTCGAGAAGATCCGGACGGCCGATCGCCGCGCCGGCGCGAATTCCCGCCATCCCGTAAATCTTGGAGAAGGTGCGCAGGATAATCACGTCTTTATCGGCGGCCACCAGATCGGAGCAAGGCGAAATGCCAGCCAAGTGGTAGTACGCCTCATCGATCATAATGATGCAGCCCTTCGGCTTGTTGGCCACAGCCCACTCGATGTCGGACTTTTTGGTGATCGAACCGGTGGGGTTGTTCGGATTGCAGATGTAGATCAGCCCGGCGTCGGGGCTGGCCGCGACCATCGCTTTGACGTCGTGCGAATAATCCTTCGCCAGGGGAACACGGATGGTCTTGGCGCCGATAAATTTCGCCGCGCCCGCACCCTGTTCGTAGCCTGGATCGGCCATGACGTACGGCTTGGTGGGAGAAGTGAACGCCAGCACCGCATGATGCAGAGGCGCGCTCGAACCCGGATACGCTTTCACGTAACCGGACTTCACGCCTTCCTGCTCGGCCAGCAGTTCCGTCATGTTGACGGTCAACTGATAGTCATACCGTCCGCCATTGGCCGCGGCTTTGTGAATCGCCTCCAACGCTTCCGGACACGGTCCCATAGGATTTTCGTTCGCGTCGATCTTGACTGCATCGGCGGGTACGCCACCCTTGACCATCGAGAGCTGTGCGAGCGCCTGTTCGTTCGCGAACGGCAGGGTTGAGCCGGCGGCGATCATCGTTGCCAGGCGGCCGAAATTCCGACGCGAGAACCCGCGTGCTACTAATTCTTTACTTTGCTCGACGGTGAGCATAGGGTACACCTCCTTTAAAATATTGAGATCGTGCGTTTCAACAAGAATACTCCCGTTAACGGGATCCTGTCGATAGAATTATTCTATCGGGTTCATGGGCCAAATGTCGAACGGGTAGCGCGACGAACCAGGCAGCCAGCCCCAGAAGCACCGTCAGAACCGCCAGCAGATTAAAAATAAAGTTGTACGAACCAGTCGAGCGGAGCGTTTCGGCGAGCAGCAAAGGCCCCACGGCCGACGCAAATACGGTCATCATTTGCGCACAGCCCTGGATGCGTCCGAGGTGCGCGCGCCCGAACACCTGGCCCCAAACCGAGAAAAATACTACGGTGACCACTCCTCCCGCAATCCCCATAATCCCGCCATATATAAGGACGTGGGTGTAGGTATGCACCATCGGCAAAAGGACGAGGGCCACGGCGAGCGCCGCCATTCCGATCCCCGACAGGCGCTGAATCGGCATTTTGGTCGCGAGCCACCCGCCTCCGAAATTCGCCAGCAGGCCGAGCATCGTGCTGATGACGAGAACGTCGTGGTAAACAGACGCGTTGAAGCCTCGCTCCACCAGAATCGATTCGTTGAACAGAGAGATTCCGGAGTAGACGAGCCCGAACAGGGAGCTGGACAGCGCGAAAATCCAGAACGCCGGGCTGCGCAGGGCCTGGCCGGTGGTCAGATCGGTCAATTGAGGCGCCGGCTCGGAGACGCCGTCGAGCTCCAGGCCCCGATCCTCCGGTTGATTTCGCACAATCAGCCAGGAAAGCGGCGCGACTACCAGCAGCAGTACCCATCCGACGCTTCCCCAGGTCGGTCGCCAGCCGAATTTTAGAACCGCCGCTCCCACGCTGGGAAAAGCCGCGATGAACCCGATGCCGACCAGCAAAGCGTACACGCCCATCGCCAGATTGAGCCGCCGCGCAAACCATTTTCCGACCAGAGCCAGGCTGACCACCGACAGCGCGCTTTGCCCGAATCCTCGCGTGAGCGTGATGGCGATCGAGAGCGCGGCCAAGCCCTGCATCCATCTCATGCCCACCACGGTCGCGCCCAGGAACAACACCGTCAGGGTCAGGACGATCCTGGATCCATATCGATCGAGCAGACGGCCGCAAGGGAGGCAGAACGCGGCTCCAATGAGCGTCGCCCACAGATTGATGGTCGCGTAGGTGACGCGGCTGACGTGCAGATCCGCGATTAAGGGCTCCGTAATGAGGCCGAGCCCCTGAGTGCGCCCAGGCAGCGTCGCGACCATCGCCAGCGCAGCCATCGCGAGATTAGCCCAGCCGTAATAAATGGTCTTTTTTGGCAATCGCATAAGTTCCCGGCCATCGGCTAAAGCCGATGCTGCAAGCTAAAGCTCGCGCCACATTTCAACTTAGTTTACCGTTTGCACGCGATGACTTCGAAATTGTGCCGACGCGTTTGGGCCGCGTTTCATCTTCTCCACCGAATCCCCGCACTGACGCGCGGGGTTATAACCCCGTGGCGTGAGCCCGGGGACTGAGTTGCAAAGGACGAGTTTACCGTTTGCGGGCGATGACTTCGAAATTGTTGCTAACGCGTTTGAGCACCGGCGTCCTCACCAGCGCTTCATCGATTCCTCGCGTCGCGAGATAACCGAATCGCCAGCCCGGAAACAAGCCGGCTAGAGGGGTTGAAATAAAATCGTAATACTCGAATCGCGAGTCGAGCCCAGCCTCATTGAAATGTTGCGCTGTTGCTCCCGGGGCAAGCTGGCGCTCATTTGGCGATTGATAGCGGGCCATCAATTTTGGGACCAGCAGTTCGCCGATCGCTCCCGATAATCGATAGCGGCTAGGGTCAAGCGAATAGAAAACGCCGCCAGGCTTCAGAATTTCTGCGATCTGGCGCGCCAGCGCGGGAACTGTGCCGGGAAGATGGTGCAGAAAGAAAATCGCGATCACCACGTCGAACGATTCGGGTTCGATCTGCGCGCTCTCGAGCGTCCCTTCGATGAACCGGACGTTGTCGAGATGCGCCGAATCAAGCTTGGCTTGCTTTATGGCCGAAGGAGAAAGATCGAGCCCGGTCAGTTCGCGGACATGAGGAGCCAACAGCAGCTCCGTGTCGCCGATACCGCACCCCAAACTGAGCACGCGCGATTTTTCATTGGCGCCGGTCAGCTTCAAAATCCGGCGAACGATGTGCTCCCGCAAAGCCCGAACGGCCGGCTTCGCAAAGTGCGATTGCGCGAACCCGGAGTAAAGTTTCTCGTGATACTCAATTTCGCGCTGGAGATCGGTGGTCAAAGCCTAAACACATCTTCACGCAAAGACGCGGAGGACGCAAAGGGAGATGTGGAGTTGACAGGATCGCCTTTGCTCGTGGCCGCCAAGATAGTCACTTCGGCCAATTGAAATGACGACGACCGCTAACGTTAAAATGCGTAGTAGCGTCATAATCTATATTGAGTACGCCGCCATGTTGAAAAAGTTTCCAATAATTCTTTTAATCAGTGTAACCGCGATCGCCCAAAGGAAGGTGGCCTTAGGCGATTGGCCGGACCAGCGCGGCCCGAATCGCGACGGCATATCGCAAGAGAAAAATCTCCCGGAAAAATGGTCTTTAGCCGGCGAGAACCTCTTGTGGCGCGTCCCCTACGGGGGCCGGTCGGCTCCGGTGATCATGGGCAACCACCTTTATGTACAGAATCCCTCCGCGCGAGGCGCCGAGGAGCAGGAACGCGTCATGTGCCTCGATCCCGACACCGGCAAAGTGATTTGGGAATACAAATTCAACGTGTTTCAAAGCGACGCGCCGGCGCACCGGGTAGGCTGGGCGTCTCCGGCCGTCGATCCGGAAACAGGGAACGTATACGCGTTCGGCGTCGGGGCGACCGTGCTCGCTTTATCGAAGGACGGCAAGAAGTTGTGGGACCGCTCCGTAGGCGAGGAGTTCGGCGCGTTCACCACCCATGGCGGACGCACCATGTCTCCCTTGATCGACGGCGATCTGGTGATCGTCAGCTCGCCAGTTTCAACCTGGGGCGCCATGGCGAATCGTTCGCATCGCTTCATCGCCATGAATAAAAGGACCGGCGAAATTGTCTGGACCTCGACTCCTGGCGGACGTCCTTATGACACCGCCTACGGCGCTCCGATGATCGCGACGATCGGCGGACAACGCCTGTTGATCTGCGGCATCGGCGATGGAGGCGTCTACGCGATGAAGCCGCAGACGGGCGAAAAAGTCTGGGGAGTGGTCATCGCGAAACGAGGCATCAATACCGGCGTCGCAGTTATGGGCAATACCGTCATCATTTCGCACGGCGATGAGAATCTCGATTCCACCGACATGGGGATGATCGCTGCCATCGATGGATCTCAAAAGGGCGAGATCAAATCGTTCAAGTGGAAAGTGGAAGGCTTCTTAGGCGGCTTTTCATCTCCCCTGGTGGACGGCGATCGCGTCTATCAGATCGAGAACGGCTCGAAGATGATCGCGTTCGACGTCGTCACCGGTCAGGAGCTGTGGAAGGTTCAGCTCGGCACCGTTCAGAAGGCTCCCCCGGTGCTTGCGGACGGGAAAATCTACGTCGGCACCGAAGCGGGAAAGTTTTTCATTCTCCGCCCGCATTCGGACCGGGCCGAGGTCTTGAGCGAGATCGAGATGCCGATCAGCACCTATAGCTGCTGCAGCTCCGAAAAGGAACCGGAACAGATCCTGGCTGGTGCGGCAGTATCGCACGGACGCGTTTTCTTTGTATCGAGCGACGCCGTCTACGCGATCGGCCCCAAGAAAGCGACGTCGTTAAAGGGATACGCAGTCGATGAAGCGGCCGAGAAAGGCGACGGCGCTCCCGCGTCCCTGCAGGTCGAGCCCACGGAATTGGTTCTGAGTCCCGGTCAAACGGTAAAACTTCACGCACGCTTATTTGACGATAAAGGACGATTTCTGCGCGAGGATCCCTCGGCAACCTGGTCGCTCACCGGATTGAAGGGAACCGTGACTGCAGGGTCGTATACCGTTTCGAACGATCCCACGCAGGCTGGTTTGATCGTGGCGACGTCGGGCTCATTGAAGGGCGAAGCGCGGGCGCGGGTGATTCATCCTCTGCCGTGGACCGAGACTTTCGACGAAATTCCCGAGGGCGGCGCGCCCGCAGGATGGGTCAATGCGACGGCGGGCAAGTTCACTGTAGTGACGCTGGATGGCCAGAAAGTGCTGCAGAAGGCGCCCGATGAGACGTTATTCAGCCGAATCCGCATGTTTATCGGACCGACCGATTGGTCCAACTATACGTTCCAGGGAGATGTGCGGGTCAATATGAAACGCCGTCAAATGGGCGATATCGGCATTACCGCGCAGCGCTACACTCTGGCTCTCTACGGGAACGAGCAAAAATTGAAAATCGAGCCCTGGGAACCCGAAGTTCAGCGCACCGCCACGGTGCCTTTTGAGTGGAAAGCGGATGCCTGGTATACGCTGAAAATACGCGTCGAAAACATGCCTGACGGGAAGGTCAGAGTCCGCGGAAAGGCTTGGCCGCAAGGGCAGCCCGAGCCGGCCGAGTGGATGATTGAAAGACTCGACCCCATTGGAAACAGGGAAGGCGCGCCGGGCATTTTCGCGGCGGCTCCGTTCGGTTTGTACCTCGATAATTTGAAGCTGACGGCGAACTAAGAGGAAATCATGATTCGGACATTCTTAATATTTATTGCACTTGTTGCGTGTTTGGTCGCGTCCGATCCAGGCATCGGCGATTGGCCCATGTGGGGCGGAACGCCGGACCGGAACATGGTATCGTCGCAGCACGTTTTGACCAGTTGGGATGTGAAGACGGGGAAAAACGTGAAGTGGGTATCGCAGCTCGGTTCGCAGAGTTACGGCAATCCGGTGGTTGCCGGAGGGCAGGTCTACGTCGGCACGAACAACGAACTGGTGCGCGATCCGAAAGAGGGCGGCGATCGCGGCGTCTTGATGGCGTTTCGCGAATCGGACGGGCAGTTTTTGTGGCAGCAGGCCAATGCGAAGCTCGCGTCGGGACGCGCCAACGATTGGCCGTTCCAGGGCGTGTGCTCGTCTCCTTTGGTCGAAGGCGACAAGCTTTATTATGTAACCAATCGCTGCGAAATCATGTGTCTTGATACGCACGGCGACGGCACGCACGCGAAGGTGAACTGGAAGTTCGACATGATGGAAGAGGTCGGGTCCCAGCCGCACAACATGTCCAACTCTTCGCCTGTGACTTACGGCGATTTATTGTTCGTGAGTACGTCCAATGGGCAGGACGAGAGCCACGTCCACATTCCGTCGCCCAATGCTCCGGCGATTATTGCGGTCGATAAAAATACCGGCAAATTGAAGTGGGAAGACAATCCGGTGCACGACAAAATTCTGCACGGGCAATGGTCGTCGCCATCGGTGGGAAAGGTGGGCGATGTCGTTCAAGTCGTGATCGGGCAGGGCGATGGATACGTGCGCGGGTACGAGGCTGCGACGGGGAAAAGGCTGTGGGAATTCGATATGAATCCGAAGGATTCGGTGTGGCCGAAGACTCGCAATGAAGTGATCAGCAC
>Ga0182024_10017440_pt1 | contig 13481 bp, 10 predicted proteins | sample P32metaG_FD_120480 | JGI IMG/M metagenome (GOLD analysis project Ga0182024, IMG submission 120480) | Permafrost microbial communities from Stordalen Mire, Sweden - P3-2 metaG (Illumina Assembly) | ecosystem: Environmental > Terrestrial > Soil > Wetlands > Permafrost | place: Sweden: Stordalen...
CTTCAATCTCAATATGCCGACTGACATCATCACCACGATTGCACAACGGGGCCGCGAAGCCGCCGTCGAACTCATCAATCGCTTCGTGCCGCCATCCGACGACGCGCCAGCCACGGCCGGATGGGATCAACAACGCTGGATACGCCGCGATGTTCTGCTGCGCGCCCTTAATGAACGCATGCCGGGTCTGATCCAGGCGCTCGGCAGCAGCATCCCGCACGCAAGCTCGTATCAGGAGCTGACTGAGCGTTCGCGGCAGCAGGCGCCGCCCTGCCATTCTGATCCGCTGAGCCCGGAAGAAGCCCTTGCACTCGACGCGCTCAGCGAAGCACTTCTGAGAGTCGCCGATGCCTTCGCGACGAATGCACCTCATTACGCTAATTCGCCGTTGCCGCAACCTGAACTGCGAGTGCGGCCGCCGCTGTAGACACAGCCGCTATCACACCGGCTGATCGAATGCGCGCCGCTGACGAGCACTGCGCTTGCAAATGAGAACCTGCAGCCTAATGATCCTCTGACGTTATCGCTCGCCTGCAACGCGCTCTCTATCCAAAGTGTTCAGCAATTCCGAATCCCTGGTGACGACAACACCCCGCGGGCTGTACTGCGCGCTCGGAGACTTCTTCGTTGATCCTTGGCAGCCGGTGCAGACGGCTGTCATCACTCATGCCCATGGTGATCATCTGCGCGACGGCAGCGCCCACTACGTCGTCGCGCGGCCCGGCGAGGCGCTCGCGCGGCATCGCCTCGGATCCGGCCACACCGTCACGAGTCTCGACTATGGTGCGTCGCGTTCGTTCGGTGCGGCGCGCGTCTCCTTGCATCCGGCCGGCCATGTCCTCGGCTCCGCCCAGGTGCGGATCGAGCACGCGGGGCGCGTTTGGGTCGTGTCCGGGGATTACAAGCGCCAGCCTGATCCCACCTGCAGCGCGTTCGAGCAGCTCGAATGCCACGTTTTCGTGAGCGAGGCTACTTTTGGCCTGCCGGTCTATCGTTGGCCGGCAACCGCCGACGTCATCGCTGACATCATGCGATGGTGGGGCGCCAACCGGGAGCGCGGGCTCGCCTCAGTTCTTTTCTGCTATGCCCTCGGCAAGGCGCAGCGCGTGCTCGCAGAGCTCACGGCATTCACACAGGAACCGGTGTATGTCCATGGTGCGGTGGGCTCGCTGGTAGATCTTTACCGCAAGTGCGGGATCGCGATGTTGCCCACACTGCCCGCCACCACCGAGCGGGCGCGTGATTATCGTGGCGCACTCATCATCGCGCCGCCCGGCGCCGCCGGCACTCCTTGGATTCGGCGCTTTGGTGAACACGCCACCGGCTTCTGCTCGGGATGGATGCGGGTGCGCGGCGATCGCCGCCGGCGCGGCTACGATCGCGGATTTGTGCTGTCGGATCACGCGGATTGGCCAGCGCTCATTGATACCTGCGTTGCGAGCCGCGCCGAGCGTGTCCTGCTCACGCATGGGCGCACCGATGCGCTGACGCGCTATCTCAATGATCAGGGCGTCGAAGCCTGCGCACTCGAAACAGCCTACGGTTCAGACGAGTAGCCTTAAGCTTGCGCTTACCATCACTGCGAAGGACTCGCTGTCGCCTGTCTTCGCGCAAGATGCTCGCGATTCTTGACCCCACAAGCATTTCGCTTGCGCTTGCGTACAGTTACCCTAGCGCGCGCGGGGCCACCCTCGCGAAGCTCTGCAACGTCGCCATGAACAATTATAAGCTGGCCCTGCTTGCCTTGAGTGTACTTGCCACTTCCTGTTATGCGGACACGGTGGTCGTTACCGCGGACCGTATGGTCGATGTGCTCGCCGGGCGCATCGTGGATCGACCGCAGATTACGATTACCGACGGACGCATCAGCAGCGTGGCGACGCAAGGCGCGCCAGTAGCACCCGATGCGCGCCGCGTCGATCTTCCGGGTATGACGCTCTTGCCGGGGCTCATCGACATGCATGTGCATCTCACTTCCGATCCGCACTACAGCGGCTACCGTCACCTGGAGTTCACTGACAACTTCTGGACGGTCGTCGGTGTCGCCAATGCCAAGCGCACGCTCGAAGCGGGCTTCACGACGGTGCGCAATGTGGGGTCGCGAAACTTCGACGACGTCGCCCTCAAGCAGGGCATCGAGCGCGGCTTCATCACCGGCCCGCGCATCGTTCCGGCGACCTACGCCATCGGCGCGACCGGCGGCCATTGTGACCAGATTGGATATCCTCCTTCAATCAGGACACCGATGGATTCGATAGCGGACGGCCCCGATCAGTTGCGCGCCATGGTGCGCAAGCTGCACAAGTACGGCGCCGAGGTCATCAAATTCTGTGGTACAGGAGGCGTGCTGTCCAAGACGGACGCCGTAGCCGCGCAGCAGTTCAATCTCGAGGAGATGAAAGCCATCGTTGACGAAGCCCATATGCTGGGACTCCGAGTTGCCGTTCACGCCCACGGCACTTCCGGCATCAAGGATGCGATTCGGGCCGGGGTGGATACGGTTGAGCATGCAAGTCTCGCTGACGAGGAAGCCTTCGCCCTCGCCAAACAGCATGGCACCTATTTTTCGATGGATATCTTCGATGACGATTACATCCTGGGCGAGGGCGAAAAGAACGGGCTGTTCAAGGAGTCGCTTGATAAGGAGCGCCAAATCGGTCTCAAGCAGCGCCAGACCTTCCGCGCTGCATTCAAGGCTGGGGTAAAAATGATCTTCGGTACCGACGCCGGCGTTTATCCGAACGGCGATAACGCCAAGCAGTTCGTGACCATGGTCACCTGGGGCATGACGCCCCTACAGGCGATTCAGGCGGCGACCGTGACAGCCGCGGAGGCGCTCGGCCGGCCGGGCGATGTCGGCGCCATTGCGGCCGGTCGATTCGGCGATCTCATTGCAGTGGCGGGCAATCCGCTGACCGATGTCAGCATCCTGCAGTCCGTGAGTTTCGTCATGAAGGGCGGCACCGTGGTCAAGCAGGACGCGCAACACTCACTGCAGTAGGGCGCGGCATCCGGGCTCGCGGTCCGTACGCACCATCCGCGGCTTACGAAGTAGCTCCATGCGCCTTACCGCGTTCATCGCTCACCTGGACGTTGCAACCCGTGGCCCATCTTGCAACCCCCAACGCAAACGGGCACTGTGGCGCGACTAACCTTGAGAGGCACGACCGTGAAGGCTCTGCTGCTCTTTGTCGCCTGGTGCATCCTCTTTGTCTTGTGCTGGCCGCTCGCACTTCTGGCGATCATCCTGTTTCCGTTCGTGTGGCTGCTGTCACTGCCTTTGCGTCTCGTGGGCCTCACAGTGGGCGCCGTATTTGCCTTCTTGAAAGCGCTCCTCTTTCTACCCGCGCGCATGCTTGGGAGTCGCAGCTGAGGCAACGAAGCCGCACGCCTCAGTGTGGATGGTACTCGCGCTCGGTGTGGTCCTTGAGTTGCGACGGGTAGAAGTAGACCTCCCTTAGAGCCCCGTCCGCATATCGCGTCCCTTGATCGTCGAAGTGCGCCGATGCCGGATCGCCGCTCTCACCGCCGGTTGAGACCGCGCGCGCAGATACCTTGTCGCCGAATTCAACCACCGCGACGAAACTGTTGCCGCTCGTGCCGTAGTACTTCTTGGTGTCCTCATAGCGCCGTGCACCGAAGGAAGCTAGCGAGCCCCAGAATGCGGACGGAAATCCCACCGGAATGCTCGGACCCGCATCCGAGAAGGTCGCGCTGATGTCGTCCGTGATGCGCTGGAAGCGATTGATGTCACCCCAAGCGACGCGCCATGTGCCGAAGTCGCGCGCCAGGCGATCGGCGACGTCGGTCAGGGCAGCAAGCTTCTCCTGCGCCGTCGTACGTTCGGCGATGTAGTCATACACCGAAACCTTTGCGGCTTTCGCAGGGTTCTGCACTTGCTTCAGGAGCGCATCGCCCCACAGGCAGGCAAGCGAGGTCGCGACCGACTGCACCGACCAGCGGTAGTCCCACGCCCGCAGAACTTTGATTTGACCGGCAAGCTCTTCTCTCAGGGGATCTTTGGCTGCAAGTCCATCATAGGCTGACACTAAGAGTGGGATGAGCCGCGCAAAGGCCGGCAGGTAAGTGTCGTATGCCGCCGCAGTGAGCGTGGCGAGCGTGAAATCCTTGTTGTCCTGCAGAACCATCGTGGCGTGGATGCCGCGTGGATTCTCGCCCACCGTATCCATGTAGCGCGGGTAGTCCTCGCGCTTCGGGCTCTGCGCGCCGGCGGCCGAATAAGGCCAATCGTTGGTGTTCATGATCCAGCCATTCGATGGGTTCAGAAGATGCGGCGCCTCTTGCAGTGCATGCAGCCCTTGCCAATCGGTTGCAGGATCGGCGCCATCCACCGGTTGCGTATAGTCGAAGCGGTCGTCGCGTCGCGGAATGAACTGCGGGTGCAGATAGGCAATATCGCCATCGGCGTCTGCAAAAATCGTGTTGTTTGAGGAGTTGGCGCGCAGCTTCATCACCTTCATGAAGGAGGCGTAGTCATGCGCCTTGGTCAGACCGAATGATTGACTGAGCGCCTCCACGGGCTTGTTCATCAGGGAGATTGCAATCCATTTGCCGTCACGCTCGCCGATGACCGGCCCGTGGTGCGTCCGGTATACGCTGAAGACGGCGCTGCGCATCGCGCCGTCGCTGGCGCGATAGGGTACGATCACCTGCGATGTGGAAACGCGGCGCCGCTCGTCCCCATACTGATAATAGAATCGTTTCCCCTTTTTGGTAATCGTCTCTACGAAGAAATCCACGGCGTCCATGCCACTTGAGGTGTGCATCCAGCCGACGTGCTCATTGAAGCCCTGATACACGAAGAATTGTCCCCAAGTCACGGCTCCATAGACATTCAGGCCCTCATCGCTCGTTGCCTGCAGCTCGGAGCGAAAGTAAAACGACGTGTGCGGATTAATGAGAAGCAACGCGTGATGGCTCAGCGTGTTCCCGGGAGCGATTGCGAAACCATTTGAGCCCCGTGGCTCCTCAATCCGCTCGCCCAAGTCCGCCACGGCGGCAATGCCCTTGCCCCGACCGTAGAATGCCTGCAGCGGACCTAAGGGTACGCGCTCGATGTCTCCCCCAATGCTTCCCTCGCTGAAACTTAAGGCCATCCACGGCTCAAAGTGCCGGATGACGCGCGGCGTGACCGCAGGGTGCGTTTGAAGATAGAAATTCAGTCCATCCGCCCAGGCGATCATGAGCCCCTGCAGCCAAGGCGGACTGTGCGCATATCGCGACTGCAGGTCCTCGGGGGTGATGAAGAGCTTCATGCGCAGATCCGCGTAGAGCGCTTTTTCGCCCTCGGCCTCGGACAAACGGCCCAAAGCATTGATGTAGTTGCTCTCCACCCGATTGAAATCATCCTCGGCCTGCGCATACATCATGCCGAAAACCGCCGCGCGATCGCTCTTGCCATGAACGTGCGCAATTCCCCAATCGTCGCGCACGATGGTGGTGTTTTGAGCCTCGAGCCGCCAGCGCTCGACCTCCTTGCTTGGAGCAGGCGCCGTCGGCGCCGTGACTACGCAGCCCTGGATGGCAAGAACTGATAGTGCAAGGACCCAGACTCGCGTCAGTGGCGACATCAAATGCATTCTTTTCTTGCCTGCAAGCCCGCAGGAACGCGCGGCACAACAAGAACTGCCATGCTCGCGTGATGCCTAGCTACAGTCATTTGAGCCGTGGACTGCGGCGATGTTAATCACTCTGCGCTCATCGTCACGACGATGTTACCGACGTGCTTTTTGGCCATGAAGACTTCCTGCGCTTCCACAAGATCACGCAAAGCGAAGGTCCGTGCCAGCACCGGTCGCAAAAAGCGCTGCTCGATCAGCCGCACGATGCGCTGCATGGTACCGGGCGGCACGATGGTGGCGCCGGTCAACTGCAGATCCTTGTAGATCATTTGCCGCAAGTCGAACTCGGCCAACGGCCCTGAGATGGCACCCGATGCACTGTAGCGTCCACCCTGGCGAAGGGAATTGATGAGCTGCATAAATGTCGAGCCGCCGACTACATCCAAGGCGACGTCCACTCCAGCGCCGGCCGCCTCGCGGATCGCCGCTTCGAGATTGTCGCTACCCCGGTCGACGACGCAGTGCGCGCCGAGACTGATGAGCGCGGCCCTCTTGGAGGCGGCGGCGATCGCGATGACGCGCGCACCGCGCAAACGGCACAGCTGGATCGCCGCCGTACCGACTCCACCTGAGGCACCGGCCACGACTACCGTCTCGCCCGGTTTAAGTTCGGTGCGCGATATGAGGTTCTCAGCAGTGGAATACGCGCATGGAAAAGTCGCCAATTCTGCAGCCGACAGTGCGCAATTGATCGCAACAGCATTCTCGCTGCGAACCGTCGTAAAGTCCGCGAATCCCCCGTCGCACTCCGAACCGAAATAATCCGAGCGCGCGGCATCCATCCAGTCACCGCGGCCGAGGAGCCACGGGTCCACGATGACGTGCTCGCCTATGCGCGCTCGATCGACGCCATCCCCGACCGCAACGATGTTTCCGGCGACGTCGGCCCCTTGGATTCGCGGGAAATGCTGTGTCCGCTCGCCCCAGGCTCCGCCCGACGCGGCAGCATCGTCGCATCCTCGTGCGACGCTCTCCGCCGTGCCGCTCTTGACGGCCTTTGCGTACCAGCCTGTGCGAGTATTGATGTCCGTATTATTGAGACCGCAGGCCTGCACCTGGATCAGCACCTCACCGGTGCGCGGTTGCGGTCGCGGCCAGTCGTCGCGATAGCGCAGCATTTCGGGACCGCCGTGGCCCACGAGCACGAAAGCCCGCATCGAATCGGGCAACATCTGCATGTACTCGTACTCCCATTGCACCGCCAAAAAGCGCAGTTAAATGCCGCAGTCGGCAGCGCTGCTGCTGCGCTTCGTTCGATTTGCTGACCCGGTAGCGTCCGCAAGCTCGGCCGTCGAAAATCCAATGACCGCCGCCGCTCAACTGCCGAGTCGCATGAATCGATCGTATGCCAGGAGGCCGATCAGAACCAGCCGCCATCGAGGCTACACGATTTAGGGAGCTTGCACCGTGGTCGCGCCAGCCGCCGCAAGACGCTCGCCATCACAGGCGCTGCTGCCGTCTCAATAGCGACGTTGCACGGTAAGGCGCTGCCGGGCGAAACTGTGGACGCGCCGTGCGGAAAATGCCGCTCGGAGTATCAGGAGAGCTGAGCGATGAAAAACCTGACAGGATCTGCGGCGGCCGCCATATTGTTTTTTGCGAGCGGGACGGTCGGCGCGGTTGACCCACCTCCAATGAAGGAGGGTCTGTGGTCGATCCGCAATCAGGGCGTCAATAATCCCGGCGGCAAGAAAGCCGAGAACACTTCAACCATCTGCCGCAGCCATGCGTACGATCAGCATGTATTGCAGGATGCAAAGTCCGTCAAAGGCTGCACGACCTTGAGCGAAACTCTGCAGGGCAGCAAGTATTCCATCCATTCGCACTGCGTTGCCGCGGGCACCGAAATCGACAGCAAATCCACCGTGACTTTTAAAGGCGATACGGCCGCGCACTCCGAAAGCCATGCGACGTACACACCTGCTCTATCCGGCATCACGGAAACGATTGTGACCCAGGATCAAAAGTACGTGGGCAGTTGCCCAGCAGGCATCCAACCGGGTGATATAACACAACCCGATGGTAAGGTCGTGCACACCTGGAAGCCCTGAGAAATTCGGCCTTAGTCGGTCACCACATTGACGTCGCCGGCATTGACGGACACGACCCCGTCTATACTGGCTAATTTTGCTGCTAACTTGGTTACCGATCCGATTCCCTGAATTTCCAGAAGAACTGTCACGATCCGCTCCGAGGTGCCCTGATCAGGTTCGGTCCGGCCGCTCTGCGGCGCCGCGGCTGCGGCTGAGTGAGTTACATCTTCCGGTCCATTCGGTGCAGATGAGCGCTCAACCTGCAATCGGCTGACGGCAAAATCGTATTGCGTGCAGGTGATAAGCACGTCCCTCAGTATCTCGCGTCCGTCTACGTAGGAAACTTGAAGCAGCGAGGGAGTCCACCGTGACTTGGGTAGCCGCGCCGTAATGTAGGGAAACCCCAGCACAATGACGAAGTGACCAGCCGTGACCGCCAGTGCGAGGATCGGCAAGCCGGCCCCGCAGGCCATGCCCACCGCCGCCGTGAGCCAGACGACGGCCGCGGTCGTCAAACCCCGGACGCTGCCACGGCGCACGAAGATGAGGCCGCCGCCGATGAATCCGATGCCGGTCACGATTTGGGCAGCGATACGCGAGGGATCTAGAACGACGCGATTGAATTCGAGGACATTCGTAAAGCCGTATTTCGAAACCAGCATGATTAATGCCGCCGAGAATCCCACCAGCGTATAGGTTCGAAATCCCGCGCTCTTCTGACGAATCTCGCGCTCAATTCCTATGAGTGCCGATAGCAGGAAGGCAAGTCCAAGCTCGCTAAGCTGCAGCCACCCCTGTCCCGGCACTTGTCCCGTCCACATGCCACTCTCCATTCGCCCGCGCGATGAGCTCAACTATACCACCGCCGAAGGCGTTCAAATTTCACCCGCGCGGCCTGCAAACACTGCGCTCAGGGCCATACACAAACGCTGTCGCTCATCGTGTGACAAGCTCAAGCGTATGGCGTTCCACTTGCGACCTGCGGACGGGCGACCTAGACTTTTTTAAGGAAGCGAATACTCCACCGCGTCGCGCACTCAAAGCAGAATCCTGCCTTCGAAATGCTTCAATCCGACCTTCGTCGCATTGCCCGCCGCTCCGCGCCGCGGCTACTTTTGGTATGCCTCAGCGCTTGGGCGCTGCTGGCGGCCGAAAGTCGCGCCAAAAATCGCGACGCCCTGCGGCAAATTGTTCAGGAGCACTGCGTTCCGCACTGGTTGCAGCAGGGCAATCCCGCGCCCTGTGAAAGTGTGTCCATCACCGCGAGCCCTCGCGAGACTCAGGGTTGCGCCGTGCTCGCCGATGCCAAGGGCGGCGCGCACTTCCTCTTGATCCCCACCGAGCGTGTTGCCGGCATCGAAAGTCCTGAGGTCCTCGAACCGCGGGCGCCGAATTATTTTGCTGCGGCCTGGAAGGCGCGCGATCGAATCGCCGCAGTTCTTGGGCATGATGTGCGCCGGGAGACCGTCGGTCTTGCCGTGAATTCCGAGCGGCATCGCTCCCAGGATCAGCTGCATATCCACCTGGAATGTGTGGGCGAAGAGGTTTACCGGGTGCTGCAAACCGCGGCACAGCACCTGAGCAACCGTTGGACGGCGATTCGACTCGCACGATGGCAGTATCAGGGAATGCGAGTGATGAGCGAGGATCTTGAGCAAGCCAATCCGTTCGAGTTGTTAGCGCAGCGCATGCCAGGCGCCCGCGAGGACATGGGCGCCTACACGCTCATGGTTGCCGGCATGCAATTCAAAGACGGCCCGGGGTTTGCCCTTCTCACGGGGCAGAATGTGCCGGGCGCTGAGTCCTTGCTGGATTCAACCTGCGCAATCGCCAATCGCTGATGGACATCATCGAAGGCGCGCAACGTAGTGTCCGCCTGTGGGTACCATTGAATTCACGAGTTGCCGATGATGGGAGCGGCGTCGCCGGCACGCTCGCGGTTGATAGCGTAGACCTGCGATCCCATTGGCCGTACGACGTTAAATTAGAGCAGACGAGAAGTGCAAGCGTTCAGTGAACTCTTCGAAGAGCTCGATGCCACGACGGCGACGGGCGTGAAGGTCGCAGCCATGGTGCGGTACTTTCGCACCGCAGCTGCGGCAGATGCGGCGTGGGCGGCCTATATTCTCTCCGGACGCCGACTCAAGCGCTTTATCGGTCCGACGCTCTTGTACCGATGGCTCGTTGAGGCCGCTGCGCTGCCCGAATGGCTCATCGAAGAATCCGTCGCCGCCGTTGGCGACATGGCCGAGACCATCGCGCTTCTCATGGAGAACACGGCAAACGTTGCTGACGCATCTGATGTTGCGCTCGCCGAGTGGATCGAAGGGCGACTGCTGCCGTTGCGTGCGGCTCCCGTCGAACAGCAGCACGCGGCGATCGTCAACTGGTGGCGCACCCTGCCCTATCGCGAGTGCTTCATCCTGAACAAGCTCTTGACGGGTGAGTTGCGCGTCGGCGTCTCAGCGCTTCTCGTCACGCGCGCGATCGCCGAGACGCTCGACGTTCCTCGGCCCGACATCGTGCGGCGCCTCATGGGGGAATGGCAGCCGAGCAAGTCTTTTTGGGAGGGACTCGCCTCGCACGATCTCTCCAGCACCGCCGCCTCGACGCCGTACCCCTTCTTTCTCGCCTCGCCGCTCGAGGGCGACCCCGAGGCACTCGGGGATCCTCAGAACTGGCAGATCGAATGGAAATGGGACGGCATCCGCGCGCAGCTCGTCAGGCGCGCTAATGCCTCGTTCATCTGGTCGCGCGGCGAAGACCTCATCACGGAGCGTTTCCCTGAAGTTGCCGCGGCGGCCGCGTTCCTTGCGGATGGCACGGTGCTCGATGGCGAGCTCGTCGCCTGGAAGGATGGCGTCGTGCAACCCTTCGCGCTGCTGCAACAGCGCATCGGCCGCAAGAAATTGACCGCGGCCATTCTCAAAGATATTCCGGTGCGCTTTCTCGCCTACGATCTTCTCGAGGAGCACCACGGCGACACGCGCTCCGCGCCAATGCGCGAGCGTCGCGCGCGGCTCGAAGCTTTGCTCGCGCGCGCGCCGCAGGTCTTGAGCCTCTCGCCGCTCGTGCGCGCGACCGACAGCTGGAAGGACCTTGCGGCCCTGCGCGCACAATCGCGCGCGCACGGCGTTGAGGGCCTGATGTTGAAGGCGCTGGATTCGGGCTATGGGACCGGGCGCGAGCGCGGCGCCTGGTGGAAGTGGAAGATCGATCCCTACACCTTCGACGCCGTCATGCTCTACGCACATCCCGGTCATGGGAGACGCTCCAATCTCTACACCGACTACACCTTCGGCGTGTGGCGCGATGCGGAGCTCGTGCCCATCGCCAAGGCCTATTCGGGACTCTCGAATGCGGAGATCACGGAGCTTGACCGCTGGATCCGCGCGCATACGCTCGAGAAGTTCGGACCGAACCGCGCGGTGGAGCAGACTCAGGTGTTTGAACTCGCCTACGAGGGCATCGCCGCTTCCAGCCGTCACAAGTCAGGAATCGCGCTGCGCTTCCCGCGCATTCTGCGCCGGCGCCCTGACAAACCCGCCGCCGAAGCAGATTCGCTCGCCGCCTTGCAGCGCGTGCTCGAGGCTCATCGCGGCGACGCTACACGCCCGCCCGAGTGACGCACTCGGCCCCGCGCGTGAGCGCGCTTCCACTGCCCGTTGTGATCACGGCATTCTCGCCAAACGTCACTCCCAGCAGGGCTCGATCAAAGCGGAACTTGCGCAGCACCGGCAGCGGATTGGTCGAGCGCTCGCCGCTGCGCTGATCGGTCGCGGTGATGATGCAACGGGTGCACGGTTTGACGAGCCGCAACGAAATCGAACCGATCTGCAGGACGTCGATCCGATCCTCCTCGAAGGCCGACAGGCCCGTCAGTACGATGTTGGGTCGGAAACGCTCCATCGGGATGGGCTCGGACATGCGCAGATTCAGATCTGCAAGGGATGCCTCGTTACATACCAGAATCGGATAGCCGTCGGAAAATGCCAGTTGCGCAGCGTGAGGTCCTGCAAACTGCGGATTCGCCAACCTGTCGGGCAACGGCGCGCGACGCACGAGCCGCAGCGCATCCCCCACGGCGGCACTGATCCACTTGGCCGCTTCGTCGCCCTGGTCGAGTCCGGCGCAGCGATCCTCCCACACTGTGACGGCAACGACCTCTCCAACAGGCTCAAGTGGCAGCTGCAGGGGTTTGAAGTCGCGCACTCTGAGCGTCAGCGAATCGGCGGATATCTCAGGCACGATCTGGGCAAGCTTTGGATGAGTGCGCTGTGAAATGAATTGGCCGCGCGTATCGACCGCCATCCACTGCCGATCCCACTCAAATCCGGTGAGGGCAAGCCGCGCGGTGCTCTGCGCAATGCCGCGCGCCGACTTCATCGGATAGATAAAAAGCTCCTGCACGACTGCCATGCGTGGGTTCCTAGCGGTGTGTCCTCTCTCCAGAGGACTCTCCTGTCGCGCCAATAAGCCTACCGGTTATTCGTGCGGCGCCCTGCCGAGCGCGGCTTAGACTAGAATTGCCGCACGTTCATGGGGCATTCATAGCATGAATATCCACCAAGTTCTCTCCACCGCGAGTCTCGCTGCGATCAGCTGTGGCATGAGCGCGCTTACCGCAGGCAAGCCTGCGAACCCTCTTGCAACCGTTGCCGAGCGCTCGGGCTACACCCGAACCGGCCGTTATGACGAGGTGGAGCGGCTGTGCGCGGCCTACGCGGCGCAGTGGCCCGAGGCGGTGCGCTGCTTTGAATTCGGACGCACTCCCGAGGGACGGCCCATGATGGCGCTCGTTGCCTCGCGCGCGCCAGGCTTGACGCCTGCAGACGCTGCCGCGCGCGACCTGCCGGTGGTTCTCATCCAAGGCGGCATTCACTCCGGCGAGATCGACGGCAAGGATGCCGGTTTCCTCGCGCTGCGCGAGATGCTCGAAAACAAGATCTCTCCGGGAGTTCTGGAGCGGATCGCGCTCGTCTTCGTGCCGGTTTTCAACGTGGACGGCCACGAGCGCTTTGGCCGCTGGAATCGTCCGAATCAGGTGGGCCCGGAGGAGATGGGCTGGCGCGTCACGGCGCAGAATCTGAATCTCAATCGCGACTACATGAAGGCGGCCGCGCCGGAGATGGAGGCGATGCTGCGCCTGCTCAACGCCTGGGACCCCATCCTGTACGTCGACCTGCACGTCACCGACGGCGCGCAGTTCGAGTACGACGTTGCCAATCTCGTTGAGCCCTTCACGGGAGGCGACCCGGCGCTGCAGCCACTGGGACGTGCGCTCATGGACGACACCAACGCGCGCGTTGCCGCTGGCGGTGGCCTGCCGTTGCCGTTCTATTTCTATCCGTCGCTGCGCGACGGCAACAACCCGGAATCGGGTTTCGCATTTGAAGCCTACACGCCGCGCTTCTCGACGGGCTATTGGGCGCTGCACAACCGCTTCGCAATGCTGGTGGAGACCCATTCCTGGAAGGATTACCGCACGCGCGTCCGGGTGACTCACGACATCTTCGTCGCCGTTGCCGAGCTCACCGCGCGCGATGGGCACGCCTGGTTGCAGGCCGCGCATGAGAGCGATCAGAAAGCGCGCGCACTGGGCGGCACCACGGTGCCGCTAGCCCTCACGACAACTGACCGCCATCACATGATCGACTTCAGAGGCTACGCCTACACGCGCGAACCCTCAGCCGCATCCGGCTCGCTCGCGCTGCGCTATGACCCGAAGAAGCCGCAGATCTGGCACATCCCGCTCTACGACGAAATGGTGGCGTCCGTCGAAGAAAGCGCGCCGACCGGCGGGTAC
>Ga0182024_10017441_pt1 | contig 13481 bp, 13 predicted proteins | sample P32metaG_FD_120480 | JGI IMG/M metagenome (GOLD analysis project Ga0182024, IMG submission 120480) | Permafrost microbial communities from Stordalen Mire, Sweden - P3-2 metaG (Illumina Assembly) | ecosystem: Environmental > Terrestrial > Soil > Wetlands > Permafrost | place: Sweden: Stordalen...
CGTGCCGACATTGCCCCAGCGGAAATTCATGCGGTTGTAGCCGAGGTCGGAGCCGCCATCGAATTGCTCGCCGGTGACGCAGCGGATGCCGGAGCCGACGGTGAGCTCGGGCTCGTAGGTGGTGTGCCGGATCGGCACCAGCCACTCATTGACGTCGGCCGGCTTCTCGATGACGTGCTCCTGGCACGGCGCCTCGCTCTGCGAAATCTCCACCGGCTTCACCGGATGCGACAGCGCATGGGCGAGCTTGCGCACGCGCTCGGCGTCGTCCTTCCAGCCGAACATGCGGTTGATGATCGCCATGTCGCCGAACAGGTTGGTGACGACGCGATGGTTCGGCTTGCCTTTGACATTGTTGAACAGGATCGGGCAGCCGCCATCCATGTGCTTCTGCAGCCCGGTGACCTGCAGGTCGGGATCGACTTCCCGGTCGGTCTCGATCAGCTCGCCGGAGGCGCGCAGCCACTCGAGCGTGCTGCGCAGATCGAAAGCCTGGTTCGGCGTCGCGGTTGATTGTTGTTCCTTGCGCAGCGGCTGTTGCATTGATGGTGTTCCCATTGCATAGATTTCTAAGTAATTATCGGCAGCGCTGCCGGGACTGTCAACGCCGCCGCCGCCGCCGCCGCGGTGACGGCATGGCTGCCTGGAAGCCCGCATGCGCGGGATTGAACGGAACAACCAGAGGGCGCCGATGCCGATGCGACGTTCAGCGAGAAAGACGCTGGCGGCGCCGCAGCGCGTCGTCGAGTTTCCGCCGCGGCTCTCCTCCGGCTATCTGGTGCGCGATGCGCACCGCGCCTTTCAGCGGCTCCTGGAGCGGCGCATCGCGGCCTACGGGGTGATTTCCTGCGCGTGCTGTGGACCATGGACGGGCTGTCGCAGCGCGAATTGTCGGCGCGGGTCGGCATGATGGAGCCGACCACGGTGATCGCGTTGCGCAGCATGGAGCGCTCAGGGCTCATCCGCCGCGCCCGCAGCGCCGACGACAGGCGCAGGATCGAGGTCCGGCTGACCGCGAAGGCGCAGCGGCTGCGCAACGAACTGCTCACGGTGGCGCGGACCATCACGGCGCAGGCCGAGCAGGAGATTGCCGCGCGCGATCTCGCCGTGTTCCGCCGCGCCATCGCGCGCATGACCGCCAACCTCGATCGCGTCGAGCGCTAGGCTCAATCAATCAAAGGCCGAGATCAATCGATCAAAGGCCGAGATAGGCGCCAAACTGCTTGACCGGCCGATCGAGCCCGACGCTGCGCAGCGCCGCCGCGATCGCGCCGCGCAGCGGCGCCGCAACGAAGCCCAGTCGAGGCGCCAGGCCGGCGCGCCGCCTGGCTGCGAGAGCCGCGGACGAATCGTAAGCGACGCGGCGAACGGTCACCGTGCGCCGCGCCAGATCGAGCACCATGTAGCTGGCGCGGCGGTCGAACGCCCGCGGCTCGCCGACCGTGCCGGGATTGATCAGATAATAGGCGTCGTCGCGCAGGCGGACTTCCTCCTCCGCGCGCACCGTGACCCGCCCGTTGCGATATTCATGGACCGCCGCGTGGTGGGTGTGGCCGAACGCGCAAATGCGCGCGCCCGACGGCTGCGCCATGAGCGCCTTGAAGCTCAGGAGCCGGCGCTCGTCGTTATCGAGCCGCACGCTCTCGCAGCCGGTCTCCGGATGCAGCGCGCCATGCACCGCAACGAGCTGATCGTAGATGTCGGCCTTGAGCGGCAGGCCGCACAGGAAAGCGAGATCCTCGCGCGCGAGGCGCTGGCGCGTCCAGGCGAGCGCGCGCGCCGCGGTGCTGCTGAAGTTTCTGGTGGTGATCCGTCCGCAGGCGGCGAGATCGTGGTTGCCGGCGACGCACAGGCAGTTGTTGCGCCGGATCAGCGCAATGCATTCGACGGCGCTGGTGTTGTAGCCGACGATATCGCCGAGACAGACGATGCGGTTGATCGATCGCGACGCGATGTCGGCGAGCGTCGCCTCCAGCGCCTCGAGATTGGCGTGGATGTCGGAAATGAGCGCGAGCCTCACGAGCCGCTCTGATTCCGCGCGCGGCGGAATCCCTCCGAGGCTTGGCCGTCATGCCGCGCCATCAGGCGATGCAGGCTCGCGCGCAGCACCGGCATCGGGTCGCGCCACGACAGCGCCGATTTCGCCTCGCAGCGCCAAACCCATTGCAGCCAGGTCCGCAGCGGCATGCCGGATGCCTTGGCGGCGGGAAAGTCCCTCCAGACTCGGCACCAGCGCACGCCCGGTTTGGCCCGCGCCGCGGCCGGCCGCGGCAGGCCGACGAGATCGGCGTAGACCAGCGCCGGGATGTTGACGCCCGCGGCCGCTCCGGCGTGGTGCCAGAGACTGAAGCGTGGATTGACCTCTAACAGGTGCAGCTTGCCGCGCCGGTCGCGCTTGAAGTCGAGTTTGGCGACGCCGGTGAGGCCGAGCCGCTCGACGGTGGCGCGGCCCAGCCGCTGCACGTCCGTGGCGTCGGTGATTTCCAACGCCGTGGTGTGGCCGTAGGACGCCGGCAGGGTGCGCAGCTTGCGGCCGGTGAACTCGGCGACGATGTCGCCGCGCTCCCGATCGACGTAGCAATGGTAGCTTTCGAGACGCGTCTCCGGGCCGGCGATCAGCTCCTGGGCGACGAGCTCGATGTCCAACGCCGCCAATCGCGGCCGCAGCTTGCGCAGCGCCTCGGGGTTTTCCGCCGCCAGCGCCTTGCGCAAGCCGAAACGCGCATCCCAGCGCGCCAGCCGGATCAGCGGCTTGATGATGACGGGGAATCGCAGGCCGAGATCGGCGGGCTCGAGCGCGGCCGGATCGAAACGGCACGCCGGCGGCACCGGCAGGCCATGGCGTTCCGCCAGGATCTGGAACCGGGCCTTGTCGAGGAGGTCTTCGACCAGCGTCGCCTCGGCTACGGCGAAGCGGAAGGCCGGCGCCAGCCGTTCGCGGTGGCGCGAGATGGTGAGCAGCTGCGCGTCCTCTTCGTAGAACAGCACGGGACGCTCGGCCTGCGCCGTGCCGAAACCCACCAGCGCGTCGAGAAGCTCGGCTTGGTCATTCGAAAAATCGTCCCAAGTCAGGCGCGCGCGGGCGAAACGCGAATAGAGCGAGGGAACGCCCGGCCGCGTCACCACCGCGCAAGGAATGCCGGCCGCGGCGATTGGCGCCAACAGGTCCATGTCGCCCATGACGCAAGCCAGCGCCGGCGGCGCCGTCGAGGTGGTCGCGGCGAGCGGGCGAGTGGGCCGCAACTCCGCCGGGTGCAGCAGCGCGCCACGGGCAGCGCGCACCCGGCTGACCACGCGCCAGGCGAGCGGCGTCTGCTTGATGAAGCGCTTAAGGCGCAGCCGCGCAATCGAAACCGCGGCCGCCGGCCGCCCGCGCCAGGTCGCGGCCGCCGTGTAATCGCAGAGCTTGAGGTGCGTGTCGGCCCATTCGAGCTTATAGGGCTCGTCGCCGATCGTGAAATCGAACCGCCGCAGACCGGCGCCGATCGCGTACGCCAGCAGCTCGCGCAGGTGTAGCGCGCCGGGCCCGTAATGCGCCGCCTCGCCGTCGCCGTAGCTCGCCAGCACATGGTAGTAGCAGTCGCCGAACAAGATGCCGAGATTGGCTGCGGCGCAGCTGCCGCCGATCTCCACGCGGCTGACATGGACGGCATGCCGCATCTTCGGATTCGACGCGAGGTCGAGAAAGAATTCCCGGCAACCGGGCCGCGCAAAGATGTCGGCAATGCCGCGGCGCCCGAATGACCGGCTTTTCTGCTCCATCAAGGTGTGCAGCGTCTGCCGGATGTCGTCGAGGTCCGTGGCGGTGACGAAGCCGATGTCGCCGAATTGCGACATGTGGCGGCGCTTGGCGCGGTCGCGCCGGCGCGTCGCGGAGGAGCGTTTGTCGGTGTAGAATTTCTGCCAGTCGGCGCCGAGCTGCGTGAGATGCGCGCCGCTCGCATTGGGCGTCACGTCCAGATGGGTGAAGGGATTGAGCTGCGTGCCGACGGTCTGCGGCATCTGCTCGAACACGATCCAGTCGGGGCGCAGCCGTGCTTCGGCCGCGATGCGCTCGCGCAATTCGTGCCAGGCGGCGCGGAAGCCGTCGGGGGTGACGCGCTCCGCGAAGTCGCGCGCCAGCAGCGGCGCGTTGTAATCGCACAGATCCTGGCCGAGCCAGCACAGCCGCCGCCCCAGATAACGCGTCGGCTCGACGGCGAGCGGCAGGATGAACGCGGTTTCGCCGTCCGCATAGGAGCCGACGGCGACGACCGGGATGACGCCGCGGCGCGCGCCGATGTGGCGCTGCCAGGTCGCGAGATAGTCGAAGGTCTGGAAGGCCGTGCAGTCGGCGCGAGCCTCGAAGCCGCGCCACTCGCTTTCGACCGCGCCGAGATCGTCGTGGATGCGCAGCGTCAGATGCGCCGCGGATTGGCGCGACAGCTCAGGCTGACATGCGAGTTCGGTGCGGCCGAGATCGACCGGCACAGCCACATCCCCGAACGCCGCCAATGGTGTCGCGCGTGTCACTTCATTCACTGGACGCAATGGATAGCAACCGCAAAGTCATAGTAGAGAATGTTTAAGGGTGCATGGCCGCGGCCGCAGTCATGTCGTGTTAAGGTAAAGAGACATGGTGCGGATTTTTGTTTAATACGCAGGAGTTCCGGCGCCGCTCGTCGTGGCAGTCGGCGCAACCTCGCCGCGAGGCGCGAAATGCCCGATTGCGACGTTTTAACCGATCGATTCAAGTGGGCGCGCATCGTTGAATGACGCTCGGTTCACGCGGCGATTTTTTGTTCCGATCGGGCGCCGTCGTTCGCGGCGATGGCGATCCCTGGAGGGCGATATGACGAGATGTCGATATTGGTTGCGCGTCGCCGGTCTCTGCCTGCTGGCGTTGCCCGCGGCGTCCGCCGCCGGCGCGCAGGCCGGCAATTATCCGGACAAGCCGGTGATCATCATCGCGGACGCTGCGCCCGGCGCCACGCCGGACGTCGACGCGCGCTTCGTCGCCGAGGGGCTCGGCAAGGCGTGGGGGCAGACCGTCGTGGTGATCAATCATCCGGGCGCCAACGGCAGCATCGCGGCGCGCGCCGCGAACGAGGCCGTCCCGGACGGCTACACGCTGTTCATGCCGGCGCTGTCGACATTCGTCGCGTTGCCCTCGACCGCGCCCAACCTGCCGCTGCGGTTGCCGCGCGATTTTTTGCCGATCGGATTCACGGCGGAGAATCCGATGTTCATCGCGGTGAACCCGTCGCTCGGCGTCAGCACGCTGCCGGAACTCATCGCGCTCGCCAAGAAGCAGCCCGGCCAGATTTCGATTGCGGTGACGGGAGTCGGCCGGCTGACGCACCTGACCGGCCTGGTGCTGCAGCAGCGGGCGGACATCACCCTGCTTCCGGTGCCCTATAACGGCGGCCCGGCCGCGGCGCTCGCCGATGTCGCCGGCGGTCGCGTCTCCATGATCATCGAGGGCTATTCGGGCATCGTCGGCTCGGTCAAGGCCGGACAGGTCAAGCTGATCGCGGTCGCGGCGGCGGAGCGCCTGCCGCAGTTCCCCGATATGCCGACGGTCGCCGAAACGCTGCCGGGCTTCTCCGCCACCGGCTGGCAGGTGCTGGTAGCGCTCAAGGGCACGCCCCCTGCCATCATCAGCAAGGTGAGCGCGGACCTTGCCAAAGTCGTGAGCGATCCGGACTTCAAGAAGCGGCTCGGCAATATCGGCAGCTATTCGCGTGCCATGACGCCCGAGCAGGTGCTCGATTTCGTCACGAAGCAGCAGGAAACCTGGCTGCCGGTGCTGCAGAAGATCGCCGACAAGTGAAGCCTCGCAAGAGAGTTGGCCGCGCCGCCGGAAGTTCGTATCGTCCACGGCTGGGGAGATAGCGATGACGCGCGCATCATTGTTGTTGGCAGTGCCGCTGCTTTGGATCGCCTGCGGTCCGGCCGCCGCCAAGGATCCGGGCCAGGACTCCTACTTGGTCCGGATGCTCGCCTGCACCGGCACCGACGCCAAGATGGAAGTCTATCTGCCGCAGTCGCTGGTGCTCATCAACGACACGGCGCTCTCGCGCGCGCTGGCGAAGCCCGTCATCGGCTATTACACCCTCGACTTGACCGAGCAGGACAAGGGCAAGTCGCTCGAGCCCGTGAAGGTCTCGATGACGGCCGACGGCAAAACGGTGATCGTCGACCAGTACACGCGCAAACTGCCGCCGACGCGGATCCCGGTCGGCGGCGGCACCGTCGACTTCGACCAGCGCTTCGGAACCGGCGCCAAATGCGGCGCGTTCCAGTCGCAGCATTAGATGAGAGCGCGTGAGCCGGTGCCGGCAACGCGCCGATAGCGTCGCGTTACTAGGCTCTAAAATGCAGCACGAGTTTCAGCGAGATATCGACGCCGTCGCGCGAATTGAAGCGATACCGAAGATTCTCGATGTCGTTTGCCGCGTCACTGGGATGAGATTCGCGGCTGTCGCCCGGGTTACTGCCGGCCGATGGGTCTGCCTGGCCGCCAACGATCAAATCGCCTTTGGCTTGACGCCGGGCGGAGAACTCAAGGTCGAAACAACCATCTGCCGGGAGGTTCGAGACTGTCGGGCCGCGATAGTCATTGACCATGTTGCCGAAGACGAAGTCTTTCGCGAGCATCCGACGCCGGCAATGTACGGGTTTCAGAGCTATATCTCGATGCCGATATTTCTCAAAGACGGCAGCTTTTACGGAACGCTCTGTGCCATCGATCCCAGCCCGGCGAAGCTCAAAAATGACGGCATCATTGGAATGTTCAGGCTGTTTGCCGAGCTTATCGGCGGGCAGCTGGAGACCGTGCTGAGCCTTGCCTCTGCCGAAGCCGAACTCATCGATGTGCGCGAAGCGTCGGTCTTGCGCGAACAATTCATCGCCGTCTTGGGGCACGATCTCCGGAATCCGCTCGCATCGATTGATGCCGGTATCAAGCTTTTGCAGAAACCGCATATTGATGAGAAATCTATGGCGATCATCGGCTTGATGCAGAAGAGCGTCGAGCGAATGACCGCGATCATAAATGACGTTCTGGACTTCGCGCGCGGCAGGTTGGGTGGAGGCATTCCGCTGAAACTGACACAAGAGCCGATAGACTCCCTCTTGTTGCAAGTAATTAGAGAGCTTCAATTAAGCCATCCTGATAATGCGATTGAGACCGATCTTCACCTGGATCGGCAAGTAGTTGTGGATCGCGAGCGCATTGGCCAGCTTTTCTCGAATCTTCTGGGAAACGCCTTGACGCATGGGCATCGAAATGCGCCAGTCAAAGTCCGAGCGCGGACTAGTGATGAACGCCTCGAAATTTCTGTCTCAAATGAAGGCCAAGCAATCCCCTCCGGCATTCTAGCGCGCTTGTTTCTTCCCTTCGCTCGCGGCGAGCAATCCGCTCAGCAAGGACTTGGGCTTGGCCTTTACATCGCGTCGGAGATCGCAAAGGCGCATGGCGGAAAAATTACGGTGCAGTCCTCTGCCGATCAAACGACGTTTTCTTTTGCAATGCCACTCCGGATAGTGGCTGAGACGCACGCTTAATGTCCGCTGTCGGCCCTTCGCGACATTGCGCCGTCGCACGATCTCGGTCGTCTTATGAGCAATGCGAACATGGCATCGTTGCGTGGCAAGGCTGCCAACTAACTATTTGATTTTTATGGTACAGCTGGGGGGATTTGAACCACCGACCTCCTGATCCACAGTCTGGTGCTCCGAACGCTCATCGCCGAACATCGCCGAACTCTTCCACCGCATAAAAATCTCGACTTTATCGCCATTTATGCGATGATGTTATGCCATGTTCGGGGATGATATTATCGCACGATAACGGCAGCGATTGTTACCCCGGCGTATCCCCGGCGGAGCAGCAGATGCCGACAAAGAAACTCACAGATCTTTTCGTGGAACGCGTGAGGGCGCCGACGAGCGGCCGGATCGAATACTTTGATGCGGCGTTCGGCAGCCTAGCCCTGCGCGTGACCGAAAGCGGCCACAAGTCTTGGTCGCTGTACTATCGGATGGGGAAGCGGCTGCGCCGCTTCACGATTGGGAACTATCCGGCGATCAAACCCGCCCAGGCTCGGCGTGAGGCGAGCGCGGCGCTTGAGCGCGTCCGGTCCGGCTTCGACCCGTCGGAAGAAAAACGGCAGCGCCGTCTTATCGCTCTGCCCGAGGCCGACACCTTCGCTGCCGCGGCGCAAGACTATCTCGACCGCGCGCGCCGCAACACGGCGCCGAGCACCTTCAAGGAAATGAAGCGCGCCATGGAGCGCGAATTCGTGTCGGAATGGCGAAACCGACCGCTTGCGAGCATCACCCGGGGCGACATCAATCGGATCATCGACGGCATCGCGGCGCGCGGCGCGGTCATCCAGGCCAACCGCTCGCTCGCCCTCGTCCGCGCCTTTTTCAATTGGGCCGTAGAACGCGGACGCCTACCGGTATCGCCCGCCGCCGGTATGAAGCCGCCGAGCAGAGAGCGCCCGCGCGATCGTGCTCTCACCGATGATGAGATCCGCTGGCTGTGGCAGGCTTGCGATGCGACCGAATGGCCTTTTGGCCCGCTGGTCAAGCTTTTGCTGCTCACCGCGCAGCGCCGCGACGAGGTGGGCGGCATCGAACGACCTGAAATCAACATTGAAAAGAAAACTTGGACGATGCCGCGCGAGAAGGCGAAGAACAATCGCGCGCATGAGGTACAGCTTTCGACAGCCGCAATCGAGGTCCTGAATGCCCTCCCGCGTGTCAGCGATGGGCTAGTGTTCACCGGCACGGGCGCGACGCCGGTATCCGGCTTCTCGCGCGCGAAGCGGCGCCTCGACGCAGCGATGCTCGCGGCCAAGCGCGAAGAGAGCGGCGAAAAGTGTGATCCGATAGCGCCATGGATTTTGCATGACCTGCGACGCACCGCGGCGACCGGCATGGCTCGGCTCGGATTTCCGCCGCACGTAGTCGATAAGCTGCTCAACCACGTCGGCGGCACGATCCGCGGCGTGGCGGCGGTCTATAACCGATTTGAGTATCTCGACGAGCGGCGCGCGGCATTTGAGGCATGGGGACGATATATCACAAACCTCACTGCACCCGCGCCGGCGAATGTGGTCGCCCTGCATCGCTAAGAGGGCGCCTAAGCGATCAAAGAAAGGGCGCGATAGCTGGCCCGATCACGTGCGCGCGGACGTGTCGCTCGGTGGTTATTTCGAGCGAATGGAGCTGGTGGGACGCCTGCTCACAGAAAAGGCTGGGCTAAGCAAGGAGGAAGTATCCGCAGCGCTCACAAGCTCGAATCCGGCGACCAAAGAAAAGGGCGCCAAGTGGCTGCGCGCTGAGCTACAGCGATTGCGCGATGCTCAAAAGGGCGGTGGTCACCCGACGAGACGGGGCACTACGCTTTCTCTGCTGGAAATTGCCGACGTCGCTTTCACCATGCTCGAGGTGATAAATTGCACGGACGACGAATTGTTAGCGCTGTTGCAAGAACTGCTCAACGTGGATCGCCATCGTCGCTGGATTGCCGCTAATCTCGAAGCGTTCGATCGGGCAGCAAGCTGGGAGGCACAGATCGTCTTACAAGGTGCCGGCTGCGGAGTGCGCAAACTAGCACGCTATATTTGCGTTAGTATTTCAACCGCTTCTCAGTGGAAACGCTCGCCCGAATACAAAGACAAAGTTGCGTTTTATACACGAGCCTGGACAGATCGGTTTGGTGACTATGTTGAGATGATCGAAGCTCAATTTGCCGGCATCCTAAGGGGACACGCCTTCCGTATCGCAATGATGGCCGATGCCAAGCTTGAACGAGTGCGAGTGCAATTAAGCGACGAGCGTATGAGACGCGACCCAGATGTGCTTAAGATGCTAAGTAGGGTGTTTGAGCATATACGAACCAATTTCAGCGAGCCGGAGCCTCCAATTACGATCGTGCTTCCGCCTAAGGAAGATTTTTCGATTTTCACCCCAGAAGATGTTCGGCGACAGGAAGCGATCGTGATGGATGAACTGACTAAAATGGTCGGCGCCCCGAACGCCAAGGCGGGGCGGCCCGGAGGCAAGAACTCCGCCGGCTGAGCCTTATTTAGTGTTCGGCCAGTTTCTACGTGACGAACACCCAGCAAAGGGTTAGGCCGCCTCAGTGTTGAACGTTATCACGAGGCGGCACATGGCTAAGCGCCGACACAAACCAACGAAGGCTGTCACTAAACCCGCGGCTGTTTCGTTAGCGCGCGCGACCGCGAGACCCGACACGACGACTGCGGGAGAGCGCGACAATCTCATCCCGGCGCCGCAAATTCGGAAACTATGCGGCGGTATCAGCGCGATGACCTTTTGGCGCTGGCAACGATCGCCCAAGCTCGCGTGCCCGCCGCTGACGGAAATCAACGGCCGTCTGTACGGCAGCGAGCGCGCATGGCTCGCATGGCGCGAGGAACAAAAGCGCGCGGTGGCGTGCGCCTCGAGCGCGGCCTAAGCGAGCCTAGAACAAAATGCACATCATCGACATTGGCCCCGGGGCAGCAGCGAGACAGTGAGTGAGTGAGGATCGTGGAAACAAGGATTGGGCTCACCCATGTCGAGACCACTAACTGGCATAAAATCGGATGCCGCGCTCGACAATGAGATTATCAGGTTAGACGGTGAGAGCGGAAAACGGACAACGAGGCAGCCGGCTTGGCTGCAACGGTGTGTCGTTGGTGAGACCGGAAGGGCGCTGCCTATTTTGGCGAATGTTTTGGCGGGGCTGCGCGCCGAGTTGCCCGGGCATTTTGCCTTTGACGAAATGCTGTGTGTGCCGATGTTGATGGAGGCGCTGAGAGATGAGGAGCGACTCAGCTTTACGCCGCGGCCGTGCACGGACGTCGACGTGGGTATTGCCCAAGAGTTCTTTCAACGCCGGGGCCTGAAGCGTCTTGCTAAGGACGTAATGCACCAAGCCATTGACATTTTCGCGTACGAACGTCGCTTCCATCCGGTACGCGATTGGCTGGATGGTCTTCGTTGGGATGATGTCTCCCGTATCGATAGTCTGTTTCCGACTTATTTTGGCGCAGAAGACACCGACTACACGCAAGCGATCGGGACGATGTTTCTCGTCGGCATGGTCGCCCGTATTTTTGAACCGGGTTGCAAGGCTGACTACCTTCCCGTCCTCGAAGGGCCGCAAGGCATCCTGAAATCAACCGCTTGTCAAATCCTCGGCGGCGAATGGTTTTCTGACAACCTGCCGGAGATCAGCAGCGGCAAGGATGCTTCGCAGCATCTCCGTGGAAAATGGCTCATCGAGGTCTCCGAGATGCACGCCATGGGCAAGGCTGAGACGACACAACTGAAGGCCTTCATTACGCGGGCCACCGAGCGCTATCGCCCAAGCTTCGGGCGCAGGGAGGTGATCGAGCCTCGTCAGTGTGTCTTCATCGGGACGACCAATCGTGATCAGTACTTGCGAGATGAAACAGGCGGCCGCCGCTTTTGGCCAGTGAAAGTAAATGCGATCGACGTCGCGGCGCTCGAGCGTGACCGCGATCAAATATTTGCTGAGGCGATCGCCAGCTATCGCCAAGGGACAACATGGTGGCCTGACAAAGATTTTGAGTGCCGGTTCATCTTGCCCGTACAGGCCGCGCGCTACGAGGCTGACGTATGGGAGGAGTCAATTGCAGCCTACATCGAGACGCAAACGAAGGTGACGATCGGGCAGGTTGCCCAGTCAGGCCTTCATTTGGAAATGTCCAGGGTGGGCACGGCTGAGCAACGCCGAATAGCTGCCACGCTTGAGCAGCTCAATTGGAGGCGGCTGCCGAAGGATTCCGAGGGGAAAAGATGGTGGGTCCGAGCTTGACCGCTCACCACGGCGCACGGCGCACCACGGCGCAACCGCCTATAGAGTACCCTGAAATCGTTCAGTCTCTCTCCAGCAAATGCGCCGTTATGCGCCGTGTGCGCCGTACTCGGCATCTGAGTGGGCGGGCAGCCGGGACCGGCCGGGCGGATGAAGCCGCCGCCCTTGGGGTCGACTTCGAGCAGCCGGTGGAGGGTCTTTGCCTCGAAGCCGGTCGCCTCGGTCAGCGGCAGCGTCATGGCGCAACGGATATCCGAGCGGCAAGTGAAGAAAGCCGGACTTTGGGTTCACAACCTTCACTTTGGCGCCCCAAGGGACTTATCGGACCAGTGACCGGGTGTTTTTGCTACATCCATGCTCGGGCGGTTTGTCCGGCCGCCCCGCCGACCCCCCACTTTGGCGCCCCGGGGACTTATCGGACCAGTGACCGGGCATTTTTGCGACGTCCTTGCTCGGACGCTTTGTCCGGTAGCTCCGCCAACCCTCCACTCCGGCGCCCCAAGGGGGTTTCCGGACCAGTGAGCCGGTATTCTTGCTGGGGGGCTGGAGAGGGCAAACCCTGACACCAGGCGGGTGCCCCCAGCGACGTTCGGCGACAGGCTTGCCGCCCCGGGGCCATCCTGCCCCAGCTCGCCGGCAAGCGCCGGTAGACCGCCGTGGCCTTTAACGGGGAGTCAGGGTCTGGAGTGGTAGGTTAGGCTCGCGTCGAGACCCGGGGGTAATGCAATTTTTTGATCAACCCCATGCACCAAGGCATCGAGACTCGACTGTCCAACTTGAGGCGAGCGCCACTCTGCGGGGCAAAGACCCGATCTGGTGGATCTTGCCGGGCTCCGGCCATCCAGGGCCGGACGCGCTGCCGCTTACACGGGGGGCTCAGTCCTGGCGCGCCGCGGGGCACCAAGAACGGCAACTTCAAGACGGGCGACTGGACCGCAGAGGCTATTGCCGAGCGGAAATGGCTGCGGTCTCTCGTGCGGTCGTTCGCCAAAACCGGGAGAACCGAATGATGAATAAGACGAACACCACACTGACTACGGTTGCTGACAAGCTCCGCGCTTCGCCAGTTCGGGTCAAGCTGCGGCGGGTGCATGCCAACTTGGCAACGGCATACCCGCCGGACGGCGATAGCAAAGTTTGGTGGAACCGGCTGAAGAAGGCCCTTGGCACCAGATCGAGTGATTTTGTCAACGTCTCCTTGGTGCAACTGAAGGCGGCCGCTCAAACGCCCGGAAGCGGTATTTCAGAAGTCGTTTTAAATGCCGCCCTCGCAATGATTGAAGCCGCCGCCCCGAAAGATGAGATCGAGGGAGCACACGCCGTCCAAATGGCCTGTACGCACATGGCGGTCATGGCGGTACTCGCTAGGCTCGGAGGTGGGGGTGGGACAGAGCGGCGAACTAACGCGCTTGGCTCGGCCGCGGCTCGATTGTTGAGGGCCTATGCGAGCCAGGTCGAGGTCCTCCGGCGGTTACGTCATGGTGGACATCAATACGTTCGCGTCGCGCACGTCCCTATCAATGACGGTGGGCAGGCCGTCAACGGCAACGTGACACCGGCTACGTCGGGCGCGGTCGGATCACCCGAGCACAGCGTCAGCGGAGTGATAGCTCGGGCGGAGCTGGATTGTTAAAGAGCA
>Ga0182024_10017442_pt1 | contig 13479 bp, 10 predicted proteins | sample P32metaG_FD_120480 | JGI IMG/M metagenome (GOLD analysis project Ga0182024, IMG submission 120480) | Permafrost microbial communities from Stordalen Mire, Sweden - P3-2 metaG (Illumina Assembly) | ecosystem: Environmental > Terrestrial > Soil > Wetlands > Permafrost | place: Sweden: Stordalen...
CGCAAGCCGACGGTCGGTTATCGCGAGACCATCAAGAAGGGCATCGTGCAGCGCGGGCGGCACAAGAAGCAGTCCGGCGGCCATGGCCAGTTTGGCGACGTGGTGCTCGACATCAAGCCGCTGCCGCGCGGCGCGGGCTTCATCTTCACCGAGGAGATCAAGGGCGGGGTGGTGCCGCGCAACTATATCCCCTCGGTGGAGGAGGGCGTCGTCGATGCGCTCAAGCACGGCCCGCTCGGCTTCCCGGTGGTCGACGTCGCGGTCAAGCTGATCGACGGCTCCTATCACACCGTCGATTCCTCCGACATGGCGTTCCGCATCGCCGGCCGCCTCGGCCTGGTCGAGGGGCTGCCGCAATGCAACCCGGTGCTGCTCGAGCCGATCCATCAGGTCGAGATCGTTTGTCCCTCGGAGGCCACCGCCAAGATGAACGCCCTGATGTCGGGACGGCGCGGCCAGATCCTCGGCTTCGATACCCGCGCGGGCTGGAACGGCTGGGACGTGGTGCGGGTGCAGATGCCGGAGGCGGAGGTCGGCAACTTGATCGTGGAGGTGCGTTCGGCGACTGCCGGCGTCGGCACCTTCACCGCCAGGTTCGACCATATGGCCGAGGTCACCGGCCGCACCGCCGAGCAGATCGTGGCGGCCCGCAAGGCGGCTGCCGCCTGATCGACCGCCCGGCCATGCCTGGCGCACCTGCCGACGCCGGGCACGCCGCTTGGATGTGACGCGCCGGACGCGCCCGTTTGGGGCGGGCCGGGTTTACTGTTCGCAAAGCATGTTTGCTTTGGCCATGCGGACCTTAACCGTATGGCCGGACTTCATCGCATAAACCACGGCGCCAGAGCTGCAACCGGGCGAGTTGACGCGTCCTTGAAGAGCACGAGAAGAGCCATGCTGGGAGGCCTGCGCAAGCTGTTTACGTCGGGCCGCTCGCAAGCCGCCACCGGCAGCGAAAAGATCACGCTCCAGGAGGTGTTGGCGCGCAACTGGTTCGAACTCTGGTATCAGCCCAAGATCGAGCTCAAGACCCTGCGGCTTGTGGGCGCCGAGGCGCTGGTGCGGGCGCGCCATCCGCAACGCGGCGTGCTCGGCCCGGGCGCTTTCCTCGGCGGCGCCAGCGAGAGCGACATGCTGGCGCTCACCGAACGCGTCATCATATCGGCGCTGCGGGACTGGGAGGACTGCGCCGACCACGGGGTATCGATCAAGTTTTCCGTCAATGTGCCGGTCACGGCGCTGGTCAAGCTGCCGATCGCCACCATCCTGCGCGAGCAACGGCCGAAGGCGGCGAACTGGCCCGGCCTCATCATGGAAGTGACCGAGGACGAGATCATCCACGACCTGCAGATCGCCAACGGGGTTGCTGACGCGCTGCGCGCGTTCAATTGCACGCTGGCGCTCGACGATTTCGGCGCCGGCTATTCCTCGCTCGCCCGCTTGCGCCAGCTCCCGTTCAGCGAGCTCAAGATCGATCGCGCCTATGTCATGAATTGTCACACCGACCGGATCAGTGCCGGCCTATGCCAGGTGATCATCGAGCTCGGCCAACGATTTGGGCTCAAGACCGTCGCCGAGGGCATCGAGATGACCCATGAGTGGCACAAATTGCAGGCTGCCGGCTGCGACATCGGGCAGGGCTACTTGTTCGCCAAGCCGATGCCGAAGAACCAGCTAATCGGGAAGATGAGCAGGCGGCTGGTAGAGCGGCCGGCCGCCCACCCGCAAGCCGCGAGACCGGCCGGCGCCCTGGTCCGCTGAGTGGGCGCCAAAGGTCGCACCCGCGCCTAACCAGCGTCGCTTCCGCATCGCCGCCCGATCCGGTATCCTCAGCTTCGGCACCGTCGCCCACGATTCGCAAACGGACGACGCGGCGGCAGATCGGAAACGTCGCGCGCACTCATGCGATCGCGGTCGTTGAGCGGTTGCCGCATCTGTGACTTGCGGGTGACTGCGCCGCCGCGTAGTGCAGAGCCACCCGATCTGGAGGATCGCCTCATGCATGTCATTCGCCGCCGTGGCTGGGAGATTCCCGAGCATCACGCCACCCCCGAGCACCTGTTCCTCGATCGCCGCGCTTTCCTGGCGGCGACCGGAATGGCCGTGGTGTCGTTGTCCCCCTCGCTCGCCCTGGCACAACGGGTGGCCGACCTGCCTGATCCGACCGCCGACCTCTACCCGGTCAAGCGCAACGAGAAATACGTGCTCGATCGGCCCATCACGGACGAGAAGATCAACACCAACTACAATAATTTCTACGAATTCGGCACCTCCAAGCAGATCGCCCGCAACGCCCAGGCGCTCAAGCTGCGGCCGTGGACCGTCAAGATCGGCGGCATGGTGGAGAAGGAGCAGGAGATCGGGCTCGACGACCTCATCCGCAAGATGCCGCTGGAGGAGCGGCTCTATCGCCACCGCTGCGTCGAGGCCTGGGGAATGGCGATCCCGTGGTCGGGCTTCCCGCTGGCCAAGCTGGTCGAATTGGCCAAGCCGTTGTCCTCGGCGAAATATCTCAAGATGGAGACTTTCCTCGATCCGGCCGTGGCGCCGGCGCAGAAGCAGACCTGGTATCCGTGGCCCTACACGGAAGGCCTCACCGTCGCGGAGGCCACCAACGAGCTCGCCTTCCTGGTCACCGGCGCCTACGGCAAGCCGGTATCGAAATCTCAGGGCGCGCCGCTGCGGCTGGCGGTGCCCTGGAAGTATGGCTTCAAGTCGATCAAGTCGATCACCCATTTCACCTTCACGGACCAGCGGCCCAAGACCTATTGGGAGGCGTTGCAGGATTCGGAATATGGCTTCTGGGCGAACGTCAATCCGCAGGTGCCGCACCCGCGCTGGAGCCAGGCGAGCGAGTCCCTGATCGGGGTCGGCGAGCGGCGGCCGACGCTGCTGTTCAACGGCTATACGGAGTTCGTCGCCGGCCTCTACAAGGGTCTCGAAAACGAGCGCTTGTGGGCCTGAGGCAGCGCGAGAACCTTCGGTATTCCAGGAGCGGGAATCGGCTCGAACGCTCCCGGATCAATCCGCCTTCGCGCCGGAGAACTTGACCACCTTGCCCCATTTCTCGGTTTCTTCGGCGATGAGCCGGCTGAAATCGGCGGGCGAGCCCGCAATCGGCGTCCCCCCGATCTCGGCCAGGCGGGCCTTGTGCTCGGGTTCGGCAAGCGCCGCGTTGGTCTCCGCGTTGAGCTTCTCGACGATCGCGGTGGGCGTGTTGCGCGGTACGCCGAGGCCGTACCAGCCGCTCGCTTCGTAGCCGGGGACGAAGTCGCACAGCGTCGGCACCTCGGGCAGAGCCGCCGACCGGGTCGCCGTGGTCACCGCCAGTGCGCGCAGCTTGCCGGCCTTGATGTACGCGATCGACGCGCTCAGGGCCGGGAACATCACCTGCACCTGCCCGCCGAGCAGATCGGTCACCGCAGCCGAATCGCCGCGATAAGGCACGTGAATCATATCGATGCCGGTCATCATCTTGAACAGCTCGCCGGCAACATGAGCCGGCGTGCCGTTGCCGCCCGACGCCATGTTGAGCCTGCCCGGGTTGGCCCTGGCATAGGCGAGAAAGTCGGGGACTGTCCCGGCCGGAAACGAGGCATTGACCTCCATGACGAGGGGCACCCGGAACACGCTCGCGACCGGCGCAATGTCGCGGATGAAATTGAAGCTGAGGTTGCGGTAGAGCGTTGCGTTGATCGCCGCCGAGGCGCCGACCAGGAGGAGCGTATAGCCGTCCGGGGGCGCCCGCACGACCGCCTCGGTGGCAATGTTGCTGCCGGCACCGGGCCGGTTTTCGACGGCGAATTGCTGACCCAGACGTTCGGATAGCCATTGGGCCATCAGGCGGGCGGCGAGGTCGGTCGGGCCGCCGGCCGCAAAGCCGACGAGCAAACGTGCCGGCCGTGCCGGATAGGCTTGCGCGCGGGCCATGCGGGAGACGAGCGGTAAAGCGGCTGCACCCGCGGACAACCGGAGAAATCGGCGGCGCTGAAGCTTCATCGGTGATCCGGCTGCTACACAAAGCGCGGGATCGGTCCGTCCTGCGGGGTGGCCCGATCGGACAGGTCGAAGAAGACCTCGTCCAGATAACACCAGCCCCAGCCTTCGGGCGGATCATAACCCTCGATGATGGGATGGCGGGTCGCCCGGAAGTGCTTGGTGGCGTGCCGGTTCGGCGAGTCGTCGCAGCAGCCGACATGGCCGCAGGTGCGGCACAGGCGCAGGTGAACCCAGGGCGAGCCGATCTTCAGGCATTCCTCGCATCCGCGCGCGCTCGGCTTCACAACCCGGATGGTGTCGAGGTGACTGCAAGTCTTGCTGTTGGCCATTCGGCATTCCTCGTCATCTTTGCATTGTCGCATTTCCGGACGGAAAACCGGATTCCTCTTTTCCTGAAGACGCTCCTAGTGATCGGCGATTACGGCCGGCGTTCCGGAGGGTGCGGCCAGGAAGGCATGCAGCGTCGCCACCACCTGGGCTCCCTCGCCGACCGCGGCGGCGACCCGTTTGACCGAATTCGAACGGACGTCGCCAATGGCGAACACACCGTACCGACTGGTCTCCAATGATCGGCGCACGCTGGGGATCGCCGCTCCGGTCGACGTCCTCCCGCTCAACTCAATCCCGCTCAACTCAATCCCGGTCAAATCCGTGCCCGTCAATATGAAGCCCTTGGCATCGAGCGCCACGCCGGCTCCGGTCAGCCAATGCGTGTTTGGCTCCGCCCCGATGAAGAGAAACAGATGGCGAATGGGGCGCCGAACCTCGTCGCCCGCCGCGCCTTGCCGCCAGCGGATCGCTTCGAGCGTGCCGTCGCGGCCTTCGAGGCCGGTGACCTCCGTCTGCGTCAGCACCTCGACGTTGGAAAGTCCGTTGATGCGGTCGACCAGGTAGCGCGACATGCTGGCCTCCAGGCTTCGCCCACGCACCAGGAGCCAGACCTTGCGGACTTGGCTCGCCAGATAGACCACCGCTTGACCGGCCGAATTGCCGGCCCCTACCAGGGCCACCTCCTGCCCGGCGCAGAGCTTTCCTTCCAGAGGCGATGCCCAATAGTGCACGCTGGAGGACTCGAACGCCGCCAGGCTCTCCACCGCGGGCCGCCGATAACGCGCTCCGCTGGCGATGACGACCGAACGGGCGCTGACCCGTTCGTCGTTGGACAGCTGCAGCACGAACGGGCCTGCGTCGGCTTCTCCCGCAGGCTCAAGCGCGACCACCTCATCGGGGATCGCCATCTCGACCCCGAACTTCTGTGCCTGATTGTAGGCACGTGCCATCAAGGCGAGGCCGGTGATGCCGGTGGGAAAGCCCAGATAGTTCTCGATCCGGGAGGAGGCGCCGGCTTGGCCGCCGAACGCGCGGCAGTCGAGCACCAGGACGGAGAGCCCTTCCGATCCGGCATAGACCGCGGCCGCGAGGCCGGCCGGCCCGGCGCCCACGACCGCCACGTCATAGAGCCGCTTGGGATCGATCGGCCCGACCAGCCCGAGGCAGCGGGCAAGCTCGCTCTCGCCGGGATTGCGCAACAGCTGCCCGCCCGGACACAGCACGATCGGCAATTGGCCGGGATCGACATGGAAACGTTCGATCAGCGCCTTCGCCTCCGGATCGGTGTCCGGATCGAGCCGTTTCCGTGGATGGCCGCTGCGGCGCAGGAAGCCCTCCAGTCGAAGCACGTCGCCATCCCCGGCGCGGCCGACGATCACCGGCCCGCCGGCTCCGGTCTCGAGCAGCCCGACCCGGCGCAGGATCAGGGCGCGCATGATCCGCTCGCCGAGCTCCGCCTCCGCAACCAGCAATGCCCGCAGCCGCTCCGGCGGGATGATCAAAGCCTCCACCGGCCCCTGCGCGTAGGCGTCCACCAGCGCCGGCCGCCCGGCCAGCTGGGCGAGCTCGCCCATGAACTCGCCCGGGCCATGGGTGACGATGAATTCGCGGCGGCCCGATTCATCGTGCTGGGTGATATCGATCTTGCCGGTCAGGACGATGGTGAGGCCCGCGCCGACCTCGCCGACCTTGGCCAGCATCTCGCCCGCCTGGTAGGAGCGGACCTCGCCGAACCGACGCACCCGCTCGATCTCCGAGCGCTCCAGTGTCGGGAACATCTGGTGGCGTCGTGTGGCAATGATCGATTGCATCGGCCCGGCCATGGCTGTTCGAGACCTTGCTACCAGCGCCCGAAGGGGAACTCGCGCACGAGCGTAGCCGGGTTGATGAGGGAATCACAGTCTGCCGCGCATACCGGACGAGGGCCTCGCCAGCCCGGCCGCGGCTGGCCGGGCCCGCCGCTCACTCGCCGCCATTCACTTGCGTGGCGCCCGAGACGAAGTCCGCGATGAGCAATCTCAGCTGGTCGATCGAAGGAATATCCATCAGCAGGGCGACGTAGCCGCGGATCTCCCTTTTGCTGATCTCGAACCTGATGTGGAGAAACAGAACCAGGCTGGCCGTGGTCTCGGCGCTTGTGAACAAGCTTTGGCCACGGGCGCGCACCACGACCGGCAGCGACATCTTGAGCGCGCGCTTGAGGAGGTTAGCGATGGTGGCAACCCAGCTGTTGAGAATGATGTTGCCGGTTTCCGCCAGCGCTTCGTCCTCGAGGTTGACGATGTCGTCCAGCGACAGCTCCCGCCCCACCACCGCTCGCACCAACTCAAGGCTGTTGGTCTCCGGAAAGATCAGAAGCGCGCGTCCCGAGAATGCGCCGCTGAAATCCTGGCGCACCGCGATCAGATTGGGGTTGTCCGGCTTCCCAACGATCTGGGTCGCGATCTCGGGCGACAGGATCTCCACCGAGGGCACCGACAGCAGAACTTGGTGCTCGACCATCTGACGCAGGCTATTGGCCGCGCGCGCCATCGCGATATTGGAGATCTCGGCGAGCGCATCGCGCTCGAATTCGCTCAAAGGCGCAAGGTGCGCGGTTGTCATTGACGCTCCACCGGCGCAACAAGGGTGTCTGATTCCTCAGGGGGGCCAGCCTGCCAGAAATTCGCGTTTCCAATAGCCGCGACCGTTCCCTTGTACTGCACGGGATCGGAAATTGACATCCGGGACGCGCCGGATCAGGGCCAGATTCCGGGCCGTCTGGATTTTTGGTCGGGCATCGACAACCAACAGAAAAATCTACGGTTTTTGCCGCTTGTGCCTATTGACGGACTCTGCGTAACTTGGCCAGAAGCTTGTAAAAGGCGGTCATTCGTCCCTATGTCGGGCCGCCGCCTGACCCGCCCAATCGAACAGGTCCCTGCCGATGCGCAAGAAATCGAACGGCAATCAACGCCCACAGCGCGGGAAGGCCCACGCGGGGGCGGATGAACATTCGCGGCCCAAATCCCTCGCCGGCTCCAAGCGCGTGTCTGCGGCTGCCGCCGCGGTCGCGCGCATCGCAGGCCGCGCGCCCAAATCGCTGATGAAGACCTCCGATCTTGCGGCGCGGGCAGGCGCGCCCCGGCGCGCTCAGGCGGTTGCGCCGACTGCGACGGCGGTGGCCGGGGCTCGCCCGCGCAGAGCCAGCGCCGTGGTCAAGTCCGCCGACCGCCAGCAGAAGATCGAAGAGCGCATTGCGGCCGCGACCGAGGAGCTCGCGGGGGGTCTCACCGAGGCGGGCTCGGCGGCCGAGGAGCTGCGCCGCTCGATGGAGCAGATCGCCAGCGGCGCCGAGGAAGCCGCGAGCGCCTCCCAGGAAGCCCTTGCGGTCTCCGCCAATATGGCCGCCACGCTGGTCCAGGCGCGTGATCGGGCCGAGACGGTGCGCCGGCGCACCGAGACATTGCAGGGGATTCTGCTGGAGACATCGAACCAGATCGCGGCCTGGGCCGGCAACATCAAGAACAACAGCGAGCGTCAGGCCGGCTCGGTCTCCGTCATCGAGCAGCTGAGCCAGCAGGCCGCCAGCATCGGAGACGTCACCAAGACCGTCAGTCACATTTCAGACCAGACCAACCTGCTTGCGCTCAACGCCGCCATCGAGGCGGCCCGAGCCGGCGATCACGGTCGCGGCTTCGCGGTCGTCGCCGACGAAGTGCGCGCGCTGGCGGAGACGTCGGAGCGAAGCGCCGGTGATGCCCAGGGTCTGGCAAAGCAGATCGAGGATCAGGTCAAGTCGGTCGCCGCGGTGATCGGCGCGGCGGCTGAGACTGCCGCCGCAGAGGCGCAAAAAAGCCAAGTGGTCATTCTGGCATTGGGCGAGCTGCGTAAGGAAGCCGGCACCCTGACCGAGCGGAGCCAAGCCATCGCGGTGGGAGCGCTGGAGGCCGAAACCGCGGCTCGGGAGGCCCAGAAGGGGGCCGAGATCATCGCCTCGGCGGCGGAGGAGCAGGCGGCGGCCGCAGCCGAAAGCCTGCGCAGCGTGGAGCAACAGAGCACGGCGCTCGATGAAAGCCAGAGTGCGGCCCGGTCGCTCGCCGCGCTGGCGAGCGATCTCGACGACAGATCGGCCGGCGGCCGCGGCGGCGAACAGCTTGCTTCGGCCGCCGAGCAATTGTCCACGGCGGTCGAAGAAATATCCGGTGCCGCCAGCCAAATCATGATCGCGGTGGAACAGATCAGCCGGGGCGCTCAACAGCAGGCCGCGGCGACCCAGGAAGTCAGCGCCGCCATGAATCAGATCGAGAAGATGGCGCGCGTCGCCCGCGAGAGCGCCTCGAGCTCGCTCGATCGAACCACGCAGATGAGCGCCATGCTGGCCGAAAGCCGCCTCAACGTCACCGCCCTGTCGGAGGGCGTGACGCGGTCGCTGACGGCCACCCGCCAGAGCCTCGAGCTGATCGGCGGCCTGGAAGGGATCAACCGCAGCGTCGATAAGATTGTCGACGGCATCGGCATGGTCTCGATCCAGACCAACATGTTGGCGGTCAACGGTTCGGTCGAAGCGGCGCGTGCCGGCGAATTCGGCAAGGGGTTCGCGGTCGTCTCCAAGGACATCCGCGCATTGGCGCGGGAGTCGGGCGAAAATGCCGGGCGCATCAAGGACACCGTCAGAGCCATCCAGGACCGGATCGCGACGGTACGCCGCGAGCTCGAGCAGATCGTCGTCGCCGCCGAAGCGGAGAACCAAAAGAACGCCGCCGTGCAGAGCGGCCTCGCGATGGTGGAAAGGGATATGTCCGAAATCGCCAAGGGCAACGAGCAGATCTTGACCAGCGCCGAGACCATCCTGTCCTCCATCAAGGAGGCCGCCACGGGGGCCAGCCAGGTGGCAGCCGTGGCCGAGGAGGCCGGCAGCGCGGCCACACAGGCGGCCACGGCCGCCAAGCAGCAAGGGCGCGGCGCCGAGGATCTGGCGGCCGCGATCGAGGAGATCGCCTCACTGGCGGAAGCAATCCGGCGCCGCAATGGCTAAGCGAGGCGAGCGCGCCCGGACGCCGCCGCTTGGCGCCCCGCCGAGCGTCCCAACAACAGACGTCAGCGCGGGCGCCGATACCCGCGCCGACGCCGACAGCGACGCCGCGCGCGAGCATCTCGTGGTTTTTCAAGTCGCCGACGGCTCGTTCGGGCTGCGGCTGGGCAGCGTAGGCGAGATCATCCGGGTGCCCGGCCTGGCCCGCATGCCGCTGGCGCCGGCGAGCCTGTTGGGCCTCGCCAACCTGCGCGGGGCCGTGTTGCCGGTGGTGAGCCTGAGGCAGCTGCTCAGCCTGCCCGAGGTGCCCGCGAACGAGGCGACGCGGGTGATCGTTCTCGACACCGAGGCACCGGTCGGCTTCGTCGTGGACCAGATCGATCGGCTATTGACGCTTGCCCCCGGGCAGATCGAGACGCACGACGCCGGTGCCGGAACCGTCAATCCGGATCTGCTCGAGGGCGCGGTGAAAGGCGCGGAAGGCGAGGGCACCACCAAGATCTTGAATCCGCAGCGGCTGCTGCGCGGTCAGTTCGCCCGGCTCGGGGTCCGCGGTCAGCACGCCGGGACGTCGGCGACGATTGCGGCCGCGATCACGTCCGCAACCCCATCGCGACGGCTGGACCTGTTCGTCGGCTTCGAGGTGGGCGGGCAGGAATACGCGCTCCCGCTCGAGCGCGTGCGCGAGATTGTTCCGCTGCCGGACCATATCGCCGAGATGCCCCGTTCCGAGACTGCCGTACTCGGGGTCGTGACCCTGCGGGACCGGTTGCTGCCGCTGGTGTCATTGCGCGCGCTGCTGGGGCTGCCAGGCGACCATCAGCGCACGGAGCGCGGCAAGGTCGTGGTCCTGCCGATCGGCAGCGGCGCGGTCGGCCTCGTGGTGGATCGGACCCGGGAAATTCTCCGGGTCGATCACCACTTAATCGACCCGGCGCCGGCCTTGCTCACCCGGGGCGCCGGCGACGCGGAGATCACGTCGATCTGCCGTCTCGACGGCGGGCGGCGCCTGGTCGCGTTATTGTCCCCGGATCGGTTGTTCCGCTCCGAACTGGTTCGTCGCGTCCTGGCCGAGCAGGACGACGTGAACGCGATTCCGCAGAGCCGAGCGCACGAGGATGACATGGCCGACGAGCAATTCATCATCTTCCGCCTGGGCGAGCAGGAATTCGGTCTGCCGGTCGGCGCGGTCGACGAAATCGCGCGGCCGCCCCGTCACGTGACGCCGCTTCCCAAGGCGCCCGCTTTCATCGACGGGGTGATGAACCTCCGCGGCCAAGTGGTTCCGATCGTCGACTTGCGACGACGATTCCGGGTCGGCGGGAAGGAACCCGCAGCTACGCAACGCGTTCTCGTCCTGGCGATCGATGGCGGAAAAACCGGATTTCTGGTCGATGGCGTGTCGGAAGTCATGAAGGTTCCGAGCGATGCGATCAGGCCGGCCCCGGAATTCTCCGCCGAGCAGACGCGGCTGATCGGCCGGATCGTCAACCTGGAGGCGCAAGGCCGCATGATCCTCTTGGTCGACGCTGCGCAACTGCTGGACCGGGTCGAGGCCGACCTTTTGGCCAAATTCGAGCGGTCCTCTCTCCAGCAGGCATCGACGGATTCGTGATCAAGCTTCTGGTCGCCGATGATTCCGCGTTGATGCGGAAAATGCTTCAGGGGGTTTTCCAGGACGAAGGCGACTTCGACATCCGGACGGCCCGGAACGGGAGCGAGGCGCTCGATCTCGTGCGCACCTTCGATCCTCAGGTCGTGACCCTCGACGTGCAGATGCCGGGAATGGATGGTTTGACCTGTCTCGGCCGGATCATGGTTGAGGCGCCACGGCCGGTGGTGATGATCTCGGCGTTGACGGAAGCGGGCGCCGTGGCCACGCTCGAGGCGATGGACCTGGGCGCGGTCGATTTCGTCGCCAAGCCGAGCGGAACCGTTTCCCTGGAGATCGATCGGCTGCGGCCGATCCTGGTCGAAAAAGTCCGCGCCGCCGCCTTCGCCCGCATCCGTCCCACCTTGCGGCTGAGGGAGCGCATCCGTCATCAATTGCGAGGCGCCGGCGCCGGTTCGTCCGCCGCAGGGCTGCGTCCGGAACGCCTTTCGCCGCCGGCGGGCGACACCGATCCGCCGCCAGGCTTGGTATTGATCGGAACCTCGACCGGGGGACCGGCGGCGCTCGATGTCGTGCTTCCGCAATTGCCTGCCGGCTTTCCTTGGCCGGTGATGGTGGCGCAGCACATGCCGGCGAGCTTCACCGGACCGTTTGCTCGCCGCCTCGGCCGGCAATGCAGCCTGCAGGTCGTGGAGGTGGATCGTCCGATGCCGCTGCGAGCCGGCACGATCTATATCGGCAGGGGCGACGCCGATCTGGTCGTGTCGGCACGCCCCAAGGGCATGATCGCCATGTCGGCGCCGGCGCAACGCAGCTACCCTTGGCATCCGAGCGTGGAGCGCATGGTGCTGAGCGCGCTCGAGCAAATCGATGCGGCCCGCATGATCGGGGTGCTGATGACCGGAATGGGCCGCGATGGAGCCGATGCGATGACCCGCCTGCGCAACGACGGCGGACGTACCATCGCCGAAGCGGAGTCGAGCGCGGTCGTTTGGGGCATGCCGGGTGAGCTCGTGAAGAACGGCGGCGCCGACCTCATACGTCCGGTCGAGGATATCGCGGCCGCGATCATCGATATGGTGGGAGCCAATGCCCTTCGTTAAGCGCGGCAGTGGCGGCTCGGGGCCGCGCCCCGAGCAAAGCAGTGAGCCAGCCGCGCATGACGCGGGACTGCGTAGCGCCGACGCAGAAAGCCGCTGGCGCGCCGCGCGGGCGCTGGCGGAGAGCGCGGGGGCGGTTCCGGCGCTGGCGGATGCGCTGGCAGCCGAGACGGTTCCGCGCGTGCGCCAAGCCATCATGACCGCGCTGATGCGGATCGGGGATGAAGCCAGCGTGCAAACGCTCCTTCCGTATCTGGGTTCGCACGATGCCGGGCAGCGTGCGGCAGCGATCGAAGCCCTGCAGGCACTGCCCGAGGCGGTCGCCCCCTTCATGCCGGCGTTGCTGGGGGACGGCGACCCCGACATACGGCTGCTGGCCACCGAACTGGCGCGCAACATGCCGGCCCCGCAGGCGACGCAGCTCTTGTGCGAGTTGATCGAGCGCGAGTCGCATCCCAATGTCTGCGCGGCCGCGATCGACGTGCTGGCCGAGGTGGGGACCCGTGGTGCGGTGCCGGCGCTGCGCAGCTGCGCGCAACGATTCGCCGCCACGCCGTTCCTGCCCTTCGCGATTGCAGCGGCGATCGCCCGAATCACGGGCGCGGAAAGCTAGGTACGGGATGGCGCGTCCGGAACCGACAGGAGCGCTTCCGCCTCATCTGACCCGGGAGGAGGTTCAGCGCTTGTGCGAGTTCCTGTATCGCCGCACCGGGATGCTGTTCGCCGAGAACAAACGCTACTACATCGATCGCCGCCTGGTGGAACGGATGGCCGCCACGCAATCGGCCACCCTCCAGGCCTATTTTGCGCTGCTGCGGTCGGACGCGGATCACGAGCTCGAGCATCTGGTGAATGCTTTCACGGTGAACGAGACCTACTTCTACCGGGAGGAGCATCAGCTCCGCTGCATGACGTCCGATCTGCTCGATCAAATCGTTGGCGGCCGAGCGGCCGGGGAGCCGATACGCATCTGGTCGATCCCGTGCTCCACCGGCGAGGAGCCCTACTCGATCGCGATCTGGTTGATGGAGAACTGGCGGCAGGTCGACAGCCACAATATCGAGATCGTCGGCTCGGACATCGATACCCGCGCGCTGAGGGCGGCAGCGGACGGCGTCTACGGCGGGCGCGCGCTCGCGCGGCTGACCAACGGGGTCGTCGATCGTTATTTCAAGCCGCTGGCGGACGGCAGCCATCAAATCGATGCCGGCCTGCGCGAATCGATCCAGTTCACGCGCGCCAATCTGATCGACACGAACGACATGGCGCGCTACCGGGATTTCGACATCATCTTCTGTCGCAATGTCCTGATCTATTTCGATGATGCATCCCGGCGGATCGCTGCAGAGAATCTCTATGACTGTCTGCGTCCCGGCGGATACATTTGCCTCGGACACTCGGAGACCATGAGCCGGATTTCACCG